>Ga0181537_10002877_pt1 | contig 14963 bp, 18 predicted proteins | sample PEATcosm2014_Bin_39_FD_119765 | JGI IMG/M metagenome (GOLD analysis project Ga0181537, IMG submission 119765) | Peatland microbial communities from MTU Mesocosm Facility, Houghton, MI, USA - PEATcosm2014_Bin23_10_metaG | ecosystem: Environmental > Terrestrial > Soil > Wetlands > Peat | place... | reverse complement strand
CGCCCTCGCGGTCGGGGTCGGTGGCCAGAATGAGCTTGTCGGCGCCCTTCACCGCGCGGGCGATATCGTTGAGCCGCTTCTGCGCCTTGGGATCGACCTCCCACAGCATACGGAAATCGTGATCCGGATCGACCGAGCCGCTTTTTGCGGGGAGGTCGCGGACATGGCCAAAAGAGGCCAGGACTTCGTAGCCCCGGCCCAGATACTTGTTGATCGTCTTCGCCTTGGCGGGCGATTCCACCAGTACCAGGTTCATGCTAACCCAATGATTTTAAGGCGTTTTTGCCTTGTGGACGCGTGACTTGCTGCGGCGCGGCCGCCGCGAACATGGGTAATGCAAACCCACCTGTCAAATCGTTACCGGTCGAAAGCGCCGTCCGGGTACCCGGAAAATGCGCACCAATAAGGGCAAAACCGTTCTATATGCCGCCAACTCGCATAAGTTGTGTGATTTAAATATTCTCTTATATGTAGTGTTAAACCAAGGGAATCCATTGCGCCGGTTTCATGCCGACTGGGTAGGCGTTGCGGGAACCGACGATGGCGACCAGCGTGAGGCGGCCGAAGGCGAAATAGAAGCCTCACACAGACTCGGCGTCAGTTTCGTCTCCGTCGGCGAAGCAGACCGTCCGCAGCGGCTGCAAATGATCGACGATCCACCGCCGTTTGTTGCCCCCCCCCGCGGTCATGCCGCGTGTTGAGGATGCCCGTACCATCGAGTGCGGGTGCGGGCGGAAGCGGAGGTTATGTGTTGCAAACCCGCCGCCAAACCCGCAAAGTCCGGCTGCCTGCCGCGCGGCCGTTGGGGTCGGAGTCTGGTTCCGAAGGGGTATGTGACTTGGCCAAGCGCACGTTTCGGGTCGCTCTGATCAAACCTTCGCATTACGACCGGGATGGCTATGTCATCCAGTGGATGCGCTCGCTTATTCCGTCGAACAGTCTCGCCAGCGTCCACGGCTTGATGGTGGAATGCGCGCAGAACCGTGTGCTCGGTCCCGACGTCGATATCGAGGTCGAGGCTTGCGATGAATGCAACACCATCGTCGATGTTGCCGGAACCATCAAACGCATTCGCGCCGCCGGCGCCGGCATGGTCGGCCTGATCGGCGTCCAGTCGAACCAGTTTCCGCGCGCGCTCGATCTCGGGCGACAGTTCCGCGCGAGCGGGCTTACGGTGGTCATGGGCGGCTTTCACGTCTCCGGCTGCATTTCGATGCTGCCGGAGCTGCCGGCCGATCTGAAAGAAGCACTCGATCTCGGCATCCATCTGTTCGCGGGCGAAGCCGAAGGCCGCATGGCCGATATCTTGCGTGATGTCGCATCGGGCAAGGCGAAGCCGATCTACAATTATTTAAGCGACATGCCGGAAATGGCGGCGGCGGTTTATCCGATCCTGCCGCGCCACGTGGTAACGCGGGTCGCCGGGCATTATTCGAGCTTTGATGCCGGGCGTGGCTGTCCGTTCCAGTGCAGCTTCTGCACCATCATCAACGTGCAGGGGCGGAAATCGCGCTATCGCACGCCCGACGATGTCGAGAGTATCGTGCGGGCCAATGCGGCGCAGGGCATCACGCGGTTCTTCATCACCGACGATAATTTCGCCCGCAACCGCAACTGGGAGCCGATCCTCGACCGGCTGATCGAGCTGCGCGAGCGCGACAAGTTCAATATTCGCCTGCTGATTCAGGTCGATACGCTGTGCCACCGCATTCCGAATTTCATCGAGAAGTGCGCGCGCGCCGGCTGCACCGCGATCTTCCTCGGCCTTGAAAACATCAATCCAGAATCTCTGATGGGCGCGAAAAAGCGCCAGAACAAGATTTGGGAATATCGCGAGATGCTGCTGGCGTGGCGCAAGCAGCATGTGATGACTTATGCCGGCTATATTCTGGGTTTCCCGACCGACACGCCGGAATCGATCGCGCGCGACATCGAGATCATCAAAAAAGAACTGCCGATCGACATTCTCGAATTCTTCTATCTGACGCCGCTGCCGGGCTCTGAGGATCACAAGAAGCTGTACATGAAGGGAGTGCCGATGGACCCCGACATGAACAAATACGATCTCGAACACGCCTGCACCGCGCATCCTTTGATGTCGAAGGAGACCTGGAACAGGGTCTATGCCGACGCCTGGAAGCGCTATTACACCGACGCGCATGTCGAGACGATCATGCGCCGTTGCATCGCCTCGGGCATCAACCGCACCAAGCTTCTGGATTCGCTGACAATGTTTTCGTCGGCCTCGCGCATCGAAGGCGTGCATCCGTTGCAATTCGGCTTCTTCCGCCGCAAGCTACGCACCCAGCGGCGCTACGGCATGCCGATCGTCAATCCACTCGTGTTCTATCCGTGGCGGGCGTTCGACTTTCTCAAAATTACCTCGCAGTGGCTGGCGCTGGTGTGGCGGTATCGCCGCATCATGGCGCGCATCGTCGCCGATCCGGTCGCCCAGAGCTATACCGACGAGGCGCTGTCGCTGCACACGGGCGGCGGTGAGACCGACCACTTTGTCGAAGTCTTTGCCGACAAGATCCCGCATACCCACGGCGCGCCGGTGATGCCGGCGCGGGTGCCGGTGGCCGCGGAGTAGCTCTCACGATTTGCTGCCGATCTTGCCTTCGCTGCCGGCGAGGAGCCGCGCGATATTGGCGCGGTGCATGAACCAGAGCAAAACCGTCAGCACGAAGAATAATTTTGCTTCGGAGAAATCTTCATCCACCCACAGCACGACGGGCGTCGCCGCGCTCGCGATCAACGCCGCGAGCGACGAATAGCGTGTCGCGCCCGCGATCACGAGCCACAGTACGCAGAATGCAATGAGCGCGATCCAAGCGCCGAAGCCGAGCAAAAGCCCGATGTAGGTCGCCACGCCTTTGCCGCCCTTAAAGCCGAGCCAGACCGGAAACAGATGGCCGAGAAACGCGCCGAGGGCAGCGTAGAACGCAGCATGATGGCTGACCACCGCGGCCGTGAGGGCGACCGCCACCGTACCCTTGAGCATGTCGCCGGCGAGCGTCGCTGCGGCCAGCGCCTTGTTCCCGGTGCGCAAAACGTTGGTGGCGCCGATATTGCCGGAGCCGATGCTGCGCAGGTCGGGCCCGCCGGCAAGCCGCGTCAGCACGATGCCGAACGGGATCGAGCCGCACAGATAGCCGAAGACGAAGGCCGCGACGTATTCGAATACGAGCGACATGGGCGCTAGAGACATGGGCGCGATATTAGCTAGCCGGTGCGAAGCTTTTTTGCGTTCTCGCGCGGCGCAAATCCCGCCGCGGCCGCGTCGGCCTCACTGGCAAAGACGATCAGGTGCTTGAGCTTATCGGGCGTCGCGCGCGCAACCGCGCTCAAGCCCGCAGAATAGGTCTTGCGCGCAATGTCGCCGACCACGAATTGCACGTCGCTCTCTTCGCCGACGTCCTTTTCGCAATAGACGCAGCGCAGCTTGCAGCTCTCGTGGCCGTCGACGACATAGAACTTGTTGGCGGCATATTGCCTTTCCGCCGGATCGCCGGTGATGCAATTGGGATTGTCGCATTGCAGGCCGGTGCCGATCGGCTGCGCGTAAACCGGAAAATCCGGCTTGGCGAAGCCGCCATTGAACAGGCTCAGCGATTTCGTTTTTTGTAGGTGCAGCAGAAGCGAGATAAGCGCCATGCGAATGGGCACGCCATAAGCGGCCTGCTGGAAATAGACGGCGCGCCGGTCGCTGTCGAACGAAGCGTCGAGCTCGTTGACCCGCGGCAGCGGGTGCATAACGCTCGCTTCGGAGTATTTCGCCTCGTCGAGAAACTTGGCGTCGATCTTCGGATAGGCCCGCTCCTTATCGGACCAGCGCTCCTTCTGGAAACGGGTGACATAGACCGCGTCGATTTTTTTCTGAACCAGTAGTCCGTAGTCGATTTCCGGATCGGGAATGAGCGACAATTGATGCGGCTGGTCGGCGGTGACGTAGAGTGCGTCGATCGAACCACCGTTCGGTTGCCCGGGATCTTTCGAGACCATGCGGCAGCGGAATTCTTCGCGCAGCCGGCGGTCGACATGCGGCGGCAGTTCCATGCCGGGCGCGGGGAGCGGATCGATGGTGGCGCCGAACCGCGCCAGCGCGTAAACGAACGAATGGATAGTGCGGCTGCCTTTGAGATCGCCGGCAATCGCCACCTTCATGTTCTTGAAGCTTTTCTTTTTCGCCCGCAGCGTGAACAGGTCGCACAGCGTTTGCGTCGGGTGCTCGTGGCTGCCGTCGCCGCCATTGATCACCGGGATTTGCGAGTATTCGGCGGCGAGCCGCGCCGCGCCGTCGCGTGGATGACGGATGACGACGACATCGGCGTAGTTGGAAATCACCCGGATGGTGTCGGCGAGGCTTTCGCCCTTGGCGGCCGAACTCACGGCGGGGTCGGCGCTGGTGATATTGGCGCCGCCGAGGCGGAGCATCGCGCTTTCAAACGACAGCCGGGTGCGCGTCGACGGCTCGTAGAACAGGCTCGCCAGGACATGTTTCGACGCCAGATTGGTGCTGCGGCCGATCCGGTAGGAAACGTTGTCGTCGGCCAGTTCCTTCAAAAACCCCTGCGCGACCTCGAAGATCGTCTCGATCTCCTTATTGGTGAGGTCATTGATCGAAATAATATGGCGCGTCGGCAGCGGGGTTTTGCTCATCAAAGCGGTGCTATAGGCCCTTTTGGCGCAGGGGGGCAAGCCCGCCCGCTCGCGCGGCGGTATGCGGCCATGCACCGAAACCTCATGTGGCCGCGCCATGCTACGATTGCCAGCCCAGACGAGACGAGTCGCCGGGAAGCTGACCGGGAAGCTGACATGGCCATCCGCTCGCGCTTCGACACGCACGAGGTCTTCAACCAGTCGCCGCCCTACGAAAACGTCAATCTGTTCGGTAGCGACGCGCCGCTGCAAGATGCGGTCAAGGGCAATGGCGCCTCCGGCGCGGCCAATGCGCTGGCGGCTTTCGGCAAAGAATGGGGCACGGCGGAGTTCTTCACACTGGCGCGGCAGGCCAACGAAAACCCGCCGAAGCTCCACGCCTTCGATGCTGATGGTTTCCGCAGCGACCGTGTCGAATTCCATCCGGCCTATCACGATTTCATGCGCGCGAGCGTCGCCGCGGGCCTGCATGCTTCGACCTGGGCGGCAAACGGCAAGCGCGCCGCGGCGCCGGCCGAAGTCGAGCGCGCCGCGCGCTTCTATATGGCGGCGCAGGTCGAGACCGGACATTTGTGTCCACTGACGATGACGCGCGCGGCGCTGGCGGCGCTCGCCGCTGCGCCGGAAATCGCCGCCAAGGTCGTGCCGAAGGTCGTGACGCGCAGTTACGACGCGTCGTTCCGGCCGTGGTGGGAAAAATCCGGCATAACGTTGGGCATGGGCATGACGGAAAAGCAGGGTGGCACCGACGTTCGCGCCAACACCACGGCCGCGACACCCGACGGCGACGGTTATTCAATCGTCGGCCATAGATGGTTTTTGTCGGCGCCGATGTGCGATGCGTTCCTGGTTTTGGCGCAGGCGCTAGGCGGGCTCACTTGCTTTCTGATGCCGCGCTTCCGCCCCGACGGCTCGGCCAACGCGCTGCGCTTCCAGCGGCTCAAGGACAAGCTCGGCGACCGCTCCAATGCGTCAAGCGAAGTCGAATTCGCCGACGCCTTTGGCTGGCGCGTCGGCGACGAAGGCAGCGGCATCCGCACCATTTTGCAGATGGTGCAGCTGACGCGACTCGATTGTGCCGTCGCTTCGGCCGGCCTGATGCGGATGGCGCTGGCGCAGGCCGTGCACCACTGCCGCCATCGCAGTGTTTTCGGTAAGCCGCTTAACGACCAGCCGATGATGCGCGCGGTGCTGGCGGACATCGCGCTTGAAGTGGAAGCCGCGGTGGCGTTCGCGTTTCGGCTGGCGCGCGCACTCGATCGCGCCAGCGCCGACGCCGCCGAAGCCGCTTACGCGCGCATCATGACGCCTGTGGCGAAATACTGGATCTGCAAGCTTGCGCCGGGTTTTGCTTGCGAGGCCATGGAATGCCTCGGCGGCAACGGTTACGTCGAAGAGAGCCCCCTGCCGCGGCTTTATCGCCAGGCGCCCGTCAATGCCATCTGGGAGGGTTCCGGCAATGTCATGTGCCTCGACGTGCTGCGCGCGCTCAAGCGCGAGGAGGATGCCGGATTTTTGCCGGCGCTGACCGCCGATGCCGGCCTGCCGGCAGGCGAGGCGGCGGCTTTGCAAGCGGCGAGCGAAACCACTGCGCGCGCGGCGGTCGGCCGATTGGCGCTCGTTGCCTGCATCGCGGCGCTGAAAGCAAGCGCTCCTGCTGCGGTCGCCGAAACCTATAGCCGCACGCGGCTCGCAAAGCCGCACGGCGCGCTCTACGGCGCGGCCGAAATCGACGCCACGACAACGGAACTGCTGCTGCACCGCGCGCTGCCGGAATAACTACGGCACGCGTTTCGCCAAACGGTCGAGCGCGCCCTGAAGGATGTAGCTTGCGGCATGCGCGTCGATCACCGCCTTGCGCTGGGCGCGGCTGGCATCGGCGGCGATCAGCGCACGCTCGACCGCGGCGGTGGAGAGCCGTTCGTCCCACAGCGCGATCGGCAATTCGGTCAGCTTGGCAAGGTTGCGGGCGAAAGCGCGCGTCGATTGTGCGCGCGGTCCTTCGGAACCATCCATGTTGATCGGCAGCCCAAGCACGAAGCCCGCGGCGCGACGCTCGGCGGCGAGTTCGAGAATGCGCTCGGCGTCACGCTTGAATTGCGCGCGCGGAATGGTTTCGACCGGTGCCGCGATGCGCCGGTCCGGATCGCTGGCGGCGACCCCGATGGTCTTGCTGCCGAGATCAAGCCCGATCAGTGCGCCGCGTTCCGGCAGCAGCGTTGCAGCTTGCGCAATCTCGATAACCGGCATGACGTTTCGCTAGCACGCACGCGGCGCAAAGGCGACAGCGCTCGCCACGATCTTTCCCGTCACCGCACGTGCCATTATGGTTGAGCCCTGCGGCGAGGAGACGACCCATGACGTTTCAGGTCATCAGCAACAGTTTTAAGGACGGCGACTATCTGCCGAAGGATTTCATTCTGTCGGCGGATTTCGGTTTTGGCTGCGCCGGCGGCAATAAATCACCGCACCTGAAATGGTCGGGCGCTCCGGCGGAAACCAAAAGCTTCGCCATCACCTGCTATGACCCCGATGCGCCGACGGGTTCGGGTTTCTGGCACTGGCTGGTGGTCAACATTCCGCCCAATGTCGGCGAGCTCGCCGAAGGCGCCGGCAGTGGCGGTGGCAGGATGCCGGCGGGCGCGTTACAGACGCGCACCGATTTCGGCGCGCCCGGTTATGGTGGTCCGTGCCCGCCCGCAGGCGATCACCCGCACCGTTATCTGTTCACAGTTTTCGCAGTGAAGGTCGACAGGCTCGACGTCAAAGCCGACACTTCGGCGGCCGTGGTTGGCTTCAATCTAAATTTCAACACGCTCGCCAAAGCGTCGATCATGGGACTGTTCAAGCGGTGAGGGGCTTATACCGGGAGTTCACATGCGTCTTCCGTCCGCACTTTTCATAGTCGCGCTTACGCTTCTCATGCCACAAATTGCTCACAGCGCCGAGATCAAGGTCGCCAGCGGCGGCGCCTTTAAACAGGTGCTCAACGCGCTCGCCGCGCAATATCAGAAGGAAACCGGTAACACGCTTGCCATCGCCTATCAGACGACCGGGCAGCACCTTGCTTTGATCAGCGCCGGCGATGAAGCGTTCGACGTCGCCATCTTGCCGCCTGATGCGCTCGACGCGCTCGCCAAGGACGGCAAGATCGTGTCCGGCACGCGCGCCAATCTCGCGCAAACCGGCGTCGGTGTTGTCGTCAAAGCCGGCGTGCCGAAGCCGGACGTTTCGACGGTTGAGGCGTTCAAGCAGACGCTGCTCAAGGCGAAGTCGGTTGCATTTATCGATCCCAAGGCCGGCGGTTCGAGCGGTATCTATGTCGAGGGTCTGTTGCGCCGCCTCGGCATTGCCGAGCAGGTGAATGCCAAGGCTGTGCTGGTCCATGGCGGCGCGGTCGCCGATCACATTGCCGACGGCGAAGCCGAGATCGGCATCCACCAGATCAGCGAGATCCTGCCGGTGGCGGGCGCGGTGCTGGTCGGTCCGCTCCCGGCGGAGATTCAGAATTTTACGATCTATGCAGCGGGAGTCGGCACCGCGGCCCGAGACGGCGCGCTGGCGCGGGCGCTGGTCAAATTCCTCTCTGGTCCGGACGCCCTGCCGATCATCAAGGCCAAGGGCATGGAGCCGGCGGGTTCCTAAAAATATAGCGCCCGGCCGAAGCCGGGCGCTGATCTATCGGCAATTGCGGTAAAGGGTGCGGTTAGTGGCGCGCCTGTTCCCAAGCAACGCGCGGAATGTCGGCGCGGGTAATACCGATATCGGCAAGCTCGCGGTCGCTCAGCTGGGACAGTTCCTGCATGGCGGAGCCGTAATGCTTCCAATCGTGGAGGTAGCGGACAATGGATGACAACATGGCCTTATTCCCTTTCCCCGGCTCGGCGCCGGAATCGTGCATCAGATATAGGGTTCCGATGGTGCGTCGCAAAATGAGTTTGCTGCAGCGCAGCTAGGTGCATTACGCATGGGAATGGTAGGAATTTCTAAAGATTTATGGCCAGAGAGTGGTGAAGGTCTAAAATAATAGAGGAAAAACAATAAAGCTGCTATGTCACGATCGCAATGGTCGGCACCTTGAGATAGGTGGGCATTCGCCACGATTCCCGGCCTGAATTCAAGATCAGCCGGGTTCCGGCGTCGGATTTGATGCCTGGTTCGCCTGGATTTTGCCTCCGGCCGCCCCCGCAGGCGCCGCAGTTGCGGACTGCAATCCGAGCCAGTATTGCGTTGCATTCGGGGTTTACGGATGGGGACTGCGCTCGATCACCCGCCGGTGCGCGGAAGAATGCGTCGCCATGGCGCGGTTGTCAGAGGACAGTCAGGACAAGGCGCTGTGGCTCACGCTGGCGCTGTCGTGGGTGCGGCTCGCCGAGCACGTCGCGCGCGGCGAAACGGGTCTGACGCGCATGGCGTACGACGGTGAGTAGTCCGGTGGTGTTTGAGGTTTATTGGCCGTGGCTCGCCAGCACTTCCTGGCAAGCGTGGCTGATTTTGACGCGATTGGATTGCAGGCAGCTGAGAATGCCGAGCACGTCGTTCGGATTGACCTCAAGCTGCGTCTGGCAGAAGCGCTTCACGTCGGGATGGCAAGCGGCGCGTTCGCGCTCGTCTCCCTGATCAACCGGCGCCGGCTGCGGCGGCAGTTTCTGGGCGCTGGCGTTCACCGCCGAAAGGGCGAGAGCAAACGTCAAGATCGATACGCGGAACATATCGCGCAACATGACCTCCCTTGTCCGGGCATCCGGCCCCCACTGACCATTGGTCTTATCCCATATCCAGCGCCGCGCGGCACATATTAAATTATTTGCCGCAGGTTTGACGGAACCGGAGGCATTGTCTTACCGCGCCGGACGAAAAATCGGCGAAGGCTGGCTAAGCAAACCTTGGCGGGCGTGAGGTCCGCTTTCGCCTGCAACGGGCTACCGCACGGCATTCTTCGCTGGGCTTCGCTTGCGAAAACTGGTGGGCGGTGACGGACTCGAACCGCCGACATTCTGCGTGTAAAGCAGACGCTCTACCAACTGAGCTAACCGCCCATGCGGCGAGATTTATCGCCGCACGCCCTTAGCATGCAAGCGCGGCCGCAAGCGGGCATCAACATCGTTAAAAGCATCATCTCCAAAAAGATCGCCCGCTGCCACGCAATTCCACGATTGCGATGGCAAGCGGGCGGTGAGCGGCGGCTGTGCCCGTGCTTCTCGGGCCTAAGCCGTGAAAGCGATCAGATCGCTTCCTTGAGTTCCTTGGAGGCGCGGAAGGCGACTTTCTTGCTTGCCTTGATTTGAATTGGTTCGCCGGTTGCGGGATTGCGGCCCATGCGCGCGGCGCGTTTTCTCACCTGCAAAATGCCGAGCCCGCCGATACGGATGCGCTCGCCCTTTTTTAGATGCTTGACGATATTGCCCACCAGACCGCCGAGGATGGCTTCAGCCTGTTTCTTCGAAATCTCATTATCCTCCGCGAGGCTCGCGGCGAGATGCTTCAATGTCACGGTAGTAGTAGTGGTCGTTGCCATTAGTTCCTCCTCAATGAAGCGGTAGCGTGGAAAAGCGCCGCTCAGAGCGAATGGAGTTAAACGATTCGGCTACGGCTGACCACGCTTGTTTTGCCGATTCCACCGATGTTTTCTGCATGCCGGCGCTGTTTGAGGGCGCTCTGTGGCGATGGTAAGGCGGGCCAGAAAGCCCCGTTTTGCGCCGCAATCCTTGACTTGCCGTCGAGCGGGCCTTAACTCCCGACCCGCGTCCGCGGGGGCGTAGCTCAGTTGGTTAGAGCGTCGGCCTGTCACGCCGAAGGTCGCGGGTTCGAGTCCCGTCGCTCCCGCCAAACCATTAAAAAGGTTATATTTTTCGGCCGCTACTTAAGCGGCCAAACCCCCGGCGGACAGACAATCACATCATAGGCAGTCGGCAGGCCGCTTGGTGTCTTACCCGCCACCGGAGTGCACTCCCGGGGAACCGCCATGCAGCCAAGGACGGTGCAGGCGATCTGTGCTGGCGGTTGCGGTGCAGCAAGGCCGCGCGATTTGTTGTGGACGGAATGTGTCGATGGCTGGTCGCCCGGCGCGGGCGACAACAGGCCGGCCCCGCACAATAGGGCGGTGGCGGCGATGAGGACTTTCGATCGCATGGCCGGATCGATCCTCGTTACGCGATCAATAAAATGGCGCCGCCAACTGCGCAGCGCGATGCCCTAGCCGCGATAAATCGGGGCCGGCTGGGCGAAGAAGCTCCACAGGATGTGATAGACGAGCGCGTAATTCTTCTGCTGGAAGCTTGCGTGCGAAATGCCGGGCATCACCGCAAAATGTTTGTCTGGGTTCGGCAGCTTGGCGAAGAACGCGACGAGATCCTCGAAGCTTGCGATACCGTCCCATTGCCCGCGCATGATCAAAGTCGGCACGGTGATTTTTTCCGGATCGACCACCGGCAGCTTCGAGCACATATCGACATAGGTTCCGGTCGGCACCGAATTGTCGAGCGCGGTCACCGCGTCGGCGAAAGCATCGATGACTTTTTCTTCCGCGGTGCCGGGATGGTCGCGGTCGAAAATCGAGTGGATGAAAGCCTTGTCGATCGGGCGCCGGTTCTTGGCCAGAAATTCCGGAAGTTTTTTCTTGCGCTTGGCGAGCGTCGGCGAGCCTGCGCCGGTCCATACCATGGCGTCGAGCGCGAGGCGCGCCACCATGTCCGGATGGTGTTGCGCGAACAGCGCGGCGCGGAGCGCGCCCGATGAAATGCCGTAGACCAGAAGCGGGCGCTTGCCGCGCAGCTTCTGGATATAGGTTGCGGCGGCGAAGCAATCGTCGGCGCCTTGCGCGATCGGCGCATTGTTGTCGCGGTCCTTGGTCGAGCGGCCGTAGCCTTCCATGTCGAGGCACCAGCAATCGAAGCCGCGGCGCGCGAACCACTCCATGGCCGAGGAATCCGGCCGGCCTTCGACCTGAAGATCGAAGGTCGGCTGGGCCGCCATCGAGGAGCCGTGAACGAACAGGATCGTCCCGCTCGTTGCTTTGGGATCACGGGCGCATTTTTCGAACAGGAAAAGCTTTACGCCGCCGTCCCTGGTAGTCCAGTGATCTTCGCCTTTGATGGCGGCGGTCAGGCGGTTGGTGATCTCGTCCATGGGCGTTTCCTGGCGCTTCCTAATCGATCGGCTTGATGTGGTTGTCGCTGATGACCTTAGCCCATTTCGCGACCTGCGCGGTCATAAAGGCGGCGAATTCCCGCTGCGTCATCACCATTGGCGTAGCGCCCTGTTTCTCCCAGGCGTCCTTGACGTCGGGGCGGCTCAATATTCCGGTGATGGTCTTGTTGAGGAGATTGACGACCTGGGCCGGCGTGTCTTTGGGCGCCATGAAGCCGGTCCACTGGCTGAATTGAAAGCCGGCAACGCCGGCTTCGGCTATGGTCGGTACGTCGGGCAGGATAGGTGAGCGGGTAAGCCCGCTGGTGCCGAGCGCGCGCACCATCCCGGATTTGACCAGCGGCGCCATGGTCGGGACAGAATCGAACAGCATCTGGATCTGGCCGCTGAGAATATCGGTGCGCATGCCGGTCGAGCCCTTATACGGCACGTGCACGATGTCGATGCCGGTCAGGTTTTTCAAAAGCTCGCCGGCCATGTGATAGTTCGAGCCAGGTCCGGACGAGCCGTAATTGATCGTTCCCGGCTTGGTCCGCGCCAGCGCCAGGAACTCGGTCAGATTTTTTGCCGGAACGGATGGATTGACCACCAGGACCAGGTCGTTCTCCTCCAGCGGCGCAATCGGCACGAGATCGCGCAATAACTGGTAGGGCTTGTCGTTGTAGAGCGTCTCGTTGACCGTCTGCGTGCTGCTCGCCATCAACAGCGTGTAACCGTCCGGTGTCGATTTGGCGACAAATTCGGTGCCGACGGTGGTGCCGGCGCCGGGCCGGTTCTCGATCACGAACGGCTGGTGCAGCGATTGTTCGATATCGACGGCGATTTCGCGAACGAAAATGTCGGTCGGGCCGCCGGCGCCGAACGGGACGATGATTTTGACCGGCCGCGAAGGGTAATCGTCGGCGCGCGCCGCGGCAGCCATCGCGGCTGCCGCAAGCGCGGTCAGCACAGCCCGGCGTGAATAAGCGAACGGCATGCGGGAGCCTTCGGCAAAATTGTCACGACAGCGTAATATCGACCGCGCCAATGGCGTCAATGTGCCGTCGCACACAGGTCGGGTAGCTGCCTGTCTTGCGCCTTTTTGTGCACTGCGCTAAGCCTCACGAAGGTCCCGTCTGTAGCGCGAATCCGCTTGATTTTAAGGCAATTCGGCGCACCACAGGCGGAACTGCACCGCGGTGGACATGACCCCGGCCACGGGCCATGTTCTAGGATTGCCGGACAGAAGGGGTTTCGATGAGTCAATCGCTGACTCAATTGCTGCTCGCCTATCTGCCGCTGATCATCTTTATCGGTATCGCCGGCGTGTTGTCGCTTGTGCTTCTGGTCGCGGCCTTCGTCGTCGCCTACCAGCAGCCCGATCCGGAAAAGCTCTCCGCCTACGAGTGCGGATTTAACGCTTTCGACGACGCGCGGATGAAATTCGACGTCCGCTTCTATCTGGTCGCGATCCTGTTCATCATCTTCGATCTCGAAGTGAGCTTCCTGTTCCCGTGGGCGGCGGCCTTCGGCCGGCTCGGCCTGTTCGGTTTCTGGTCGATGATGGCTTTCCTCGGGGTGCTCACCATCGGGTTCATCTATGAGTGGAAGAAGGGAGCGCTCGAATGGGATTGAGTGAACCCGCACTCGCCAAACCGCGCCAAGCCGTGCTTGACCCGCACACTGGAAAACCGGTGGGCACGAACGACGCGTTTTTCTCCGACGTGAGCAGCGAACTCGCCGACAAAGGTTTCCTCGTCGCTGCGGCCGAGGACCTGATCGCCTGGGCGCGCACCGGCTCGCTGATGTGGATGACATTCGGTCTTGCCTGCTGCGCGGTCGAGATGATGCAGGTGTCGATGCCGCGTTACGACGTCGAACGCTTCGGCTTCGCACCGCGCGCTTCACCGCGCCAATCCGACGTGATGATCGTCGCCGGCACGCTGACCAACAAAATGGCGCCCGCGCTGCGCAAGGTCTACGACCAGATGCCGGAGCCGCGCTACGTGATTTCGATGGGCTCCTGCGCCAACGGCGGCGGCTACTACCATTATTCCTATTCGGTAGTGCGCGGCTGCGATCGCATCGTGCCGGTCGATATTTACGTGCCAGGCTGCCCGCCGACCGCCGAAGCTCTGTTGTACGGCGTGCTGCTCCTGCAAAAGAAGATCCGCCGCACCGCCACCATTGAACGTTAGACCATCGAACGCTGAAAATGGATGAGACGCTCGACACGCTTGGCAAAACGATCGCCGGTGCGCTTGCCTCCTCGGTGACAGGCTACGCGGTTGCCTATCGCGAACTGACCGTAACGGTCAAGGCAGCCGACATCGTTTCGGTCATGCGTTTCCTGCGCGACGATCCGCGCTGCCTGTTCTGGAATTTTATCGACATTACAGCAGTGGACTGGCCGAGCCGCGAGAAGCGTTTCGACGTCGTCTATCACCTGCTGTCACCGAAACTTAACCTGCGCATCCGCGTCAAAGCGGAGATCGACGAGACCACGATGGTGCCGTCGATCATCGAGGTCTTCGCCGGCGCCGACTGGTTCGAGCGCGAGACCTACGATCTTTACGGCGTGGTGTTCTCCGGCCATCCCGACATGCGGCGCATCCTCACCGATTACGGCTTCGAGGGTCATCCGCTGCGCAAGGATTTTCCGCTCACCGGTTTTGTCGAGGTGCGCTACGACGACGAACTCAAGCGCGTGGTCTACGAACCGGTGCGGCTCAACCAGGAATTCCGCAATTTCGATTTCCTGTCGCCGTGGGAAGGCACCGACTACGTGCTGCCGGGCGACGAGAAGTCGAGCGGCAAAGGCTCGTGAGGGGCTGCGCGATGAAATCGACCCTCAAGCCCGGCATGAAGCACCGCTTCACCTACAAGGTGCCCGAGAACAAGACGGTGCCGTACACCTATCCGGAATCGCCCGAGATCGCATCGATGCCCAAGGTGTTCGCCACCGGCAATATGATCGTCTTGATGGAATGGACCTGCACGCAGCTTCTGGCGCCACATCTCGATCCGGGCGAGGGTAGTCTTGGCGTGCATGTCGACGTTAGCCACCTCGCTGCGACGCTGCCCGGCCAGACGGTGACGGTCGACGTGGAATGCACGGCGGTTACCGGCCAGCGCGTGTCGTTTGCCGTGAAGGCGCATGATGGCGTCGATCT
>Ga0181537_10002876_pt1 | contig 14964 bp, 8 predicted proteins | sample PEATcosm2014_Bin_39_FD_119765 | JGI IMG/M metagenome (GOLD analysis project Ga0181537, IMG submission 119765) | Peatland microbial communities from MTU Mesocosm Facility, Houghton, MI, USA - PEATcosm2014_Bin23_10_metaG | ecosystem: Environmental > Terrestrial > Soil > Wetlands > Peat | place... | reverse complement strand
GTTGGGGGTGAATGAAAAGACATACAATGCGGCGGCGCACAACGTAATTTCCAATGCGTCTTGCACGACGAACTGTTTGGCGCCAGTGGCCAAGGTGTTGCACGAGACGTTTGGGATTGTGGCTGGGACGATGACGACGATTCACTCGTATACGAACGATCAGAAGCTGCTGGACTTGCCGCACAAGGATTTGCGGAGGGCGCGGGCGGCGGCGTTGAATATGATTCCGTCGTCGACAGGCGCGGCGAAGGCGTTGCATCTGGTGATCCCGGAGTTGAAGGGGAAGCTGGACGGATATTCGATCCGCGTGCCGACGCCGAACGTCAGCGTGGTGGATTTGACGGTGTTTGTGGAGAAGCCGGCCACCGTGACCAGCGTGAATGAAGCGCTGAAGCATGCGGCGCATGGGCCGATGAAGGGGATTTTGGGGTATACCGAGGAAGAGTTGGTTTCTTCGGATTTCAAGGGGAATTCGCATTCGTCGATTGTGGATGCGGGGTATACCAAGGTCGTTGGCGATAAGTGCGTGAAGGTGCTGGCGTGGTATGACAATGAGTGGGGGTATTCGTGCCGGTGCCGGGACTTGATTAAGTTGGTGGCGGGGACGAATTAGTTTTTTTAGAAGAGGTACAGAGAAAAAACAAAGTCAAAACAAGTCAAAAACAGGTTTATACGAACCGTATAGATCTCGCCGAGATGGGGCGCAGCATGCTGCGCCCCTACAAAGTCACAGACATGAAAAAATTGACGATACGGGATTTGGAGTTGAGTGGGAAACGCGTGTTTGTGCGCGTGGATTTTAATGTGCCGCTGAAGGATGGCGTGGTGACCGACGACACGCGCATCCGGGAGACGCTGCCTACGTTGCGGCTGGGGATCGAGCGCGGGGCGCGGCTGGTGCTGGCTTCGCACCTAGGGCGGCCGAAGGGCGGGCCGGATGCGAAATATTCGCTGTGGCCGGCGGCCAAGAAGCTGGAGGAGTTGCTGGGGAAACCGGTGGCGTTTGCGAAGGATTGCGTTGGGCCAGGGGCGGAGGAGCAGAGTAAAGCGTTACGCGATGGGGAAGTGTTGGTGCTGGAGAATGTGCGGTTCCATCCCGAGGAAGAGAAGAATGGCGAAGAATTTTCGCGGCAGCTCGCGGCGCTGTGCGACGGGCTGTTTGTTTGCGATGCATTTGGGTCGGCGCACCGTGCGCACGCTTCGGTGGTGGGAATTACGCGATTTGTGAAGCAGGCGGCGGCTGGGCTGCTCATGGAGAAAGAACTGGAGTATCTGGGGAAAGCGATTAGCGATCCCGCGCGGCCGCTGGTGGCGATTATTGGCGGAGCAAAGGTCAGCGACAAGATTGAGGTGGTAGAGAATTTGATGAAGGTGGCGGACGCGATGCTGATTGGCGGGGGCATGGCGTATACGTTTTTGAAGGCGCAGGGATTGGGGATTGGGAAATCGCTGGTGGAAGAAGACAAGCTGGATTTGGCGCGAAAGATTATGGCGGATGCGAAGGCGCGCGGTTTCAAGTTGATGCTGCCCGTGGATCATGTGGTGGCGCCGGAGTTTAAGGCGGATGCGCCCAGCGCCGTTGTGGCGGTAACAGCGACGCCTGCCGACCAGATGGGACTGGATATTGGTCCGAAGACCGTGGCGGCGTATGCGGCGGAAATCGCGAAGGCCAAGACCATTCTGTGGAACGGGCCGATGGGCGTGTTTGAGATGCCGGCGTTTGCCGCAGGGACGCTGGCGATTGCCAAGGCGGTGGCCGCGGCGACCCAGGCTGGGGCGATCTCGATTGTGGGAGGCGGGGATTCTGTGGCGGCGGTGCAGCAATCGGGCGTGGCTAAAGAGATTTCGCACATTTCGACCGGTGGCGGGGCGTCGCTGGAGTTTTTGGGCGGAGCGGAGTTGCCTGGGGTGGCGGCGTTGACGGAGAAGGCATGACTATGGCGAAACGCCGGCGGGTAATGGCGGGGAATTGGAAAATGTACAAGACGATCGCGGAGACGCGTGCTTGCCTCGAGCTGTTTCTGCCATTGGTGGCAGGGGCGAAGGATTGTGACATCGTGATCGCGCCGCCGTTCACGTCGATTGCTGTGGCGGTGGAGCTATGCGCAGGGTCGAACGTGGGGGTGGGGGCGCAGAATGTGTCGTGGGGGAAGGACGGGGCGCTGACCGGGGAAGTGTCGGCGGGGATGCTGGCGGAGGCGGGTTGCAAGTACGTGATTGTGGGACACTCGGAGCGGCGGCAATTCTTCCATGAAACGGACGACATGGTAGCGCGGAAGACGCTGGCGGTGCTGGGGGCGGGGTTGACGCCGATCGTTTGTGTAGGGGAGATGCAGGAAGACCGCGAGGGGGGGCTGACCGAGGAGGTGCTGCGGAGACAGTTCCTGGGGGGCCCGGGTTCGTTGACCGGGGAGGAGTTCTCCCGTATTCTAATGGCCTACGAGCCAGTGTGGGCGATTGGCACGGGGCGGGTGGCAACGCCGGAGATTGCGGCGGCGGCGCACCGGTTTATACGAAGTTGTGCGGCGGAACAGTTTAACTTGGAGCACGCCTTGAAGCTGCGGATCCTTTACGGAGGCAGCGTTAAGCCGGACAATATAAAGGGTTTGATGGCGCAGGAAGAGCTGGACGGGGTGCTGGTAGGCGGGGCTAGTTTGGACGCCAAGTCGTTTGCAAGTATCGTAAACTATTCGAGTTAGCCCTTTTTTGAATTTTTGCAGGAAGCCGAGCGGTTTTGTGTGCTCGCGGCTGATAGACCGATGGAATGAGGTGTGGTGATGGAAGGCATGGCGGGATGGATGAAGTGGGCGATCGCCTTGGCGGCGGGATTTTTGGTGATTGCGCTGGGGTTTAAGTACGCGGAACCGGTGCTTAAGACCTTTTTCGTATTGAATTGCCTGGTGCTGATCTTTGTGGTGCTGCTGCAGAGCGGCAAGGCGGCGGATTTGGCGGGGGCTTTTGGCGGGGCGGGGAGCCAGACGGCTTTCGGTCCGCGCGGGGCCGCGAATATTCTTTCCAAGGCCACCACCTGGTGCGCGGTGATGTTTATGGTTTGCGCGATGGCCCTGGTGCTGCGGACGGACAAGGCGGCGGAGGGCGGGTCGATCTTGGAAAAGTTTAGTAAGCCGGCACCGGTTAGCGCGCCTGCTGCTACGCCGGGGAAGACCGCTGTGCCGCCGGTGTCTGCGCCCGTGAGTGCGCCGCCAGCGTCGCAATCGACTCCGCAACCTGCTGCGCCGCCGGCGAAGAAGCCTTAAGCGGATTAACGCGAGAGGTTTCTTTTATTTCGGGATAAATTTTTGTTGGGGCACTCGCGTTTTTGCCGGCGGAGAGCGAGGTTTGACTCTCGGAGCGGGTGCCAGTAAAGTTGTTGTTGCGCGGTCGTGGCGGAACTGGCAGACGCACTAGCTTGAGGTGCTAGCGCCGCAAGGCGTGGAGGTTCGAGTCCTCTCGACCGCACCATTTCTTCTTTTTAGAGAAATTCCCTTCTAACATTTTGGATAAATCACGCAGCGCGGCTGACGCCCACGCACGACGGATGCGTTCGCGTTAGCGAGCACAAAAGCGCACAGGCTGAGAGCCTGTGCCACCAAAGGCGTGATCACTTCTGCGGCGCTTGAAATTTAGTGAGGAATGTATTGTAGTGGGAGCGCGTGGGAGTCTGGTTCTGACTCTGGGGCGGATTTGGTGTGAATGCGTTTGCTGATTCTACATGGCCTACTACGAAAGCGACGGGAACGCGGGGCGACGGGTTAGGCCGGGGGCCTGGCCGGTGATTCCGCGGGTTTTCGCCCGGCGCTATCTGTTCAGCAAAGATCACAAAACAATAGGGTTGCAGTATCTGGGACTGGCGTTGCTGTGTGTGTTTCTGGGCATGGCGATGTCGCTGCTGCTGCGTGTGCATATGGCGTGGCCGAATGCCGGCGGTGGTTTGCTGGGCAGCATGATGCGCGGGCTTGGCGATTCGCCGGAACGGTATGCGGCGCTGATGCTGCTGCACGGGTCGCTGATGGTGTTTTTTGTGCTGACGGCGGCGCCGCAGGCGGGGTTCGGGAATTATCTGTTGCCACTCCAGATTGGCGCGAGCGAAATGGCGTTTCCCGGCTTAAACCTGGCGGCGCTGTGGATGACGGTCGTCTCCGCCGCAGCGATGACGGGAGCATTTTTTGTGGCGCCGGTAATCGGCGTGAAATTGTGGGTGGCCAGTGTGGCCATTTTTTCGCTGGCGGCGCTGCTCGGTGCAATTAATTTTTGCGTGACGACGATCGATCTGCGCGCCAAGGGCATGACGCTGCCGCGGTTGCCGGTAACGGTGTGGGCGTGGTTTATCAATGCGATTTTGAGTTTGCTGATTTTCAGTATTGTGCTGGCGGCGTGCGCGTTGTTGCTGGCGGACGGTTTCCTCGGCACGCAGTTTTTTCGCGGAGCGTTTGGCGCGAGCCCGGCGGCGAACTGGCAGCGGCTGTTTTGGTTTTTCGCCCAGGCTGAGGTGTATGTGGCGATGCTGCCGTGCTTTGGGATGATCACGCACCTGCTGGCGATGGGGGCGCGGCGGCCGGTATGGCGGGAACGCGCGGTGGTGCTGGCGTTGTGCGCGGTCGGTTTACTGGGATTTTGTATCTGGGGCCAGCACATGTTTGCGACGGGGATGGACCCGGGAAAGCCGCTGCTGTTTGGCGTGCTGGCGGCGTCGCTGGGATTGCCGGCTAGCTGTCTGCTGGCGAGTTGGTTCGGAACGCTGTGGAACGGGCGGATGCGGCTGGAAACGTCGTCGCTTTTTGTGTTGGGATTTATTTCGCTGTTTTTGACCGGGGGATTTTCGGGGATTATTCTGGCGCGCCACGATATTTATTCGCTGCGGGGCGGGAACGATTTCGTTAGTGGGCACTATCACCTGGTGATGGGGGTGACGGCGACGTTTGCGATACTGGCGGCGGTGTATTTCTGGTTCCCGCGGCTGTTTGAGCGGCGGCTGAATGAAGGGCTGGGGAAGCTGCATTTCTGGCTGACGTTTGCGGGCGTGTATTGCGTGTTTATGCCGATGCACTGGATGGGGCTGCTGGAGCGGGGGCGTGCGGGAGCGGAGTTGGCGTATGTGGGCGGGGGGCATGCAGGAGGATGGAGTTTGTTTATCAGCGGGGCGGCTTTGGTTACTGTGGCGGCGCAGGCGATCTTTCTGGTGAATCTGGTGGGCGGCTTGTGGCGCGGCGAGCGCGTGTATGTGTGCAACCCGTGGCGGGTTACGACGCTGGAATGGATGCCGGCGACGCCTGTCGCTGAGCGGCAGAACGGTGCGAGTGCAGCCTCGGCTGCGGTGGTGGTGCATCGAGGCGCGTACGAATTCGACGAGTCCGGGAACATGGACGATTACATTCCGCAGTACATCTCGCCCGAGCGAGTGGCGTCGCAACATGCTTCGAAGATGCGTTAAGAGGATGCGCTGAAGAATGCGTTGATGGTGCTGATAGAAAGAAGGCGGCATGCCGGGCACAACGATTGAGCAGGAAATAGAAATTATTGTGGAGGACACCGGAGGCGGAGGCGGAAAACCGCCTGCGCGTGACGGCGGCGGGGACGATGGCGGCGGGAAACGCAGACGGCCGTGGAACCCTTCGCCGCGGCGGTACTACACCGGTGTGACGCTGGGGATACTTTCGATTTTGATGTTTTTTATGGCGCTGGCCAGCGCGTTTATCGTGCGGCGGGGCTCGTCGTCGAACGACTGGATGCCCGTGCATATTCCGGCGATTTTGTGGCTGAATACGGCGGTTTTGCTGTTTAGCAGTTTGACGCTGGAGCTGGCGCGGAAGCGGCTGGCGTCGGCGGACTTGAGTGGGTTCCGGAGGCTGTGGACGGTGACGACGTTTTTGGGGCTGCTCTTTCTGACGGGGCAGATTCTGGCGTGGCGGCAGTTGATCGGGCAGGGAATTTTTGTGGCCACGAATCCGGGCAGCAGCTTTTTTTATGTGTTTACGGGGTTGCATGGGTTGCACCTTTTGGGCGGCGTGGGTGCGCTGATGTACGTGGCGCTGCGAAATTTTGAGCGGGCGAAGTTGACGCGGCAGGTGGCGGCGGAGATTGTGGGGCATTACTGGCATTTCATGGATGCGTTGTGGGTGTTTTTGCTGGCGCTGCTGTATTTGGGGAAGTAGGCAGGATTTGGTGGCATAGACTTCAGTCTGTGTTCTGTAGTGGCGTGCAAACAAAAAGCGCACAGACTGAAGTCTGTGCCACGTAAAGCAGGCTCGCTCTGTTTGCCAATCGGACGAATTGGGATTTGCGACCGAACCGGCTGAGCGCGGCGCTGGCGGAACGGCGGGCCGCGGGCTTGCCGGTGATCGATCTGACGGCTTCCAACCCTACCGAATGTGGATTTGTGTACGACCAGGGCGCGATTCTGGCGGCGCTGGGGAATCCTGCGTCGATGGTCTATGTGCCGGAGCCGCGTGGGCTGCTGACGGCGCGCGAGGCGGTGTGTGCTTATTACGCGGCGCGTGGCGACATAGTGTCGCCGGAGGATGTGGTGCTGACCACCAGCACCAGCGAGGCGTATTTGTTTGCGTTTCGGCTGCTGTGCAATGCGGGGGACGAGGTGCTGGTGCCGCAGCCGAGTTATCCGCTGTTTGATTTTTTGGCGGAGCTGCATGATGTGCGGCTGGTGCGGTATCCGCTGATTTATGACCATGGATGGCAGATCGATTTTCATGCGTTGCGGGAACGGCTGACGGAGCGCACGCGCGCGGTGATCGTGGTGCATCCGAACAATCCTACCGGGCATTTTTGCAAGACGCGGGAGATGGAGGAGTTGCAGGAGATTTGCGCCGGGCGCGGGATGGCGATTATCGCGGACGAAGTGTTTTTGGATTACGCGCTGGATGGCGAGGCGCGGCGATCGTTTGTTGGGGGCGGCGCGGCGGGGCATGGGCCGGCATTGACGTTCACGATGAGCGGGCTATCGAAGATTTGCGGCTTGCCGCAGATGAAGGCGGCGTGGATGGTGGCGAGTGGGCCGGAGTCGGCGAAACGCGAGGCGCTGGCGCGGCTGGAGGTGATTGCCGACACGTTTCTTTCGATGAATGCTCCGGTACAGCATGCGATGGCGGAGTTGCTGCGGTTGCGTGGAGCGTTTCAAGAGCAGCTAATGGCGCGGGTGCGCGGGAACCTGGCGGAACTGGATCGGCAATTGGCGGCGCGCGACGCTGGCGATGGAGGGCAGGGAAGTTGGGCGCGGCTGGAGACGGAAGGCGGGTGGTACGCGGTGGTGCGTCTGCCGGCCGGGCGGGACAGCGGGGAATTGGCGTTGGCGCTGCTGAGCGAGCACGGAGTTTATGTGCATCCTGGGCATTTTTATGAGCTGCCGGGGGAACGGGATGTGGTGGTGAGCCTGATTACGCCGCCAGCGGATTTTGCAGCGGGTACAGCGGGGCTCTTGGAGTTACCGACAGACGGCGATTGAACTTCGACTTGCCTGCCCAATTGGTCCTGAGAAATAAAAAGGGCGCTCCGAGATTCGGAGCGCCCTTTTTCGTTGCAGCCGCCGACCGCGATGCACGGCCCGCAGGAAGTATTGCTTAGAAGAAAATCTTCAGTGAGAGCTGCAGCGTTCTCGAGTTGCTGGGGAGAACGGAACCGAAGTTATTAAAGTTACCATTCTGCGGTTCCAAGGCGCTCCGAGGAGAGCCAGTGACGCCCGCAGAGACGACGTCGTTGATGGATCCCGCGATAAATTGCGGGTGATTCAGGAGATTGAAGGCTTGAGCGGCAAATTCAATCTTGAAACGCTCCGTTATGGTAAAGCGCTTCAGGGCGGTGATATCAATGTCATTGATCGGCGGCATCAGAATAGTATTCCGTCCGACGTTAGCGAGAGCGCCAAAATACGCCTGAACATATTTGGCAGTTGGTTTCGTGGCGCTGTAGCCGACCACGTTATCGAGCACGTCGTAGGTGATCGCCGGGTTGTTCGTGTCTGGTACCGCACTGTTTAGAGCGTTGGCTAGAGTGCAAATCGGGTTTCCTGCGGAGTCCGTTGCCGGGACTGAGCTGCGGCACAGAGGAACAACGGGGCTCCCGGTTACGCCCACACCCGCAGGGTTGAAGATCGGGCGATCACCGGCCTGGTCGATATTTAGGTTGGCGTCAACGCCATCTTGGGCAGTAGCCCACTCACCCGACTGGTAGGTGTAGATCGGGGCGATCTCCCAGTTGCCGAGAGAGTTCTTCAGGAATGCGTTGCTGTTCTTGAAGAACGGCTCGTCGTACAGGAGCGTCAGTGTAAAGCGATGGCGGTGGTCCAGTGCGGAGTTCGCACGGTCGGCAGCGAGGTCCTGGAAGTCCTGAGCACGACGCGGAGTGATGTCGGTGGTGTGGAAATCCGCCGTGCTGTTGTCGATCAAGTGGCTATAGGTGTAGGCGGCGATGAACTGCAGTCCATTACTAAAGCGGCGGGTGAGTTGTGTTGCGAGCCCGTGATAAGTTGACGCACCCTCCGGCTCAAAAGCGGTCAATAGACTGCCGTTGAAGCCTGCGTTGTTATATGCAGGCACGATCACTGCATTTGAGTTTTCTTCGCCGACCAGTGTGCCGAGATCGAGTGGTGTCGCGTCGAGTGCTGCCTGCGACGGTGCGTTACCTATATAGGTTGGGATGAAGTTGCTCGGTGTCACGATGGCCTGAACGTTGATGATGTTTTGCACGTCCAGGTGAATACCGCGCGTTCCGATATAGCGAACTTCGGCCGTATAGTCGTTCCAAAATGTATGTTGAACGCCAAGGCCCCAATTTATCGACTTCGGATCTTTGACATTCGGTGGATAGTAAGTCGAAGTGTAGGCTTGCTGACACGATACGGCCGTGGGGAAGCCTACGCAGGCGGGGTTGGAAAGGTTGTAATTGGTAATTCCACCGGCCCCAGGAGGCAAGCCACCACTACCCAAAAAGTTCGGGGTCGCGGCGGTCGGATCGACGTTTTCAGTCACGCTTAACTGCGGTGGCAGCGAGAGGATGCCGATGTTGTCATAATGAACGTCGTAAGATTCGCTGAAGCCGCCGCGGATCGAGGTGCGCCCGCTGCTGCCGGGCGAATAAGCAAAGCCGATGCGCGGTCCCCAATCGTTCTTGGGCGCGCGAGGCGCGCTGAAGTCTAGGAGGCCCGGTACACTGGCTGCGCTGTTAAGCGCCTGTGAACGCGCACCGAAAGGCGTCGTGGTGTACTCGTAACGTACGCCCAGGTTAAATGTCAGGTTCGGTCGGATACGCCAGTTATCGTTTGCGTACCAGTATATGGCGGACTGGTCCCCATAGTAGGTGGAGGCGCCGACGCTGCGTTGTCCGAAGGAATCAGGACTAAGGTCCTCAAGATACGTCTGGAGGTCGGTGTACTCGTAGTCTCCCCGGGCGCGCTGGGTAAATGACTCGGGCGCGATTAATTTACGTCCCTCAATGCCGAATTTCAGGGAATGTTGCCCGTGTGTCCAAGCGAGCGCCTCGGACAGCTGGTACGTGTTTTGAATCGTGAATTGCGGAGCGTTGGGGTCAGGTCCGACATTGAGGCCGTTCAGGCTGTCGAGAGTGATGTTCGGAAAGGAATCCAATCCCGGAAACGAGAAGTTTCCAGAGGAGGTGACGTTTGCGAAGCGGTTGTAACCGACACGCAGTTCGTTCTGCAGATTCGGGTTGAAATTATGGTACTCGTTGATGGTAACGAGATGGAATTTACTCGGCTCCGGGAGGTAGAAGGCCGGCAAATTTGCGCTGGTATCGATTCCAACAGACCGGAAATACACATAGCGACCGCGCAACTGGTCCTTGGTTGAGATGTCATAATCGAGGCTTGCGAGGACGTTCCAGTTGTTGGTGTAGTTTGGTCCCGAGAAGTTTAAAACGTCTTCTGGGATGGTAACGCCTTTGACGACTTCAGGTCCGCCGTTGGGGCCGCAAACGTCGTTCGTATCGGGAGTGCTAGCTGCAGGCACATACTTTTCGAGGATTGCGAGATTCGTCGCAGAAAGTCCCGAGATTCCGTTCAACGCGGTGTAGCCTGCGGCCGTGGGAGCGCACACTGGCGAGCCCAAGACAGTGGCCAAGCCCACGGGGTTGTATTCCAAGTTGGCAAAGAAAAACAGTTTGTTCTTCAGGACCGGACCGCCAACGTTGCCACCCATGCGGTTATTGTCCAAACGAGGGTTGGAGGTGAAGCCCTGATTCTTGAGCGAGACATCGACAGCGTCAAAGTTTCGATTATCAGAGTACAGGTAGGCTTCGCCGTGGTATGCGTTCGTGCCGCTCTTAATAATAGTATTAAACTGGCCGCCGGACGAGTGGCCGAACTCAGGGGAGAATTGATTTTGGAGCAGGGTGAATTCCGCGACCGCATCATTCGGAATGGGCACGAGCGGGCCAGTGACCGACTTATCGTTGTTGTCGACACCTTCTACCGTAAAGTTGTTGTTCCTGGGGCGCTGTCCGCCAATGGCGGGGCCGGTGCCGGCGCCAATTCCTCCGCCGGAGGCCACGCCCGCGCTCAACAAGGAGAGGTTGAGTACTCCCGAACCGCCGTTGCTGCTGGTGGAGGGCAAGTCCTGAGTTAATCGCTGATCGAAGGTGTTTGTGATTTGCGCCGTGGTGGTGTCGAGAGCAGCAGCCTGACCAGAGACCTCGATCGACGTTACCGCGCCCTTAATTTCCAGCGTGATTTGCAAGGTGCTGGTTTTGTTCAAATCGACGCGGAAACCGTTGACCGTGGTTGATGCGAAGTTCGGCGCCGAAGCGGTGACGTTGTAAGTTCCAGCGGGTAGGTTGTTGAGGCGATATTCTCCAGCCTCGTTAGCTTGGGTCGGATAGTGAACGCCGGTGTCCGCGCCGACGGCGTCGACGCTGGCGTTAGGAACCACCGCACCGGTCTTGTCGAAAACCACACCGACCAAGTCGCCGCTGATGACCTGAGCGCTGAGATGCGATGGCGCGAGCATGGCGAGCACCAGGAACGCGACGCCTAAAGATGATACAAAAAACCGTAATCCGTGTTTCACGGAACCTCCTGAAATTTTAAGAAATCCCCCGGCAAAGAGAAAGAGAAACTGTTACCGAAACAACGAGCAGTACCACGGGATGCAATCTGCTCTCCAAAATGAGTTCGCGGGTAGGTAAATTGAGAATTATGTATGTACATCATTTTCAGTGAGTTACAGGGACGGCGTTTGGCGGATGGGGCGTAAGCATAGGGCTCGGGATATGGTCTGATGTAAAGGATACAAGATTATGTATGTCGGAATCGGAGTTCTGGTATTAGGTCGCAAACCGCATGATTAACAGGACTAATTCAAACGGACAGGTTCGAGGCAGGATTGTATGTGTCCTTAGCTAAATAGTCTAATTTCAATAATTTACAGAGCACCTGAAAGTCAGCCAGCCCACGCGCTTTCGCATTTGGGCGCTGGAATGTCCGGTGCAGCGCCGGAAAGGCCGAATTCGGCTCACTTTCGGCGCACGTGCAGATTGTCAGTTGCTGACGTTATTGCGCATGGCGTTCTTGAGGTGCGCCATGCGGAACGGGGAACCGAGGTTCTGACGCAGCTCGATCCAGTGCTGGTCCGGGATAGAGAGGAAGACTTCGACGACTTTGGGGTCGAATTGCGTTCCCGAGCAGCGTCTGATCTCTTCGCGGGCATAGGCCATGGGCAAAGCCTTGCGGTAGGGGCGGTCGCTGATCATGGCGTCCAGAGAGTCGGCCACCGTAAATATGCGTGCGCCAAGGGGAATTTGCTCTTCCCGTAGGCCGCGCGGGTAGCCCGTGCCATTGAAGAATTCCTGGTGGGCCAGGACGATTTCGGCGGCATCGCGCAGAAACGGAATGCGGATGAGCATGTCATAGCCGATCTGGCAGTGGCGGCGCATGACTTGCTTCTCGTCGTCGTCGAGCGGACCGGGTTTGCGGAGGATGCCGTCGGGGATGGCCATTTTGCCGATGTCGTGGAGAAAGGCGGCGCGGGCCAGGACCGGCAGATAGCTGTTGGGGACCGGCATGGCCTTGGCGATGGAAATGGTAAAGGCGGTGACGCGCTGGCAATGGCCCTCGGTTTCGGCATCTTTCAGGTCGAGGGCGCTGCCGAGGGCTTCGAGGGTGTCGTCGTAAGACTGTTCGAGTTGCGATAGGGCGCCTGTAAGCTGGGCGGTGCGCTCCTCCACCTGTTGCTCGAGATTGCGCTGATAGTTGCGGTTCTCGGCGACCAAGCGGCGATGCTGCAGGGCGCGGCCGACCCCCAGGAACAGCTGATCCTTCTCAAAGGGCTTCAGAATGTAGTCGTAGGCACCCCTGCGGATGGCTTCGAGCGCGGTGGAAATATCGTGAATGGCGGTGACCATGATCACCGGCACTTCCGGGTCGTAGTGGCGGATCCAGTCGAGGAGTTTGATGCCGTCCATCTCCGGCATGATCATGTCGCTCAAGATCAGGTCGGGGGTGATGCGCTTTACTTGCTCCTGGGCGGCGCGGCCGTTGCTGACGGCGGTACAGCGGTAACCCTTGGATTCAAGCATGGTGGAAACCACCTCACGAATGGCTTCCTCGTCGTCAACAACCAGAATGTTTTCCATCTCCACTGGGGGCACTCCCAATGGCATTATCCCGCCATTACTCGGGAGGTCACAGCCGAATGCTGGGATACTTGCCCATTCAGAAAACAGCGTGTTAGCGTCAATTCAGGCTTGCACACCGAAGTTTCGCACCACCGAAACTAACCGCTGCGCCCCACCGCGGGCGCGGCCAAAAGAACCCTCCGGAGGCAGCAGACCGTGCTGGAGAACCAGGAATTGCTCGGGGGCGCCTTCTTTGCGGCCACCGCGTCGATCATTTTGCTGGTCCTTTTCGCGGTATTCCGCCGCGACCACGATTTCCGCTTTTTCCGCCTGTGGCTGGCCGGATGGGTGTGTTTTACGGCTGCCGCGCTGGCCGAAGTGACGTTGCTCACAAAGGGCCGGCAAGAACTGGCGCTGGTCATCGTCCTGTGTGACGCCGCCGCGCTGATCTTCTTCTTATTGTCGGTAGTGGACCTTACCGCCAAACCGGGGCGTCGCGGATGGCCGATGGTTTCAGCGGTGGCTTGCGCTTTGGCGACGGTTTATTACCTGGAGCGGCCGGGCGACGCGAGTTTCGCCGCGGTGCATTGGGGGACGACTGCTCTATTCAGCCTGCTGAATCTGGCTGCTGGTTGGGTGACGTGGCGCTGGGCCGTACGGCGTCCGAGTCATGGTCCTCGCTTGCTCGCGGGACTCTTTTTTCTCGCCGGCTTGCATGGACTGGATCGCACGTTGTGGCCGCAACATCCGGCATTTGTGCTGCGCGTGGCATTTGACCATCTGCTGGTAGTGTCGTTGGGCATTGCGATGATCGTAGTGGTCCTGGAACGCGCGCGTTACCGCACGGAAGAACTGAACGACAAGATGCGGCGGCTGACGCTGCTAACGGCGGCCAGCACGCAGACGCTCTCCGTAGGCGACGCGCTGGAGGGAGTGCTGAAGCACCTAGTGGACAGCGTCGGCGGGACGCACGGCATGGTGCGGCTGCTGGAAACCGACGGCGGCGCGCAATATCTCGTATCGCGGGCGTCGGTGGGATTCACCGCGGACTACGTCGCCAAATACGGGAAATTATCGTGCAACGAAGCGTGGGCCAAGCAGGTGCTGCAAGAAGACTGTCAGTGCCTCCGTTTTGAGGATACACAGGAGCCTGCCGCCCGAGCGCGCATGGCGGAGAGCGGCATTCGGGAGATGGTCACCCTGGCGTTGCGCGGCAAGGACGGGCCGCTGGGTGTTATCGCGGTGGGCTCGAACCGGCCGGTGGAGTTTCTGCCGGACGAGGTCGCCTATCTCGTTAATCTTTCCAACCTGCTGGGCCTCACGTTGCAAAACGTGAAGCTCTTTGAGCAAGTCGCCAACGCCCAGCAGCAGTGGGCGGACACCTTCGATTCCATCGGCGATCCGGTGCTGGTGCACGACCGCGACGGGCGGCTATTGCGCGTGAATCAACGCTTCGCGCAACTGCTGTCGCGCGACTATCGCGCGGTGGTCGGCCGCAGCGTGCAGGAAATCCTGTCGCGCAAGGAAGTTTCCTACGACATATGTCCCTATTGCGAAGGCAAAGCCGGGGAAGGGGATGAGCGCGACCCCTGGCTGCCGGGCTATTTTCTGGCGTCGAATTCCAGCTTTCAGGAGGCGTCGCCGGCGAATCACTTGCGCGTGGTGCACGTCCTAAAAGACATCACCGAACGCAAGCGAGCGGAAGAAAAATACCGCACGCTCGTGGCCAGCGTCCAGGAGGGCGTGTTTATCTCCACGCCTAATGGACGCTTTCTGGACTTTAACGACGCGTTGCTGCGCATGACGGGTTACGAAACGCGCGAAGAGTTATTGGCGCTGGACATTCCGGACCGGCTGTTCGTGAATCCTTCGGAACGCGAACGCCTGCGCCGCCTGTTACAGGAGCACGGCTCGGTGGCGGACTTTGAGTTTGAAATGCGGCGCAAGGACGGCGAGATCCGCGTAGTGGTGGAGTCTTCCACCGCTGTGCGCGACAGCGCCGGACAGGTGACCGCGTACCAGGGGTTCGTGCTGGACGTTACAGAGCGCAAGAGCGCGGAAAGCGAAATTCGGCGGCGCAATCGCGAGCTGATGGTGCTGAACTCCATCGCGCAGACGCTCACGGAGTCCATGGACTTAAGCGATTCCCTGCACCGCACCTTGCGGCAGATGGTGGAACTCTTCGGCCTGGACGCAGCATCCATTTATTTGGTGGAGGAAAAGAGCGGGGCCTTGCGCCGGTTGGCCGCGGCCGGGCACCGCTCGGAATATGCCCGGTCTTTTCCCTCCGCGAAGTTCCCTCCGGAGATGCTGCAACAGATCACCGCGGTGCACGCCACGTTTCTTTCGGTGCAATCGCTAACGCTGCCGGGGTTTCTACGCGATTTG
>Ga0181537_10002875_pt1 | contig 14973 bp, 12 predicted proteins | sample PEATcosm2014_Bin_39_FD_119765 | JGI IMG/M metagenome (GOLD analysis project Ga0181537, IMG submission 119765) | Peatland microbial communities from MTU Mesocosm Facility, Houghton, MI, USA - PEATcosm2014_Bin23_10_metaG | ecosystem: Environmental > Terrestrial > Soil > Wetlands > Peat | place... | reverse complement strand
ATCACGACTCCGCCGTCAACAGAGAGAACAGTCCCATGAACAAAGCTGGCCTGGTCTGATGCCAGCCAGAAATAGGCGTTGGCAACGTCTTCAGGGGTTCCAACGCGGCCTACCGGCGTATGAGAAATCATGTTGTCCAAAATGTCTGGGGGCATTCCTTTCAGCATGTCCGTAGCGATGAATCCGGGCGCCACAGCGTTGACGCGAATGTTGTGTTTTCCCAATTCCCGGGCCCAGGTGCGGGTCATGCCGATAACGCCCGCTTTGGAAGCCACGTAATTTGTCTGGCCAAAGTTTCCGTTCAGCGCCACGACTGAAGCAGCATTGAGAATCACGCCTCCTCCGCCACGGATCATGTGCGGAACGACGGCGCGTGTCACCAGGAAAACGCCCTTGAGATTGACGTCAATTACGGCGTCCCACGATTCTTCGAGCATGCTCTTCACAGGTCCGGCGCCGTTCTTCTTAACGAGTTGCGCGTCGCGCACAATGCCGGCGTTGTTAATGAGCACATCGATGCCGCCCCACTCCTCGACGACTCTGTTGACGGCGGCATCGACAGCGTCGGGATTGGTAACATTCACCACCTGAAAAAGCGCCTGCCCACCCGCCGCCGAGACGTCGGCATCGAAGGCAGCGGCGGCCTTATCTGAAACATCCCAACCGGCAATCCTTGCGCCGTTTGCCGCAAAGCGAAGTGCCGTGGCCCGACCGATGCCTGCGGCCGCACCCGTGATGATGACGATCTTGCCGAGCAAATTCCGATCTTCCATTTTTCGATGCTCCTTTACCGAATATGCTCACTTTGGCGCGTACCCAATTCTTCGGATGGAATCGGTCACTCATTCTCCAAGAGCGCGGCCTCTCTAAGATTAGACCAATTGCTGCACTGCGTCATAGTTTGCAGCAGAATTCTTCTGATCTCGTATCATTTATCCCAATTTTGCACGCCATTACCAAAACGGTTTTTGGGCAAGGAACCGGTATCCGAACCATGAATTTGCAGATCTGATCCCGGTCCAGCGTGATTCAAAGCTCGGATTTGACCGGTCCGTTGCATGCGCGCTCCGGAGGGTGTGAGCTACATCACAGATGTTGGGTATCTGACTCCAATTTTACTTGCTTATCGCAGCTGCGGGGGCTAGGTTTAAGTCGCTCACCTATCACAGCACAGCTGCGTTTCACCGCGACTGCGAGTACCGGTGCGCCGGAAGGAATACGCGTGCAAGCGATTGTAATCACAGCAGCGAAGCGTACCGCAATTGGTGCATTCATGGGCAGTATCAAGGACGTGCCGGCAGTTGATTTGGGGGTGGCGGCACTCAAGCCGCTTATGGGAGGCCTCAATCCCGACGACATCGCGGACGTAATCGTGGGCAATGTTCTGCAGGCAGGACAGGGCATGAACCCTGCCCGTCAGTTGGTGCTAAAGGCAGGACTCCCGCAGAAAACACCCGGACAAACCATTAACCGCGTCTGCGGCAGTGGACTACAAGCGGTCATCAGTGCTGTTCAGGGGCTCAGATCCGGCGACGGCAGGCTGTACATTGCCGGGGGAATTGAGAGCATGTCACGGGCGCCTTTTCTTCTTCCACAGGCACGAGCCGGCAATCGATTTGGCCATGCAGAGATGGTGGACAGCATTCTGAGCGAAGGACTGACCGACCTCCAGCTTGGATACGCGATGGGCATCACGGCGGAGAATGTCGCCGCGCGGTGGAAGATCACTCGCGAAGCGCAGGATGCATTTGCCTTGGAAAGCCAACGTCGCGCAGCCGCAGCAAAGGAAGAAGGCGCGTTCGCCGAGGAAATAGTCCCCGTGAATGTACCGAGCCGGAAGGGGGTCATTCTCTTTGCGGATGACGAGCACGTGCGGGGCGACTCGACCGCGGAAGGGCTGGCAAAATTGCGGCCCGCCTTCAAACCGGATGGCGGAACCGTGACCGCGGGGAATTCAAGCGGCCTGAATGACGGAGCTGCGATGCTCGCAGTGACAACTGAGGACTACGCCATGGAGCACGGTCTTCCCATCCTTGCGACGATTCTCAGCTACGCCACCGTTGGTGTTGAGCCACAAGTAATGGGGATTGGTCCTGCTGCCGCAGTGCCCGTTGCGGTGAGCCGCGCCGGACTTCGGTTGTGCGATATCGACCTGTTCGAATTGAATGAAGCTTTTGCAGCCCAGGCGATTGCCGTGATCCGTGAGCTTGATGTTGACGCTTCGCAGGTGAATATAACAGGCGGCGCAATTGCACTGGGGCATCCGATTGGCGCCTCGGGCGCAAGAGTCCTGGTCACATTGATCCACGCATTGAGGAGAAAAGGGAAAAAGCACGGGGTTGCAAGTCTATGCATTGGCGGGGGTATGGGAATAGCTATGGTGATCTCCGCGGGCGCGTGACCGTTGTCTTTTTTGGCTGATTCCCTGGCTTGCGTGCGGTGGTTTTGGGCGCCATTTGGGAGACAAGGCTCTCCAATTCCGCCAATCTTCGTTTCAGTTCGTTGACTTCGCTGGAGTCTTCATTTTTGTCTGAATGGGCGGTGGTCTCGTTTGCAGTGGCTTCGGCGGCGCGAACCGGGCCAGCCGACGCGGGAGCGTCCTTTCGCTGGCTGAATTCAAAGGGATTGAAAGGGGGGGCAATTGCCCGGTATGTGTTTTGAGCGATGTCGAGCATGGCCCTCATATACTGCAGAGCGCTTTCCTGGCTTGCCTTACCAGAGAGGATCACCATTTGGCGCAGGACGTCGAGGGGAAAAGTGGAATCCGGCGTTTTGGCGTCCTCGACAATGATCTGTGTGAGTATGAGCCGGGTGATGTCTTCGCCGGTGGTCGCGTCGACAACCTGAACGCTATCGCCGTTTTGCAGCATCTTCGCCACCTCGTCAAGGTTCACATATTGACTGTTGGTGGCGTCGTAGAGCCGCCGGTTTTCGTACTTCTTGATGAGGATCGACTTAGGTTTCATACGGTCTTCATAATACCCCTTGACAACGTCCGGGGAGAGCGTAAGATTGAAATATGCTGCAGTGCAGCAATTTTTGCAATATGTGATAAGTCAACAGGAGGATGAGATGAGCGCAACGAAGAAGTCTGTCGATGAGGCGGTCTCGGCTGCCGCGGCTGAGAACACTGAAGTGGTGGAAACGATCGCTAACCTGTACACCAAGGGCGTAGAACGCCTGGCGGAAGTGCAGAAGAAAGGGATTGAGCTGGCAGTAAAGCAGAATGCCGAATTGCTCGATGCCTGGAAGAAGTTGGCCAAGGTGGTACCGGGCGCGCCTGGCCTGGTGTTTCTGGATCTGGCCTCGAACGCTTTTGAGCGTTATGCCGATACCCAAAAGGGTGCAATTGACCTGGTTCTCGAGCAAAGCCAAGCCTTCGCCGGCCTGGTAAAGGAGCGCACCACTTCGGCCGCCGACGTAACCATGGGCGCCACGCAAGCGGTGAAACAAACAGTGGATCAGGCCGTCACAGCACAGAAGAAGGCGCTGGACCAGTCTGTTGCTCAGGGCAAGGCAGCTTTCGCAGCAGCCAAGCAGCAGTTCAAGCTGGCGGGAACGCCGGCGGAAGCCGCAGCGGAGTCATTCGAGCGCGGCGTGGACAGCCTGATTGAAACCCAGAAAGAGTTGCTCGACATAGCCGCCAAGCCATTCACGCAGGTGCAGTAAATAACGCAAGATTCCCCGAATCGGGGAGATCGAAGAGCGCCGGGTAGCCCCCGGCTCTCTTCGGGTATAAGCTTTCTGTCGTTGGGAAGAACGGAGCAATAATGAGCGCAGATCAAGGCGGGGGTTCGAAGCCCTTCGACCCTTTTGAGCCTTTTCGAGGCATGCGGGATGCCTACCTGGATGCCATGGCGAAGGCCATGGTGGAGGCAGTCAACACTGAAGGTTACGCACAGGCAACTGGCGCCATGCTCGACAGCTCTCTTTCAGTGTCAGCTCCAATGCGGGAGGCAATGGAGAAGTCCATGCTGCAAGTGCTGCAGCGTCTCTCCCTGCCATCGGCACAGGACTTTGCGACATTGGCCGACCGGTTTACCAACCTGGAGATGCGTATCGATGACATGGACGCCAAGCTGGATCGCATCGAGAAGCAGACCCATGCTGCGCCTTCGACGGCAAATGACCAGCCGGTGACGCCTCCTGCTCAGGATATCAAGGCAGAGGCCGAACGGCCCGTAATAGCAAATGCCGCATCTGCTCCGAAACCGTCGATCAAGAAAGCTTCGCCGCGCAAGCGGACATCAGGAAAAGGGGCGCGCTAACCATGACAACAACTCCAGTAATGACAGACGAATTTGCGCTTCTTGAACAAAGGCTCCGGACGGTCAACAAGGTGATGACCACCAAGGCGGCGATTGCCCAGACTCCCAAAGAGCTGGTGTGGGCTCTCAACAAGGCCAAGCTGTACCGCTACATTCCGGTTGTTCCGGCCGAACAGCGGCATAGGGTTCCATTACTTTTGGTCTTCGCTTTGATGAACAAGCCCTACATCCTCGATTTGCGTCCCGGTCACAGTTTTGTCGAGTTTATGGTGAACCAGGGTTATGACGTGTTTCTCCTGGACTGGGGGGTTCCCGGACCTGAAGACAAGAATCTCAAGTTCGACGACTACACGATGGAATATATGCCGCGAGCCATCCGCAAGCTGAAAGCCATTACTGGCACTGAGGAATTCAGCTTGCTGGGTTGGTGCATCGGCGCCATTCTGACCACGATTTACGCTGCGGTGCTGCCTGACGATGGGCTTCGCAACCTGTTGCTGCTCACTGCACCTCTGGATTTCTCCGACAAGCAGAAACTCACCTTTGCGCGGTGGACCGACGAGAAGTATTTCGACGTCGAAAAAGTCCTGGCAACGTTTGGAAACATGCCCGGCGAAATGATCGACTATGGCGCAAAAGCGCTCAAGCCGGTGGAGAACTACATCGTCAACTACTTGAAGCTTTGGGACAATCTGGATAATCCACAGGTAGTCGAAGCTTGGCACTCGATGAACACCTGGGTTACCGACAACATTCCGCTTGCGGGCGGTGCATTTCGGCAGCTGATCGTGAATTTGTATCGCGACGATCAACTGATGAAGGGTGAATTGCTGATCCGCGGGCAGAGAGTAGACTTGAGCCGGCTACGCGCCAATCTTCTTACAGTCATCGCCACGGGCGATCACATCACTCCACCCTGTCAGTCTGAGGCCATTCTGACCAAGGTGGGCAGCGGGGACAAGGAACTCTTCCGTGTACCGGGCGGGCACATCGGAATCATGGCGGGAAGTGGCGCCCACAAGCTAACCTGGCCACACATTGACGGCTGGCTTGGCAAACGTTCGAATTAACAACGTCACTGAGCCTGAAGTGTTTCCGCGTAAGGTTCGGCGTGTTTGTTGGCGCGAACGAGTATTGATGATCGATGCGATGGCATTTCTTGCATTTCCCGCAAGAAGTTCATCGGACACGAATGCTCTATTCACGACTGTTACTGGGACACATAAAGGCTTTTCCGCTTATGATCGGAGTTCTCGCGTGATAGTCCTCCGCCTATGTTGAAGGGATAATGCGGTGGGCGAGGTTAGGCAAACTCATCCACGCGGACGAATAGTCGCCTGTACATCCAGTCGCGGGGTTAACAACTCACCCGGGCTCGATTCCAAGTCTGTCGTTTACAGCTACTCTCAAACGCTGCTTGCAGCCAATATAGCGTTCGGTAGTCTGCACAGATACATGCCCAAGGAGAAATTGGATCTGCTCAAGCTCTCCTCCAGGTGAAACCGATACCGCAGAACCACTGTTTTATTGAAGGCCAGTCGAGGCTTAGAACAGTACCAGGCGACGAACACATCGATAGCGTGGCGGTATCCGCGCCTGGAGTCGGGAGAGCCAAGGCTCCGGAGGACCACGGCCTTCGAGCGCTCCAGAACCGGTATACCGAGCTTGGTCTTGGGTTGGTTCTTCTTGCCCTTTACCTTATTGGTTGACGTTTTCCTCATAATTGCCACCCTCCATTGCGGCGGATCATGAGGTTAATTCCCCAGTAAAACCTGTGTCCGCTATTAATTGTTCCAGGTCAGCTGACTGATAGCCGGTTTTACGGCCACTTGGATATTTCCAGCAGACTTCTGCTTTGCGGCGGCAGGAATCTGCCTTCCCTGGGCTCGTCCCTAGAACGCACAAATCGAAGGGTTCAATGACCAATAAAGCAAAGCCCAATTTCTTATTACCAATCGCCGAGCTTGAAATAATGTTTCAGAAATTCCTCGCACCACTGTCGAGAGCTTGTCGGAGTTGTGTTCCGATCCCTGCTGCGAACCCGGATCGACACATGAGCGCGGCCTTAAGCCGCAACCTGGGCTCATCTAACAGAAACCTAACAGATTCCTGACTAGCTCCCCACAATCGCGGCGTACACTACCCCCACTGTGCGCCTCCAAACTCTAAGCCCGCTCGCGGTGCGCCGAAGCCTGCCGTTGTTTCTGGCCATCGTCGTCTGCCTTGCCATCTGGCAGGTGTGGCTCACTTGGCGCTTGATGGAACAGGACCGCAACCTTGCAGCGCAGCGGTCTCGCGAGCGTTTGGAACAGATCGCCGATCTGGCTGTGGCGCAGCTTGGCGGGCAGCTTGGCGACTGGGATCTGAACTTGCGCGAACTGAACGTTCTGCCACCTCCAGCTGCTATAAGGGCCAAGTTCCCGTTGGGCGGAACCCTGATCATTCTGGAGCATCAATCCGTAGCCTTGGATCCGCCAAGACCCCTCTTGTTCGTGCCCGAGCCCCCTTTGGCCAGCCCTCTCCCAGATGTGTTTGAAGCCGCTGCGAAGTTTGAGTTCCGCGACCAGAACTACGAACGTGCCATCGAGGCATTGCAGCCACTAACTCAGCAGCCTGCGGCTCGCGCGGAGGCCCTTCTGCGCATCGCCCGCCTGGAACGGAGACTCAATCACCCGGAAGCGGCGTTGGCTGCATACAATCGATTGCTTCAAGAATCCGCAGTGAGTTCCGACGGTGTGCCGTATGCCCTGCTGTCGGCTGGGGCACGCTGCGAACTGCTGGCGGAGGGCGGCGATCCGCGGCACAGCGTGGCGGAGGCGACTGAGCAGCTGCGCACCGAGCTCATCGAAGGACGATGGCCTTTGCATCGCGCGACTTTCGAGTATTATTGGGCCGAAGTGAATCGCCTCCGCCACGCGACAGACGATCCCCCGATAGATGCAATGGACTTTTCGTCGCTCGTGTCAAGGCTGTACGAACAGTGGCAACTGGCCCTGCGGTCCGCGTCGAGCTTCAACGGCCGCGAAACGCAGCCAGACGCATCTCTGCTGATTTGGCACGCCACACCCTCGCGGCTCACCTCTCTTTATTCACCGGCCGGGTGGCTCGGCGCCAGCCTCAAGCTGCCTGCCAATGCGGATGACATTCGGTGGAGATTGCTGGCCCCCAGTTCTCCTACGGGCCCGGAGCCCCATGTACTGCGGTCGCTGGCAGAGGCTCAACTCGCAGGAAGGCTCGAATTCTTCAGCGTCTCCGCCATCTCGAATGCTGGGTTCAACCGCGCGCTCTGGCTGGTCGGCGTGTGGCTCATGCTGGCGTTGGTGCTGGCGGGCGCTTATGCCTTGTTTCGCGGCGTCAGCCGGGAATTGCGGGTGGCTCAGCTTCAGTCGGATTTCGTTTCCGCTGTCTCGCACGAATTCCGCACGCCGCTCACCTCACTTAGCGGCATTAGTGAGCTGCTCACGAACGGACGTCTCGCAGACGAATCCCGCAAGAACCAGGCCTACACCTATCTTCAGCGCGAGACCGGGCGTCTGAAGCGCCTGGTCGAGGACCTTCTAGATTTTGGCCGCATGGAATCCGGTCGCAAGCAGTACCAAATCGAACCGCACGATGTGTTTGGCGCAGTGCGCGCGGTCGTGGCGGATTTTCGCGAGGAAGCGTTGGCCGGAGGCTTTGAAGTAGAGTTGAACCTCGATGCAAATGCGCCCACCGTCAAGGCCGACGAACAGGAGCTGCGGCGCGCCATCCGCAACCTGCTCGAAAACGCTGTGAAGTATTCGCCCGAATGCCGCACAGTGTGGGTAGAGGGCCGAGTGAACCACCGCCAGGTGGCGATTTCCGTTCGGGATCGCGGTATGGGCGTCGAGCCGAGGGAACAGCGCGAGGTGTTTAAGAAATTCGTCCGCGGCGCGGCGGCGAAGAAGGCCGGCATCAAGGGCACGGGCATTGGATTATCGATGGTGAAGCAGATCGCTGACGCTTGTGGCGGAGAGATTCGTTTGGAGAGCGTGGTCGGCGAGGGCAGCACCTTCACTATCTTTTTCCCGCTGGCTGGAGCCGGGGAGACGCGGAAATGAGCCGAATCCTGATTGTGGAAGATGAGCCAGCGATTGCCTTCACTCTTGAAAACGACCTCGAAGCGGAAGGCTACGAGATTGCCGTTGTGGCCGACGGAGTGGAAGCCGTGCGGCGCGCTCTCGCAGAGCCCTTCGACCTGATAATTCTCGACGTGATGCTGCCAAACAAGGACGGCTTGGAAGTGTGCCGCGACCTGCGGCGTGGTGGGTTGAGCACGCGCATCATCATGTTGACCGCAAAGACGCAGGAGGCGGAGAAGATCCTGGGATTGGATATGGGCGCGGACGACTACGTGACCAAGCCGTTCAGCCCGCGTGAACTGCGTGCGCGCATCCGCGCAATGCTTCGGCGAACCGTAACCGAAGCAGCCGGTGAGGTGCATCGCTTCGGCCGTTTCGAGCTGGACCTGGGGCGATTCGAGTTGCGCCGCGAGGGCAAGCAGCTGGAAGCCACCCACACCGAGCTGAAGCTTCTGACCACATTCATCCGGAGCCGGGGACGCGTGCTCACGCGCGAGCAGTTGCTCGAAGCCGTGTGGGGCAGCGGAGTTTTCGTGACCGATCGCGTAGTGGACTACCACATTGTTGCTTTGCGAAAAAAGATTGAAGACGATCCAGCTGCGCCGCGGCATTTGATCAGCATTCGCGGAGTCGGATATCGATTTGATGGGTAGCCTGATTTGTGTTGGGAAATCCAAGCAGAGTTCCTGCAAGGTTCTAACCGGAACCCGCTAAGACGCAAATATTGATGCGGCATTCTGAAGTCGCACTCAGGAGGTGCATCATGAAATCTTTAAGACTCGAAAAACTCGTACTGGCATTGACGGCAGCCTTTTCCGTGCTGCTGAGCGGAGTTGCCCTCGTGAGCATGGTCATGCTGGGGATACTGCTTTCCGAAGTGACGGCTTTGCCGATGCGCGCTCAAACCAGCCCTGCAGTCGCACTTGAAGCGGCTACCAAGAAGGAACAGGTGGATGGCGATCTCAAGGCCGCGATCGCCGATTATCAGAAGATCGCGGCTGACAGATCCGCTCCCCGCGACGTGCGGGCCAAGGCGCTGCTGCATTTGGCGGGCTGCTATGAGAAGCTCGGGCAGCAGGCGCAGAGTGTGTATCAGCAGATTGTGCGCGACTTCGCCGACCAGCCGGCAGCCACGCAGGCGCGGACCCGGCTGGCAGCCATGAAGCACGATGATCATCCGGCCCCGCCCGCTACCATCACCCAGCGCAAGATCGAGGCATCGGCGAGACAATTCGGCGAAGGCGATACGGACGGCCACCGCGTGGTCTATGCGGACCGGGAAACCTCGGAGCTGATTTACGGCGACCTCGCGGGCAACAGCAGAAAGGTCATCTTCAAGGCGAAGCCGGGCGAGCTGCCCGGCTGGTCACCGGCCAGGGATTTTTCGACGGTCTTCCTCAGCCTCCATTCGAAGCCGGGCGAGCCACAGATTTTTGCGGTCATCAACACCGACGGCACGGGCTACCGCGAGTTCGCCCGGCTGGATGGCGGCTCTCATTGCTGGCCCACCTGGTCCTGGGACAACCGCTATCTGGTGTGCGCCGAATCAAAGGACAAGGAGACACGTCTACTGAGGATTTCCGTTGCGGATGGGCAAACCCTCGAGTTGCTGAACCTGAAAGACGCATACGTACTGGATGCCCATTACTCCCCGGATGGTCGTTTCATCGCATATGAGGCCCTCGCCACCTCTGACGCTGATCCGTTCTCGCGGATATTCGTGATGCCAGCCGAAGGTGGAGAGCCGCAACTGGTCTACGAGCACCGGCAAACCGATTCTTTTTTCATTCTCTTTCAACAGCTCAGGCTTCTGGATTGGACCGCCGACGGGCGTTACCTCGCCATTGGCATTGACAAGGGTGGAAAGGGCGCGCTCGACCTGCTGCCGATGAAGGACGGCAAGGCCGCAGGTGAGCCGATTTTTGTCAAGTATGGTGACTTCAGAGACGGGCAAACCACTGCCAACGGAGGGCTGATTTATCACGCGGTCAAGCCGGGAGGCGCGTGGGCCGTCTATCTCGCGTCGCTCGATGCAAATGGCCACCCTGGCGATTGGAAACGCCTGAATCTTCCGCTGGGCAACATATCCAATCCAATGCCCGCGTGGTCCAGCGACAGCAATCGAATCGTCTATGTCGCAAAAAGCGAAGATGAAGGGCAGGTGGGGGGCGGAGGTGAAGTGGTCCATTTGCGCAATCTCGCCACCGGAGAGGATCAGGGCATCTATCACGCGCAAGGCATGGCCATGTGTATTTGGGCGGCTCAGCAGCCGAAGCTCTTTTGTGGCGACAAGGCCGATCAATTAACGGAGATTCTTTCCATCGCGGTGGACTCAAAAGAAATCACCCGGCTTCATTCTTTTTCAGGAAAGGGGCTTTGGATCGACTACCCCAGTCACGATGACCAATCGCTTTACTTTGTCAGGGGTCCAGAGACAGGCGGAGCGCAAATGGTGCGATGGGATATCGCGTCTCATCAGGAGACATTGATTGATCAATACCCAGACAAAGTATGGGGAGAGATGTCTTCCAACGAGCGCTGGCTCATCCGGGTGAATGACAAGAGCGTCGAGATACGTCCCATGTCCGGTGGCGATTGGAAGCCGCTGGCCTCAGGCGTTCGTCCCACAGGCCACGTCGACTTCACCGCTGACGGCCAATGGCTCCTATACCATGACGCCGATTCCAATGGAAAACCGATCCTCTCTCGCGTTGCTCCAGCCGGCGGCCAACCTGAGCACCTGGGCGATTTCCCGACCCGCGCACCTTCAGGCACCATGCGGATCAGCCCGGATGGGAGCAAGGTCATGGTCGCTGCCGGCGAGTACGGAACTGCCTACGAGATGTGGTCGCTGGAGAACTTCGTTCCACCCGCACCCAAACCGTAATCGGATAATGAGCCCAATAGCGGCGGGCCTCGGTTCATCGAGGCCCGCTGATTCTCGACCGTTTCACAAAGCTATCTAGCCAATGATTCCGCAGGGTTGATCATCGCCGATGAATACTTTGTTGACCCGTCGGCACAGACTGCATCACTGCCTTGCCCAATCCAGAGAATAGATCTCCTGCGTCCCCACATCTCTCAGCACGAGCGGATCTCCATCCGGCGTCAAACCAAACTCCAAACCCGCCAGCCGGCCTGCCTGGCGTATTCCTTTCAGGCTTGCCACCTCCTCCACCTGGCGGTCGCTCATTCGCACACGCATGACTGCCGACTCAGGTCCATAGCGCAGGTAATACAGATACAGCGCGTCCGGCGACCAGCGCACCAGGCCCCAGCCCTTCACCAATTCGCTCCATGCATTCGTCTTGAAGTCGAATAGCATAATACGCTGGCCGTCGAGCGCCATTCCCGTCGCATACCGGCCATCCGGGGACCAGGTTGGAGCAAAGTACCCTTCTGAACCTGGCAGCGTCTCTATCTTCTGCGTCTTCAGATCCAGCCGATGAACCGCAACGTTGCCGGGCGTGGCGGAAAAGAAAGGAAAGTCGCTGTACAGAATCGAGCCGCCATCCGGCGACCAGTGCGCAGACATTTCGCCGCCGTCCAATGAAGTCGCAGCCTTCGGTGTGCCGCCATCCGCACCTATGAGATATAGTCTTTGCTGTTTGGCCCCGCCAATAACGTAAAACGCAATCTGGCTGCCATCGGGAGACCACCTCGGCACTGTCACTTCCATCGGGGCAACGGTGAGTTGCAGCCGCTCGCTGCCGTCCACGCGGCTGCGCCAAAGCGTTCCCTCCGGATAGGACACATAGGCAAGCCATCTTGAAACCTGCCGTTTGAGTCCCAGTCCAAGTCTCTACCCAGCGGTGGTTATCTTCTGCAACACGGGTCTGCGGAATGCTGAGCTTCGACGTGCACAATGGTCCCAAGTAGATTTTCTGAAGGCAGAATTCGAGGTTGGCAGGTCGAAGACTGAGGGAGGAACTGGACGTGTCATTCCTTTGAATCAGACCGCGCTTCATGCATTCAAGAATTGGGAGACACGTTGGCCCAATGCACAACCGGCAGATTTCATATTTCCGAGCGGAAAACTGCGATTCAAGGGCGAAGGCGCGGCCGACACGGGCATCATGACCCCATCCGAAACCGATCTCACCAAACCCATCGGATCGTGGAAGAAGGCTTGGAACACGGCAAAAAGCAGGCAAACGTACAGTGCCGCATCCATGATCTTCGACGCCATTTCATCTCGGCATTGGCACAGACTCCGGACGCCACAATCCAAGCCATCAGCGGTCACCTGAGCAGGAAGATGCTCGACCACTACAGCCACGTCCGAGTTGACGCCAAGCGCCGTGCCGTTGAACTGCTCGATTCTGGAGCAAAGCAGTAGTTGGATCAGAGCTGAACGTTGGTCCTAAAGATCCACTTAACCGACCTTGGTTGATCTAGAGTTCCCACAAAAGTCCCCACAACATCGAGAACTTTGATTGTCGGAAAGTTCTAAGTCATTAGTTCTAAATGGTCGGGACGGGCAGATTTGAACTGCCGACCCCTCGCACCCCAAGCGAGTGCTCTACCAGGCTGAGCCACGTCCCGACACAATGGAGCCGGTCCGCTGCGGCGGGCCGGCTTTTTGGGGTCTGAATCAGTTTACACCAGGAGAAGGCGTGGTGGCGGGGTCTTGGTTCAGGGCAGGAGAAGCGAGTACACTGGGCCGCACATGCGAAACGTTGCCGAAACCCGCTCGCTCTCTTTTCTGTGCCAGCTTGCCTGGCGCCGTGCTGCTGCCACCTCGTCCGTTTCCGTTTCGATTGCGATGCTGTCCGCGGTATGCCTTGTGCTGCTGATGGGGCAGGCCCCGCCAATGGTTGCGCAGGCGAAGGCGGACGGCCATTTGCTCATTTATGCGATCGATGTTGAGGGAGGGCAGTCGACACTGCTGGTTTCGCCGAGCGGCGCTTCGCTGCTGGTGGATACTGGATGGCCCGTTGTGGATAGCCACTCTTCCGATCCTTATCAGTTGGGGCTGCACAAGGAGCGTCTTCCCGATCAAAATGGGCGGGACACGGAACGAATTCAGCAGGCGATGCGCGATGCGGGGATTACACGCATCGACCATGTGCTGATTACACATTTTCACGTGGACCATGTGGGCGGCGTGCCGGAACTGGTGAAGCGCGTGCCGGTTGGGGAGTTTCTGGATCACGGGCCGAATCGCGAGGACTCCGACATAACGCGCCACGATTACGCCGCGTATTTGAAGGCTATCGAAGGGAAGCCGAGGCGGATTGTGCATCCGGGGGACACGATTTCAATTCCCGGATTAGAGACGATTGTGCTGACCGGGGATGGGGAGCACATTGTGGCTGTTCCGGGAGTGAAGCCGGAGCCAAACGCATATTGCGCCAGCGAGCCGAAATGGGAGCTGGATGAGACGGAGAATCCGCGTTCGGCGGGGATATTGGTGCGATTCGGCAAGTTCCGTTTTCTGGACTTGGGGGATTTGACCAAGGCCAAGGAGATTCCGTTGGTGTGCCCTGACAATTTGATTGGGGCGGTGGATCTTTACCTGGTGAATCATCACGGTTTCAATTTGTCGAACTCGAAGGCTTTTGTGGATGCGATACATCCGCGGGTGGCGATTATGGACAACGGCGCGCACAAGGCGGGTAGCCCGGAGGCTTGGCAGACGGTGCATGAGAGTCCGGGGCTTGAGGATTTGTGGATGCTGCATACGGCGGAGGGCTCGGACGCGGCGCATAACAGCGCGGAGGCGCTGATAGCGAATGTGAAGGGCGGGACGGACGGGGCATATCTGAAGGTGGTGGCTTCGGCGGATGGAGGCTTTACGGTGACTAATTCGCGGACGGGATTTACGAAGCAGTATCCGCGGAGATAAGGCGGTAATGCCTCAATCAAGAGCTATGGATGCGTTTGCCGATAGAGGCGTTCGAGAGCGTTGCAGGCTGAGAGAACGCCGTCTTCGTGTTCGAGGCGGCGGGCGACTGCCTCCGCGCGGCGTGCGAAGAGGGGTTCGGCCAGCATTGATTTGAGCTTGCGGGCGACGCGCAGGGGCGTGTAGTAGCTGCGCTGAATGACACGCGCGACCTTGAGGCGGCGGACGCGGCGGGCGTTGTCGGGCTGGTCGTGCGAGTAGGGCATGATGAGCATGGGCTTGCCGGCGCGGAGGCATTGCGCGGTGGTGCCCACGCCGCCCTGGTGGACGACCATGGCCGAGCGGGAAAAGAGTGCCGAGTAAGGCGCGTACTCCGCCACGCAGATGGAGTTCGGCAATGGATTGCGCAGACGGTTGCGCGGGTCGGCGCCAATGAGCAGGACCGCGCGGATCCCCAACTTGATGGCGGCCCGTGCGGAGAACTCGTAAAACTTGCCGGCGGCCAGCACCGCAGCTGAGCCAAGAGTAAAGACAACTGGCGGCGGCCCGGCGGCGAGGAACTTCTCGAGATGGCTGGGCAGCGCCTTGTTACCGGCATCGGCATCGTAAAAGCAGAAACCGGTGATCAGTGTGTTTTCTGGCCAGTCCTTCTGTTCGCGGCCCAGGGAACGGGAGAAGAGAGCCAGAACGAGGTAGGGTGAATGCTTGGCGTCGAAGAGGGGGTTCTTTCCTTTGGGCAGGCCGAGCTGGCTGCGGAGTT
>Ga0181537_10002874_pt1 | contig 14975 bp, 15 predicted proteins | sample PEATcosm2014_Bin_39_FD_119765 | JGI IMG/M metagenome (GOLD analysis project Ga0181537, IMG submission 119765) | Peatland microbial communities from MTU Mesocosm Facility, Houghton, MI, USA - PEATcosm2014_Bin23_10_metaG | ecosystem: Environmental > Terrestrial > Soil > Wetlands > Peat | place... | reverse complement strand
TTGCGTGGCCCATGCCATTCCTTTCGGAATAGTACTCTAGAAGCGGCGAGTGTGGGAGCGTGGCGAGGGCGGTTCGGGGGATGGGGTCTTCTTTCGCCGCTTCGGGGCTCGATTCTTTTTGCCAATCGCTGTCCCAGGCTCGCGCTCCTGCGGCAGCTCAGGGCAGGCCGTGGGCTTTCTTGTGGCGTTTCGCGGCTGGGTGATCTGGCGGACCGAGCGGGTCCTGGGTACTGCAAGCCTTTGGCGGACAGGAGTGTCCGCCCCACATTTACTTCGTCTTCTACTAACGCCTATTTCACGTCCAAGGGGAAGACTACGGTGCCGATCTGGCCGGCGTTGTTGTCGCGGGCGAAGAAGCGGACATCGTAGGAGCCGGGAGGCAGATCGAGCGTGGCCGGCAGGCGAATTCCGTCCCTCGCCCAGGTCTGGAGATTTTCCGGCTTGGGATTGCCTTTGACGGGTTGAATGAATTCGCCCGCTTCTTTCGGTCCCTTTTTGTCTTGCGTGAGCGCGATCGCGCCAATTTCCAAGTCCAGAGCGGTGCGGCTCGAGGAATCGATAAGCAGGCCGCTGAGCGGGATCGTCATCTGGAATGCGATGGTCTTTTTTCCCGCCGCAGCGGGGGCTGAGTTCGAGGCCGCGCTGGGCGGCGAGGCCAGGACTTTTACAAACATGGGAATGCCGCTCTGGGGAAGAGCGGAGGCAAGCGCCCTGAGTTCGTCGGGCCGCTTGGCCTGCTCCGCGGGTGGCGTGCCATAGTAGAATCCGTTTCGCGCGGAAACGCTGGCATGTTCTGCAGAGACTTTCACTTTCAGATCGCGCCAACCCGGCTTGCGATCCTCCGGCTGCACCGAAAATCCGAGCATGTAGTAGGAGCGGGAATCCTCCACCGCCTCGGCCAGGCATCCCATTAAATCGTTGGACTCGACGCAGCGGCCGGCTCCGGTGGCATCGGCGAAGGCGTTGACCGAGAATTCCCGTCGAGCGCTGATTTCGTCCGGACGCCTGGCCCAATCCATCAAGCCGATCGGGTAGACGGAAATGTTGGCCTCAATCAGGCTCCGCCACATTCGGCGCAACGAGCCCGAGATCGCGCTGGATTCCAGGATTTGCGTCTCGCTGACCAGTTCAGAAATGTTCCCCGCGGCGAAGATCATGGTCTTGCGGCCCTGGATGCCGGAATAAGCCTGCGCGAGTTCCGTGATGGCCCCGATGGTGGTGTCGACCACGTTCGGTCTCGCCATGATCGTCTCGGCGCCCGTGGGCGTGTTTCGAAGAGCCTCAGTCAGCGATTTCGTGTCATTGCTGAAAGGATGGATCGACTGCAGGCCTTTGCTGGTGATGCAAAGCTCCGCAACCATCTGGCCACGCGGCAGTCCGCTGGAAAGAAACTTGATCATCAGCTGTTTGCCATCCTCGCGCTGAATGGGCTTCGTACTCAACAGATCGAGCACGATGATCACGAGGCTTTGCCGGGAAGCATTGTCGAAGGGAAGGTTCGAGTAACCGAGTTCGGGCGACGGATAGGGCGTGGAATCTTCGCTTGCGTGAACCTCTTCGAAGAAGGAGATGGTTTGCGGCTTTCCGTTTTCTTCCAGACGGAACATGTCCTTGGTGAGACGGGCTAAATGTTTGCCTTGGCGATCGCGGACGACGGTCGGTACCAGAACGAGATTCGAGCTGCTCTTGAAGATCGGCGCGGCCGGAGCCTGTGCTTCGGTGGATGCGGGAGGCTGAGCTTGCTGGGGTGGCGCAGAAGAGGATTGCTGCGCGAAAAAAGGCATGCAAAACAGCAGCACCCAGGCGGACGAAACTACCGCAGCCCTGCCAGGGGGCAGCCATTCTGGAAAGCCACGAAACTTGGCGTGCAAATGCATTATCACGTGGCCCTGTTTACTTCGCAAAGAAGTAGTCGAAGGAGCGGACGGCGGTGAACTCGTCGTCTTTGATGTCGAAGACGGTGTAGAGCTTGGTGACGTAGAGGACGTCCTGGACTTTCTGGGTAAGGTTGAGGAGCTTAAGTTCTCCGCCGGCGTTGCGGACCGTGGTGTAGCTGCCGACGAGTTCTCCGACGCCGGAGCTGTCGATGTAGTCCACGCCGACGAGGTTGAGGATGATTTTTTTCTTGCCCTGGGCAACGAGGTCGCGAACGGCGTCGCGGACGGCGTGGATTTCATCGCCGAGGACAATGCGCCCGTGCATGTCGAGGATGGTGACGTGCGCGACTTCCCGGGATTCGATGGTCAGGGGCATGGTTCGCCAGCGCCAGAGCCGATGGCCGGAATGGTAGTGGGTGCGGCGGGGAGTGTCAATGGTAAGTGGGATTCGACTTCCCCACTTCTCGCAGAGGACGCGAGAAATGGGGCACCCGCATTTCTGTAGGCAAGCTGGGGCAACCTCGAGGGTATAGCCGGAATCTGGGAAGGTTGAATCCCCGGGAATCTGAGATTGAGGAGGGCTGCGATGCGGAGCCAATGGGTTCGAGTGCTGGTTGCGTTGGTTTGTCTGACTGCGTGGATGCAGGGCCAGTGCGCCAAGGATCAACGGGAGAACGAGAAGTCAGGAATCTTAGTAACGGACTTCACGATTACCGGGACGCAGACAGTAAGCGCAACCGAGTTGGCAGGATTAACGGGCGAGCTGACTGGGAATTGTTTCAATGAGGATTCCGAGGAGATGACGGAGCGGGTGCGGGCGCTGTTTCAGGATCGCGGGTACTTCGCCGTCGAAGTGAAAAGTGTGAAGTTCAAGGCGGGGGATCCGCTGGGAATTCCGAAACCCGTGACGCTGGAGGCGGACGTCGCGGAGGGTCCGAAGTACAGGGTAGGACAGATTACGTTCGTCAAGAATCGGGCGTTCCCTGCGGAGCGGCTGCGATCGGAGTTTCCGCTAAAGGCTGGAGCGCTGTTTGAGCGCAGCAAGGTTGCTAGCGGGCTCGAGAGCTTGCGCAAGCTGTACGCGCAGAATGGATACTTGGACTGGGTTTGCATTCCCGACACAGTGGCCGGGTCGAACGCGATCATGAACCTAACCATTACAGTCGAAGAAGGGCCGCAGTATCGGTTGGACAAAGTTGAATTCGTGGGCAAAAAGGGAATGATTTCCAGATTGCAGGTGGAATGGAAGCTGGAGGCAGGTGCGGTGTACGACGCGAGTTATCTGGATCAGTACCTCGAAGCAAATCGTGAGTTGTTGCCGGAGGGATTTGGACGGAAGGATGTGCAGATTGCGGCGGATTGTCCGAAGGCTTTGGTGAAGGTTCGATTCGTGGTCGACCCGGCGGAGGATTCGTCGCCGTCGCAGCTCAAGAATGTTCCGTGCGAGGATGCCCACGATAAGACGAAGTAGCTTCCGGAGTGGGATTCGATTTCCCATCCGCGGAGGAGCTGCGGGCGAGTTGCATCGATCCTTCGCTTCGCGAAGGATGACAAAGCGGGGTAGAAGAGTTTCTTACGAGTGGGCGCCGTGGGGGCGGGAGTCGAGTTCGAGGGCTGGGAGTTTCGCTTTATCGCGAGGATCCTTAACTCTGTCGCGAATTTCCTGGATGGGTGAGGTGATGATCGGTGTGGCGTACTCGGGGTGGCGAAATTCGAGGTGCATGCCGCGGCCGACGTATTGCAGCTTGAGCATGGAGCCTCCCCAGGTGGAACCGGCGATGGCGACCTGCACGGGCTTGGGGCAAAACTCAGGATGGCCGGAAAGCATGGCTTCGCTGCCGCCGAGCAGGACGGCAGTGTAACGGTGGTGCATCGTCTGGATTTCGAGGACGGTGGAAGGCGGAAGATCGCTGAGGAAAACGCCGCCTTCGATTTCTGACTGGACGATGCTGCGGTTCACTTCGTCGGCCAGGTTGGGATGAGGGTTAAACATACGCGGGCCAAATCTGCATGCGACCGACCTTAAGGGTATCGGGTTTTGGGGGTGGGGACAAGGGTCCTTTCGGGCGGGGGTGGGAGCGGAGGAACATGGCCTTTAGAGGTGGGGTGGGGCGCCGAGGTTGCAGAGAGTTTCGAGGAAGACGCAGCCGCGCTTTTGCTCGGCCTGTCCGGGTCTGAGACCGGGACCTTAAGGCAAAAGCGGCAAGCTTTGCTCGGCGGACAGCCGGGGGCGGCCGTCCCCACATTGGCACCTTTCCCTGGGGCGCAAGCTGATAAAATAGGTGGACAAAGGATTTCCTAAATACTCATGCCAGTTCCTGTGTCACAGATGTGGACGGTTGCGTCGTATGTGCTGCGGCAGAAGCTCGCGGGGCGGAAGCAGTATCCGCTGGTGCTGATGCTGGAGCCGCTGTTCCGGTGCAATCTGGCTTGTGCGGGGTGCGGGAAGATTCAGTATCCGGCGCACATTCTGAAGAAAGACTTGTCACCGGAGGAGTGTTTCCGGGCTGTGGACGAGTGCGGGGCGCCGATGGTGTCGATCCCGGGCGGAGAGCCGTTGATGCATCCGCAGATCGGGGAGATCGTCGAGGGGCTGGTGGCGCGGAAGAAATATATTTATTTGTGCACGAACGCGCTGCTGCTCAAGGAAAAGATTGGGCTGTTTAAGCCGAGCAAGTATTTGACCTTTAGCGTGCATCTGGACGGGCAGCGGGAAGAGCATGATTTGGCGGTGTGCCGCGAGGGCGGGTATGACATTGCGGTCGATGCTGTGAAAGAAGCTCTGCGGCGCGGGTTTCGGGTGACTACGAATACCACGCTGTTTGATGGGGCGAATCCGAAGTCGGTGCGGGCGTTTTTTGACGAGATGATGGAGCTGGGCGTGGAGGGCATGATGCTCTCGCCCGGGTACTCGTATGACAAGGCTCCGGATCAGAAACACTTTCTGGGACGGGCGCGGACGCGGCGGATGTTCCGCGCGATTTTGTCGAACCGGAAAAAAGAATGGAAATTCAATTTGTCGCCGCTGTTTCTGGAATTTTTGATGGGTAAGAAGACGTATCCGTGCACGCCGTGGGGCATGCCGACTTATAACGTGTTTGGCTGGCAGAAGCCGTGCTATCTGCTGCAGGACGGGTACGCGGAAACTTTTTCTGAGTTGCTCGCGACGACCGAGTGGTCGAAGTACGGGACGGAGTCGGGGAATCCGGCGTGTGCGAATTGCATGGTGCATAGCGGGTATGAGGCTTCGGCGGTGCATGCTACGTTCAACTCGCTCGGCGGATTTCTGGCGACTGTGAAGGGAACTTTGTTCTCGCGGTATCGGGACGATGAGGCGCTGCGGATGCTCGAGGAGCCGGTGGCGGCGGTGCATCCGCTGGTGCAGATTGAAGTGCCGGAGACGATGCAGGGGACGCGGGCGTAGATTCTGTGCGGAAACTCCTTGAGGGGCCGGTGGGCGAGGTCCGGGGAGCACGAGATCCTTCGACTGCGTTTTTGCTCCGGCAAGCCGGAGCAAAGTCCTCGCTCAGGATGACAATCCTTTTTTGATTCCACAAGAACATCTATGACAGGAAAAGAAGGCGGGCACGTCGATCATGCGGCTGCGCAGGCGACGCCCCATGCGGATGCGGTGAATCCGGATGCGCTGGAGGTTGCGCCGGGGACCGCGCACGAGCGGCTGGAAGGATGGATTCCGGAGCTGGCTAGCGATGAGGAACTGCGGGCGGCGCTGGAGAAGGCGTTTGATTATCGCGGGGACGTGACGATTACTCGCAAGGATGGGTCGAAGATTGAAGGATATTTGTTTGACCGGCGGACTGGCAGTTCGCTGAAGGAGTCTCTTGTTCGGATTTATCCGAAGAATTCGAATGAGAAGGTTGCGCTGTCGTATGCGGAGATTGCGGCACTGGCGTTTTCGGGGCGCGATACGGCGGCAGGGAAAAGTTGGGAAGCTTGGATGAAAAAGTACGCGGAGAAGAAGGCGGCGGGAGAAAAGGATTTGAGTTTGCATCCCGAGGCGCTGGAGTAAGTCGCCATGCTGCCGGATTCCGAAAGCAGCCGAGCTCGGCCTGTCCGGGTCTGAGACCCGGACCCACACAAACCTGCCTACGGCCACCCCATCCTGATTAATTCCCCGTTTTTTATTTCCCCGTTCCGGTGAAGGCCAGACCGTCGATCAGGTCTTCGACTTCGTCATCAGTGCCCGCGATTACCGTGATGGAGATAGCGTAGCCGTGCGAGAGCATCGCCAGAGTGGACTGGTGCATAACGCGGCTGCCGACATTTTTGTGGAAGTCGGCGCGGGGCAGGGTTTTCGGGCCGATCGCGATTTCGTAGGGGTCTTCGTCCGGGATGAAGCCCTGCGCCTTGAATACTTCGGTGAGCGGGAAGAAGTATTGGGCGGCCTCGGTCAGTCCGGGGTAGGCAGCGGCGTTCTCGGCGGTGATGAGGATGGAGGAGTTCACGTCTTCGGCTCGCACATCGGGCGGGCGGGAGAACGCAGCCAGCAGGACTCTAGCGCCAGCGCTGGAGGCGGCGGGCGGTTGTGCTTCGTTTTTCTTGTCTTCCTCTTTTTCTGTTTCTTTCTTTTCCTCGTCTTCCTCTTTTTTCTCCGCGCTTTTTTCGTCGCGGAGGTTTAGTTCGTCGGTGCGCAGAACCCAGCCGGGAGGGATTTTGCAGGTGAGCGCGAGGGATTTGTTGCGGTAGACGCCATTGGTTACGACGCTAGTATCGATCACGGAGTTTGTCGCAGGGGCACCCTTATGTTGGGAGGAATTCGAGGGCGAGGTTAAGGAGGATTGCGCGGCGGAATGTATCGGAAAATTGAGCGCCGCCACGGTAACCAGGCAGAGCTTCAAACTGGGAGGAACACGCATTGCTTCATTTTACTGGAGGCAGCCCGCCTCAATAGATGTCGTACTCGACGGGCCCTTCGGCATCGACGGGTTGGCCGTCGACAGTATAGGCGCGATACGTGGACTTCTTAGCGGCTTCAATGGCGGCCGTCGCGAGCATGGGGTGACCATAGACCAGCATGATGTTCCTTACCGTCCCGTCGGCCTGGACCGTGAGACGAATGCCGACTTTGCCGGTGATCCGCGCCTGCTGGGCGAGCGCTGGATACACGGGGCGCACGCGTTTGACGAAAAGTTTTTGCATCTGGTCGGCTGAGAGTTTGACTGGCTCGGCAGATGATTTGGGTGCATCTTGGGCGCGTAGCGCAGCAGCGAGGCAGACGAGGAGCACAGTCCGCAGCAAGGGTCGAATCCGAATGAGCCGCCCTTGCGCCGCGTTGCGGTCGGCGTCAGGACACAGACTGTGACGCCGGGTCACGCGGCTCTCCCCAGGACTGGCTGCGCGCAGAAAGCGCACCGTCGGGCTTCGAGGGGAATCTCGCTGAGGCACTCGGGACATTTCTTGGTAGTCGGATCGGGCGGTGGACCCTCTTTGCGCATCCGGGCGATCAACCAGTTGATCGGGATCACGACAAAGAAATATACGGCGCCAGCAATTAGGACGAAGGAAATAGCGGCGTTGATGAAATCGCCGACCGGAAAGGTGGTCGTGCGGACAGTGAATTTGAGGCTCGAATAATCCGGCTTTCCTACGATGAGTGCTATCAGCGGAGTAAGGAAGGCCTTGGTGAGTTCCGTGACTACGCCGCCGAAGGCCGCGCCGATGACCACGCCGACGGCCATGTCCACAACATTTCCACGCAGGATAAATTTCTTGAAGCCGGATAGCATGACGGTTGTCCTCCCTAAAAATGAAGTGCGGCCAATGTAAGGCAGGGGCAGCGCGAGGTCAAGGGCAACAAGCAGCGCGCATCCGGGCTTGGCTCGGCCTGTCCGGGTCAGACACCCGTACGCACACGAACTAAGTCAGAGGCGCATTTTCAGATGCGCATGGGCATGACGATGTAGCGGTATTTGTAGTCGTCGCCTTCAGCGGGGCGGAACTGGCCGGCGGATTGGGAGTCTTTCAGCTCCAGGCGGACTTCACTGGTACCGGCGGCCTTCAGGAAGTCGACCAGGTATTGGGCGTTGAAGCCGATGGTGAGCGGTTCTCCGGTGTAGGGAGCTTCGATGGAATCCTCAGACTCGCCAGCCTCGGTGGAGGATGCGGAGAGTTTGAGTTCGCCTTTTTCCAATTTCAGGCGGACGGCGCGCGAGCGTTCGTCGGCGAACTGGGCGACGCGCAGGATCGCGGAGTTGAGTTCGTCGGAATTCAGCGGGACGACTTTGCTGTTGTCCTTAGGCAGCACGGCTTCGAAGTTGGGGAATTGGCCGGTGAGTTGGCGCGAGGTCAGCAGACGAGAGCCGATGCGGAAGAACAGCGTGGAATCGTCCTTGGCGAATTCGATGGTTTCGGCGTCGGTGGAATCGAGCAGGGACTTGAGTTCGTCCATAGCTTTTTTCGGGACGAGAGTTTTCAGTTCGCCGGAAACGCCTTCGAATTTCTCACCGGGGCGTTCACAGTGGGCGAGGCGATGTCCGTCAGTCGCGACCATGGTGATGGACTCGGGCTTGAGCAGCATCAGCGCGCCGTTGAGGGTATAGCGCGACTCTTCATTGGAAATCGCAAAGCCCGTACGCGCGATCAGGCCACGCAAAACCTGCGCGGGAATGGTGATTGCACCTGCGGTCGGAAACGGGGGCAGGCTGGGAAAATTTGACTTCGCCATGCCCACCATTTTTGTGTTGGACCGGCCGCAGCGGATGCTGACCCAGTGATTTTCCAGCAGCTTGATGGTGATGTCGGCGTCGGGGAGGAGTTTTACGTAGTCGTGAAGTTTACGGGCAGGGATGGTACAGGAACCTTCTTTTTTTACTTTGGCACTACACGAAGTGCGCAGGCTGAGATCGAGGTCGGTGGCGGTGAGCGACAGGCGGTCGCCCGCGGCCTCGAATAAATAGTTAGACAGGATGGGAATTGTGGTCTTGCGCTCGACCACGCCTTGGGTGGCAGTTAATTCGCGCAGCAATTCGAACTTGCTGACTGTGATTTCCATGGTGCCCGCGGCAACGGCGGCTTCCACCGGCATAAAATCCGTCCCCCCGACTTCTAGTACTTAACTTATATCAAATGCAAAAGCTATAAAACCAGCAGTAACAGTAGGGCGTTCGCAGAAGTGGAAAAGTTTGGCAACCGCCCTGTCGTCACTGACTTCCAGCCGAAGCCTTCATGTTAGAAATCGGTCCCGAATTATTCGGAGACGGCAGTGTAATTCGCCCGCGCTGCCGATTTCTTCCCTGCCTTACACAACTTCCACATCGCATTCACAGGCATCGCGAAGGAAGACTGGACTGGTGAGTGGAAAACGTGATCACGTGCCCGATTCATCCGCCTAGTTGCTCAGTCAGTTTATTGATGAGCCTGTTCAAATCTTTATCGTTCTTTCGGAGTTCCTCGATCTTCTCGACCGAGTGTAAAACCGTGGTGTGATGCTTGCCGCCGAACTGGCGGCCGATTTCCGGCAGCGAAGCTTCCGTCATGTGCTTGGCCAGGTACATGGCAACCTGGCGCGGGTAAACAATGGCGCGAGAATTATTCTTGGCCTTGATCTCTACCAAGCGCAGACCAAATTGTTCCGCGACCATTTTCTGGATGGACTCGATGGTGACCTTGCGGGCCTGGGAGTCGATGAAATTTTTCAGCACTTGCTGAGCGTAGGGCAGCGTGATTTCGGCGCCGATCAGCGACGAATGGGCAACCAGGCGGATCAGCGCGCCTTCGAGCTCGCGAACGTTGGAGCGGATGTTCGACGCGACGTAGAGGGCAACGTCGGTGGGCAGGGTTACTTTTTCCTGCTCGGCTTTCTTTTGCAGGATCGCGACTTTGGTTTCGAGATCCGGCGGCTGGATGTCGGCGATCAGTCCCCACTCGAAGCGGCTGCGCAGGCGGTCTTCAATTTCGGCGAGTTCCTTGGGCGAACGGTCGCTGGCGATGACGATCTGCTTCATGGACTCGTGCAGGGCGTTGAAGGTGTGGAAGAACTCTTCCTGGGTGCGCTCCTTGCCGGTCAGGAACTGGATGTCGTCAATGAGCAGGACGTCGACGTTGCGGAACTTGTCGCGGAACGTCGTCATCTTGTCGTAGCGCAGCGAATTGATCATGTCGTTGGTGAACTTCTCGCTGGACGTATAGCAGATGGCGGCTTGCGGCAGGCGGCGCTTGATTTCGTGTCCGATGGCCTGCATGAGGTGAGTCTTGCCCATGCCGACTCCGCCGTAAAGAAACAGCGGATTGTAGGCCTTGGAGGGACGTTCGGCGACGGCCTGGCAGGCGGCGTGGGCGAACTGGTTACCGCTGCCGATGACGAAGGCGTCGAAGGTGTAGCGGGGATTCAGTTGCGCGGCGCCGTCCCAGTCGAAGCGGGATTGCGACGGACCCGCGGTTACGGCAACGGGCCCGAGGCCGCCGTCGTGGCGGACGGGCGTGGAGGCCGGATCGTCTTCGGGCGTGACGAACTTGACGTCGTTGAAGCCAAGACCGAGATTGTCGATGGCTTCCTGAATGAGGTCGGCGTACTTGTCGCCGGCGTGGCGGAACTCAACTGTGGGGACGCGTACGAAGAGAACTCCTCCGCTGGAATGACTGTAGCGGGTAGGCTTGAGCCAGGTGTCGTAGGAATGGCGGTTGATTTTCTTTTCCAGCGCATCGAGGATGCGCGCCCACGGATTCGGGGAGAGAGTTGTGCTGGGAACTGACATATATGAAATGTTCACCGCGGCGCTCCGGCGGCTGGTGGCGAGCGCCTGTTTAAAACTGCCGTTTTACGAAGTAAGCTGGAACCGTTAACTTGACTGCGGTATGCGTTCGATTCTTTGCGTGGATGCCCAAAACAAAAGCGAGATCAGATGGGCATACTAGCACAAAATATTTTGTTGTGTGGAAAACTTCGGCTGGAATTTTTCCGCGAAAGAATATTCAGAACCCGCGGGAAGAGTTTGTCAAGTGGCGCGATGGTAACTGCCGCAGAGACGGTGCACGGCGCGGGAGCGCAGGTAGTCTGAAAATGGCGCGGCTCGCGAAAACGCACGATTGGCACGTCGCAAGGAAGGCTTGGCCTCTGCTCTGCGGCGGTCGGCATACCAGGATTTTCAGTTATGTCTTAAGCTCGTTCGCTGGCAAGTGGGGTTGGGGCTGCCGCGCTTTGCGCCGGCAGGGCAGGCGAACGCGCGCTTCGCCACATGAGTCGTGGCCACATGAGCGTCGACGAACCGCACACATTTCGCCCGGGGCGGGTTTGGAGGTAATGGCTAGGGTGATTTATACTTACGGTTTGCCCTAACACCGTCGAACGAATCAGGAGCACGTACTTTTCATGCCGAAGCGTACATTCCAACCCAACCGGCGCAAGCGATCGAAGACACACGGATTTCGCAAGCGCATGAAGACCCAGGGCGGCAAGAAGGTAATTTCCCGCCGGCGCGCCAAGGGGCGCAAACGGGTCTCAGTGAAACCAGGATTCCGCGATTAGTCCAGTGTCGCGGACAGAATCAGTCCGCGCACCCGCTGTTTTCCAGTCATCTTGCGTGCGTTTGCGCCGGAAATCTGGAACCAGCCTTCTGGAAATTAGAGTCAGTGTGGCTGCCAGTGTGCCTGCAGAATCGGACCGTCCAGTCGTGCCGCGAGGCCTCGATCCGCGAGGCAAGGCGCCGCGAGCCGGCAAGAGCGCCTTTCCGCGCAGCGCGCGGCTGTTGCGGCACGCCGACTTCGAGCGCGTGTACAAGCAGGGGCGGCGTCATTTTTCGGCATCTCTGACCGTCTTTTATTGGCAGCGGCCGGAAGGTAACGGAGCGAAAGCTCCCGTCGCGTCCGGACTGCGAATTGGCTTTACGGTGGGCCGCGCGCTGGGCGGCGCAGTCCAGCGCAACCGGATGAAGCGGCGATTGCGCGAGGCGGTTCGGCTGACTTTGCCGCCGGCGGGCGCGAATGCTGGTGTTGTGGACGTTGATATTGTGATCAATCCGAAGAAGTCGCTGCTCACGGTTGATTTCACCGCGATGGTGAACGAAGTGAGGCGGGCCTTCGTAGTTATAGAGCAGAAGCTTGCGGGCAAGGCCGGAGTATCGCAGCGCGGAAACGCTGCGCCACCCAAAATCTAGAATGCGCCAGGTTGCCAAACTCGTCGTGCTGGGGCTGCTGCGAGGTTACAAGTGGGCGATCTCGCCGATGGTTCCGCCGGCGTGCCGCTACGTTCCAACCTGCTCGGAGTATGCGGAGGAGGCAGTTGAGCGTTATGGAGCGCTGCGCGGCGGAGTGATGGGATTGATGCGGCTGCTGCGCTGTCATCCATTGGCGCGCGGGGGATACGATCCGGTGGTGAAACCAAACTCGGGTTGCGACAATTCCCACTTCTCGCAAAGTACGCGAGAAATGGGGCACCCAACGCACCCGGCTGCACTCTGAGGAAGCGGTAACTTTGCCAGACATTCAAAATCCACAACACGAACCGGGCAGCGAGAAGCGGCTGATGCTGGTTTTTCTGCTGACCTTCATCGTGATGCTCGGGTTCCAGCCGCTGTTCAAAAAGTATTTCCCGTCGCCGGTTACGCCGGCGCAGCAGAGTCAACCCGCACAGCCGCAATCTGCGACACCGGCCGCTGCCTCTAGCGCAGCGCCTGCGGCTTCACTCCCGGCCAATGTTGCGAGTAAGCAGGCAGCGAGCGAAAGCGAAACCGTCATTGAGAACGATCTTTACCGCATCACGTTCACCAACCGCGGGGCGCAGGTGAAATCGTGGATCCTGAAAAAGTTCGATAGCGACGCACAGAACGGGCGGCTTGATTTAGTCAATCCCGAGGCGGCGGCGAAGTATGGCTATCCCCTTTCGCTGTGGACTTACGACGAAGACCTGCGCGGCCGGCTGAGTTCGGCGCTGTATGTGGCTTCGCGAGATGGCAAGCTCACCGCACCGGCCACGATCACGTTTGAATACGCCGACCAGGATCTGGTGGTGCGCAAGACGTTCGGCTTTGACGATAGCTACATCGTGAACGTCGACACGAACGTTACGTACAAAGGCAGTGAGATTGCTGCGCTGCCGGCGTGGCCGTCTGGATTCGGCAGTCAGACGACGCCCGCGTTCTATGCCTCGGCGTTGATCGACTACCAGTTCAATAAAGACATTGTGCGCCTGCCCATCCGGTGCGGATTTACGGTCTTCTCGAAGTGCACCGACATCAGCGGCGGCAAAACGATTTCGGGGCCGTTTCATTGGGCCGGGCCGACTGACCAGTATTTCGCGGCGGTGTTTATTCCCGACGATCCGAACGCGGCGGCGATGGTCACGCTGCGCAACGCGATGTCTGTGGCGAAAGATCCGCAGAAGCCGGACTCCAAAGAAGTGGTGAACGTAGACGTGCTGGGCGCCGCGGTCGGCAACCTGCACGGCGCAACGGCGGAGCGGATTTTTGTTGGTCCGAAAGAGCTGGAGGTCCTGCAAAAAGTTCCGGTGCCGGGCGAGGGCGCGGACAACGATCTGAATGGCATGATCGATTTCGGTTTTTTTGGGATCATCGCCAAGCCGCTGTTCTTGTGGCTGAAGTGGACGTACCGGCATGTGGTTCCGAACTGGGGATGGGCGCTGATCTTCCAAACGGTGGTGATCGGCCTGGCGCTGCTGCCGCTGAAGATCACGCAGATGAAGTCCATGCTGAAGATGCAGCGCGTGGCCCCGCAGATCAAGGCGATCCAGGAGAAGTATAAAAAGTACAGTCTGCGCGATCCCCGCAAGGCGCCGATGAACGAGGAGATCAGCGCGCTGTATAAAAAAGAGGGCGTGAATCCGGCGGGCGGGTGCCTGCCCATGCTGATCCAGTTGCCGTTTCTGTACGCGTTTTACAAAATGCTTTCGATTGCGCTCGACCTGCGCCACGCGCACTGGTTGTGGATTCACGACTTGTCGGCGGCGGAGCCTTTGCCTTATATTCTGCCGATTTTGATGGTGGTCAGCAGCCTGGTCATGTCCCGGATGACGCCGCAGGCGGGCATGGATCCGGCCCAGCAGCGCATGATGACGGTGATGATGCCGCTGATGATGGGTTTTATTTTCTTCCGGCTGCCTGCGGGCGTGAACCTTTACTACTCGGTGAGCAACATGATCGGCATCGCGCAGCAGGCAGTGATGAACCGCACCCGGCTGGGCCAGGAAATGCGGGCGATGCTGGCCAAGCGAGCGCGGAAGAGGGATAAATAAGCTTCTAGCTGCTAGCTTGGAGCGGACACAGCCGTGAAGTGAAAGACCCGCTTTTCGCGAGACGAAAAACGGGACACCTTAGGTGGATTCAAAGCTAGTGGCTAGAAGCTAGAAGCTAGGAGCTATTCGCGTGTCCATACCTGACAAACTTGCTGCCGCAAAGAAGATCAATGAGTTTCTGCAGGCCGTGGTGACCCACGGCGGACTTCGGCTGAAGTACCGGATTATTGTGGACCCGCCGCTGCCGGAGAATCGCGACTGGGAGAAGCCCGAAATTCTGGTGGATTTTGCCGGCCCGGATTCGGCGCTGCTGCTCGACCGCGGGGGAGAACTGCTGCGGGCGCTGGAACTGCTGGCGCTGGAGATGCTCCGGTTGCCTTCGGGCGAGCACGAGAAGATTTCCTTCGACTGCCAGAATCACCGGTCGTTGCGTATCCAGGAACTGAGGACGGCGGCCACCGTGGCTGCCGAGAAAGTAAGAAGGACCGGGACGCCCTACGAGTTCAGTCCAATGTCATCGCGGGAGCGGCGCATCGTTCACCTGGCCCTGCGCGATGAGGCCGACTTGCGCACCGAGAGTGAGGGCGAGGGGATGCGGCGATGTTTGGTAGTGTATCCCAAGGATTACAAGCCGGTGGGGAAATCAGCGCCGCGGACGCTGCCCTAGGTTCCACTTTTGCAGAGATTTCAGGCCAAGGCCCTCGGAATTCGAATCGATCATCCCCGATGGACTGCTTCCGCGCTCCACTATTACCAGCTTGGTTCGCGGCGGAGCAGGTTTCTTTCGCCCTTTCGGGGCTTCTTCTAACTCCCGTTGCGGGACACCCACGACTTACGTCGTGGGTTTTATTCTTTCGCGGCTTCGCGGCTGGAGTTTGCGGGGTTCACTCCAC
>Ga0181537_10002873_pt1 | contig 14980 bp, 8 predicted proteins | sample PEATcosm2014_Bin_39_FD_119765 | JGI IMG/M metagenome (GOLD analysis project Ga0181537, IMG submission 119765) | Peatland microbial communities from MTU Mesocosm Facility, Houghton, MI, USA - PEATcosm2014_Bin23_10_metaG | ecosystem: Environmental > Terrestrial > Soil > Wetlands > Peat | place... | reverse complement strand
TTCCAGCTGACGCCCCAGAACACGGCGCTCATCGTCGTCTACAACACGCTCCAGACGGACCTGTCCTCGGTGGGCGGATCCACGACCGGCTTTGCCACCGAGGGCGTGGTCCAGGAGATCGACGTGGCCAGCGGCGCGGTGCTGTTTGAATGGCACAGCCTTTCCTCGGTCCCGGTCTCGGACAGCTACGCCGCGGTGCCGGCGACCACCACGCTGCAGGCCCCGTACGACTATTTTCACATCAACTCGGTGAAGCTCGACACCGACGGCAACCTGCTCATCTCGTCCCGGCACACGTGGACCGTCTACAAGGTCAACCGGACCACGGGCGCCCTGATCTGGCGCCTGGGTGGCAAGAAGAGCGACTTTGCCCTGGGATCGAGCCCGCTGTTCGCTTGGCAGCACGACGCCGAGGCCGTCGACGACGCCACGATCCGGGTCTTCGACAACGAGTCGAACGGTGTCCCCGTGCTGCCATACTCGCGCGTGGCATGGGTCAGCCACGACGACGCTACGATGACGGCAAGCGTGGTCCGGACGATCGAGCATCCGGACGCCATCTCGGTCCTCGCCGAGGGGAGCGCCCAGGGCCTGGACAACGGCGACACCTTTGTCGAATGGGGCATCTTGGGGCGGTTCTCCGAGTTCGATCCGAACGGGCAGCTCCTGTTCGATGGGATCCAGGCCCCGAACTACGGCTCCTACCGCGGGTACCGCCTCGACTGGGACGCCGCGCCGACCACCAGCCCGACGGCGGGCGTGCTGCTCGCGAGCGACGGCTCCAGCACCGTCCACGCGTTCTGGAACGGGGCGACAGACGTCGCCTCCTGGGAGGTGATGGGGGGCAGCTCGGCCGCCTCCCTGAGCGTCATCGCCTCGGCGCCCTGGAACGGCCTGGACACGGCGATACCCGTCCCCGGCAGCCCGGGCACGGTCGAGGTCGTCGCCCTTGACGCGGCCGGGAACGTGGTCGGCACGAGCGCGGCGGTATCGGCGCCCTTCGCCGAGATCTTCCCTACCCAGCCCATGTCCCAGACGGTCCAGCCCGGGGATTCGGTGGTCTTCAGCGCCTCTGCGACAGGCACCGCCCCCGCGTACCAGTGGCTCCTGAATGGCAGCCCCGTTTCCAACGGGACGTCGGGCGGCACCACGATTTCCGGGGCGACCGGTCCCACGCTCGTCATCAACGGGGCGACCGCGGCCAACGCGGGATCCTACACCTGCGTCGCCACGATCCTCGGGAACGCGGAAACGAGCGATGCCGCGACACTCACCCTGGTCTCCACCGCCGACCCCGGGCGCCTTGTCAATGTCTCCAGCCGCGCGGTGGTCGGGACCGGCGACGGCGCGCTGGTCATGGGTTTCGTGAACGGGGGATCCCAGGCGACGGGCACGGAATCGCTCCTCATCCGGGCCTCGGGCCCCGCGCTCGCGCCGTTCGGGGTGACCGGGTTCCTTCCCGACCCCGAGCTCGTCGTCTCCCCGGCGAACGTGGCCAACGTGACCGCGAAGCTCATCACGGGGTGGGGCGGGAGCACGGTGATCTCCGATGCGGCGGCGGCGGTGGGCGCGTTCGCATGGACCGATCCCTCGAGCCTCGATGCGGCGACGCTGCACAGCTTCCGCGTCGGCGGCCACAACGCGGTCGTCGTCGGGGCAAGCGGCGACACGGGGATTGCGCTTGGAGAGGTCTATGACGCGACCCCCGAGGGGACCTACTCGGCCCTTGTCCCGCACCTCACCAATGTGTCGGCGCGGGCGCAGGTGGGAACGGGGGCCAATGTCCTGATCGCCGGTTTCGTGATCGGCGGCTCGACATCGAGGACGGTCCTCGTGCGGGCCTCCGGGCCGGCGCTCGTCCCCTTCGGCGTCCAGGGCACGCTGGTCGACCCGCAGGTTCAGCTTTCGCGGAGCAATGCGGACGGGACATCAACCCTGCTCGGCGCAAATGACGGCTGGGGCGGCAACGCCCAGGTAGCCGCGGCTGCGGCCTCTGTCGGCGCGTTTTCCTGGGGATCGGCGGCAACGGCGGACTCAGCCCTCCTTGTCACGCTGCCCCCGGGCGCGTACACCGCGGAGGTGTCAGGCGCCAGCGGCGACTCAGGCATAGGCCTGGTCGAGGTCTACGAGGTGCCCTGATCCCGGCACCGCGGACCAAGCTGTCAGTGGTTTTCCCCGGCTTACTTCTTGGCCGCCTTGTTCAGGCGCTCGATGTCCTTGTTCGCTTGGTCGAGCCTGGCCTGCAGGTCGTCGTTGCGGGTATTGGCCTCCGTGAGCTGGGTCTGGAGCTGGACCATGTCCGACTTCGCCTTGGTCCACTGCGCCTGCATCACGCTTGTCTGGGCCTTTGCGACCTCCACCTCTCCCTGGTGCTTGATTGAGTCGACCTTGGCCTCCTCCATGTTCGATTGGAAATCGGCGGCCTGCGCGCGCGCCTTGTCGAGGTCGGCCTGCAGCGAGACGGCGCCCGCCTTGCTGGCGTCCAGGTCCGCCTTGTCCTGGACGGACTGTGCCTTGGTATCATCCATCTGCTTCTGGAGCTTGGCCGCGTCGACCTTAGAGGCGTCCACCTGGCCCTGCAGCTGGGTGGCGCTCGCCTGGAGCTGCTCCAGGCGGCTTCCATTCTGCACAATCGTCCCGTTGCGGGTTCCCACCTCGCTCCAAAGGACCACCGTGAAAATCAGCAGGAAAACGCAAAGCACTCCAAGGCCTATGGCCAGGAGAGGGGTTTTCGGCGGGGCCTGAACGACGGTGCGGGTCTCAGGGGGTGGTGCCGCGCTCTTGGCGGGGCCTCCGGTGGGTGCGGCGGGCGTATCGAGCGTGGAGTGGGGTGCATCGGGCATGGCGAACAAGCCTACACCCATCGCCGTCGGGTTGACATGGGGTGTTGTCGGTATCCGCGGCCCGCCGGGGGACCCCTCGGACCTGGGCCGCTAGTTGCGCCAGTCCGCGGGCAGCAGCGACTCCGGACCGATGATGGTGAAGCGGTAGTAGAGCCAGAAGACGAAGACGCCCAGGAGGACGAGGAAAAGGACCTCGCCGAGCGTTCCGCCCCCCTTGCGTGAGTTGCGCTGGAGGGAGCCGACCAGGGCCCGCACCGCGGGCTCCATGACCAGCGCGACAAGGCCGGCCCCGAACAGGATCATCCCGATGGTCGCCAGCGTCCGCATCAGCGGATCGCCGATCAGCTTGAACTTGTAGCTGATGACTCCCGTGCAGAGATTCAGGAGGAGCAGGCAGCAGGGCAGGATGTAGAAATTGCGGACGACCGAGTTGCTTTTCATGGAGCGTTGCGGGTCATGTGCGATTCGATGAAGAAAGGGGAGGGGGCTCCCCTAACAAGCCTTAAGCTCAGGGAGCGGCTTAGAATACACTCGGCACCGGCGAGCGGGCGCGTTTTGATCCCGGCAGCGAGCCGAACCCCCGCGTGTGACCGCGCGGCGGTCACCCCTTGAACCCTCGGCCCCGTCGCCCCATGTCCTCCATCGCCCTCCCCGTATTCCTGGTCTGCAACTACCTCGTCAACCCGCTCGGCGTCCAGGACGCCCACCCCCGCCTGGCCTGGCAGCTCTCGGAGGCCGACGGACGCCGGGGCGTCGCGCAGTCGGCCTACGAGATCAGGGTCTCGACTCGGCCGGACGGCCCTGCGGATCTCTGGGACAGCGGCCGCATCGAGGGCGACGCAACGACGCAGGTTCCCTACGGGGGCCGGCCGGTCCCGTCGCGCACCCGGGCCTACTGGCAGGTCACCTCCTGGGACGAACATGGCCAGCCCGCCACCTCGCCCGCGGGGGCGGCCTTCTGGGAGACCGGACCGCTGAGCCGCGCCGAGTGGAAAGCCCAGTGGATCGGGGCGCCGTGGCACGGTTCGGGCCACACGGGATCCCCCGCCCCCTACCTGAGGCGCGCCTTCAAGCTCGCGAAGGCGCCGGTCAGCGCGCGCCTCTACATCACGGCGCTCGGCCTCTACGAGGCCTACATCAACGGCAAACGGGTCGGCGACGACCACTTCACGCCCGGCTGGACCGACATGAGGAAGCGGGTGCAGTACCAGGCCTATGATGTCACCGCGATGCTCGGCAGCGGCGACAATGTCATCGGGGCCATACTCGGGGACGGCTGGTACTGCGGCAACGTCGCGGCGCAGGGAAGGCAGGTCTACGGCGACCGCCCGAAGCTCTTCGCGCAGCTGGAGGTGGCCTATGCCGACGGCTCCCGCGAGGTGGTCGTGTCGGACGCCTCGTGGCAGCTGGCGGGCGGACCCATCCTCGAGGACGACCTGCTGATGGGCGAGAGCTACGACGCGGGACAGGAACTCGCGGGATGGCTCGGGCCGAATCCTTCCTCGGGCGAATGGCAGCCCGCGAGGGTCTTCGCGGATCCGGGCATCGAGCTTTCGCCGATGCTCTCGGAGCCCGTGAGGGCCCACGAGGAGATTTCGCCGGTGGCGGCGCCCCGGCGGGAGGCAGGCTGGGGCAACGACGCCTTCATCTTCGACTTCGGCCAGAACCTGGTGGGCAACGTCACCCTCAGCATCAAGGCGGCGGCGGGGACGACGCTCACGCTGCGCTATGCCGAGATGCTCGACGCCTCGGGGGGACTTTACCTGGACAACCTTCGCTCGGCCCGCGCGACCGACCAGTACACGTGCCGGGGCGACCCCGCCGGGGAGACCTGGACGCCGCGGTTCACGTTCCACGGCTTCCGCTACGCCGAGGTGAGGGGGATCCCGCACGGCGCCGAGCTCGGCGCGGGTGCGCTGGTCGCCCATGTGCTCCATAGCGACCTCCCGAGGACGGGGGAGTTCTCGTGCAGCGACCCGCTGATAAACCAGCTCCAGCACAACATCCAGTGGAGCCAGCGCGGCAACTACCTCGAGGTGCCGACCGACTGCCCGCAGCGCGACGAGCGCCTGGGCTGGACCGGAGACGCGCAGGCCTTCATCCGCACCGGCGCCTGGAATCGGGAGGTCGCGCCGTTCTTCAACAAGTGGCAGCGCGACATCGCCGACGCGCAGATGCCCAGCGGGGCCGAGCCCGCGGTCATCCCCGCTATCGACCTCGTGCCCGGCGACGGCGGGCCTGCCTGGGCGGACGCCGCAGTGATCTGCCCATGGACCGTCTACGAATGCTACGGCGACCGCGCGCTGATCGAGAGGCACTTCGACGCCCTCGGGCGCTACGTCGCCTACATCGGGACGCAGTCCAAGGATGACATCCGCCTGCATCCGGACCTCGACAAGTGGGGGGGCTTCGGCGACTGGCTGGCCCTCGACGGCAGCGGCCAGGTGGACGGGGGAACCCCGAAGGATCTCATCGCCACCGCGTTTTACGTCTACGACGCCCGCCTGATGGCCTCGATGGCCCGCGCGATCGGAAGGGCCGACGATGCGGCGAGGTACGACGCCCTTGCGGCCCGCGTGACCAAGGCCTTCCAGCGGCGCTTCGTCACCGGCGACGGCCTGGTCGCCGGGAACACGCAGACTAGCTACGTGCTGGCCCTGCAGTTCGACCTCGTCCCCGATGAGCTGCGCCCGAAGCTGGCGGACGAACTCGTCCGCGACATCCGGCGCCGGGGCAACAAGCTGAGCACGGGCTTCGTCGGCACGCCCTACCTGCTGCATGTGCTGGCCCGGGAGGGTCGGCTCGACGTGGCCTACTCGCTCCTTGAGCAGCAGCAGTGGCCCTCCTGGCTCTACGCCGTAACCCAGGGCGCGACGACCATCTGGGAGCGGTGGGACGGATGGACCAAGGAGAAGGGATTCCAGGACAAGGGCATGAACTCCTTCAACCACTATGCCTACGGGGCCGTGGGCGACTGGCTCTACGAGGTCGTCGCGGGCATCGATCTCGACCCGCTCCGGCCAGGCTACAAGCACATCCTCCTCCAGCCGCAGCCGGGCGGCGGGCTCACCTCGGCCCGCGGCACCCACCTCTCCCCTTATGGAGAGATCGTCAGCGACTGGCGCTCCTCAGACGGCGCCTTCGATTGGTCCGTCACGGTTCCCCCCAACACGGCGGCGACCGCGAGGTTCCCCGTTCCCGCGGGCGCGGAGATCCGAGAGGGCGCCAGCCCGCTCGCCGGCTCGCCGGGCGTGACCGGGATCAGGACCGAGCGCGGCGAGGTCACCTGCGAGCTTGTCTCGGGGAGCTACCGGTTCAGCGCCACGTGGCCGAAGGCGGCGACGGCCGGCGACAGGGCGGCGGGATCCCCGTAGGGAGAGGCCGGCCCGGCGGGCGCTTCCCGTTCCATCGTCCCCATCGACCCGCGAAGGGCGGCCTTCGCGGCCCCGAGGGGATCAGTGGCTGTTCCGGTACATCGTTGAGGCGCCCCGCCTCGCGAGCACCTCGGGGTAGGCGCGGCCGGGGTCGGCGTAGACGTTTCCGCCGAGGTCCCGGCCCTGGGCGAGATACACCTGGTGGGCGCCGCCGAACGCCTGCTCGTTGAACTTCACCCGGGTCGGGCAGAAGCGCAGCGTCCAGCCGCACCGCCGTATCGTCGAGGTGTTCGGTTCCGAGCCGTGCTGGATGCGCGCGTCGTGCAGCGAGCACTGGTTGGGCTGGAGCTCGACGTAGACCCTCTCGGAATCGTCCCTGTGCCCCGGGACGATCTCCGTGCCGAAGACCGAGGCCGTGGTGTCGATGTCCTCGTAGTCGCTGAACCCAAACTGACCCGCGTTGTGCGTTCGCGGGATCACCATCATGCAGCCGTTCACCCGCGTCGAGGGGTCTATCGCGAGCCAGACCGTGCAGACCTCCATCGGTGTGATCTTTCCCTTCCAGTAGGCGCTGTCCTCGTGCCACGGGACCCGCTTGCCGTTCCCCTTCGGCTTGCAGATGAAATGGGTCGAGAAAAGGGCGAGGTCGGGCCCGAGGATCGGCTCGACGAGAGCCAGCACGTCGGGGTCGAACGCGAACCGGAGAAGGTCCGGGTGCATGAAATGCGGGACGTCCATCGACTCCGGCCGCTCGGTGGGGGGAAGGTCGCAGAGGATGCCCTCGAAGGTTTCGCGGAGCGCCGCAAAGCGGTCCGGCCGGAGCACCGGCTGGTCGTGGATCAGGTAGCCCTCGCGGCGGTAGTGGGCGACCTGGTCCGCCGTGAGGCGGGGCGGGGTCCGGCTGGGGTCGGCGGCGCTCATGGGGGTCCCCTCAGAAGGAGGCGTGGCGGCGGGTTGGCAACACTCGGGAGAAAGGAGAAGGGCGCCTAATTCAGGGGCACGCTGTGTTCCTTCCCGTCGTCGTGGATCCGGGCGGAGGGATCCAGGCTGTTCCCCTGGCAGAACACGAAGTCCCGTGGAGCGGGCACGTAGGTCCCCGCCGGCGCGGAAATCATCACCTGCCTGGGGCCCAGGGCCTGCGTGTAGAATACACGCGTGCGCCGGTAGGCTCCCTGCTGGTAGGCCGGGCTCGTGCCGTCGTCCTCGTACAGCACGGTCGAGGCGGTGCCGTCGCCGTCCGGGAATATCGCGAATCGGATCGTGTCCCAGGGTTTTTCGCCGACGTGGTTCATGGCGGGCGCGAACGGCAGTATGGTGCCGCCGCGAACAAAGAGGGGAACCGTGTCCAGGGGCGCCTCCGCCTGCACCATGGTCCCGCCCTTCAGCTGCCTTCCCGTCCAGAAGTCATACCAGGTTCCCGCGGGAAGGTAGACCAGCCGGCCTGTCAGCCCGGGACTGGTCACCGGCGCTGCAAGCAGGCCCTCCCCGACCATGAACTCGTCGTCGACGTCGAGGGTGTTGGCATCCTGCTGGTTGTTCAGCAGCAGCGGCCGGAAGAGGGGAACGCCCGTGCGGTGGGCCTCCTCAAGCGTGGTGTAGAGGTAGGGAAGGAGCGCGTACCTGAGCTTCAGGTACTTCCGGACGATTCCCTCGTAGAAGTCCCCGAACCGCCAGGGTTCATGGTCGTAGGCGTCGATGCTCGCGTGGTTGCGGCAGAACGGGGCCAGGAAGCCCACCTCATACCAGCGCGCCAGCAGCTCGCCGTCCGCGCGGCCGATGAATCCCGGGATGTCGCCCCCGACGAACGGCTCTCCGGAAAGGCCGAGCGTCTCGAGCATAGGGATGGTGAAGGCGAGGGAGGCCCACGTGCTGGTGGTGTCGCCCGTCCACATCGTGGAATAGCGCTGAACGCCGGCATAGGCCGCGCGCGTGATCACATAGGGCCGGCTGTCGGGCCTGAGCCTCTGCAGGCCCTCGTAGGTTGCCCGAACCATGCCGAGCGCGAACACATTGCGGTTCTTGGCGTAGGGGGAGTTCGAGCCGCCGTCGTGGAAGACCACGTCCCGCTGGGAGTTGCCGGACTTGTCGACGAAGTCGGAGGGCTCGTTCATGTCGTCCCAGATGCCCGAGACGCCCGCGTCCACATAGGCGCGGTGCAGGTCCCCCCACCAGCGCGCCGCCTCATCCAGCGTGTAGTCGACAAAGACCGCGTTTCCCGGCCACACCTTCCCGACGTAAAGGTCGCCCCCCTTGCGCTTCAGGAAGTACCCCTTGTCGCGCCCTTCGTTGAACACGGGGTAGTTGGCGTCCTCCGGCTCGTACTTCACCCCGGGATCGACGATCGTCACCACCTTCACGCCCAACGCGCCGAGGCGCGCGGTCAGCGCCTTTGGGTCGGGGAACCGCTCGGGATTCCACGTGAAGTCACGGTAGCCGTTCATGTAGTGGATATCCAGGTGGAGCACATCCAGCGGGAGATCGTCGGCCCGGTAGCGGTGCACGATCTCCTCCGCCAGCGTGTCGGGATAGTAGCTCCAGCGGCTCTGCTGGTTGCCGAGGGCCCACAGCGGCGGCAGGGGCATGTGTCCCGTGAGGTCGGCGTACCGGCCCAGGATCTTCTTCATCGAGGGCCCCGCAAAGAAATAGTAGTTCATTTCCCCGCCCTCCGACCAGAATCGCACGTATTCCTGGGAGGAAGCCCCGAAGTCAAAGTGGGTCCTGTAGCTGTTGTCGAAGAACACGCCGTAAGCCCTGCCGGCCTGCCATCCCATGTAGAAGGGGATGCTTTGGTAGATGGGGTCGGTGCCCTCGGCATAGGCCGGCGTGTCGGAATTCCACATCTCGAATTCTCCCCGGCGCTTGTCGAGGCGGGCGGCCTTCTCTCCCAGGCCGTAGAAATGCTCGTCGAGCCCCAGCCTCTTGGTGGCGCCGACCGCCCCGGAGCCCGCGTCCGCGCCCATGGGCCTGAAGTCGGTGTTCAGCACCTCGTGTGTCCGCGCGTCGCGGAACTCGACGAGGAGGGGCGAGCGGGTGATGCGCACCTCCAATTCGCCGGTCGAGAGCAGCACCTCCCCGGGGGTCTCGCCCAGGCTCCAGTCGACAGCCGGCCACTTGGTCCTGTCCACCGCCCACGAATGGTCCATGGCCGGGAACGCCTGCCGGAACGCCGTCCGCACTCGGACCAGGTCGGGCGTGAGGACGGTGACGCGGACCAAGGACCCGTCGGAGCACGAAAGGGTCACTCCGTCGCCGGCCTTCTCGACCCTTGTGACCGCGCCGATCTCGACGAACGAATCGGGGCCCGCGCAAAGGGGCGCGCCGTACAGGAGGGCCAGGCAGGCGAGAAGGAAAGGCTTCTGTTTCATAGTGGGATGCGCGCCGCGCGTTTCACGGGATTCACGGCGCGGAACGGATCATGTCCAGCATCCGGAGTGCCGGGGGAAAGTCGGGCTGCAGCTCAAGCGTCCGCTTCAGCTCGGCGACCGCCTCATCCCGGCGGCCCGCCTGCATCAGGGCCATGCTTCTCGAGAAATGCGCCGGGACATAGTTTGGCTGGGCCTTGATGGCCGCATCGATGCGCGCCAGCCCTTCCTCGGTCCGGCCCGTCCTGCAGAGGAGGATCCCGAGATTGGTGCCCGCCTCGGCAAGGCTGGGATCCGCACGGAGCGCCTCCGTGTAGTGGTCGATCGCCCCGGGCACGTCGCCCTTCTGGGCCAGGAGGTTGGCCAGGTAGAAATGGGCGTCGGGATACTTGGGATCGCAGCGCAGAGCCTCGCGGTACTCGGCGATCGCATCGTCAATCCGGCCGGGCTCCTTCGCCCATGCGTTCGCCAGGTTCGTGTGGGTCTCGGCGATGTCGGGCATGAGCTGCAGGGCCTTCTGGTACTCGGCGATCGCGTCATCCAGGCGGCCGGGCAACTTTGACCAGGCCAGGCCCAGGTTGTTGTGCGCCATCCAGGACCCCGGGTTCTTCCGGATCGTGGCGAGGTAGAGGGTCTCATTGTCGTGGAACATCCCGCAGTGGGACCAGGTGAGCGCCCCCAGGAACACGGCGAGCGCCGCGACCAGGCCGGCCCCGAGGCTGGAAGGGGGCTTCGGGAAGTGCTGCCACGCCGCCGCGAGTGCGATCCCCGCGAGCGCAAGCAGGCCCAGGTCGGGAAGGTACTGCCAGTGGTCCCAGACCCACGAGTACCGGGCCCCGTAGAGGTTGACGATCCCCAGTGCGGGGAAGAGGGAGCCCATGAAGAAGAGGAAGGCGGCCAGCGGGCCGCGGCTTCGCCCGCGCAGCGCCCAAAGGGCGAGGGCCAGGGCGAGGACGCCGAGCGGGAAGAGCCACTGGCTCCAATCGGCGGGATCTATGATCCAGCGCGGGTAGATGAAGTTCAGGCTGAAGGGCCACGCGAGCGTCGCGCCGTAGAAAAGGACGGCGCGGCCGGCGACGAGCCCGCGCGAGAGCAGGGGAATGTCAAAGGCGCCTCCCTGCGCCCCCACGAAGGTTCGCTCGACCCAGCTCGTGAACAGCCCCGCGGCGGCGCCCGTGACGAAGAAGGGGATGAGGGGAAGAACGTCCCGGCGACCCTCGATGCGGCCCCGCTGCCACCAGAACATGACGAGCAGGGCCGCCGGCAGGGTGGCGGTCACCGTCTTGCACAGGAGCGAGAGCACGAACAGTCCGAGGGCCAGCGCGTACAGGCCCGGCCGGCGCTGGCCGTCGAACCTGAGATAGGCGAGCCCCGCCGCGAGGTAGAAAACGAGCGAGAGCGTGTTCTTCTGCTCGGTGATCCAGGCGACGGACTCGACATGCACGGGATGCAGGGCGAAGAGGAGGGCCGCGATCCATTCCGCACCGGGATAGGGGTGCGCCGCCCCGGGAACCCGTGCGGCCGCGGTGCCGTCCAGCAGCCTTCTAAGGACGATAGCGAAAAGGACCGCCGACGCGGCATGCAATAGTATCGTCACGACATGGTACCCGAGCGGATCGTCCCCCCAGAGGCGGTGCTGGACCCAGAATGCGCTGTGAAGGAGGGGGTAGTACTGCTGGGTGACGCCCACCTGGGTCCAGATGAGCGCCAGTCCATGGAGCGAGCGGAGCCCGGGGGAGGTCACGTAGTCGCTGTCGTTCCATATGAAGGCGCCCGCAAGGGACGGGAAATAGGCGGCGATCGTCGCAAGGCAGAGCAGGGTGCCGAGCAACACCGTCCTGAAGTTGCCCGGGGTCGGGCCTGCGGGTCTCACGGGGGTTTCCCTCACACGCGGGAAAAAGCAGGTTTCGTTGCGCCCCGCAAACTCCTACGCGGGCGTCCGGGAGGCACGGACGGACTCCTCAGCCTGTCATTGGGCCGCAGGGACGACCTCGAGGGCGGTGACCATGCGGGCCCAGCGCGCGGGGCGCTTGTCGCCCGGAGCCACGATCCTGAGCGGGCCCTCTCCCTCGGGAAGCGGTTTTCCGTCCTGCCTGTCTACCAGAAGGATGGTCCGGTCGGAGAAGGCGTCGTCGAATTCTGCGAGGGCGTAGGTCACCGCGTACCCGTCGTGGGCCCGGAAAACCACCACCAGCCCGAGTGCGCCACCCCTGAGCTTTTCTCCAAGGGGGGCGCCGATGGAGGCGAGAAGATCGCGGACGGGCACACCGGAATACCGGTGGGACTGCTTCTCGTGGGCATTCATCGCAGTGACCTCCACATGCGGCATTGCCGCGATCTTGTCGGCGGAAAGGACGCTTGTCTTCCCGAGATACGAGAGGTGCAGGGTCGGAGCGTCCGGAGCGCCATAGGCCGAGGCGATCGGGGCGATGCAAAGGGCTAGGAGGATCCGCACATTCATGACTCTCCGGGGACGGTGCCCGGCCCCCGCGAGATGGCAATTCCAACCGCCCTCGGGGTTCATCCGGGAGCCTCTCTGCAAGGACGCGCGCGATCCTCGCCCGGGAACATCAATCTGTCCTGAGTGCGATGATGGGGTTGATCCGCGTGGCCCGGCGGGCGGGCAGGAAGCAGGCGACCAGGGCCATCAGGGTGAGAAGGCAAACGACCATGCAGAGCGACAGAGGATCGAAAAGCGGGACCTTGAACACCATCGACGAGAGCAGCCTCGAAAGCCCCAGCGAGGCGAGGAAACCGATCAGCAGACCCAGGCCCGTGAGAGAAAGCCCGCCGCGAAGGACGGCCCACATGATGTTTCCCGCGGTGGCCCCAAGCGCCGTGCGGATCCCGATCTCGCGGGTGCGCTGCACAACCGTGAACGCGATCACGCCGTAGAGCCCTATTGCCGAGAGCAGCATCGCGATGGCGGCGAATATCCCAAGCAGGAGCGTCCGTATTCGCTCGTCGCCCACCGAGTCCGATTTGATCTGCTCCAGGGTGCGGACGTCATCCACCGTCTGGCCGGGGTCCAGCTCGTGTATGGCGCCGGGGAGCGCCCGCATGACAAGACGGGGGTCAGCCAAGGTTCGCACGACCAACGACTGGTAGGGCTGGAGGCTCTGCTTGGTTGAGACGTAGACACCCGGGCTCTGGTCATCGTCGGCGCTCAGGCCCCTGAGCTTCTCATCGGCCACGACGCCTACGATTTCCCAGGCCACCTCCGCGCCGGTGTTGGAATTGTATGGGGCTTTATAGATGAGCAGGTGCTGGCCTATGGGATCCGCGCCCTTGAAGTAGCGGCTGGCCATCGTCTGGTTGATGACCAGCACCGGCGCCGAGTCGGCGAGATCGGTGCCTGCGAGGAGGCGCCCCTTCAGCAGATGCATCCCCAGGGCCTGAAAATAGGTGGGGGTCACCATCTTGAAATAGCAGGCGGGCTGTCGGGTCGAGTCGGAGGACTTCTGGCCCGCGATCGAGAAAGTCTCGCCCCATCCCCAGCCCTCCATGGGGAGGGCCGAGGTAAGGGAGACCTCGCGGACCCCGGGCAGCGCCTCGACGCGGGCCACGATCCGGCGGAGGTACTCTTCCAGCATCGGCCCGGTCGTGAGGCGCCGCGTCGAGATCGCGAGGTGTGCCGTGACCACGTTGCTCGAGTCGAAGCCTGTCTCCACGTGCATGACGTTGAAGAAACTGTGGATGAGCAGGCCCGCCCCGGTGAGCAGCACGAAGGCGAGCGCCACCTCGGCGGTCACCAGGGTGTTTCGGAGGCTTCGTCCGGATCGTCCCACGCTGGCTCCTCCGCCACCCTGCTTGATGGAATCGGTAAGTTTTGGCCTGGAGGCCTTGAGCGCCGGATAAAGGCCGAAGATGATACCCGTGAGGACGGCCAGCGAGAAGATGAAGGCGAGGATCCGTCCGTCCATGTCGACGTAGGCCGAAGGCGGAAGGAAATGACCCGGGACCGCCCTCTTGAGCCACGCAAGGCCCCCATAGGCGGCAGCCACGCCGAGGACGCCCCCGCCGATCGAAAGGAGAAGGCTCTCAGTCATGAACTGGCGCACGAGGCGCCACCTGCCGGCCCCAAGCGAGGCCCGGATCGCAACCTCCCGCTCGCGCGCCGCTCCCCTGGCCAGCGTCAGGTTCGCAAGGTTGGCGCAGGCGATGAGGAGGACCATCGCAACCGATGCCATCAGGAGATAAAGGGACAGCTTCACGTCGCTCCCTACGAGGATCGAGGCGAAGGAGTCCACCTGGAGTCCCCACCCCTTGTTGGAGTCCGGGAAATCATGGGCGATCCGCGAGGCTGTCGCGTCCATCCGGGCGCGGGCCTGCCCCAGCGTTACTCCGGGATTGAGCACAGCCCACACGTTGAAGCGCCTCCGGTAGCGGTTCAGTTCTTCCTTCGAGAAGGCGAGGGGCCGCCACAGCTTTGTCGAGGTCCGGTCGAACGTGCCGGCGGACATGACGCCTATGATCGTGTAGGGCTCTTCATCGAGCGTGATCGACTTGCCGATCACTCCCGGGTCGGACGCGAACTGCGAGACCCAGAACGCGTGGCTGATGATGGCGACATGGTCGTGGCCAGGCTGGTCCTCTCCCGCCACGAACAACCGCCCGAGCAGGGGCTTCGCGGTGAAGATCTCGAAGAACTGGAGCGAGACCCGCTCGTTGGGCACCTGGAAGGGCTCGGCGATGCCCGTGAAGGCCGCCGTGTTCCACTGCTGCGCGGTGATGTACTGGAACGTATCCCCCTCCCGCACCAGGTCCTGGTACTCCATAGCCGAGACACGGGTGGAACTTCCGGCGGGCGCCTTTTCCGACACGCGGACCATCTGGTCCGCATGGTCGTAGGGAAGGGGCCGCAGGAGCGCACCGTCTATATAGCTGAATATGGCTGCATTGGAGCCGATCCCTACGGCGATCGTCAGGAGGGCGACAATCGAGAATCCGGGATTCCTCAAGAGGGTCCTCCACCCGAACCGAATATCCTGGATGAGGTCGTTCACAGGGTCCTTGAATGGGTGTCTGCGTTAAGGCCGCACCGCCACAATGTTCGAGGGATCCCCGAGGTGAAGCCCATAACGGCGCGCCGGAGTCTGGAAATCGCAAATCACCGGTTGAACGCGCCGTGGAATGCGAGGATAGTCCGGCCCGAATGCGCCGCATGTACCGCCTCATGATTTTCATCTCCGTCATCCTCGCCGGGGCGGCCTTCGTCGTCCTCACTTGGCTGAGGTTTTCACGGAGCAGGGACTGGGCCTGGCCGGTCGGCATTGTCGCGCTGGCATGCGCTTTCATTCCGACGCAGATACTGGGATTCAGGACCCGTCACGTCGGCCTCAGGGTCGTGGCGATTCCATCCTCCATAGCCTTTGGGTCGCTTAGCTTCTGCTTCGTCGCG
>Ga0181537_10002872_pt1 | contig 14984 bp, 8 predicted proteins | sample PEATcosm2014_Bin_39_FD_119765 | JGI IMG/M metagenome (GOLD analysis project Ga0181537, IMG submission 119765) | Peatland microbial communities from MTU Mesocosm Facility, Houghton, MI, USA - PEATcosm2014_Bin23_10_metaG | ecosystem: Environmental > Terrestrial > Soil > Wetlands > Peat | place... | reverse complement strand
GCCGCGAAGACGGTCAGGATGGGGCCGAATAATTCGCGTTGCATCAGCGGGTGCTGCGGATCGGTCACCTCGAAAATCGCGGGTGGGACAAACCAGCCGGTCGAGATGGCTGGGCCATTTTCGCCGCGATGGAGGCTGCGCACGTCCGGACCGGGCCGATGTATGATTTCTTGGAGCCGGTCATGACTGGCTTCATCGATCACGGGAGGCAGGAGGCAATCGGCGCGCGCGGCACTGGCGGGCACGAGGGCTTCCGCAGCGAGTTTCAGGCGGTGGACAAAATTCTCATGGATGCGTCCGACGACGATCAGGCGCGAGCAGGCGGAGCATTTCTGGCCCGCGTAACCGAAGGCGCTGCTGATGACGCCCGTCACCGCCTCGTCGAGGTCGGCATCATCATCGACGATGATCGCGTTCTTGCCGCCCATCTCGCAAACGACGCGCTTGATCATCGTCTGGCCAGGTGCGATTTCCGCCGCCTGCCGGAGGATCGCGGTGCCGACTTCGCGGCTGCCGGTGAAGGCGATTTGGACGACGTCGCGATGCCGGACGAGCGCGTCGCCGACGATGGCGCCGTCGCCGGGCAGGAAGGCGAGAACGCCGGGCGGAATCCCGGCGGCCAGCGCGTGCTGGTGGAACGCGAAGGCGATCGTACCGGCCTGCTCGGCGGGTTTGAGCAGGACAGCGTTGCCCGCGACAAGCGCGGCGGTGGTCATTCCGCAAAGGATGGCGAGCGGGAAGTTCCAAGGTGCGATGACGGCGCAGAGGCCGCGTCCCTCGTAGCTGAGGGTGTTGCTCTCGCCGGGAAGATTGCCCTGCGTGCGCGGACTCAATTCGACGAGCGTCTGGCGGGCATAGTAGCGGCAGAAATCGACGGCTTCGGCGACATCGGCATCGGCTTCGCGCCACGGCTTGGCCTGCTCGTGGACTTCCATCGCGGTGAGGCGGAGGCGGTCCCGTTCCAGTCGAGCGCCGAGTTCGTTCACGCGGGCGGCACGGGTTTCCAAAGGCAGATCGCGCCAGGCGGGCCATGCTTTCTTCGCAAGGGCAATCGCCTGCTCGACATCGCCCACGGTGGCGGAGTTTGTGGACGTCGCGATGCGCGTTTTGAGATTCGGGGTGACGTGAAAAAGAGCGGTGCCGTCGGTCCGGGCATGGCCGTCGATGACGACGGGGACCTGCCACGGCATTTGCTTTTCGGCCTCGGCGACGGCCTGGGCGAACGCGGCACGCATTTCCGTGGAGGTGAAATCAGTCAGCGGAGAATTCTGAAACGGCGCGCCGAGATTGCGCTCGCGTTCGGCCATCTTGTTGCCTTCCTCATCCTCGTCCATCGGCGGGGCGCATGCAGGTCTGACCAGGAGTTCCCCGATGTCGGCATGGTCGTGATGGCTGAGACGAAGGAAGCTCGTGTTCGCGGTGTTTTCGAGCAGCCTCCGCACGAGATAAGCCATGCCGGTGAGGAGATCGCCGACCGGCGCGTAGAGTCGCACGCGATGGCCGAGATCGCGCAGCAATTCGCGCTCCGGCTCAGCCATGCCGAAGAGCATCTGGAGTTCAAACGCGCCTGGTTTCAGGCCGAGGCTTTCCGCCTGCGCGAGCGCGACGCAGAGGCTGCGCAAATTGTGTGTGCCGAAGGCGGCTTCGATTGTCTCGCGATGATCGAGCAGCCGCCGGGTGAGCCGTTCGTAGGCCGCGTCGGTCTGGCCTTTCTGGGTGAAGACCGGGCACGGGTAACCGTGCAGGCCCGATTGGACGACTTCGTAATCCCAATAAGCTCCCTTGACCAGGCGAACGGTGAGGGGCACACCGCGTTTTTGGCTTAAGGCAAGAAGCCGGTCGAGATCGTCGCCTGCCGTTTTCAAGTAGGCCTGGACGACGATGCCGAGGTGTGGCCAATCGGCAAATTCGGGATCGAGCGCGATTCGCTCAAAGAGGCGATAGGTGATTTCGTGGAGGTTCCACTGTTCGAGATCGAAGTTGATGAATGCGCCGAGAGTTTTCGCGCGAAGCAGCAACGGGTGCACTCGCTTCAGGAGCCGCTCCACGCCGCCGTCGGGATCGGCCGGGTCGAGGAGATGATCCATGGCGGAAAGCTTGAGCGAGATATTGGCGCGCGGGATGGGGCCAATCGGACCGCTATCGAGAATCGCGTTGGCTTTCCACCCGGCCGTTTCGCCCGGAAGAAATTCGATCAGGTCGGCGTAGCGCCGGGCGTAGGCTTCCGACTCGGCGGCGTTGACGGTCGCTTCGCCGAGGAGATCGACGGTGAAGCCGAAGCCCTGTTCCCAAAGTTTTTTCAGGTTCGAGCGGGCGTGGCGCGCGTCCTGACCCACGATGAACCGCTCGGCCATGTGCCGGACATTCTGTTTAATGAAGAAGGCGGAGATCGAGGCCGCCATGGGATTTTCCGTGGCTCGCAGGGCCATGCCGAAGCCGGTGGGAAGGTCGCGGCCCCCGGCAAGGAGATACTCGCGGGCATGACGCGCGATCTGCTCGCTGGTGGAAAGCGCAGGCAGGGCATCGACCAGGCGAAAGAGGTCGGTTTTGAGCGCCGGATCGCGCATCGCCCAGTCGAGCATCAGCCCCTGCCAATAAGCCGCCTCGAAAAGGCCGGGCGTTTTGCCCTTGAGCCGCTGGTGCAGCGCGCGACCGAGGCGCTGGACGTCGCGTTCGAGAAGGATGTCCGCCGCGTCGGGTAAATGAGTCAATCCGGGCAATTCGGTAGCGAGGTCCATGCTGATGAAAAGGTAGGTGCCTTCCGTGATCGGAGCAAACGTTGAGCCATCGCGCGGTTGTCACACGCTGCGGGAGTGCGCAAGATGCGTCGATGCGTTTCGTTCGTGGTTCCGCGCTTCGATGGGGGATGAGCTTCGCTCTGCTGCTTCCCGTCATCGGCCTCTACGCCTGCGAATATCTGCGAGGAGGGTTCACCGGTTTCATTCAATACGATCAGCCCTCCTACATGGCCCACGCGCAGAAGTTTTTTGAGGGAGGCTTTCATTTTCTTTACGGGAATTCGTTCAGTCCTGACCCCAAGACTCCGGCGATTTATTTCCAAATTCACCTGCTGGGGTTGGGTTTTCTTCAGGCCATCACGGGTTGCGATCCCGGCCTGCTCTATGTGATCTTCGGCTTTTTTGCGGCGCTTATCTGTGTGCGGGTCGCGATGGCGCTTTATGAACAGGTCGCTGGACTCGGCACTCGCGCAGAGTGGGCGGGGCTGGTTCTCTTCATTTGGGGCGGCGGAGTCCTGGCGATGGTGGGCCTGGGGTTTCATCTACTCCAACGCAGCAACGTTCAGACGACGCTGACCGATCTTTTTCACTTTGATCCCGCGCAAGGTTGGTGGTTTCTCAACTTGGGCCGCAATCTGGTCTTCCCGACGGAGGCCTACTACCATGCCTTGGCCTTCGGGGCCGTCCTGATGGCGATGCGGAGCAACTTCCGCGCGGCGCTTTGGCTGGCATTCATCCTTTCTCTTAGCCACCCGTTTACCGGCCTGCAATTCCTGCTTATTTTGCTGGCTTGGTGTTGGTGGGAAATGGGCTTTCTGGGCAATAGGACTATCCCTTTTACATTTCCCGCGATGCTTTTCGGCATCCTGACTTTTCACCTCGCTTACAACGTTGTTCTACTCAACCTTTTTCCCGAACACCGGGTGCTCTTTGTGCAATGGAGTCACGTTTGGCTGGACCCGGTTTCAGCCTTCCTCCCTGCGGATATCTTCGTTGGATTTTTGGCTTGGCGGGCCATGCGGAATTGGAAACTCGCCGCTGAACTCTTTTGCAGTCCGGCCAATCGGCTTCTCCTGACTTGGTTTGTCGTCTCGTTCATCCTCGTGCACCACGATCTTGTGACCACACCCAGGCAGCCTATTCATTTCTCGCGCGGCTACACCTGGGTTCCGCTTTTTCTGCTCGGAGTGCAACCCTTGCTTCGGATGCTGGAGAGTTGTTTCAGCCAGAAAAGCAGGATTCTCCGCGTGGCGACCATTGGCTTTGTCTTCTTGATTGGCCTGTCGGACAATCTGGCGTGGTTTGGCCTCCATGCCGCGATGGCGCTGGCGCCCCGATGGGGAATAACATGGCTTCCGGAGGACGGGTTTCGATTAAGCGCGGCCGACCGGCAACTTTACGGCTGGCTCAGGCAGAGGCCGGTTCCGCATGACGAGTTATTAGTCACTCCCGACAGCGATTCTTCGGTCGTTTATCTGGCGATGGTTTATACCGACTACCGGGCGTGGTATAGTCATTTTGATTTGACCCCTTTTGCCAACCAGCGCAAGCAGGAACTCGCTGATTTCTTCCAGACCGAAACCGTGCCTTCGGGCTGGCGCGGAAGGACGATTCTCCTGATCGTTCCCAAGGCTGATCCCTACGATTACGGCGGCAACCTGGCATCGCCGATCCTGTATGAAAACGATGGCTATCGGGTGCGGATGTTGCAGGTGCAATGACTTACATACAATTGTTTACGCTGCCTAATAGTCCATATTGCGAAAATGTAATACTTGACTGTTTGGTAAACTATACGATTGTTGGTAAAAGTTCCTAAGCACTCGACACACTATATGAGTATCTCACCTATCTTTATGTTCGCGCCTGTTCCTCTGACGAGCGAACGCAGCCCTTTAGCCCATGCCGCAGCGCTTGTTCGCCGTCGCCTGGCTGACAATCCGGTCGTTGCGGTTCCCCGTCACCGCATTTCTCCACCGGTCAAAAAAAAGGTTGCCGAAGTGGCAACCGCCTAATCCTGCAAACTAAAAGTCATCGGCAGCCAAAGCCGGTAGTTTAGTGGTTTCTGAAGTGAAATTTCGATCGCTCCCGCCCGGCAGCGTAGGTCGGGAAGATGATTGGCCGTTCTGCTTGCGCCTTCACGGCTACTTTTGCAATGAGTTCTAAGGCGTTGAGAAAATAAGACTGTTCTTCCGTTCCTTTTTGCGTTTTCTGTGTTCTTTTGCGGACAGCCTCTATGCAGAAAAAGCCATGAGCGAACCAACCCCGCCCCCCGAAGCGACTCCGACTCCTGATTCGACGGGCCTGCGGATCAACTGGCACCGGGTGCGTGTTTACCTGTTGAGCATTCTGATCATGCTCACGATGTGGTTCTGTGCGACGATGCTGACGATTCAACGGCATCCGCAGCGCGTGGTGGACGCGATGCTGGCCGAACTCCCCTATTCTAGCAGCACCGGAAAGGTCTACTGGGTGAACCGCCGCACGCTGAAAATCGATGACGTGAAAATCGGGGGCTTCTTTTATGCGGATTCGGTCATCGTAACGGCCAGCCCCGTGGGGCTTTGGCGGCATCATATCGCGAAGGTCCAAATCGTGGGCGGCCAACTCTTCACCAAGCCCTTGTATGACGCGTTGGATCAAGCCGACGCCCGGCACAGCAGCGGGATCGATTGGGTGATTGGGAGGCTGGAGATCAGTCGCGGCACACTGATGCTGAATAATCTCGTGGCCGATACTGCCATTCCGGTGCGTCTGGGCGTGCGGCAACCGATCGTTTTAAATGGCCTTAGATTGGGCAAGCCCGATGCGAGCCCGGAGATGACGCAGGAGCGGACGGCTGAAATTGTCAACGTTGCCATTGTCTCTCCGATGGACCCGCTTTCGCCCGTGTTTTTCTTCCCGCTGACCCGGGTCCGCTTCACTTACGCTGAAATCTGGCACCATCGTATCCGCGAAATCGATTTGGTCCGTCCGACGATGTTTCTGGGCGAGGATTTATTCTGGCTCACAAAACAGTTCAAATCGGAGAATAGGCCGACGGTCACCCAGGGACCGACCGCGCCGTGGGAAGTTGGGCATTTTGAGGTGCAGTACGGGCAGTTGGCGGTCAATGCCTTCGGACAACCCGTCGTTCACTTTCCGTTCTTTTTCGGTACAAAGGTGGATAACATCCGGGTCGATCAACTCGACCAGATCAGCGCGAAGGCCACCATCCCCATCCAGAATCTGACGCAGGATTATCCGGATTATAAAGTCCGGATTGTCAACTTGAGTGGCAACCTCTATTTCAGCTGGCCGCCGACCGACGCGACGGCCAATAACGTCGTCAACACGATCAATATTGATGAGGTCTCGTGGAACAACATTCCCGCGAAGGCTGTGTCCACCACGCTGACATTCGATCCCAATGGCGTTTACGGAAAGCTGTTTGGCAAATGTGAGGGAGGAGATGTGAGTGGTAACTTTGAATTTTATTACACCAAAGGCTTTACTTGGAACGCCAATCTCTTTGCGGAAAAAATCAATTGCCAGCCCATCGCGCAGAAGCTGGTGGGAAAGTATGTCGATTTGACCGGCGAACTCGATGGCAGGATCGCCGTCCAGGGCAAAGCCACAGAAATCCTCGATTGCAACGGCTCGCTCGAACTTCCGAATTCGGGAATGCTCGAAATCAAATCGATGGACGAGTTGCTGGACCGGCTCCCGGCCGATACGATCAAGCTGAAGCGGGATGCCTTGAAAATTGCGATTTCCGCATTCCAAACCTACCCCTACGACCATGGTCTATTGACCATCGATTACAAGCCGACGGGTGGCTTAAGCGCCCTGAAGCTGGATGGTCCCCGCGGCCAGCGGGACTTTGAAGTCTATTTGCATCCCTGGAGTTTGTCCGACAATTCCGGGGACGGGCGCTGATTTTTATTTCCCGGAGGGAAGCTTTAACAGCTTGCCCGAGCGCCGAATCATCTCCGATGCTTCGACGGCAAGGAGGAAATCATTGCTCTTCTGGGTGATTTCCTGCTGGAGCATCATTTCGCGGAGCGTCTCCACGTCCGAGGTTTCGATCAGCTTGACGAAGCCGAATTGGTGCAAATTGTCGAGGTGCAGCCGAACCAGGGTATGTTCCAAGCCCATATACTCGGCCAAATCCTCGGACCGCACGCCTCCGGCCAGGAGTTGCCGGCTTTGCTGGTAAAACAGATTCAAGTCGGGATCGATTTCCATTTCAGGCGGTGCTGTTTCGAGCATGTAAAAAAGCTGCGGAGCAAGGACGGCATTCTGCTTGGCCAGCTTTTCGTCGACGTGGAGCACCAGCAACATGACCAGCTCGTTGATCGGAAGCTGTTCGTTTTGCCGCACGGAAATAACCGGTTGCGCGGAGAATTCAAACATGCCTTCTCCCGTTTCAACCATGAAACTGAGTTCGGCGACAATTTGGGCCCGTTCGGTCAGAAAGCTGTCGCCGACGTGAAGCCCGTGCGCGTGACCCTCGGATAAATCCATTTCGATGGGGATAATTTCCGGCGCGTCATAAAGTCGCAGACGTCCTGTTCTGCTCCCGATTAAAAGCAAAACCTCCGGCAGGGGGAACTCGGATAAGCTACCAACGAGCGGCATTTGTTTCCTCCACGTCTCGACTATTCTTAAATCGCCTTATTTTAACTGGTTATTCCGCTTGTGTCCACGATGGAATAGGTGTTGCCGGAGGCTGACCCTCCAGCAGCATTGATCCAAGATTGCCAATCGCGCAGACATGAGCAAGAATGCCGGAACCATTTCGATTTTCGCCTGAGGCGCTGGTCGGCACTTATCCGTGAATTTTTCTCTGAGTCATCTTCATTCCTGGGCTGGTGCGCCGTCCCTGGCCGGACTTTTGGCCAGCGCCTGTCTGTTGGGCGGTTGTGCCCCGACGATCAATCTGGCCACGCCGAACCCGATCAAGGTCGACGTGGCCGTGCGGTTGGATGTTTACCAAAAAACGGCGCCAACCAAGGCGAAGGAGGAGCAATCGAGCCTGGAGATTGCCGCCAACCGGCGGTTGCGCGCCGGCCAGATTCAACAGTTGAAGAATGACCGTGTGATCGGAGAGGATCGCGATGGTTATCTCGATATCAGGACGCCGCCGAAGGATCCCAAGTACCTGGCCTATGCCCAGGGGATCATGTCGGCTGAAAATGGGGATCGCTCCTTTCTTTACCTGTCGAGCGCTCAAACCCAGAATAAACCGTTGGAAATGATCGAAAGCGAGTATGCTCAGTTATGGAGCGATCGCGCCTTTCCGGGGGAATGGGTACAGAAGGAAAACGGAACTTGGACGCAGAAGTAAGATCAAATCACCGGTCCGTGGAACCGCAGCGCCCATTGCGCTCGTCGTCCACGAACGGCTCTGTCCCGGCATCGGGGGGGCATGGCTTGCCCGTCAAACGCCTCTATTCGCGCCGACACGCCGTGGTTAGCGTGCTGTTTTGGCTGATAATGGTGGGCGTTTTCACGCCCCTGGCCATTCAGTTTACCAGCCGCATCCAGAGCACGCTCAGCGGGATGAAGGGGACGCCGTCGGAAAACGTCCGCATCAACGTGGTGAAAAACTTCTCGACCGCCCTGGCCTTCCCCACGGCGATCGTCTGGGACGCCAAAGGCATTCCGCCCGCTGACGCCGATGCGGCCTGGAAAAACCTGCTCGCGGCGATCCACGCCGATTCGACCGTGAACGATGTGACCGAAGGCAACGAGATGATCGAGAACTGGCCGAGGAGCGACTGGCACGCCGCCTTCGTCGCCGTTGGAACGAGCACTTACGGCGGAGCGGAACACATTGTGTCCAACCTGCGTTCGGACGTGGCCAAACTTTCCTTTCCCGGCTCCCAACGGCCCTGGGTCACCGGCGGGCCGGCCCTCTTTCTGGATCTGAATATCGCCTCCACGGAATCGCTGCGCAAAGGCGAATTGATCGCTCTGCCGGTCGCTTTTGTCATTTTGCTCCTGGTTTTTCGTTCGCTTGTCGCGGCCTTTCTGCCGGTCATGGTCGCCACCCTTGGCGTTGTCTGTACGCTGGGCATCCTCTGTTTCTTCGCCACGCCCCATTCCTTCCTGACGTTTCTCCCGGTCATGGGGGTGACTTTTTTCGTGCCGAACCTGGTGACGATGATTGGGCTGGGCGTGGGGATCGATTACTGCCTGATCTATCTCGCCCGCTACCGGCGCGAGCGGGCCAACCACCTCACGACCCAGGAAGCGCTGCTGATAACGCGGCAAACCGCGGGCAAGACGGTGCTGGCCTCCGCCGTGCTGGTCATGAGCGGTTTCCTGACCCTGCTCTTTATTCCGCTGGAATTTTTCAACTCCATCGCGGTGGGCGGCATGTTGGTCGTCGCCTGTGTGGCCGTAGCGACGCTGACGCTTCTGCCCGCCATGATTTTCCTCGTCGGGCCTTGGTTGGAATGGGGGAGTGGCCTGCTTTCTCCGCTTAAGAAGCTGAAACTCGGGCCCCAATGTTGTGAGCGATGGGGACTGTTCGTGGTGCGCCGCGCCCGGATTTGCCTGATGCTGGGACTTCTTCTTCTCGCCATTTTGGCGATACCCTCTTTGCGTCTCAAGATCGCCTCGGTGGAAGCGAAAAATATTCCGGCGAAATCGGAGTCGCGCCAGGGTTACGAAAGCCTGTCCGAAAATCTTGGAGCGGGCTGGATGATGCCGGCCATCATCCTCGTGCAACATCCCACGCAGGACTGGATGACCAACGGTGGCCTGGCGCAGGAACAAGACTTGGTCTCTCAGCTTGCCCAGCTTCCCAATACCGAGAAGGTCATGACCGTGGCGGATACCAGCGGATCCCGGCGCGCGCAGCAAATGCGGATGGGATTGCTGACCAGCGCCAACGATCCATCTCAGAACGTGATCCTGATGCTGAGCCGCACCGATCCGCAGTCTCCCGTGGCCCGGGAGTGGCTCGACCAGATTACCGTGCTGCTCAAGAATACCGAAAAAACGACGCCGGACGGTCCCCGCTACTCCCTGGGCGGGCTGCCTTCCGTCACTCTTTCCGCCGACCGTGTCATCGTCGGCGCGCTGCCCATGGTGATTTTTGCCACTCTGGTCAGCACGTTTGTTTTGCTGACCGTTTTCATGCGTTCGGTCCTGATTTCGCTGAAAGCCATCGTCCTTAATCTTTTTTGCGTCATGGCCGCCTATGGTTTCCAGGTCATCTGCTTTCAGGACGGATGGGGCGCGCGCCTGTTCCATCTCTTCCCCACCGATGGCTTGAATACCGTTGTGCTGGTCATCTGCTTCTGCGCCCTGTTCGGCCTTTCGATGGACTACGAAGTTTTCATCCTCAGCGCCGTGCGCGAGAGCTGGCTGGATAACCACAACATGGACCTGGCCGTGCAGGAGGGACTTCTCCGCGTGGCGGGCATCATCACGTCCGCCGCCATCATCATGATCGCAGTGTTTCTCTCCTTTGCTTTTGGCGATGTAGTTGAGATCGAGCAACTCGGTGTCGGCCTCTCGTTTGCCGTGCTTCTGGATGCCACGGTGATTCGTCTCCTCCTCGTTCCCGGCATCATGACCTTGATGGGCAAATGGGCCTTTTGGTGTCCCGGCCAGAAGCTGCCTGTGGCGGAGCGGCATCCGCGCGGCCATCATTACCAGGGCGAGAAGCTGACGCCTCCGGACGAAGCGAAGCGTGTGGCGGGATTGTAGAGGCTATTTTTTCCCGGCCTGGTATTCGGGCGCGAGGTCGAGTTCAAAATAGCCCCGGGCATTTTCAAAACAGATTTCCCGGACCATGGCGCCAAGGAGCTTCATGTCGCGCGGGAGAAGTCCCATTTCCACATCGTTTCCAAGCAGGTTGCAGAGCAGGCGACGGAAGTACTCGTGCCGGGTATAGGAAAGGAAACTGCGCGAATCGGTGAGCATCCCGACAAATCGGCGCAGAAGGCCAAGGTTGGAAAGGGCGTTGAGTTGCCAGGTCATTCCTTCGAGTTGGTCGAGGAACCACCAGCCGCTGCCGAATTGGATTTTGCCAGGAATTGAGCCGTCCTGGAAATTGCCGGCCATCGTGGCCAGGACGTAATTATCATTCGGGTTGACGTTGTAGAGAATGATCTTGGGCAGATCTCCGTTGCTATCGAGCCGGTTGAGATAAAAGGCGAGCGCGGCGGCCTGGGGGAAATCGCCGATGGAATCAAAGCCGGTATCGGGGCCGACCGCCTGCCGCATCCGGCTGTTTGTGCTGCGCAATGCGCCGAGATGAAGCTGTTTGGTCCAGCCGCGTGCGGTATCGAGATGGCCGAAAAAAAGCATCAGGTGCGTTGCGAATTGGCGAGCCTCTTCCGGGGTAACGATTTCGTTGCGGCGCGCGCGCTCAAAAATCCGGCTCGCCTGTTTCTCGTCGCATTCGGTGGCAAAACACGATTCGAGTCCATGATCGGAGAGGCGGCAGCCCTGCTCGTGAAAAAAATCGTGGCGTTGCTTCAGCGCGTCGAGAAAATCGGTGAAGGTGGCCAGGTCGGAGTTGACCGCGGCGGAGAGCCGCCCGCACCAGGCGTTGAAGGCCGCGGGTTGCCCGACGTTGAGCGCCGCATCGGGCCGGAACGCGGGATAGACGCGGGTCTTGAGTCCCTGATGGCGAATCTGCTGGTGAAATTCGAGGGAGTCGGCAGGATCGTCCGTGGTCACGACGACCGCGACGCGATTTTTTTCGAGAATGCCGTGGACCCCGAACTCGGGCTCCGCGAGCCGGGCGTTGGCCTTTTTCCAAATCGCGGCTCCGCTCTCCTCGTTGATCAAGTCGTCGATGCCGAAGTAGCGCAGGAGTTCAAGGTGGCTCCAGTGGTAGAGCGGATTTCGGAGGGTGTAGGGAACGGTCCATACGAAAGCCTGGTATTTTTCCTCGTCGCTCGCGTTTCCCGTGCAGAAGCGTTCCGCGATGCCGTTGGCCCGCATGGCGCGCCATTTGTAGTGGTCGCCGGCCAGCCAGATGTCGTAGAGATTCCGGAAGCGATAATTCTCCGCGATCTGCTTCGGCGAAAGGTGACAGTGATAGTCGTAGATGGGTTGAATGGCCGCGTCGTTAAAATAGAGTTCCCGGGCGGTTTCCGTTTCGAGCAGGAAGTTTTCGGTGATGAACGTTTTCATAAAGGAAAGGGACCTGCGCAAAAATCGGGAACAAGTGCTCATCACGTATTTTTGAAGAGCTTGCTTAAGTAAACTCTTGAAAATAGCGTGTAAGCAATCCAATTCCCATGCCGTGGTTTAATCTTCAGGCTGAATCCATTCCCCGTGTTGAGATTGAAAAGGCGTGCCAGTGTCTTCTCGATGAAGCTCGCGTTCGAATCAAACGGGACCTCCGCCGCGTCCTGCTTTTGCCTCCCGATTTGACGCGCGCTCACAGCGGCGCCGGGTGGATCACGGAGACGCTTTACAACCTGCTGCCCAAGTCATGCGATATCCACGTGATCCCGACGCTGGGGCAGCATGTGCCTCACACCGAAGCGGAGAACAAGTGGATGTTCGGCTCGATTCCTCACGAGCGGATTCATGCCCATGACTGGCGCAACGGCGTGGTGCGCGTGGGGACGATTCCAGCCGATCTCGTGAAAGAAACGACCGGTGGCAACGCCGACTGGGAAATTCCCGTCGACCTCAACAAGTCATTGATAAATGAGCAATGGGATTTGATCATCAATATCGGCCATGTCGTGCCGCATGAGGTCCTCGGTTTTGCCAACCATAATAAGAATTATTTTATCGGCTTGGGCGGAAAGGAGACGATCTGCGCTTCTCATCTCGCCGCCGGCGTCTACGGTATTGAGAATAACCTCGGAAATCTCATCACGCCGCTGCGGGCTTGTTACAATTGGGCCGAGGAGAAATTCCTGGGCCATCTTCCCGACGTTTATTTTCAAGTGGTCATGAAGCGCGATCCGCAAAACAAGCTCGTCCATACCGGAGTCTTTGTCGGCGACGACCTGGAGACTTATCTTCAGGCGGCGCGGCTCAGCCGGGAGGTGAATATCACGATCTTCGAGCAGCCGATTAAAAAAATCGTGGCCCACATGCAGGGCGACGAATTTCGCAGTACATGGGTGGCCAATAAGGCGGTTTACCGGACGCGGATGGCCATGGCTGACGGAGGGGAACTGCTCATCATCGCGCCAGGCTTGGAGCGATTCGGTGAGCAGCCCGATGTTGATGCGTTGATTCGCAAGTATGGCTATGCGCCCACCCGGGAGGTTCTCGATCTCTACAAGAAAAATGCCGATCTTCAGGACCTGGCCCACGGCGCGGCACACTTGATTCACGGCACGTCAGAGGGGAGATTTACGATCCGTTACGCTCCGGGACATCTCACCCGGGCCGACATCGAGCAGGTCAAGTTCGCTTATGCCGATTATAACGAGACGTTGAAGCGCTATCCGATCGACCGGCTCAAGGAAGGTTGGAATACGATGCCCGACGGGGAAGAGATTTTCTATATCAGCACGCCTTCCGCCGGCCTTTGGTCCACGAAACAACGGTTGGAACGCGCGACGTCCGCCTGACTTGCGACTATGAGTGACTTATTTGATTTATCGTCGGAGGTTGCGGTTGTCATCGGGGCCACCGGAGTGCTCGGCGGGGCGCTGGCGGAAGGTTTGGCCGCCGCCGGAGCCAGGATCGCCATCGTGGGACGAAATAAGGAACGGGGCGGAGCGCGCGCCGACTCGATTCGAAAGGCGGGAGGCCATGCCGCGTTCTTCGAAGCCGACGCGATTGATCGTGAAAGCCTTTCCCGCGTGCATCGGGCCATTGAGCAAGGCTTTGGTCCGCCGACGGTTCTCGTCAATGCTGCCGGTGGCAACGACCCCAAGGTCACCGTTACGCCCGATCATCCCTTCAGCTCGATCACGGTGGAGGATTGGAAAGCCAATTTCGATTTGAACCTCGTTGGCGGCGCTTTGCTGCCTTGTCAGGAATTTGGGCCGGCGATGACGGAGCGGAAGCGTGGTTCCATTATTAATATCGCGAGCGTCTCCGCGCACCTGCCGCTTTCCCGCGTCGTCACCTATTCGGCGGCCAAGGCGGCGGTGCTCAACCTGACGCAATTTCTTTCCCGGGAGTGGGCGCCGCAGGGCGTGCGAGTCAATTCGATCACGCCCGGCTTCTTTCCCGCCGAGCAGAATCGCCGCCTTCTTTTCAACGAGGACGGCTCGCCGACACCGCGGGCCCAATCGATTTTAAATCACACGCCAATGGCCCGGTTTGGGACGAGCGACGAATTGATCGGCGCGGCTGTTTTCCTGGCCAGCGACCGGGCGAGCGGTTTTGTCACCGGCATCGACCTGCGCGTCGACGGCGGCTTCCTTTCGCAGACGATCTAATTCCAAATCACTCTCAAAATGATCTCGACCAAGAGGAATGATGAAGCTTGAACTGGATGACATTAGGATTCGCGCGGTTGAACCCCTGTTCACCCCGAATGAATTGAAGAAGGCTCTCCCAGTTCCGGTGGAGGTGGCGCAGACCGTGGCGGCCAGCCGTGCGCAGATTGCCGAGATCATTGAGTGCAGGCAGGGTAACAAGAGCCGGTTCCTGGCGATTGTGGGCCCCTGTTCCATTCATGATCCGGAACAGGGTCTGGTTTACGCCCGGCGTCTGGCGGAGCTTCGGCGCAAGGTCGAGGATGTCATGCTCCTCGTCATGCGGGTCTATTTTGAAAAACCGCGCACCACGGTTGGCTGGAAGGGGCTGATCACAGACCCCCACCTCGATGGCTCGGACGATATTGCCGCAGGACTCAAGCAGGCGCGGTCATTTCTTTTGGAAATCGGAAAATTGGACCTACCCGCCGCCACGGAATTCCTTGATCCGATCGTACCGCAGTACATCGCGGACTTGATCTCGTGGGCGGCCATCGGCGCGCGGACGACGGAATCGCAAACGCATCGTGAAATGTCGAGCGGCCTCTCCATGCCTGTCGGTTTCAAGAACGGGACGGACGGTGATTACCAATCGGCGCTCGACGCGATGCTCTCGTCCCGTTCGCCCCATTCCTTCCTCGGCGTCTCTTCCCAAGGCATGGTGAGTATTATCCGCACCAACGGACATCCTTCCGCCCATATGGTCCTGCGCGGCGGGCGGAAGCGCGCGAACTGCGATCCGGCCACGATGAACGAAGTGCTGGAGAAAATGAGCAAACTGGGGCTGACGCCGTCGCTCTTGGTCGATTGCAGTCATGCCAACTCGAACAAGGATCCCCTC
>Ga0181537_10002871_pt1 | contig 14987 bp, 13 predicted proteins | sample PEATcosm2014_Bin_39_FD_119765 | JGI IMG/M metagenome (GOLD analysis project Ga0181537, IMG submission 119765) | Peatland microbial communities from MTU Mesocosm Facility, Houghton, MI, USA - PEATcosm2014_Bin23_10_metaG | ecosystem: Environmental > Terrestrial > Soil > Wetlands > Peat | place... | reverse complement strand
GCCTTGGGGCTCGCGCGGTTGATCTCATCGGCCAGCAGCAGCTGCGTGAACAGCGGTCCGGGGCGGAACTGGAACTGGCCGGTGGGCCGATCGAAAATCGACACGCCAATGACATCGGCCGGCAGCAGGTCGCTGGTGAACTGTACGCGCCGCCACTCCAGGCCGAGCACGCGTGCCAGTGTATTGGCGAGCGTCGTCTTGCCAACGCCTGGCACATCCTCGATCAGCAGGTGGCCGCGCGCGAGCAGGCAGGCCAGGCACATGCGCACCTGGACGCTCTTGCCGAGGATCACCTGTTCGATCGCTGCCAGTGCCACCGAAAGTTTGCTCATGGGTTTCCCAGTTTGCGTACCTGTGCCAGTTGCCGCTCGAGCCCGGCAAGTCTGGAGTGAAAGTCACTCAACCGCTCCTGCTCCTGAGCAACGACCGCCGCGGGGGCGCTGCGCACGAAGTTCTCGTTGTCCAGTTTGGCACGAGCCCGTGCGATCTCCTGCTGGATTTTCTTGAGCGCCTTGCCGAGCCGCTCCAGTTCGGCGGCCGGATCGATGACTCCGGCCATTGGCACCAGCAAAGTGAGCTCGCCCACCATGGCCGAGGCCGCAGGCGGCGGAGGCTCCTGCGCACCCAGAGCCCGCACAGACTCGAGGCCTGCCAGACGCATCAAGGTGGAATTATGGGCCTTGGCCAGCTGCAGGTCCGATGCACTGGGTTTATAGAGCCACAGAGGCAGCTTGCGCGCCGGGGAGATATCCATCTCGCCGCGAATCTGGCGTACGCCGAGAATCACTTGCGTCACCCACCGCATTTCCAGTTCGGCAGACGGATCGCGTACATAGTCGGCGGCCCGCGGCCAGGCGGCCAGCATGATGCTCGGGCCTGCGCGGCCGGCGAGCGGCGCCACGCGCTGCCAGATGTCCTCGCTGATGAAGGGCATCAGCGGATGCAGCGCCCGCAGCAGTGCCTCGAGCACCTCGAGCAGCGTCGCGCGGGCGCCGCCGCGTGCCGCGGCCTGCTCGCCGTCCAGCACCGGCTTGACCAGCTCCAGGTACCAGTCACAGAACTCGTACCAGGTGAACTCGTAGAGCGCGGTGGCGGCAAAATCCAAGCGGTATTCGGCCAGGGCATCATCGACCTTGGCAATCGTGTCCCCGAGGCGCGAGCGGATCCAGCGATCGGCACTGCTCAACTCGATCACAGCGGCGGCCTCGGCATCGGTGCGGCTCTCGAGCTTCAACAGCACGAAGCGCGCCGCGTTCCACAGTTTGTTGCAAAAGTTACGGTAGCCGCCGACGCGCCCGAGATCAAAGCTGATGTCGCGGCTCTGCGTGGCGAGTGCCGCAAACGTGAAGCGCAGCGCATCGGTGCCGTAAGCGGCGATGCCTTCGGGGTAGTGCTTGCGCGTAGCTGTGCTGATGCGCTGCGCCAGCTGCGGCTGCATCAGGCCCGTGGTGCGTTTGGCGAGCAGTGCCTCGAGGCCGATGCCATCGACGATGTCGAGCGGGTCGATGACATTGCCCTTGGACTTGGACATCTTCTGGCCTTCGGCATCGCGCACCAGGCCGTGGATGTAGACCTCGCGGAACGGCACGTCGCCCATGAACTTCAGGCCCATCATGATCATGCGGGCGACCCAGAAGAAGATGATGTCGAAGCCGGTGACCAGCACGCTGGTCGGGTAGAAGGCGGCCAGCTCCGGGGTCTGCTGCGGCCAGCCGAGCGTCGAGAACGGCCAGAGCGCCGCGGAGAACCAGGTGTCGAGCACATCCTCGTCCTGGCGCAGCGACACCTCGCGCCCGTGGCGCGCACGCGCCAGGGCACTGGCGCCGGCCAGATCGTGCGCGACGTAGACATTGCCGGCATCGTCGTACCAGGCCGGGATCCGATGGCCCCACCAAAGCTGGCGGCTGATGCACCAGTCCTCGATGTTTCTCATCCACTGGTAGTAGGTCTTGTCCCAGTTGGCGGGAATGAAGCGGATCCGGCCGCTCTCGACCGCCTCGATCGCGGGCGCCGCGAGCGGTGCGACGCGCACGTACCATTGCTCGGTCAGGTACGGCTCGATCACCGCGTTGCTGCGATCCCCGCGCGGCACCTTGAGCTTGTGCGGCTCAATGCGCTCGACCAGACCGGCGGCCTCGAGTTCGGCCACGATCTGTCGGCGTGCCTCGAAGCGCTCCAGCCCCTGCAGGTGGGCCGGTGCGTTCTGATTCAGATGCGCATCGGGGGTGAACACATTGATCATCGGCAGCTTGTGACGCTGGCCGACCGCATAGTCATTGAAATCATGCGCCGGCGTGATCTTCACGCAGCCGGTCCCGAAGGCCGGGTCCACGTAGCTGTCGGCGATGATCGGGATCTCGCGCCCGCTCAGCGGCAGCCTGAGCATGCGGCCAATCAGATGCCGGTAGCGCTCATCCTGCGGGTGCACTGCGACCGCGGTGTCGCCGAGCATCGTCTCGGGCCGTGTGGTCGCGACGATCAGCGTGCCCGAGCCATCCGCCAGCGGATAGCGCAGGTGCCACAGGCTCCCGTCCTCCTCGGTCGGGATCACTTCGAGATCCGAGAGCGCGGTGCGCAGCACCGGATCCCAGTTCACGAGCCGCAGGCCGCGGTAGATCAGGCCCTCGCCGTGCAGGCGCACGAACACTTCGGTCACGACCTTCGAGAGGCCCTCGTCCATCGTGAAGCGCTCGCGCGTCCAGTCGACCGAGGCACCCAGGCGGCGCAATTGCTGCGAAATCGTGCCGCCCGACTGCTCCTTCCATTGCCACACGCGCGCGACGAATTGCTCGCGCGTCAGGTCGGTGCGCTTAGCGCCCTCGGCGTTGAGCTGGCGCTCCACGACCATCTGCGTGGCAATGCCGGCATGGTCGGTACCCGGCTGCCATAGCGTCTGCTCGCCGCGCATGCGGTGGTAGCGGGTCAGCGCATCCATGATCGTGTCCTGGAAGGCGTGCCCCATGTGCAGCGTGCCGGTGACGTTCGGCGGTGGAATGACGATGCAGAAGCTGCCGTGCCCGGGGCGCGGCGCAAACCAGTGCTGCTGTTCCCACTCGCGGTACCAGCGCTGTTCAATATCGGCAGGGGAGTAGACCTTATCCATCCAGCTCGCTCGGGGTTTCGGGTGCAGCGGGCTCAACGACCCGCCAGGCGACAGTGCCGTTTGCGGCACATGTCACTAAAATATAACAAATTCAAGAATCTATCGTGAGGTCATCAGGCGCCGTCAGAGGTCGCGGCCTCGCCGGCACCGATGTTGCGGGTCTGCGGCTCGAGTCCCCGCTCGCGGTACTGGCGAAAGCGCACCCGGCCGGCGCGTCGCCGTCCTTCATCGGCATCGATGATCTCAACGACGCGCGCGGCTTCGGCAACACCGGCCGGCAGCGCCGCGGCCAGGTTCACCAGAGTCTGCGCTCCCGGCGGCGGCACGGCGCTGCTCCCGAGCAGTACCGGCGTGTCATCCCAGGCCGAACCCGGCGCCAGCGGTTCATGCGGCACGAAACTGCGATCGGCAAAAGTCCACAGCAGGTTATCGAAGGCCTGCAGGTCGGCCTCATCCTCGAGCGCCACGAACACGTGTTCGCCGGCGAGGTAGGCCTGCTCGATGCGCTGGCAGGCAAAGCGCCAGCGCGCGCGCCCATCGCTACTGGCCAGCACGTAGAACTCGATCTGCGCCATCGGGCAGCGTGCGCGCCCTAGTCGCGCGCGCGATGCAGCAGGTAGTCGGCCAGCAATGACAGTGGCCGGCCGGTCGCGCCCTTGGCGGCGCCGCTTAGCCAGGCGGTGCCGGCGATATCCAGGTGCGCCCACTTCATGCCCTTGGTGAAGCGGGCCAGGAACGCGGCTGCGGTGATCGCGCCGCCCTCGCGGCCGCCGATGTTGGCCACGTCGGCGAAGTTGCTCTTGAGCTGCTCGCCGTACTCCTCGGTCAGCGGCATCTGCCAGGCCCGGTCATCGGTGCGCCGGCCGGCCGCGACCAGGTCGCGCGCCAGCTCATCATCGTTGCCGAACACACCGGTGTGATGGTTGCCGAGCGCGATCACGCAGGCGCCGGTCAGCGTCGCCATGTCGATGACCACCGCCGGCTTGTAGCGGCGCGCGTAGAACAGGGCATCGCACAGCACCAGGCGGCCCTCGGCATCGGTGTTCAGGATCTCGACCGTTTGGCCATCGGCGCTGGTGACGATATCGCCCGGCTTGATCGCCAGCCCATCGGGCATGTTCTCGCAGGCCGGCACCAGGCCGACCAGGTTGATCGGCAGCTTCAGGCGCCCGGCCAGGTCCATCGCGGCCAGCACCGTGGCGCTGCCGCACATGTCGTACTTCATCTCATCCATCGCGCCCGGATCTTTCAGGGAGATACCACCGGTATCGAAGGTAATGCCCTTGCCAACCAGCACCACCGGCGCCGCGCCACGGCGGCCGCCGCGGTGCTCAAGGATCAGGAAGCGCGGCGGTTCGGCGCTGCCGCGGGTCACGGCCAGGAAGCAGCCCATCTTCAGGCGCCGGATCTGGGCCTCATTGAGAATCTTCACCTTCAGGCTGCGGTAGGCGCGACCCAGGCGCTGCGCTTCGCTGGCGAGGTAGCGCGGCGTGCACACGTTGCCTGGCAGGTTGCCCAGGTTGCGCAGCAGCGCGGCGCTCTCGGCCACGGCCGCGCCATCGACGAGCCCGCGGCGTGCGGCCGCGAGCGAATCGGCCGCGATCGGACCGACGCTCACCCGTGCCAGAGCCGCCGGCCGCGGGCGCTTGCCGCTCTTGAGATCATTGACCCGGTAGAGCGTGGCGCCGGTGATTTCGGCACTGAGGCGGCCCAGATAATAGCCATCGATTTCCGCCCCGGCGGGACGCTCGAGCGCGATGACGGCGCTGGCGATGCGGGTCTTGGCGAGCGCCGCGACCGCGGTGGCGAGGCCGCGCCGCCAGGCGCGGCGGTTGTACTGGCGTGCGGCCCCCAGGCCAACCAGCAGCAGGGCGCGCGTGCGCAGTCCCGTGGTCTCGGACAGCAGCAGCGACTCGCCGCTCTTGCCGGAGAAGTCCCCGCGCGCCAGCAGGGCGCGCAGCTTGCCACCGGCGGCGCGATCGGCCTGCTTGCCCAGCTCACCAAGTTCCCGCTCCTCGTAGGCCCCGATGACCAGACAGTCGCCGCGCTGCTCGCTCGCCTTTCCGCTGTACGCCTGAAATTGCATGCTTACTCCTTTAATTCCTGCGTTCGCTCGCCGGCGATTGCGGCGGCGCCCGCTGCATCCTGCAGTTTGGGTGCCACAGCCTAGTTTAAGTTAAGGTATAACCCCATCACCACGGCGTCATTCGGGCCGTCGCATCCGGGCGCCGCGATCCGCAGCGCCCTGGCGTCTCTGAAGGACCCGTGGACTGTAGCCGCGCAGTGTAGCTGAAGCCGCGGCGAGATGAGGAACGCTTGCGCCTGCTGCAGCGGTATTTTCTGCGTGAAATGGCGATAAATTTCGTCGGTGTGACCCTGACACTGGCGGCCATTCTCTTTATCTACCAGGTCGGTGCCGTGCTGGTCCGTGCCGCAGCGCTCGGCTATCCCCACCAGGTGGTGCTCGAACTGATCGGCCTGGGTGCGATCCAGACCTTCACGGTCCTGCTGCCCCCGCTCGGCCTGCTGCTGGGCATCGTGCTGGCGCTCGGGCGGCTGTATGCCGACAGCGAAATGGTCGCGGCGCGCGCCTGCGGCTTCAGCGTTGCCCGCGGCTACCTGCCGGTGCTCGCCCTGGCGCTGCCGGTGGCGGCACTGTGCGCCTGGTTCAGTTTCTGGCTCGCGCCACGGGCAGCGCAGCGCGAGGTGGATCTGCGCCGCGAAGCGGTGCGCGTCGGCGCCGCGGTGCCGATCGAAGCTGGCACCTTCCGCTCGCTCAATGGCGGGCGCACCGTGGTGTACGCCCGTGCCGCGGATCCCAACGGGCAGCTCGAGGATGTCTTCATCAAGCGCACGATCGGCCCGGCGGTCGAGGCCACAGTCGCGCGCCGCGCGCAGCGCGTGACGGCCAGCGATGGCGTGACGCAGACGATCGAGCTCTTTGATGGCGAGGTGCTCAAGGGCGTTCCGGGGGATCCAAAGTTCCGCATCCTGCGCTTTGCCGCGCAGTCGATCCCGATCACACCCCAGGCCTCGGCACCGGGCGCCACCCGCATCGATGCCAAGCCGACCGCCCAGCTGCTGGCCAGCGGCGACATGCGTGACCAGGCGCAGCTGCAGTGGCGGCTCGGTTTGCCGCTGATGGCGCTGGTCGTGTCGCTGTGCGCGGTACCGATCGGGCGTTTGCGCCCGCGCCAGGGCCGCTACGCACGCATCTGGGTGGCCGTGCTGGTGTTTGCCGTCTATGCCGAGCTCGCGCAGGCCGGCCATGCATGGCTGGCGCGTGGCACGATTCCGGCGCGCCTCGGGCTGTGGTGGGTCCACGGCCTGTTCCTGCTGTTTGCCGCGACCTTGAGCCTGATCCCGTGGATCCGTAACCGCATCAGCACGCGGCGGCGTGCGCTGGCGAAGGCATGAACCAGCTGGAGCGCTACATCCTGCGCACGCTGCTGGGCGCGGTCGCGATGGTGCTCTCGGTGCTGCTGGTGCTGGGCGCGCTGTCGCTGTTCATCGGCGAGCAGGAGGAAATTGGCACCGGCAGCTATGGTGCCCTCGAGGCGCTGACCTATTCAGTGCTGAACCTGCCAACGATCGCACTGCAGGCGCTGCCGGCCGCGGTGCTGGTCGGGGCGATGCTCGGCATCGGCGTGCTGGCGCGATCCCACGAACTGACGGTGATGCGCTGCTCGGGGATGTCCAAGCTGCGCCTGATGCGCGCGGCACTGACCGGCGGCGCGCTGCTGGCGATCGTGGCGCTGCTGGCCGGTGAATACATCTCACCGGCCCTGGAGCAGCTGGCCGAACAGCGCAAGGCGCTCGCCAAGTACCACAACATCAGTTTTGCCTCGGCTGGCGGCGCCTGGATCCGCGATGGCAACACGATCATGAACGTGCAGGGGCGCGCCAAGGTGGATGTCTATGGCGGCATGCTGCTGTTTGAACTCGGCGAGCCCAACCGCATCGCCTCGATCGCGCACGCCGCGCGCGCTACCGCAACGCCGGGCAAGGGCTGGCGCCTGAGTGACTACGAGGTGTCGCATTTCGCCGGTGACAGCGTCGCCGTAGAGCAGGCCAGCGAGCACGATCTGAGCTCGAATGCGAGCGCTGCGTTCCTGCAGCTGGCGGCCAGCGATCCGGGCAGTCTCGGAATCGCCACCCTGTACGAGACCATCCACTATCTTAAGGCCAACGAACTCAGCGCCGAGAAATATGAGTTCGCCTTCTGGGCCGAGCTGGCACGTACCGCGGCACTGCTGGTGGCTATGGTGTTCGCGCTGCCGTTCGGATTTGGATCGATGCGTTCGGCCGGTGGCGGTGCGCGCACCACCGTCGGTCTCGGGGTCGGTATTGTCTACTTCTTCCTGCAGCGTACCGTCGAGAGCGGCACCGTGGTGTTCCAGCTCGATCCGATCGTGCTCGCCTGGCTGCCCACCGCGCTGCTGGCGCTGATCGCAGGCGTACTGGTGATACGGATCCGTTAGGGCTGCGCGGCGGCAGGCGGCGCGCGCGGCCACAGCAGGCATTGGCGACAGGGGGTGATCGGTGTCCGGATGGCCTCGAGGGACTGCGGGCGTATGAGCGTGCGAGCCGTTGCGGTCAAGGGCGCATGAGCAGCGGCCGCCGCGGGCTGCTGCGCGCCCTGAACTTCTCGACACGTATCGGCGAGCACGAGCTGCGGGCCGTGGTGCTGGCCTTTGCCTGCAATTTCGTGCTGCTGGGCAGCTACTACATCCTGCGCCCGATCCGCGATCTGATGGCGACGGTCTATGGCGTGGAGCGGCTGCCGTTTCTGTTTCTGGGGACCTTTATACTCACGTTCGCGTGCGCGCCGCTGTACACGGGGCTAGCCACGCGCTTTCAGCTCACGCGCTTCCTGCCGGGAATTTTTGCCTTCTGGCTGCTCAACATCCTGCTGTTCTTCGTGCTGTTCCACCTGGCGCCGCGCAGCCTGGCGATCGCCGCGGCCTACTACGTGTGGTTCTCGGTCTGCAATCTGTTCATGATCTCGGTGTTCTGGAGCCTGATGGCCGACCTGTTCGTGCCCGAGCAGGCCACCCGGCTGTTCGCGCTGATCGCCGCCGGTGGCAGCCTCGGCTCGATCGTAGGACCGCTGGTGACGCATCATTTTTTCGGCACCCTGGGACTCGATGCGCTGCTGCTGATGGCAGCGGCAGGCTTTCTGCTGCTGATCGGCCTGATGCTGCTGCTGGTGCGCGAGAAAGCGCGCCTGCGCGCGCTCGGCGAGCCGACGCAGCCGAGCACGCTCACACACGCCTTGAGCGGTAATCCGTTCACCGGCTTCACGCAGGTGATCGGCTCGGCCTACATGCGCAGTCAGTCGCTGTTCATGCTGCTGATGACCTGGATTGCGACCGCCGGCTATTTCCTGCAGACCGATGTCATTGCGCGCACCTTTCCGGCGCTCGCGGGGCGCATGCAGGCGATCGCGGATATCGACCTGGTCGTCAATTGCTGCTCGGCGCTCGTGCTGCTCTTTGGCCTGGGTCGCTACGTGCAGCGCTTCGGCGTCACCGCGGCGCTGCTGCTCAATCCGCTGCTGATGGTGATCGCCTTCATTGGCGTGCTGCTGGCCCCCTCGCTGCTGGCGGTGCAGGCGCTGCAGGTCGTGCGCCGCGTCAGCCAGTACGCGATTGCACGCCCGAGCCGCGAGATCTGCTTTACCGTCGTGCCGCAGGCATTCCGCTACCAGGCCAAGAACGTCATCGACACGGTCGTCTACCGCTTTGGCGACGTCTCCTATGCCTGGGTGCACGGCGCCCTGGCGCTGCTTGGCGTCGGGCTGGCCGGCACGCTCGGCATCGGCGCGGCCGCCTCCCTCGGCTGGGGCGCGGTCGCACTCTCCCTGGGCAGGCGCTACGAGCACCTGCGCAGCGCCCGCCCGGCGGCGGATTGAGGCCCGGCCGGTAGCGGTTTTCTTTGCAGCCGGTGCATCCAACTCCGCGGCGCTCGCGTAATGTCAGCGAACGGGTAAATTACCCTGTAGCCGCCGCGGGCGAGTGGCATGGATCAGGAGGCAGCCGTGGTCAGGGTCGCAGGCGCACGCGCCATGGATTGGGTGGAGCAGGGCTTAGTCCCGGATACGGTCGTCCGCCAGGGCATTCGCCGGCTGCTCAAGTCACGCCTGGCGAGCCTCGCCAGTGACGATGTCGCCAGCGCCGCTGGCCTGGCCGAGCAGTTCATCGCCGAGCTGCGCACCGCCCCGGTGGCACCGCTCCCGGCGCTGGCCAACGAGCAGCACTACGAACTGCCCGCCGCGTTCTTTGGAGCGGTGCTCGGCCAGCATCGCAAGTACAGCGCCTGCTACTGGCCCGAGGGCGTGGCGTGTCTGGATGCGGCTGAAGCCGCCGCCCTGCAGGTGAGCTGCGAGCGGTCCGAGCTCGCCGACGGGCAGCAGATCCTGGAACTCGGCTGCGGCTGGGGTTCACTGACACTGTGGATGGCCGCGCACTACCCGGGCGCGCAGATCACCGCGCTGTCCAATTCGCATTCGCAGCGCGCCTATATCGAATCGCAGCTGGCGGCGCGCGCGCTCGGCAATGTGCGCGTCATCACCTGCGACATCAATGCCTTCGAGGCCGCAGGGCGCTTTGATCGCATTGTGTCGGTCGAGATGTTCGAGCACCTGCGCAACTGGCCCGAAGCCTTCAGGCGCGTCGCGCGCTGGCTGGAGCCGGGCGGCAAGTTCTTCATGCACGTGTTCTGCCACCGCGCCACCCCGTACCCGTTCGAGCGTGACGGGAGCGATGACTGGATGGGCCGCCATTTCTTCTCCGGCGGCATGATGCCCAGTGATGAGTTGCCACTGCGCTTCCAGGAGCACCTGCAGCTGGCGCGGCGCTGGCGCTGGGACGGCCGGCACTACGAGCGCACGGCCAATGCCTGGCTCGCCAACCAGGATACGCGCCGCGATCAGATCCTGCCGATACTGCAGGCGACCTACGGGGCCGAGGAGGCGCGACGCTGGTGGCATCGCTGGCGCATGTTCTTCATGGCCTGCGCCGAATTGTTCGGCTACGCACACGGCCAGGAGTGGTGGGTGAGTCACTACCTGTTCACGCGCCGCGCGGGGCTCGCCCCTTGAACGCGGCGCGCCCGGCGCCCACGCGCGGCGCGATCATGCTCAATTTCGCCGCCTTCGAGGTCGGCTGGTTTGCCTGCGTGCTCGGCGCGGCACGCCACCAGCTACCGCTCGGCCTGGCGATTACGGCGCTGATCCTGCTGGGCTCGCTGATCCTCGCGCGCCACGCCTGGCCGCGGCAGCTGCTGCTGCTGCTGCTCATCGCGCTGATCGGCTTTGTCTGGGACAGTGCCCTGAGCCTCGCGGGTCTGACGGTCTACCCCGGCAGTGTCTTCGGACATCTGCTGGCCCCGCTGTGGATCGTGGCGCTGTGGGCGCTGTTTGCGATGACGCTGGATGTCTCGCTGCGCTGGCTGCAGGGACGCACGCTGATCGCCATGGTGCTCGGGGCGATCGCTGCGCCACTGTCGTACTACGGTGGCGTGCGCCTCGGGGCCCTGGTGCTGCCGCGCCCGGCGTTGGGGTTGTGGGCCGAAGCGGTGGGTTGGGGCACGATGTTGCCTGGGTTGCTGCTGCTGGCGAGGCGGGTGCGTGTTTAGCCTCGGGCTCTGGCTCGAGGGTCTGGCGGTGATCGTGCCGCTGATGGCGCTCGCCTGGCTCTTAAGCCTCAGGCTGCACAATGTCAGCATTGTCGATGCGCTGTGGTCGGTGATGTTTGTGCTGGCGACCGGGTGCTACGCGCTGGCCGGCGCTCTGCACTCGACCCGGACGCTGCTGATCCTGGTGCTGGTGGCGCTGTGGTCGGCGCGCCTGGCGCTCTACATCGCCTGGCGCAACCACGGGCTGGGCGAGGATCGGCGCTACCAGCAGATCCGCGCGCGCAACAATCCTGGCTTCGAATGGAAGAGCCTGTACCTGGTGTTCGGCCTGCAGGCACTGCTCGCCTGGTTCATTTCGCTGCCGCTGCTGGCGGCGGCGCATTCAGGCTCCGCGCTCGGGCTGCTTGACCTGGCCGGTGCACTGCTGTGGGCGCTCGGATTCTGCTTCGAGACTGTGGGCGATGCCCAGCTGTCGCGCTTCAAGGCCGATCCGGCCAACCGCGGCCAGGTGATGGAGCACGGTCTGTGGCGCTATACGCGCCATCCCAATTACTTTGGCGAGTTCTGCCTGTGGTGGGGCTATTACCTGATTGCGCTGTCCGCCGGGGGCTGGTGGTCGCTGCCGGCACCGCTGCTGATGAGCCTGCTGCTGCTCAAGGTCTCCGGTGTCACGCTCCTGGAGCAGGACATTGCCGAGCGGCGGCCGGGGTATCGCGAATACGTGCAGCGCACGAGCGCCTTTGTCCCGCGCGCGCCGCGCGCGCTGCAGCCGGCCAGCGGAAGTCCCTCCTCATGAGGATCGCGATCATCGGCACCGGCATTGCCGGCAATGTCATCGGCCGGGCGCTGCACCACGAGCACGAGCTCACGGTGTTCGAGGCGGCCGACTATATCGGCGGCCATTCGCACACCCATCGCATCACGCTTGGTGAGGAGCGCTTTGCGATCGACACCGGCTTCATCGTCTTCAACCACGCCACCTACCCGAACTTCACGCGGCTGCTCAGCGAGCTCGGCGTCGCCTCGCAGGACAGCTCGATGAGCTTCAGCGTCCGCAACGAGGCCAGTGGCCTCGAGTACAACGGCACCAGCATCAACACCCTGTTTGCACAGCGGCGCAACCTGCTGCGACCCGCCTTCCACCGCCTGTGGCGCGAGATCCTGCGCTTCAATGCGCATGCCCCGGTGCTGCTCGAACCGGGCTGCGCGCCGCTGACGCTGGGCGAGTACGTGCGCGAGCAGCGTTATTCGGACGAGTTCGTGAACAATTACCTGGTGCCGATGGCGGCGGCGATCTGGTCGGCGGCGCCCGCCGAGATCAGCGGCATGCCGGCGCGGTTCCTGATCGGCTTCTTTCGCAACCACGGCATGCTGAGCGTCAATGACCGGCCGCAGTGGCGCACGATCGCTGGCGGTTCGGCCAGCTATGTCGAGAAGCTCGTGGCCCCGTTTCGCGCCAGCATCCACCTCAATTCACCAGTCGAGAGCATCCGCCGGCTGCCCGGGCGGGTCATGATCAAGGCACGCGGCGCCGAGGCGCTCAGCTTCGATCGTGTGTTCCTCGCCTGCCACAGCGACCAGGCCCTGCGGCTGCTGAGCGATGCCGGGCCACTGGAGCGCGAGGTCCTGGGCCCGATGCGCTACCAGGAAAACGAAGCGGTGCTGCACACCGATGAACGCGTGCTGCCACGCACGCGCCGTGCCTGGGCGGCGTGGAATTATCATGTACCGCTGCAGGCCGCCGAGCGCGTGTGCGTGAGCTATAACATGAATATCCTGCAGGCCATCAGGGCGCCGGTGACGCTGTGCGTGACGCTCAATGGCAGCAGCATGATCGACCCGGAGCGTATCCTCAGGCGCGTGGTCTACAACCATCCGATCTTCACGCCTGCCGCCGTCGCCGCCCAGGCCCGGCACGCCGAGCTCGATGGCAGCGGTGGCTGTTACTACGCGGGCGCCTATTGGCGCTACGGATTCCACGAGGATGGTGTGGTCAGCGCCCAGCAGGCACTGGCGCACTTTGAACGTGATCAGAATGCACAGCGCGCTGTACATCGGGCAGGTTAGGCACCGCCGGCAGACGCCGCGGGTCCACGATTTCTGCTATCCGCTGTTCATGGCGTACCTGGATCTTGCCGAATTGGGCGAGGTCTTCGCCAGGCGCTGGTTCTGGTCCGTGGATCGTGCAAACCTCGCCAGTTTCCACCGTGCCGACCACCTGGGTGATCCGGCCGTGCCGCTGGCGAGCGCGGTGCGCGATCTGGTCGCGCAGCGCACCGGCCTCAGGCCACGCGGTCCGATCCGGCTGCTGACGCACCTGCGATACTTCGGCTACTGCTTCAATCCGGTGAGCTTCTACTACTGCTTCGATGAGCGCGACGAGCGGCTCGAGGCGATCGTTGCCGAAGTGAATAACACGCCCTGGGGCGAGCAGCACTGCTACGTGCTGCCGGCGAGCGAGGCTGAGGGCGGGGGACGCGGCTGGCGCTGGTACTCGGACAAGCGGCTGCACGTGTCACCGTTCATGCCGATGGACCTGCGCTATCAATGGCAGCTGAGCGCGCCCGGCAACGGCCTGGCGGTGCAGATGGAGTGCGAGCGGGGCGGCGAGCTGCTGTTTGCGGCGACGCTCGGCCTCAAGCGGCGCGCGATCAGCGCGCGCTCCCTGGCGCTGGTGCTGGTGCGTTATCCGCTGATGACGCTGCAGGTGATGTTCGGCATCCACTGGCAGGCGCTGAAGCTGTGGCTCAAGCGCGTGCCAGTGCACACGCATCCGGGGCCGCGATCAGCTGACAGCCTGTAGCGGCGCCACGAACACCACCGGCCCGGTGGGCTGGTGGGTCGGGGAGCCGCCGAGCGGTTCGAGGCTGATTGCGACCTGGGCCGAGGCGGCCAGGGCGGCGGCCTGCTCGCTCGTCAACTGCTCGCTCGCCTCACCGCTGCTGGGCATCAGGCCGAGCGAGACCGGAGCGGCGCCGTTTTTCGGCAGTGCCCACAGTTCGAAGTCGCGGTTGCTCGGGTGACGCGGGGCGTTGTTGGAGCGCATGACCAGTCGGCCGCTGCGCGCATACAGCTCGACGTGCCAGTTGGAGTTTCCATTCGGGCTCGCGAGCACGGCCACGGCATCGGGCCGTAGCGGACGGTAGGAGAGGAACTGCGAACTCAAGGCGCCGAGCAGCGCGAGCAGGGCGAGGCCCGCGACCCAGCGCGTGACCCGCGGCGCCTGCGGTGCGAGCCCGAGACGCTCGCTCAGCTTAGGCCACAGTCCGCTCGGTGGTGCGATCGGCCGCGCGCGCAGCGTCAGTGCCGCCAGGCGCAGTTCCCATTCCTGGCAACGCTGCTCGACCGCCGGATATTCGCGCCGCCAGGCTTCCAGGCGCCGGCGCGCAGCACCGCGCAGCGTCCCGACCGCGTAGTCGGCCGCCAGGCGATCAATCAGGTTATCGTTCAGCGGCTTCATGAATCCAGGCACTCGCGCAGCGCAAACAGGCCGCGACGGATCCAGCTCTTGACGGTGCCGACCGGACTGCCGATCAACCCGGCAATTTCCTCATGGGAGCGGCCGCGGACATAGGCGAATTCAAGGCAGCGCTGTTGCTCCCCGCTCAGGCGCTTGAGGCAGCGCTCGAGCGCATCGCCGCCGAGCATCGTGGGTTCATCCAATCCCTGGGCGCCTGACTCCTCATCCGGCAGTTCCGGCACGGAGATCGGCGCATTGCGTTCCCGGCGCAGCAGGTCGATGGCGCGGTTGCGCGCGATGGCCACCATCCAGCCGAGTGCATTTCCAAGCTCGGGCTGGTACTGGGCACTGCGCTGCCAGATGCTGACAAAGGCATCCTGCAGCGCCTCTTCGGCCACCGCCCGGCGGCGCAGGATCCGGATCAGACAGCCAAACAGCACCGGCGAGGCGCGCCGGTACAGCCGCTCGAGCGCCGCCGCATCGCCGCGCGCGCAGCGTGCGAGCAGCTCGGCAAATTCGGCCTGCGTCGGAGCATTGCTGAGCAGGGTCGCCATGGTCGGGCCGTGAAATCCTCAGATTCGGAACATAGCTAGGCATTGCGGACACACGCCCGCAACCTATACCTCAGCATAACGCAGCGCACGCCCCGCCGGATGCACCCGGGGGGCGGTAATTGCTCACAGTCGGAGCTTACATGGACGTAAGCGACCCATCCGGCGTAAGTCAGCGCGCAGCGGGACGGCCGGATGCCCTTTAGCGCGTTATGAGCGGCGTGATTCGCAGTTG
>Ga0181537_10002870_pt1 | contig 14987 bp, 18 predicted proteins | sample PEATcosm2014_Bin_39_FD_119765 | JGI IMG/M metagenome (GOLD analysis project Ga0181537, IMG submission 119765) | Peatland microbial communities from MTU Mesocosm Facility, Houghton, MI, USA - PEATcosm2014_Bin23_10_metaG | ecosystem: Environmental > Terrestrial > Soil > Wetlands > Peat | place... | reverse complement strand
GATGGGCGAAAGCATCAACGGGCAGCAGACGGGACAACCGACGCAGCAGCAGTCGAAACCGCAATAGGACGGAAAACCGCGGAGCCCGGCGCGCGCGACAATGAACGCGGCGCTGGGCTCTTTCATTTTCTGTTGGCGATTCAGGCCGTGAGGGCGGGCGCTAGTTTTTTGCGCTGACGCGATAGCGGTGGTTGGGCATGCGTTCGCGGCCCCATTTATCGACCACGGTATGGCACTCGGAACAGACGCCGCCGCCGAAGAGAATCTGGCGCAGGCTGGGCGGACCCTGAGGTCGGGGAATGGGGCGCAGGCAGCGCGGGCAGAGCAGCTTGCCGAAGTTGAATCCCCAGCGGTTGCGGTTGAAGGTGCCCCAGAGGACCAGCAGGATTGCGGCAATTCCGGCACAGGTGATCAGGAAGAGCGCGACCGTCATTGGGGAATGACCTCCGGCAGAATGATCTTAACAACTTACGGGCGGCACAGCAGCCCAGATTGCTGTGGGTTTCATGGCTTGGCGGGTGCGAAAGAGTAGGCGGGCCGCGGCGTGCTTTCGCGTATCATCAGGTCAGATCGGAATCCGCCTGAGCTGTATTGGCGGGGCTCCGCGCACGATGATTCTCCTCGACCCAGACTTGGAAACCGAACCCACCGTGCCCGGACGGCGACGTGCCGGCGGGGGCGCGATGCCGGCTGCGACTTCGGCGAGTCGGACGCGCGTGCCGGAGTTGCGACGGGAAAAGCTGCCCGGTGTCGCCACGCTGGCGCGATTTTTGGCGGAGGCACGCGGTGCGGTGCGGCTGCGCGGGACGGTGAGCGTACTGCTGACGACCGATGCGGGCATTCGGCGACTCAACCGCCAATTCAGAGGCGTGAACAAGGCGACGGACGTGTTGTCGTTTCCCGCGGGTGGACCGGCGGCAGATGAGGTTGCCGGCGATCTCGCGATCAGCGTGCCGACGGCGAGGCGGCAGGCGACAGCGTGCGGCCATTCTCTTGGAACGGAGCTGAAGGTGCTCATGCTACACGGGCTGCTGCATCTGGCGGGATACGACCACGAGACCGATGGGGGCGAGATGGCGCGTCGCGAGCGGCTGCTGCGCGGGCGGCTTGGCTTTCCGCAAGGTCTGATTGAGCGGGCCGGGAGCAAGGAAGCGAGCGAGGCGGACAAGATGAAAGTGCGCCGCAGCGCGGGGGCGGCGCGATGACGCCGTTGACGATTTTCTTTTTGATTCTGGCGGCAGCGATCGTGACGCTGGCCTCGTATATGAGCCGCGTCTATTCGGAGTTTGGCAAGATCACGGCGCGCGAAGTGCAGGACAACATCGATGCGTGGGAAGAGCAGGTCGAGCCGATTCTCGGGCTGAGCCGGGAACACGCAGCCATCTCCGCATCGGTGTTGCAGCAACTGGCGCTGGGCATGATCGCGCTGGAGTTTGGCGCGGTGCTCTTTGATCGCGCGCCGCATATGGGCCGGCCGTCGTATGCAGAGATTTCTCAGGCGGTGCTGGGCGTGGTGCTGGTAGTGGTCTTCTGCAGCCAGGTGCTGCCGTCGCTGCTTTTCATCCACACGCGGGGCAAGTGGGCGGCACGGCTGATCTGGCCGATCCGGCTGCTGCTGTGGGTGATCACACCGATCACGGCGTTTGTTCGCTTCTTCTACTCAGTTGCGTCGCTGGGGGAGACGCCCGCGGACCGGGAGGAAGAGGCCGCAACCGACGTAGAGGCTCTGCTGGAAGCGGGGCAGGAAGAGGGGATCCTCGAAGAGACGGACCGTGACCTGGTGCGCTCGGCGGTGGAGTTTGGCGACAAACTGGTGAGAGAAGTGATGACGCCGCGGCCGCAGGTTTTTGCGGTGCGCGAGGCGACGACGCTGGAGCATTTTTTGGAATTGCTGAAGGAGCATAATTTCTCGCGGGTGCCAGCTTACTCTGGGACGCTGGATAACATAACGGGCATCGCGTTTGTGCACGACCTTTTGCAGATTACCGATGTGGACGCGCGGACGCGGACGGTGGCCGATATTCAAAAGCCCGCAGCGTTTGTGCCGGAGACCAAGCGCGGCTACGAGCTGCTGCGCGAGATGCAGCGGGAAAAGCAGCACATGCGCATCGTGATCGACGAGTACGGCGGCGTGGCGGGACTGGTGACGATCGAGGATTTGCTTGAGCAGATTGTCGGCGACATTCGCGACGAACACGAGAAGGAAGTGCCGGTCGAAGAGCCGCAGCGCGAGGCAGGCGGATCGTGGCTGGTGCCGGGGAGCTTTCCCGTGGATCAGCTTGTGGACCTTTTCGGCGAGCCGGTGGAGATTGACAACGGCTATGAGGCGACGACGCTGGGCGGCCTGGTGAGCGAGATCGAGGGGCGCATTCCGCTGCGTGGCGAGGTGGTGACGCTAGACCACGGCGGGCTGCGTATCGAGGTGGTGGCGTCGACAGATCGCCGCGTGGATCGGCTGAGAATCTTTCCGCCGAAGGTTGAGACGGCGACGGCGCGAGCGTCGTGAGAGACGCGACGAGAATCGCGGAGAGCGAAATGCCGTACACTCATCGAGAAGTGAACATCGGGGAGTGAGCGCGCTTTGCGATCAGGATTTGTAGCCATACTGGGCCGGCCGAATGCCGGCAAAAGCACACTGCTAAATGCCCTGACGGGCGAGAAAGTGGCCATTGTCACGGCCAAGCCGCAGACCACGCGCAACCGCATTCTGGGCGTGGTGGAGGTGCCCGGACGCAAGGGCGAGCGGCCACCGGCGCAGATTGTTTTTGTGGACACGCCCGGTGTGCACAAGCCTGCCTCGCAACTCGACCGGCGCATGTTGCAGGAGGTGCACGAGGCGCTGCAGACGCGCGACCTTGTGCTGGTGCTGGTGGACGCGAGCCGGCGCGTGCAACTGGAGGCGGCAGGAGAGCCCGGAGGCGCGCATCAGCACAAGTCGCAAACGTGGGCGAGCGAAGAGGAGTTTCTGTTTGGACTGATTCGCGAGTTGGATTGTCCGGTGTTTCTGGTGCTGACCAAGATCGATCTGGTAGCCAAGGACCTGCTGCTGCCCCTGATCGAGACGCTGACCAAGCAATACAACTTTGCGCAGGTCATTCCAATCAGCGCGCGGAAACGCGACGGACTCGACACGCTGGTGCGCAAAATTGTCGAGGTGCTGCCCCAGGGCGAGCGCTACTATCCGCCGGACCAGTACACTGACCAGCCGATGCGCTTCATGGTGGCAGAGCTGATTCGCGAGCGCATTCTGGTTGATACGGGCGAGGAAGTACCTTACGCGTCGGCAGTGGTGATTGAGCGATATGAAGAGCCGCCAACTCGGCCGGAGACCTCGCAAAAAAAGAGGCGCGAGCCGGCCAGGCTCCCGCTGACGCGGATTGCAGCGGCCATCTATTGCGAGCGCGAAGGACAGAAGGCGATCTTGATCGGCAAGGGCGGAGCGAAACTGAAAGAGATTGGCACGGGCGCGCGCAAGCAGATCGAGTCGCTGCTCGGCACACGCGTCTATCTTGAGCTGCACGTCATCGTGGAGCCGGGCTGGCGCGAGTCGAGGCCGTTTATCGAGTCGCTCGATTGGCGCAATCAGCTGGAGAAGCTGGCGGAGAAGCAGGGCCGCGAGGTGCCGGACGACGAGTAGTTGTCCTGTTTAACGAGCCGCGTGGACCCAGCCGCGGCCGTCGGTTTTGACCGTGTACATGCGCGCGTCGGCAGCGCCGATGATGGAGTGAATCGAATCGCCGTCGGCGGGAGCAGTGGCGAGGCCCACGCTGGCGCTGACGCTCAGCTCAATTCCACTCTTCATGCGAAAGCGCGTGGTGATCAGTTCGCGGTGCAGATAGGTGGCGTTCTCGCGCGCATCTTCGGCTGCGGTGCCGGGCATCAGCACGACGAATTCGTCGCCGCCATAGCGAAAACATAGATCCTGCTTGCGGCTGATCTCTTGCAGACGCTGGCCTGCGCGGGAGAGTAGCTCGCTGCCCACGAGGTGGCCGTGCACGTCGTTGACCTGTTTGAAGCGATCGAGATCGAGAAACGCGAGGCTGACCGGCGTGCTGTCGCGGGCGCAGCGATCGAGTTCACGGCCAAGAATGTCATAGAGGTGGCGCACGTTGAAGAGGCCAGTGGTGTCGTCGGTGATGGTGAGCTGCTGAATGCGCGACACGTCGCGGGCATTCTCAATGGCGATGGCAGCGTGATCGGCGAGAATGTGAAGGAATGCGATGGTGTAATCGGTCAATTGGTCAGAACGCGGATTGAAGATTTCGATCGCGCCCTGGGTTCCTTTGCGGCCGCGCAACGGCAGCGCGATCACGGAGCGCAGTTTGGACGGCGTGGCCAGGCCGACGGGGCGCAGGCGAGGATCGTTTTCATTCTCGGGAACGATGAGGGTTTCACCGTGCTCGACCACCCAGCCGGCGACGCCTTCACCAACCTTGACGCGCAGTTCACGGAGCGAGTTTTCTTCGCCGCCGGCAGCAATAGCGTAGTAGAGTTCCTGGCTGGTTTCGTCGAGCATGAGGAGCGTCCATAGGTCGGCGTCGATGAAGCGCTCCATGTTTTCGAGGATGGTGCGCAGAATCGTATCCAGGTCGAAGCTCGAGGTGAGCGAGCGCGCCAGTTGGTGAAAGACGAGAAGATCGTCGATCGGGATACGCTGTTTGGTGGGGCTCATCATGCAGGTGCAATGGACTCTCGACTATGAGAATTGTTTCACACGGTGGGTGGCAAAAGAGAGGGAATTGCACGAGGGGAAGTGACTCTCGTTATTGGACCGAGAAGCAGCCCTGAGGTCGGGCGATGCATCTGCTTTGTGTCAGCCGCCGATGTGCACCATCGAGCGTGAAGGCTTGAGAAAGCCGGGCTCGCCGATGTGGTGGCGGGCTTCTTTTCCCTGCACGGTCTGGGCGATGTAGGCGCGCAGCTCAGCGTCGGCGGCGCCGGCGCGCATGCGGCCGTAGAGGTCGTGCTCGACCTGCGAAAAGAGACAGGTGCGGATCTTGCCGTCGGAGGTGAGGCGGACACGGCTGCAGGCTCCGCAGAAGGCCTGGGTGACGGGGGCGATGATGCCGATTTCTCCGCGGCCGTCGGCGAAGGTGTAGCGGCGAGCGGTTTCGCTGGCCTCGCGGGGCGGCAGAGGTTGAAGCGGCAGAACGCGATGGATCCGCTCGACGATTTCGGCCAGCGGAACGACGATCTCGGGCGTCCAGAGACGACCCTCTTCGAGAGGCATGAACTCGATGAAGCGGACGACTACGTCTTCTGCGCGGGCGAAGTGGGCGAAGGCCTCGACCTGGTCGTCGTTGAAGCCGCGCAACAGCACGCAGTTGACCTTGAGCGGCGTGAGGCCTGCATCGCGCGCGGTGCGAATGCCGGCGAGCACTTCGCTAAAGCTGCCGGGTACGCGGGTGATGCGCTCGAAGGTTGGGGCGTCGACTGCGTCCATGCTGACAGTGACGCGATCGAGGCCGGCGGCTTTGAGCGGCACGGCGAGCGACGACAGCAGATGGCCGTTGGTGGTGAGAGCGATGTCGAGCCGATTGCCGGAGAGGGTGCGAAGCTGGGCCAGGGAGCGAATAAGATCGAGCAGGCCGTGACGCAGAAGAGGTTCGCCGCCGGTGAGACGGACTTTTTCAATGCCGAGGCTGACGAAGAGCTCGATGATGCGCAGGTATTCGTCGATGGCCAGCTCGGGATATTGCGCGCCCACTTCGCCCGTACGGCAATAGACGCACTTGTAGTTGCATCGGTCAGTAATGGAGACGCGGAGATCGTGAATGACGCGGCCGTGGCTATCAGTGAGCCGGGCAGCAGGCGTCACGGCAGAGAGCGCAATTGGGGAAGCAATTGCCATCGACTCCTAACAAAAATTTCGTCGGCTCGCACGAATCGGGATCAGTCGAGACGCGGCGTGCCTCGGCGAAGGATGATGCCGGTGAGTCCGAAGATCACGATGAGGGCAATGGCCAGCCCAAAGTAGTAGGCCATGGGGTGCGCCCAGCCCGGAGAGTAGGTCAGATCCTGTCCCACCCAGAGCAGCAGCACGGTGGCAATGACGGCAAACTGACCGGCGATCACCAGGAAAGTGTGGCCGAGGTCGCGGCGCTTGTCGAGGGCCTCCACCTGGTCTGGGGTCAGATTGCGCTCTTCGGGGGGAAGCAGGGAATTGGCCATTCTTCTTTCTCCTGAATCAGCACTGCGTAATGCTGCGGGGCTGAGAGGTCTACAGTTACGATTCAATCATACGGATTTGGTCGCGCGCCACTTTGAGAGGGCCTTGACGTTGGCCCGGTCGCAGGCGGCGTTCAGTCGGTCAAAAACGCGATGGTCTGCAGCGACGTGATCTCAAAGGGTTTGCGGCAGCGGATGTTGGCGCAGCCAAGCTTGTCGTCGCGGCGCACCATGTAGGACTGAGCCTTGGCGAAGCGGGCGCGGTCACGCTCGTCTGCGTTTCGAGGCAGCTGCGCGCGCTTGCGGCGCACGACCCAGCTGACCTTGTATTCGGCGGCCTGGCCGCACTTGGGGCAGGTGAGGGTGTGGGTGCGCATCTCGGTGGTTTCAGTAAAAAAATCCCGTTCTTCCATTTACGCAACGACTCCAGTTCGACTTTGAAAACCATCTGTGAGGGACTGTCGGCTTCCCCTCGGACAGAATCTATTCCATACTCATGCTTGCCATGACGAAACGCAAGCCAGGGACATTTTCAGCCGCGAAGGCGGTGAAGGCCAACGCGCGGGAGCGGGTGGGGCAGCCCAAGCCTGCGCGCGTGATCGAGAGCGAGCCGAGGACGGGCCGTAAGATCAAGCACAAACCCAAGCTGGACGAGTTGATCCGCAAGGAGGAGTAGGGATATGGCGAAGGCAATCGGAGTGGGAGGCGTTTTTCTCAAGGCGCGTGACCCGAAGGCGCTGGCTGCGTGGTATGCGCAGCACCTGGGGATTCCCGGCGAGGCCGGTAATCTGGCGTTTGATGGGCCAGAGTCGATGGGGATGACGGTGTTCGCACATTTTCCCGAGACCTCGAAGTATTTCGGCGATGGGCCGCAGCAGTCGATGATAAATTTTCGTGTCGACAATCTCGACGAGCTGCTGGGCCAGCTGGCGGCCGCGGGAGTGAACATCGATCCCAAGCGCGAGGACCATGAATATGGGCGCTTTGCGTGGATCGTGGATCCGGAAGGCAATCGCGTGGAGTTGTGGCAGCCCATCGCGGGGTGAAGACGAGGGCCGTCGAGGCCGGCATCTGTGTAGTTGAGGCAAGCGCACGATGGGCTCGGCGTGGGGAGTCGTGTGTCAGCGCCAAAGGGCGAGCAGGCTGGCCGCGAGGGCCAGCGGCATCGCGAAGATGCCAAGCCTTAGAAACGCCCATGCGGTGATCTCGACTTTTTCGCGGCGCAGCGCGATCAACCAGAGAATGGTGGCGAGCGATCCGGTGACGGAGAGATTGGGTCCGAGGTCGACGCCGATCAAGACGGCATGGGCCATGACGCCCGACTCGTGGGCGCTTCGTATGGCTGCGCCGCTGATCAGGCCCATGGGCAGGTTGTTCATCGCGTTTGAAGCGAGCGCGACGGAGAAGCCTGCGGCACATTTTTCGAGCCATGGCGGAAGATCTGCGAGTGCCTGAAGGCCCGCGAGCATGGCCTGCAGCAGGCCGGCGTTTTTGAGCGCGGCGACGAGGACAAAAAGGCCGGCGACCAGCGGCAGCACGGACCAGGAAACTCCTCTGACCACATTGGCGACGATGGGGCGGTTGCGGGCGGCGACCACGATGAGGGCCGCGCAGGCGGCGATGCAGGTCGGCGCGCCCAAGGGCAGTCCGAACGCGGATGACGCGATGAGCGCGCCTGCGGCGAGGCACAAACCGGCCAGCGCGAGTCTGCCCTGAGTGGTGAGCGCGACGGGCGCGGGATCGGCCGCGATGATGCCGCGCAGAGATGCGTGGGAGTGCCAGCGCAGGCAGACGTAGGTGACGAGAATGGATGCGATCGAAGGAACGAGGAAGATGCCGAGCCAGGAGAAAAGCGGCGGAATGCCCGGGCCGAAGACGACGAGGTTGGCGGGATTTGAAATGGGGAAGAGGAAGCTTGCTGCGTTGGCGATCAGGGCGCAGGCAAACAGATAGGGCTCGGGCTCGACGCGCGCGCGGCGGACGACCGCGAGCACGGCGGGGGTAAGCACGACGGCGGTCGCGTCATTCGACAAAAGGGCCGTAACGAGAATGCCGACACAATAGACCAGCAGAAAGAGCCGGCGGGGCGAGCCTTTGGCGTGCGCGGCTGCGAGGCCCGCGGCCCACTCGAAGACGCGTTCCTGGCGGGCGATCTCCGCGAGAACCATCATGCCGGTGAGGAAGAGATAGACGTCGAGGCCCTCGCCGACGGCCTGGGCGGCCTGGCGCAGCGGGAGCAGTCCGGAGATGACGAGCAGCAAGGCGCCGGCGCAGACCCACCATGCCTCGGCGATGCGCCAGGGGCGCAGCAGCATGCAGAGGATGCTGGCGAGGGAGACGATCGAGAGGAGCGCGGTGGCGAGGGTCATGGGTCGGTAGTGCAGGACCGGGTAGGCGTTTGTAGGACGAATTGCCGGCTTGTCTTACGATGCCGGACAGGGTGTTGCTGGCGCAAACCGGGTTGGGGCGCGAGGCGGGTGGAGTGCAGGACAGAATCGTCTCGGAAGGGGGCAGTGTTGGACGATGTCTTACGGCATTTGGGCCTGCGTCACACGGGGTAAGACGAATACAAGACAAATGTAAGACAAACGTCCAACGGAACAAAGCCGGTCATGCGCGAAATGCTCCGCGGAGGACGAAGGTCCGGAGGTTTAGGCACTTGATGGCTGCGAATTGGGAAGGTCTGGGATTGGTGGCGCGGGAGGAACCTGGCTCAGGTAGGCAACGAGTCGAGCCAGTCGGCCATCTCGGCGTGGTCACGCTCGCGGGCAAAAAATGCGGGCGTTTTGCCTTGTTCGCTTGAGTGGTGCGGATTGGCTCCGTGCTTGACGAGCAGTTCTGCAACGTCTTTGCGATTGGCGGTGGCTGCGGAGAAAATGGCGGTGAATCCGCCGGCCTGCACCGCATTGGCATCTGCTCCGTTGCTGAGCAAGATCTCGATGGTGGCGAGATTTCTGCCGAGCGCGCAGGCTGCGTGGAGCGGCTGATTGTGTTGCGCATTGTCTGAGACTGCATCGACGCGCGCACCGAAAGAGAGTAAGGACGCGACCGCTGTGGGAGTTCCGAAAGCGGCTGCCAGGTGCAGCGCGGTCCAGCCATCGCCGGAGACGGATTGAGCGGCCGAGTGATCGGCCGTGAGGATTGCCTGCAGGCGAGCGTCGTCGCCGCTGGCCGCAGCCTCAAAGATGTCGAGCGAGACGCCATGGGTGGCGAGGCGCGAGGCCAGAAAATCGCGCACCAGTGGCTGCCCGGAATAAACGGCCCAGATCAGCGCAGAGACGCCTTGCGGGTCGCGATACTCGACCAGCGCGGGATCGAGCTCAACCGCTTCCGCGACTTCAGAAGTGGCGCCACTCTGGATCATTTTCAGAAATGGGTTCATGGCTGACCGACGCTGTAAGGTCCGGGGAGCTTGGGCGATGTGGCGGCCTGATCGGAGTCGGGCTTGGCAGCCTGATCGGTGCGTTTGGAATAGATGCGAAACTGCACGACGAGGTCGAGCACCACGGGAACCGGCTTGCCGTCTTTCATCGCAGGCTGGAAGCTGGCTTTGCGAATGGTTTCTGCCGCGCTCTCATCGAGGCCAAAGCCGATGGGACGGCCCACAACGATCTCTTGCGGTTTGCCGTCGGCGCCGATGACTGCGTGATACATGGCCATGCCGGCGACGCCGCAGGCCTGGGCGAATTCATTGGAGGGCGGCTCGAAGGTGGAGAGCAGCTTTGCCCTCTGATCCACATCGCGCAGGCGATAGACGCCGGGATCGCTGGGCTTGTAGTCAGACTGCGTGGAGGCGGCCTGATAGTAGAGCTTCCAGAAGGTGGGCAGGACGTCGATCATGCGCTGGTCGAGGCTGGGCGCGAAGATCTTGTCGAGCGCGTCTTTGAGCACTTGGGTCGCATGCGCAGGAGAGGTTGTGGTGGTGACGCTGCCGGCATCGGCGGGCCGTTCAGCTTCGGGGGCAGCGGCCATCTCCGCCTTGGCCGCGTCGACATCGCTCTGCTCAACTGCGGTGGCCTGATCGGCGGCCGGCGTCTCATTGGGCGCGGCAGCGGGAGCCGCGCTTGCAGTAGCGGCGGACGTCGCAGGCTTCGCAGGGGCATCACCCTTCTTTTCTTTTTTCTTTTTGGGGGTGACCACGAGTTCGCGATCGATGGTGATGCGCACAAATTTTTTCTTGGGTGTGATGCGCACGCGGTCGACGGCCTTGGTTGGATCTTCGTTGGGCAGCGCGCCGAGGAAGTGAAGGCCGTAGCGCGCGCCGGTCAGTTCAACCTTGTGCTTGGAGAGTTGAACCTTGTCGACCATGAAGAGGCTGAGCGTATAGGAGCCCTGCGGCGAATGCCCGATCAACTTGCCGTGCTCGTCGAAGGTGAGCGAGCTGTCGAGATAACCGCCGCGAAGATAGAGGGTCTTGCCCGCCAGCATCTGGCGCAGTTGATCTTCAGTGATGCCGCCGGCCTGGGCTTTGTCTGCGTCAGAGGCGGCTGAGTTTTTTGCAGGCGCGGGAGTGGATTGCGCGGCCGGCGCAGGCGCTGGAGTCGCCGCGGGCTGTGTACTCTGTGGATCTGTCGCGGGCGCTTGCGCGGCCGGAGGATTTGGCGTTGGCGAGGCGTCGGCCGGAGCTGTTGCGGTCGGTGTGGCCGGAGGTGGAGCGGCAGGCTGGTCTGGAGCCTGCGCCGTCGCGGTTGGAACCGCTGCAATGCCAAGGAAGAAACCACACACGAGGGCCGTCGTAACGGCCTGGGCCGTGGCGCGAGAGCCCGCAAATGAATGCGTAATGACTGTTGGCATCGGGGGAACCTTTGACCAGAACTTTAGCAGGATTGGAGTGGTTTGAGGCATGGAATCAAGTGGATGCGGTTACTGAGGTGTGAATAGATAAATCACCGCTGATCCCATGGATGCGTCAGGCGCCAGAGGACGCGGCGGAAAAATCCCAGGGCGCGGTGGGTGTCGGCGCGGTTGAGGCGCAGGCGACGCAGCAGCAGGTGCAGGTCATGCTGGTTAGCCTGGCGCATGGCGCGTGGCGAGTAGCCGGCTGCGGTCATGGACTGGCCGATGAGGTCCGCGAGCAGATCGAGCGCGCCGGAAGCGGCAGCGGGTGGCGCGGCAGAGGATGGCGTGGCGAGGTTTTCGGGCGCGGAGCCGGGGGATGCGGAGGCGCGTGTGGCCAGTTCGTAGAGGCAGACGGCGACGGCCTGGCCGAGGTTCATTGAGGGCTGGCGCGCGTCGGTTGGGATCTCGACGAGCAGGTGACAGAGGGATAGATCTTCGCGCGTGAGGCCATGCTTTTCCGGTCCGAAGACGAGCGCAATGCGGCCGCCGCGCGCGAGTTCCGATTCAATCGAGGGCGCGAGCGCAGGCAGAGACACAACCGGCTGCTCGGCCTTGCGATAGGTCAGCGTGCCGGTGCCGATGACGAGTGTGGATTGGGCGACGGCCTCCGATAAGCGCTCCGCGCTCTTAGCGTCTTGGAGGATATCCGGTGCGCCAATTGCCGACTTTGCTTCGCGCCAGTGCGGCTCGTAGGGCGCGACGACGGTGAGATGCGCGAATCCGAAGTTGGCCATCGCGCGCGCGACTGCGCCGATGTTGAGCGGGTTGCGGGGCGAGACGAGGACGATATCCATGCGGTCGCGTTGGGAATCGGGAAGCAAGGATTCATTGTAGAAGTGCCGGCCGCGTAAACGGCGCAGGCGGCTCAATTGAGATTGTGGGTACGAATGGATTGATACACTCGACACACCGATGCATCTCGATAGCAATTCCGGCGCGAGTTTATTCGCAAATGAAGTTGGCGCGCTGTGCGCGACGGCGCGCTGGTGCTATGCGCGCGGGTGGGTGCCGGCGACCAGCGGCAACTTCAGCGTGCGCTCGGGCGCGCATATTCTGATCACGCCGACGGGGCTAGATAAGGGCACGCTCGCGCCAGAAGATCTGCTGGAGATCAATCTCGAAGGCCGCGCGGTTGCCGGTAAAGGAAAGCCGTCGGCAGAGACGGGCCTGCATACGGTGCTCTATCGCGAGCGGCCCGAGGCGCATGCCATTCTGCACGTACACACGATCTGGAACACGCTGTTGTCGGAGCGGTTTGCTGCCACGGGCCATGTGCCGATTGAGGGCTATGAGCTGCTCAAGGGGCTCGCGGGCGTTACGACGCATGAGCATCTCGAACGCGTGCCGGTGATTGAGAATTCGCAGGACTACTCCGTATTGTCCGAGCAGTTAGCGGATGTGTTGCGGCGAAATCCAGTTGCGCATGGAGTGCTGTTGAGCTGCCATGGGCTTTATACTTGGGGACAATCGGTGGCTGAGGCGCGCCGTCACCTTGAGGCCCTCGAGTTTCTCTTCGAGGTGGAGGGGCGGCGGTTGAGCGGCGGGCAGCAGTTATGAGGCTCGATTGCGTCCGGCCGAGGTTCTGACTCAAATCAAGGAGCGCATCATGGCTGTTCTCCGATTCCTTTCACCCCAGCGACGTGGACCTGTCGCCGGGGATCCCGATCCCAACGAATCTGAAAGCGCAATCCGTGGCGACGCACAGGTTCGCGAGGCTCTTGCGCCGCTGGGCATCGACTACGAACGATGGAGCCTGGATCGCGTGCCTGCCGACTGCTCCGCCGAGACGGTGCTGGAAGCATATGCCGAAGAAGTCGCCGCAATGAAGGCGCGCGGTGGCTATGTGACGGCCGATGTGATTGACGTGAATCCTGAGACGCCGAACCTGGACACGATGCTCGCGAAGTTTGACAAGGAGCACACGCACGACGAGGACGAGGTGCGTTTCATTTTGGCGGGGCGCGGGATTTTTTTCCTGCATCTGGGCGAGAGGGTTGCCAGCGTCGAGGTCGGGCCGGGTGACATGCTGCGCGTGCCGCGTGGAACAACGCACTGGTTCACGCTCTGCGAAGACCGACGCATTCGCGCGATCCGCTGGTTTCAGCAAACCTCCGGTTGGACTCCGCACTATACGGGCTCGGGCGTGGATCAGGGCTATCAGCCGCTCTGCTTCGGGCCGGCGTATCTGGGACCGCGCGTGACGACCAACATCTCGGCATGACGGAAACGAAGCCGCAGGCCTATCTGCTCGACGTGGAGGGAACGGTTGCGCCGATCTCGCTGGTGAGCGAACAACTGTTTCCGTATGCGCGGGCGCATTTTTCGCAGTTTCTAAAGAGGAGCACAGGCGACGCCGCGGTGCGCGCAGATCTCACGTTGCTGGCCGAGGAGAATCGCGCGGAGAAGAGCGCAGGCGTTCCGCGATTGCCCGAGGTTGTGCATCCTGAGCAGGTAGAGACGCCGCGCTTTCGTCTGGATGCGTTTGTGTATCTGGTCTGGCTGATGGATCGCGATCGCAAGTCGACGGCGCTGAAAAGCCTGCAGGGCAAGATCTGGAAGACGGGGTTTGAGAGCGGGCAGCTCAAGGGCGCACTCTTTGCCGATGTGCCGGGCGCGTTTGCGCGTTGGGCCGCACGGGGCAAAGTCGCCATCTATTCGTCGGGTTCGGTCGAGGCGCAGCGGTTACTTTTCCGGCATTCGACTTATGGAGATTTGACTCCACTTATCGCCAGTTACTTTGACACGCGAGTCGGGCCTAAGTCGGCGAGCGCGAGTTATGCGGCGATAGCCGCGGAGTTAGCCGTTGCGCCGGACGCGGCGCTCTTCTTCTCTGACGTGGTGCGCGAGTTGGATGCGGCGCGCGAGGCCGGCTGCCAGACGCGACTGGTGGTGCGCGAGGGCAATGCGCCGGTTGAGGATGCCAACGGGCACGCGCTGGTTGAATCATTCGAGAGCTTGTAGGCTCTAATTATTGTGTTCCTTATTTCCTGGACAAACCCGGCAGCCAACGCGCTGAACCAGTTGAGCCACGCGCCCATTGTGCGTTTCAGCGTGCTCGCGCTCAGCTCCATCTTTTTTCTTGTGGATCCCTTTGCGGCAATTCCGTCCTTTATCGCGATCACTGAAAACGCCGATGAGGCGCGGCGCAAGCGCATGGCGCGCAAGGCTGCGCTGACCTGCTTTATCGTTCTCACCAGCTTTGCGCTGGCCGGGCAGTTGATTTTTCGCATGTTTGGTATCACCTTGCCTGCGTTTGAGATAGCGGGCGGGCTAATCCTGCTGCTGATCGGGCTTGACATGCTGCAGGCCAAGCGTTCGGCGACCCAGGAGGCGCACGGAGACACTGAAGAGGGCGTGGCCAAGGAAGACGCCGGCATCGTGCCGCTGGGCATTCCCATGCTGGCCGGGCCCGGGGCCATTTCGTCGGTCATGGTGCTGGTGGGGCCGGTGCCCTCGTTTCTGCATTGGCAGATGCTTGCGATTCTGGGTTCGATTGCGATCACCTGCCTGGTCAGCTACGGGGTGCTGGCGGGTGCGGGCCGCATTCGCACCGTGATGGGCGAGACGGGCATCCGTATCCTGGTTAGAATCATGGGGTTGCTGCTGGTGGCGCTGGCCATGCAGTTCTTTGTGAACGGGCTGACGGACCTGGGTATCATCGCGAGGCAGTGAGGCACTTCTTGCGGTCCTCGAAAACCGCCTTAATATCTTCGCGCTTTTAATTGGAAGGGGAGGTGCGGAGCGCCTTTCGAGGACCGCACGAAGTGCTTTCCCACAGGATTGAGGGCTTTCCCACAGGGGGTGCGCTTGCGTTAAGGAGTGGGGGTTGCTATTCTCAACAAGTCGCATTGAAAGCAATCATTTCAGTGGGATTGTTTTTGCAATAGAGGGATAGCTTGTGCTATTCTTGAAAAGTTGCAGATGAGCAGTGGAGCCTCCCGGTGGCCGTGTGGCCTGCCCCAAGAGGGAAGTGGGAAGCT
>Ga0181537_10002869_pt1 | contig 14992 bp, 13 predicted proteins | sample PEATcosm2014_Bin_39_FD_119765 | JGI IMG/M metagenome (GOLD analysis project Ga0181537, IMG submission 119765) | Peatland microbial communities from MTU Mesocosm Facility, Houghton, MI, USA - PEATcosm2014_Bin23_10_metaG | ecosystem: Environmental > Terrestrial > Soil > Wetlands > Peat | place... | reverse complement strand
TCACGCGGCTGTTGCTCGATGCCGGATTGCTCACGCAATTCCCGGACATCGACGCGCCGATGACGCCCGATTTCGTCGTCGCCGTGTTGGCCTGGGTGGCCAATTCACCCTGCTCGCTGGTCCTGGCGCAGGCCGACGATTTGGCGGGGGAGACCATTGCAACGAACTTGCCCGGCACCGACCGAGAACGCCCCAATTGGCGCCGGCGCCTAGCTCCGGATATCTCGCACCTGTTCGATGCCGAGCTGACCAAACGGGTGTTTGCGCGGTTACGCGAATCGCGCGGCGGCTGAAATTGGGCCTGCCCGTCATTTATGTATTATCGGCGATGGTGGTGTTCAGCAGCCAGGACACGCTGTCCAAGATTCTGGTGGTCGACTATTCGCCATTCCAGATCGCCTGGTGCCGCTACGCCATCAACCTCCTGATCCTCATTCCTTTCCTGCTACGCTCGCGCGGCAAGGTACTCGTCAGTCGGTTGCCGTGGATCCAGCTCGCCCGCGGCTTCGCCGTCGCCGGATCGGCGGTGGTGTTCATGGCGGGGCTCGGCAGAATGCCGATCGCGGATGCCACCGCGATTCAATTCATCTCGCCATTGCTGATCACAGCTTTTTCGATCCCCTTCCTCGGCGAAAGAGTCGGTCCCAGCCGATGGATCGCCGTCATCGTTGGGTTCATCGGAATTGTCATCATCGTCAGGCCGGGAAGCGACGCGTTCCAATTGGGCGCCCTGTTGCCGCTGTTCTCGGCCGTGCTTTGGGCGATCGGCATGGTGCTGACGCGGCGAATCAAGAATGCCGAATCGGCGTTGACGACTCTCGGCATTTCGACGCTGGTTGCCATCGCCGTTTTGACCGCAATCCTGCCGTTCGTATGGAGCCCCTTGACGGTCAGAGCGGCGTTGCTGCTGCTGGCGATGGGGCTGATCAGCATACTCGGCCAATATCTGATGATCCTCGGTTACAGCCGTCGACCCGCGTCGGTACTGGCGCCGCTCAGCTATACGCAGATGGTGTGGTCTACGATTTCCGGCTTGGTGATATTCGGTGCCATCCCTGGCCTGTCGACCTGGATCGGCGGTGCCATCGTGGTGGCGAGCGGGCTCTACGTGCTCCGCCGCGAACAGGCGCTTACCATCGTTGAGGGCAAGGCCTAACCGCGGCCGACGAAGGGCATCTTCGTCGCCATCACCGTCAGGAACAGCGCATTGGCGTCGAGCGGCAGCCCGGCCATGTAGAGCACGGCCTTCGACACCGCGGACACGTCCATGGTCGGCTCGATGGCGATGGCCCCGTTGGCTTGGGGAACGCCCTGCTTCATCTTCTGCGCCATCTCGGTATCGGCATTGCCGATGTCGATCTGGCCGCACGCGATATCGTATTTGCGGCAGTCGAGCGCGGTCGAGCGCGTGATGCCGGTAACGCCATGCTTGGTCGAGGTGTAGGCGATGGAATTGGGACGCGGGGCATGGGCCGAGATCGAGCCGTTATTGACGATGCGTCCGCCGCGCGGCGATTGCCTTTTCATCACGCGGATCGCCGCTTGGGTGCACAGGAATACGCCCGTCAGATTGATGTCGACCGCCTTCTTCCAGTCCGCGAAAGACAATTCCTCGAGGGCCACGGGCGGGGCGCCGACTCCCGCATTGTTGAACAGCAGGTCAAGTCGGCCGAACTTCTTCTCGGCGGCGCCAAACAGCGCCTCGACCGAGGCAGGGTCGGCGACGTCCGATGGCACCGCGAGTGCGCGCTGCGGGTCGAGGCCCTTGATGGCCGCATCCAATGGCTCCTTGCGACGTCCCGCGAAGGTGACGCAATAGCCGTCGCCGTATAGCGCAAGCGCGACGGCCTTGCCGATGCCGGTGCCGGCGCCGGTGACCAGTGCCACTTTGTTGTTCGCGTTCATTGGCGGACGATTCCCCGAAGCTGAAACGAAAAGCGCGCCAGTATCGGTGGGACGGCCCTGGAACACAACCCCGGGCCAATGATCGTAACGGGACGGCCAATCGTGTGCTCAAGGTGAGGTCGGCGGATTTGGGCGGGCCGAAACCGATCGGGTGCAGCGAATGAAGGTGGCATTGCGCCCGACGGACATTCCCGATTATTGCTGGTGCGCGTCTAGATCACCTTGAAGCGGGCGCGTAGGGCACCGCCGTCGGATGCATGCCGGGCAACGATCGCTTCGTATTCGATCGGCTCGACCGTCCAGCCGCGTTCGGGATCGTAGTAGGCGAGTTCGGCGTAGGGGACTTCAATCCTGACGGATTTAGTCTCGCCCGCACCTAAGCTCACGCGCGCAAACCCTTTGAGTTCTTTCGGAGCGCGTTCGACGGCCGAGCCGATGGCCGCGACATAGAGTTGGACCACCTCGTCTCCCGCGAGCGACCCGGTATTGGTGACGGCGACGGTGACGACGAGCGATTGGCCGGGCCGCAATGGAAGCTGCGCGATGCCGAGATCGGCGTAGTGGAATCCGCTGTAGCTCAAACCGAACCCAAATGGAAACGCGGGTACGCTTCCGTCGCGCTCCATCAACCGATAGCCGTGCCACAGGTCATAGGTGATTTTGCCGGCATCGCGATCGAAATAGGGTAGGTCCGCGATTCGTGCCGGGAAAGCGCAGGGCAACCGGCCGCTGGGATTGATTTTGCCGAGCAGAATGTCGGCCAGCGCGTGGCCTCCCTCCATGCCGGGATACCAGAGCATCACGATTGCTGGCACGCGTTCGCGCCACGCCTCCATGATCACCGCGCTGCCGGCCATCACGGCGACCGCGACGCGTGGATTGGCGGCCGCCACGGCCTGGATCAGCGCCTCGTCGCGAGGATGAAGGCTGAGATTCGTGCGATCGCCGCCTGGCGGGAATCCGGAAACGCGCGTGCCGCCAAGGATCGCCTTGGCAATCGCCTCCTCGTCGGGGCGCGGCTTGGGAAAGGTCGGAATGAACGGGTCCATCATATCGGGGGGGATATATTCGCCCTCGTCGGCATGCGTGTAGCCCGCGACGACGAGCACCGCGTCGGCGTCCCTGGCGAGCGTCGCCGCACGCTCCGGGTCCGCGCCATCGTCATGGACGATGGCGAATCGGCCCCCGGCCGCGGCGCGCAGTCCTTCGAGCGGCGTGACGACATGGTCGGGATAGGTGTTGCTCGACCCGCCATCGCCCGTGTTGGGCATTTCGGCCAAGCGCCCGATCACGGCCAGACGACGAATATTCCGAAGCGGCAGCAAGTCGCCCTCGTTCTTGAGCAGTACGATGCTCTTGGCCGCGGCCTCGCGAGCCAGGGCGCGGTGCGCCTCGCAGCCGACCAAATCGGCGCGGTAGGCGGATGGGTCGCGGCCTTGTCCGAATCTGACCTGCTGGCGCAGCACTCGCAGCGCTGCGTCGTCGACCCTCGACTGGGACACTTCGCCGCGCTGGACCAATCCCTTGAGGTCGCGGTCGTACAGCATGGCGAAGGGCATCTCGACATCCTGCCCGGCCAGCGCGGCTTTCTTCGCGTCACGCATGCCGAAGATGAAATCGGTAACGACGAATCCCCCGAAATTCCAATCGCGCTTCAGCGTGTCGCCGAGCAATTGACGATTTTGGCCGCACCATTCGCCATTGACCGCATTGTAAGCGCTCATCACGGCGGCCACGCCCGCGTCGACGACGCGTTTGAAGTGCCGCAGATAGATTTCATTGAGCGGCCGCTTGGCGATGGCGACATCGACCTTGAAGCGCGCATTCTCCATCGAATTGAGGGCGAAGTGCTTGACGCAGGCCATCGTATGGCGCTGGACGCCGATGGCCAGCGCCGCCCCGAGCGCACCGAGATGGAACGGATCTTCGCCATAGGTTTCCTGGGCGCGGCCCCATGCCGGGTGGCGCAAAAGATTGATGCAGACCCCGCCGAAGAAATTGCCCCCGAGCGATCGCAGCTCCTTGCCGATCGCATCGCCGATGCGGACTTCGAGGTCGACGTCCCACGATGCGCCGCGAGCCATCGAAACGGGGAAGGTCGTAGCACCTTTGAGGATGATGCCGCGCGGGCCGTCAACGAAGCGAATGCCCGGAATGCCGAGACGCGGCACCGCGCCGGCAACCCAGGCGCGGCTGGCATAACCGCCGGCCGGCATCATTTCGGCCAGTCCCGGCCAGAACCTTGTGTCGCCGTCCATCATGCCGAGTTTTTCGTCGAGAGTCAGTTGCGCCAACAGCGCCTTGGCCTTGGCCTCGATCTCGGAGTCGGAGAGTTTCGCGGCGGTTTCGAGCGCGCCGAAGGCGACGGACATCGGTTCGGTCATCCCTTGACGGCGCCGGCGGTCAAACCGGCCACCACATGCCGCTGGGCCAGGAGAAACATGGCGATGGCGGGCAGAATGGTGAGCGTGATGAAGGCCAGAACGAGCTGCCAAGCTGTCGAATACTGGCCCTGGAACACCATCAGGCCCAACGGCCAGGGATATCTCGACTCGCTGTTGAGGATGATCAGCGGCAGCAGGAAATTGTTCCAGCTGGCGACGAAGATGATAATCCCCACCGTCGACATTATCGGCCGCGACAGGGGCAGGGTGACGTAGAAGAAATAGCGGAAATAGCCGCAGCCATCGACCAGCGCGGCGTCGAGCAGTTCGTGTGGCAGTTGCTTGAAGGCGTTGCGCAGCAGCAGAATCGACATGCCGAGCCCGAAGGCGACCTGGGGCAGAATGACGCCCCAATACGTGTTGAGCAGGCCGAGATCGCGTACCTTGATGAACAGTGGCAGGATCGCGGTGGCGGCGGGGAACAGAAGGCCGAGCAGCAGGTAGTTGAGCAGATAGCGCATGCCGAAAAAGTGCAGATGCGCGAAGGCGAAGGCGGCGAGCGAGGAGACGATCAGGGTGAGCGCCACGGTCAACAGCGCGATCACCAGGGAATTCACCAGCACCCGCCAATAGAAATGCCCGGTGAGCATGCCCCAGTAGTTCGACCACAACCAATGCGACGGCAGACTGAATGGATGGGTGCGGAGCTCGCCGATATCCTTGAAGCCGCCGATGGCGGTGGCCAGCAGCGGCACCAGGACGATCGCCGCGACCAGCGCCAGGATCGCGAGGCGCGCGATCGCCGCCGCCATGCCGCGGCGATGCCTTCTCGCCTCTGCCGCGGCGTCAGTCATGGCGCATGAACAGTCGTCGATAGCCGAAGGCGAAGGTGACGCAGACCACGAACAAAATCACGCCGATCGCCGAGCCGAATCCGACCCGCATCCGGGTGATGCCGAAATAGTAGAGGAACGACACCATCGTATGGGTGGAGTTGAGCGGTCCGCCGCCGGTCAGCGGCACGATCATGTCGAAAAACTGGAGTGACCCGACGATGGAAAAGAAGATCGAGAGCCGGATCATCGGGCCAAGCTGGGGGATGGTGATGTGCCGGAAGCGCTGAAGCGCGCTGGCTCCATCGATTTCGGCGGCTTCGTAGAGGCCACGGTCGATGCTCTGCATGCCGGCGATATAGAGCATCATGTAAAAGCCGAAATACTTCCAGACCACCACCACCAGCACGGCCGAAAAGGCGAGGTGCGGATCGGCGAGCAGGTACACCGGCCCGCCGCCGAGGAGCTTGCTGATACCCGAGACCAGCCCATAGTCGCCGTCGAAGACGAAGCGCCAGATCAGGCCGGCGGCGACGTCGGCGAGGATATAAGGCATGAAGAAGATCAGCCGGAAGGTGACGGTGCCGATCCGGTTGCGCGACAACAATAGTGCCATGCCCAGCGCCAAGGGCAGTTGCAGCGCCAACGAAACGCCGATGATCAGAAAATTGTGGATGACGGCGCTGGTGAAAGTCGTGTTGCCGAGAACCGAAATGTAGTTCGTCAGGCCGAGAAACCGCGTCGGGATGCCGAAACCGTCCCAATTGAACACGCTGTACCAGGCCGCCTCGCCGATCGGCAGCACGACGAACAGGGTGAATACCGCCAGCGCGGGCGGCAGCATGATCAAGGCGGTGAGCAAAGCACCGCGCCCTTGCGGGCCGGCTCGCCCGATGAGCCCTATGCCGTTCGCCATGAGGCGAGCCTATTCCAATCGAAAGAGAAGACGAAACGGGATCCCGACGGCGCCGGGATCCCGCCCGAGAGAGTAAAAGCCCGGACTATTTCTCGTCCCAGGCTTTCTGGACGGCGGCCGCGCCGTCCTCCGGCGACATCTGGCCCGCGGCGATGGCCACCGAAACATCGTTGACGACGCCGCCGACCGAACTGCCGAGATCCTGGTCGAAGAAGAGCTGGTGCTTGGTCGAGTGCGCGATCTTGTCGGCGATCTCTTTGAGAACCGGGTTGCCGATCGAGTCGCCGGTGTCGAGCGCGGCCGGAATGTAGAGGTTCTTCTCTGCGGCGACGCGCTGGTATTTCGCCTGCGAGAAGAAGGTCAGGAAACTCGCCGTCTCCTTGGGCGCGCCCTTCGAGACCAGGAACCCGTCGAGGCCGCCGAGCGTGTCGGTGAGCTTGCCCTTGCCCCCCGGAACGCTGGGGAACGAAAAGATGCCGATATTGTCGAGCGGCTGCCCCTTCTTGTCGGCGGCTTGGACCGCCTGATTGCCGAGGAACCAATTGCCCATCAGCTGGATCGCGCCCTTTCCGTCGCCCCACAGGCCGGCCGACGGATCCCATTTGGTGCCCAGATAGCCTTCCTGGAAGGGTTGAAGATCCGCCAGCTCCTTGAGGCGCTTGCCGGCCTCGACGAAGGCCGGGCCCTTGAAGCCGCCGTCCTTGCCCGCGCGCGCGTCGGACAGAATGTCGCCGCCGCCGATACGCATCACCAGATAGGACCAGTAGAAATGCATCGGCCATTTGTCGGCGGCGCCGACGACGATCGGCGTGATGCCGGCCGCCTTGAGTTTCTTGATCGCGCCCAGGAAATCGTCCCAGGTCTTGATGTCGTCGGCCTTCACACCGGCCTTGGCGAACAGCGCCTTGTTGTAGAAGAACGAGACTTCGCTCACATCGAAGGGCGCGCCGATCACCTTGCCGTCGACCACGAAGGCCGAGGCCGCGCCGGGCGACAATTCTTTTTCGAGCGCGGCCGAGTCGGCGGTGATGTCGCCGATGAAGCCGGACTTGATCTGGTCGCGCATCACGCCGCCGCCCCAGCTATGGAACAGGTTGGGCCGGTCATCGGATTGCAGCAGAGTGGGAATCTTGGCCTTCAACGCTTCGTTTTCGAGGAATTGCCAGTCGATCTTCACCCCCGGATTGGCCGCTTCGTAGTCGTGGCCGATCTGGCTCCAAAGCTGGATGATCGCGGGATCGGTTTGAAGATGGAGAATGTGAATGGTCGTGTCCGCCATCGCCACGGACGAGAACAGCATGGCTCCTGCCGCCGCGGCGGCGAATGCCTTGATCCTCATAGTCGCCTCCCTGATACGATTTTTCCGCCCGGCTCGGGCCGGGACGATTTATTGCATGACGCGAATTAAATCTGTCGCAGCGACGGATGCGAAGTCAAGCCAATTGAGGGGTAACGCATACGCACCCGCATAATTAAAGGTTGACAGAGGTGGGGCGGGGGAAAATAAGTCCTGTACCCGGAATTAAAGCATTCAGCCCACAATCTCCCCCATGAAAACGGCCGACCCGGAATTGATGCGCGCAATCAATCGCTTCCATGTCATGGACGCGATTCGACGCTTTGGCCCGCTTGCGCGCGTCGAGATTTCCGAACGGACCGAACTTAGTCCGACGACGGTATCGGCAATCACCGCCGCTCTGTTGGACGACGGGTTGATCATCCCGCGTTCGATCGGGGCGGTCCGCGATGCCGCGCGTGGGCGCCCACGGGTCATGCTGGAGCTCAATCCCGACGCGGCCTTCGTGGTCGGCGTGAAGCTCGCACCCGATCAAATCACCGTGGCCACCACCAATTTTCGCGCCGACGTGCTCAAGACCCTGACGCTGCCGATCCGCATCGACCGCCAGCCCGTGTCCGTCATCGCCGATTTGGTTGAGGATGGCGTACGCCGTTGCATCGCCGATGCCGATTTGGCCGTCGACAAGATCAGCGGCGTGTGCGTGGGACTGCCGGGCGTCATCGAGCGCGGCGCCGGCGTCTGCCGCCAGAGTCCGATTTTCCGCGAGCGCGACGTGCCGTTCGCGGCCGAACTCAAGAGCAGGCTGAACATCGACGCCACCGTCGACAGCGATGTCAATCTGGTCACGTTGGCCGAGCATTGGTTCGGGGTTGGACGGGGCCTCGACAATTTCATCGTGGTCAGCGTCGAGCACAGCCTCGGCCTCGGCGTGATCCACAATGGCGAGATCTTCCGCGGCGCCAACGGCATAGGACCCGATCTCGGCGACTTGGCCGTGCGGCCGCCGACTCCGGGAGGCAATGGCGTCGGACGCCTGGCGGACGTCGCCTCCGAAGCGGCCATCCTCGACGAGGTATCCGCCGCGTTGGGCGATCAGCGCCCCGATTACGCGCTTCGCGACGGGCGCGGCATGGCTCGCGCGATCGAACTGGCCGAAGGCGGCGACCAGCGCGTGCTGGGCATACTGACGACCGCGGGCGAGGCGCTGGGTTTCGCCATCGCCAATCTCATCACGCTCTTTGCGCCGCCAAAGGTGATCCTGGCCGGCGCGGCGTTAGAAGGCGGCGAACTGATCCTGAGCCCGCTGCGCGCGACGGTGACAGCGCTGACACCGGTGAATCTTGCCGATGTCGCGGAAATCGTCGTGCACCAATGGGGTGACGACATGTGGGCCCGTGGCGCGGCCGCCATGACGCTGCGCGAACTATACGGTGCGCCTTGGAAGACGACTGGGCCGGCATCGACGCGTTGAGCGGTTGAGGAGCGGGAGCGCGGATTTGGAACGAGTCGCCATTGGCATCGTCGGTTGCGGAAACATCAGTTCGGCCTATCTGTCGGCCGCGGCGAAGTTTCCGATTCTCGATGTCCGGGCGGTGGCGGACATCAATCCATCGGTCGCCGAAGCCCGCGCCGCCGAGTTCGGCCTGGTCGCCAAGTCGGTCGATACCCTGCTCGCCGATCCGGCCGTCGCCATCGTGGTCAACCTGACCGTCCCGCTGGCGCACGTCGAAGTCGGCCTGCGGGCCCTGCGCGCCGGCAAGCACGTGCATTCGGAGAAGCCCCTCGGCATCGCCACCGCCGAAGCCAAGCCGCTTCTGGACGAAGCCAAGGCGCGCGGGCTGCGTGTGGGCTGCGCGCCCGACACTTTCCTCGGCGGCGCGCATCAGACGTGCCGCAAGCTGATCGACGAAGGCGCGATCGGGACGCCGGTGGCCGGCACCGCATTTTTCATGTGCCCTGGTCATGAGCGCTGGCATCCCAATCCGGGTTTCTACTATCTGCGCGGCGGCGGTCCGATGCTGGACATGGGCCCCTACTACATCACCGCGCTGGTCAACATGCTCGGACCTGTCGCGCGCGTGGCCGGGATCGTTTCGCGGCCTCGCGCGACGCGGACCATCGCCAGCGAGCCGCTGAAGGGAACGTCGATACCCGTGGAAGTCGCGACCCACGTCGCCGGTACGCTCGAATTCGTTTCCGGACCGGTGGTCACGATCGCGATGAGCTTCGATGTACCGAACCATCGGCATCGGCCGATCGAGCTCTACGGGACCGAGCGCGCCATGGCGGTGCCCGACCCCAATTACTTCGGCGGCCAGATCGAGATCGCCGGTCCGAAAGAGGAATGGCGTGCGATCCCAACCGAGCATGCTTATGCCGACGCCAACTACCGCATCATCGGGGTGGCGGAGATGGCTCACGCGATCTTGGCGAAACGGCCGCATCGCGCGAGCGGCGATCTCGCCTTTCACGTGCTCGAAGTGATGGAGGCATTCCAGAATTCGTCCGACGCGGGAAGCGCGATTGCGATTGCAAGCCGGCCGCGCCGCCCGCCAATGCTTCCGGTTTCACCATCTGGATCGCTCGACTGAGACGCAGCGCACGAACATCAACCGCCAACCTTCCGAGGAAATCAGTATGCGCGAAGCTTTGATCGTATGGGGCGGCTGGAAAGGCCATGAGCCCGAACAGGGCGCCCACATCGTGGAGTCCATGCTCAAGGAGGAGGGCTTCACGGTCTACGTCGAGAATACGACCGAAGCCTTCGCCGATCCGGCCATCGCCGACATGAGCCTGATCGTGCCGATCTGCACCATGATCAAGATCGAGAAGGAAGAGCTCGATAATCTCGCCAAGGCGGTCCGTAATGGCGTGGGTCTGGCCGGCTATCACGGCGGCATGTGCGATTCGTTCCGCGAGGCGGTCGACTACCACTTCATGTGCGGCGGGCAGTGGGTGGCGCATCCCGGTAGTATCATCGACTATCGCGTCACCGTGAGCCGCCCCGACGATCCCGTGATGGCGGGCATCGCCGACTTCGACTACCGCTCCGAGCAATATTACATGCACGTCGACCCGTCGAACCAAGTTCTTGCGACGACGACCTTCTCGGGCGACTACGCGCCGTGGATCAAAGGCGTCGTGATGCCGGTGGTGTGGAAGCGCCATCACGGCGCGGGCCGGGTGTTCTACAGTTCGCTCGGTCACGTCACGAGCGAGTTTCAGGTGCCCGAAATGCGCACGATCCTGCGCCGCGGCATGATGTGGGCCGCGCGCTGACGCCACCTCGCGCACCGCGCGCTATGTGGTATACGAGCTTGCATCGGGCGCGAATCGCGCTCAATCGACTACTGGTTCCAAGCGTCGGAACCCGGATATCTGCGTGGCCGACTCTCAATCATTCGATCTGGTCATTTTCGACTGCGACGGCGTCCTTGTCGACAGCGAGACCATTAGCGCGTCGACCTTGGCGGCGAGTCTGACTCGAGCCGGCCTTCCGACCGACATCGATTACGTGATGGAGCATTATTTGGGTCGCAGCTTCGGCGTGATCGAGACGGATTTTCAGCGGCGTACCGGGCTGCCGCTGCCCGAAGGCTTCGCCGACGACTGGTATCGAAACCTGTTCGATGCCTTCCGGCGCGAACTCAAGCCGATAGAGGGTGTCACCGCGGCGCTGCAGACACTCACCCTACCCAAATGCGTGGCTTCGTCGAGCGCCCCGGCGCGGCTGGCGCTGTCGTTGGAAGTCACGTACCTTGCCGCGATGTTCGGCACCAACATATTCAATGCGTCGATGGTGAAACGCGGCAAGCCCGCGCCGGACCTTTTCCTCTATTGTGCCGAACGAATGGGCTCCGATCCGTCCCGTACGCTCGTGATCGAAGACAGTGTGATGGGCGTCCGGGCGGCCGTTGCAGCAGGGATGACCGTTTGGGGATTTGTGGGCGGGAGCCATTACGGCGCTCGAGATGGTACTGAGGCCTTGCGGGCGGCCGGCGCAACGCGAATATTTGCGTCGATGGCGGAATTGGGATTGAGCTGAACCGTAAGGCAATCATGGCACGAAATGGCGACTCCGACGGTTCACGACTGGACGATGCCGCCCGCGCGGGATGGCTCTACTATGTCGCCGGCAATACGCAGGACGAGATCGCGCAGAAGCTGAACATCTCGCGCCAGACCGCGCAGCGGCTGGTGGCGCTTGCCATTACTGAGAAGCTCATCAAGGTCCGGCTCGATCACCCAATCGCGAGCTGCATGGCGTTGGCCGAAGTCCTGACCAAGCGATACGACCTCAAATACTGCGACGTGGTTCCGTCCGACCCGAACTCGACCAGCATCGTCGTCGGGATCGCGGAAGCGGCCGCCGCCTATCTCGAACGCATCCTCCGCGCTCCCACGCCAACGGTACTCGCGCTGGGCACCGGCCGAACCATCAGAGCTTCGGTCGATCAGCTACCACCGATGGATTGTCCGCAACATAAGATCGTGTCGCTGGTCGGCAATATCACGCCGGACGGCTCCGCCAGCTTCTACGACGTGATCACCAAGATATCCGATACGGTCAAGGCTCCGCATTTTCCGATGCCGGTGCCGGTGGTGGCAAGCACCATCGAGGAGAAAACGGTCCTGTTGAAACTCAAGCCCGTGAAGCATGTCTGCGAACTGGCCAAACATGCGGACGTCACCATGGTCGGCATCGGCGAGCTCGGGGACCAGGCGCCGCTGTTCGTGGACGGATTCATCACTCGCGACGAATTGCGCGCATTGCGCAAGGCCGGCGCGGTCGGTGAGATCGTCGGCTGGGCCTTCGACCGAGACGGACAAATCCTTAAGGGCTTCACCAACGAACGCGTGGTCAGCGTGCCGATCCGCAACGCGAGCCCGAATACGGTGATCGGCGTCGCCATGGGCCCTTCGAAATTGCCCGCGATTCGCGCGGCTCTGGTCGGACAATTGGTCCGCGCCCTCATCACCGACGAGAACACAGCAACCGCGCTGCTCGCCTGACGGCAAAACGGGCGCGAATTCGCGGGAAACGCGAACCCGCTTGACATTCTTGACGCCGTCATGTGAGCATTCGCCCCAATACAGAGCAAATGCTCATACGAATACGGGAGGAAACGATGAAGAGAGCCTTGGCCGCAATGGCTGGCTTGGCCGCGATCGCGCTCGCCGGCCCCAGCTTCGCCGACACCAAGTTGACGATCGCGACCGTCAACAACGGCGACATGATCCGCATGCAGAAGTTGACCGACGACTTCAAGTCCAAAAACCCGGGCATCGATCTCGAATGGGTGACGCTCGAGGAAAATGCGCTGCGCCAGAAGGTCACCACCGACATATCTACCAAGGGCGGCCAGTACGACATCATCACCATCGGCATGTACGAGACGCCGATTTGGGCGAAGCAAAACTGGCTGGTGCCGCTCGACGATCTCGGCGCGAGCTACGATGCCGGCGATATTCTGCCGGCGATCAAGAACGGCCTGTCCTTCGACGGCAAGCTCTACGCCGCGCCGTTCTACGGCGAGAGCTCGATGATCATGTACCGCAAGGATCTGTACGAGAAAGCGGGCCTGAAGATGCCCGACAACCCGACCTGGGACTTCATTAAAGAAGCGGTCGCCAAGACCACGGACAAGGCCGGCGAAGTCTACGGCATCTGCCTGCGCGGCAAGGCGGGTTGGGGCGAGAACATGGCGTTTCTGACGACCATGGCGAATTCCTACGGCGCACGGCTGTTCGACGAGAAGTGGCACCCCGAGTTCACCGGTCCGGAATGGAAGACGACTCTCAACACCTATCTGGACCTGATGACGAAGTACGGCCCGCCTGGCGCCTCATCGAACGGGTTCAATGAAAACCTGGCGCTATTCCAATCCGGCAAATGCGGCATCTGGATCGACGCCACCGTTGCCGCGTCCTTCGTTACCGATCCCAAGGCCTCGAAGGTCTTCGACAAGGTCGGCTTCGCCCATGCACCCAGCGGCACCACCGCCAAGAACTCCAACTGGCTCTGGGCCTGGGCGCTTGGCATTCCGTCGAGCTCGCAGAAGCAGGATGCCGCCAAGAAGTTCATCGCCTGGGCGACCAGCAAGGATTATCTCGCCCTGGTTGCTTCGAAAGATGGCTGGGCCAATGTTCCGCCGGGCACCCGCAAGTCGCTCTATGACAATCCCGACTACCAGAAGGCAGCCCCTTTCGCGGCGATGACCTTGCTGTCGATCGACTCAGCTGATCCGAGCATGAACGGCAATTCCAAGCCAAAGCCCTATATCGGTGTGCAGTTCGCTTCGATTCCCGAATTCCAGGGCATCGGCACCGAAGTGGGTCAGCAGTTCTCGGCCGCACTGGCTGGGCAGACGAAGCCCGAACAGGCGCTCGAAAACGCGCAAGCGCTGGCCGAGCGTGCCATGATGAAGGGCGGCTATATTAAGTAGCGGACCGTCCGCGACCGGTCACCCTGCCCGACAACGGGTAGGGTGACCATCGCGAGCGAACAAAGCTAAGCTCGCCCAACACGCGCCGGGGATTCGTCATGGCCACGCTACATACACGTTCGCTCGCGCGAGTGATGGTCGCGCCGTCCGTGGTGCTTCTGTTCGTATGGATGGCGGTACCGCTGGCGATGACTCTCTATTTCTCGTTCCTGCGCTACAATCTGCTGCAGCCAGGACCGACGCCCTTCGCGGGTTTTTCCAATTACTATTACTTCGTAACCGATCCGGCGTTTTGGGCGGCGATCGCCAACACGCTGTCGATCGTCGTCGGCACCCTGGCGATTACGATCGTCGGGGGCACACTGTTCGCGCTGATGCTCGACCAGCCCATCTGGGGCCAGGGCGTCGTCCGAATTCTGGTGATCTCGCCATTCTTCGTCCTTCCCACCGTGGCGGCGCTGGTCTGGAAGAATATGCTGATGCATCCGGTCTACGGCATCTTCGCCTGGATCGCGCATGTCTTCGGCGTTACCCCGGTCGACTGGTTCGCCCAGGTTCCGCTTCTGTCGGTGACCGTGATCGTCGCCTGGCAGTGGTTGCCTTTCGCCACGTTGATTCTGTTGACCGCGCTGCAATCCTTGAGCGAGGAACAGAAGGAAGCCGCCGAGATGGACGGCGCCAGCATCATCTCGATCTTCTACTACATCACGCTGCCGCATCTCGCGCGCGCCATTACGGTCGTCATCTTGATCGAGACGATTTTCCTGCTGTCCGTGTTCGCGGAGATTTTGGTCACCACCAATGGCGGGCCCGGCACCGCCACGACCAATATCCCGTTTCTGGTCTATTCCCAGGCGCTCCTGCAATTCGACATCGGCGGCGCGTCGGCCGGCGGCGTGATCGCCGTGATTCTTGCCAACATCGTCGCCATTTTCCTGGTCCGCCTGATCGGGCGGAATCTGGAGGACTGAGCCGATGGCACGCCGCGTCACGACCCAGCGCAAAATTCTATTCACCGCATTCGGTTGGCTGTTCGGCCTGGCGATGTTCTTCCCGATCCTCTGGACGGCAATGACCAGTTTCAAGAGCGAGGGCGATGCGATCGCGTCGCCGCCGCTCCTCTTTTACCATTGGACGGTCGAAAACTATGTCGAGGTGCAAAGCCGATCGAATTATTTCCTGCATTTCGGCAACTCGGTCGCGATCTC
>Ga0181537_10002868_pt1 | contig 14993 bp, 6 predicted proteins | sample PEATcosm2014_Bin_39_FD_119765 | JGI IMG/M metagenome (GOLD analysis project Ga0181537, IMG submission 119765) | Peatland microbial communities from MTU Mesocosm Facility, Houghton, MI, USA - PEATcosm2014_Bin23_10_metaG | ecosystem: Environmental > Terrestrial > Soil > Wetlands > Peat | place... | reverse complement strand
GGGCGTCTCCTCCTCGAGGATCCAGTGACGCAATTCCGAACGCTCTTCCGGGGGAAGGTGTTGGATCGCTTCCTGGATTTCCGCCAGCTTGGTCATGGCGAAAACGTAGCTCTAAACAGCCGACGGACAACTGGAAAATGGGAGCCTTCATCACCGATTCGGGGCAGAAAATGAACCGACATCTTGCTCAATTGGCGCGGAAGGGCGCCGGGCATTAGACCTCAATCGGCGAAAGTCCTACACTTGCGCTCCGATCTTGAGCGGAATGGGCCGGGTTTGAAAATCCGACAATCGGTGTTTTCCCCTCTGTATCGCAGTTGGTCGTAAGTGACCGGTGCTTACGCTTTAGACCCCAGAAGCCTGTTTTTTTGGCGGGCGATTCACGGATCGTCGCGGGCCAAATGTTATTCAGCGATCTCCACGGTGACCCCTGTCTCAAGCACCCTGGCGCCCCCTCCGCTGAACAGTCCCTTCACGGGGCTCACGTCATGGAAATCCCTTCCCCGGGCGATCACGATGTGCCCCGAGCCCACGAAGCACCCATTGGTGGGATCGTAGTCGACCCATCCCGATCCCGGGATGTAAACCGACACCCACGCGTGGGAGGCGTCCGCCCCGGCCAGCCTGGGCTGCCCGGGACGGGGATGGGTCAGCAGGTAGCCGCTCACATAGGCCGCGGGCAGCCTGCATTGCCTCAGGCAGCTGATGAACAGGTGCGCGAAATCCTGGCAAACCCCCCTGCGCTCCGCGATGACCTCCGAGAGCGGCGTCGAAATCTCCGTCGCCTCCCGGTCAAAGACGAACGCGCTGTGGAAGCGCTCCCCGAAAAGCGCCAGCCAGTCCATCGTGGAAATTCCCGGATCGATGTCGCCCCCGAGCTCTTCGGACAGCTCCCGGGCCTCGGGAAGCAGCGGGACGAGCGACGTGGCGTTGAGATATTGCTCCAGCGAGAAGTCCTCCTCCAGGACGGCCCGGTCGACCAATTCGGGGATGTCGCCGAAGGGAGGGGTGAGGCCGGCCATCGTGAGGACGGGCTCATCCCGCCAGACGATGCTCCGGCTCGTGATCGTCAGCTCCCTGTGGGGCTCCTGGAGGGTGAAGAGGTGCTGCTTGTTGCCGAAGTAATCAAAGCGCGACGCGAGGTCGGTCGGGTGGGGCGCCACCTGGAGCTCGAAGGATTCGCACTGCTGGGCGTTCTCGTTCATCGGCTGAAGGTGGAGCGACTGCCAGGCGGAGCCCACGGGCGTGCTGTGGGTGTACTTGGTCCTGTGCGTGACGCTGTAGCGGGGCATGGGCGCTGATTGTTTATCCTGTCCCGCCCGAGACCTCGGAATGGCTGAAGTAGATGTGCGACAACCGGCTGTTGAATTCCGTCAGGATGGCCTCCGCGCCCGTGAAGAACGCCTGCGCCTGGTGTGCGTCGCTCGCGAGGACGGTGGGCTCGATCAGCTTGGCGTTGCTGACCAGCCGGAAGGCCGTGGCGCGGAGCGCCGAGACCGCGCGAGGCGCCAGCTCCTCGGGGAGCGCCGCGACATGCTCCGCGATCCGGTCGGCCTGGAACCGCAGGCCCCGCGGGTTTTCCGGGGCGCCGATCAGCCACGCGAGGATCGAGGCCGGCTGGTACACCCCGTGGTAGAGGCTCTTGTAGGTGAAGAGGCACGCCGTGTAATGAAGGAGCGTCTGGAGCCGGAACTCGCTCGGGGGCTCATGCGGCGCCCCGACCGCGCGCTCCGGCAGGAGCAGTTCGTCGGCGAGGAAGACAATGTGTCTCGCCCGCTCGACCCGCAGCCCCAGTTTGAGGAAGTGCCAGCCCGTGTCGTGGGCCAGGGTTTCGCTGCCCAGGGCCTCGATGGAGGCCAGCTGCTGGCCGAGGTCGTGCGCGCCGAGCGGGTTGCCGCCCGCAGCTATGGCCCGCAGGCGCCGGATGACCCTCCAGAACTCCGGGGGCAGGCTGACCTTCACTTGGTCGAGCACCCGGATCAGGCTGTCCAGGTTCGCCGCGAGGCTTCCGGGATGCTCCCGGTCGTCCGCCTCGGCGCGTATCTGGGCGGCCATGGCCTCCAGGGTCGCGTCCTCCTCCGGCTCGCTCTGCCGGGGCGTGCGGAGGAGCCGCATGGCGTCCCGGGTCACCTCGGGATCGAGCGCCGCAGCCTCGCCCTGGAGCAGGGGGTCCAGCTGATCGAGAAGCCGGAGCATCTGCGCCGTGCGCTCCAGGTACCGGCCGAGCCAGTAGAGGTTGTCGGCCAGCCGGCTCGGCGTGCTCTCGATGCGGGGGTAGCCGGCGCCCGAATCGGGAAGGATGATCACGGGCGGATCATGGGGGGCGCCCGATGAGAGCACCCAGGTGTCCTTGGTTGCGCCGCCCTTCTGGAGGGAGACGATCGCGTCGGCCCCCGTCGGGTCAAACCGGGTCAGGCCGCCGGGCATGACGCGGTACTCCCCGTCGTTCCAGACGACGAAGAGACGCATGACGAAGGGCACGGGCCTCAGGCCCCCCTCGGACCATGCGGGGGTCGTGCCGAGGAGAAGGCGCTCCTGGCCGCAGAAGTCTCCCGGGCGCGAACGTATGGCCGCGGCCAGAGCGTCGCGGTCGCCGCCACTCAGGAGCGCGCCGTAGCGCGTGGAGGAGGCCCCGCGCGCCCGGAAGGCCGGCTTGATCACGAGGGCCGGAAGGTTGTCGAGGACGTAGTCCCGCGCGGGCGCCTGGCCGCACCACCAGGTGGCGACGCTCGGGAGCCGAAGGGCCTCGCCGAGCACGGCCTGGCAGAGGGGCTTCAGGAAGGCGAGGAACGAGGCGCTCTCGAGCGCGGACCCGCCGAGCTGGTTCGCGAGGGCGACCCTGCCGCCGTGGGCGGCGTGGACGAGGCCCGGCACGCCGAGGACGGACTCGGAGTTGAGCTCCAGCGGGTCGCAGAAGCTGGAATCCACCCTGCGGACGATCGCGGAGACCTTCCGGAGTCCCCCGACCGTGCGCAGGAAGACCTGCCGGTCCCGCGTCGTGAGGTCCGCCCCCTCGACCAGGGGGTAGCCGAAGTAGCGGGCGAGGTAGGCGTGCTCGTAGTAGGTCTCATTGGCCGGTCCGGGCGTCAGGAAGACAATCCGGGCGTCCTCGCCCCGGCCCGGGAAGGGGGCGAGCCTCGCCAGGGAGGCGCCGAAGTCGTGGTAGAAGGGGGAGATCGGCTCGACCCCCATCCCCTGGAATTCCTGGGGAAGGGCCGTGTGGACGAGGAAGCGGTTCTGGAGCGTGTACCCCAGCCCCGAGGGGGCGTCCATCCGGTCCTGGAGGACCCACCACTTGCCGTCGGGCGAGCGGGCGATGTCGACCGCGTAGTGGTGCAGGAAGACCCCCGGCTGGTTCCCGAGGCCCGAGCAGGGCCGCAGGAACCGGGGGTTTGCCATCGCGAGCTTGGCCGGGAGGATCCGGTTCCTGAGGAATTTCTGGGGGCCGTAGAGGTCGGAGAGAAGCGTGTTGAAGAGCCTCGCCCTCTGGCGAAGCCCGTCGCTCAGGACCGCCCAGTCCTCCGCGCCCACGAGCTGGGGCACGACGTCGAGGGGCCATGGCTTGGGGTCCGAGCGGGCCCCCGCGTAGACGTTCATGCTGACGTCCTGCTCCAGGACGGCTCGGCTGCAGGCCTCCGTCGCAGCTCTCAGGGTCGCCGAGGGATCCGGGCCCAGGCGCGCGAAGAACGCCGCCCAGGCCGGCCGGATCGTCCCGTCGGGCGCGCGGCATTCGTCGTAGCGGCCGGGAAGCCCCGCGTACCCGGGCAGGGGGTCGTCGGTCGCGATGAGTGGGGTCGGCGGGGCCATCGTAAAAAGCGGCGTAGGGCGCCTCATCCCTGGGCGGGCTTTGCCTTGTCCGCAAGGCGCAGGTCGACCGTGTATCGGAATTCCGGGGAGGCGGGGCGCTCCGCCACCGGCCGCATCGGGCCGGGGGTGTAGCTCTGGGGGAAGAACCGGGCCAGCCGGCGGCTCTCCGCCTCATAGGAATTGACCGGCATCTTGGCGTAGTTGCGGCCGCCGGGGTGGGAGACGTGGTAGGTGCAGCCGCCGATCGAGCGTCCGTTCCAGGTGTCGACCAGGTCGAAGACCAGGGGGCTGTCGACCCCGATCGTCGGGTGGAGCGCCGAGGGGGGCTGCCAGGCCCGGTACCGCACGCCGGCGACATGGTCGCCGCTCGCGGTCCCGGTGGAGTGGAGCGGGATCAGCACCCCGTTGCAGGCGACGACGTAGCGCTCCGGGGAAAGGCCCGAGAGCTTCACCTGGAGGCGCTCCACGGAGGAGTCGACGAAGCGCACCGTGCCCCCGATGTTCTCCTCGCCCATCACGTGCCAGGGCTCGAGCGCGTGGCGCAGCTCGATCTCCATCTCGTGGCAGCGCACGCGCCCGAGGACGGGGAGCCGGAACTCGAGGTGCGGGGCGAACCAGCTCTCCTGGAACGCCAGGCCCCAGCCCTTCAGGTCCGCGACGACCTCGGCGATGTCGGCCTGCAGGAAATGGTGCAGCATGAACCGGTCGTGGAGCTCCGTGCCCCAGCGCGCGAGCCGCCTTGGGCTAAACGGGTGCTCCCAGAAGCGGGCGACCAGCGCCCTGAGGAGCAGCTGCTGCACGAGGCTCATCCTCGGGTGCGGGGGCATCTCGAAGGCCCGGAACTCGAGGAGGCCCAGGCGCCCGGTGGCGCTGTCGGGCGAGTACAGTTTGTCGATGCAGAACTCGGCCCGGTGGGTGTTGCCCGTGACGTCGACCAGCAGGTTTCGGAAGATGCGGTCGACCAGCCAGGGCGGGCAGACGCCCGGGGCGTCGCCCGCCTTGGCGAGCTTGCGGTCGAGCTCGAGGAACGCGATCTCCAGCTCGTAGATGCTGTCGTTCCTCGCCTCGTCGATCCGGGGGCTCTGGCTCGTGGGGCCTATGAAGAGCCCGCTGAAGAGGTAGCTGAGCGCGGGATGCTGGTGCCAGTAGGCCAGCAGGCTCTTCAGCAGGTGGGGCCTCCTCAGGATGGGGCTGTCCTCGGGCGTCGGGCCGCCCAGGACCACGTGGTTGCCGCCGCCCGTGCCGACGTGGCGGCCGTCGACCATGAACTTCTCGGCGCAGAGCCCGCATTCCCGGGCGGTGTCGTAGAGCCACTGGGTCTTCCTGCAGAGTTCCGGCCAGGTGACCGACGGGTTGATGTTCACCTCGATCACGCCCGGGTCGGGCGTGATCTTGATGTTGTCCAGGACCGGGTCGAAGGGGGGCAGGTAGCCCTCGAGGACGACCGGCTTTCCGAGCGACGTGGCGGTAGCCTCCACGGCGTCCAGGAGCACGAGGTAGTCATCCACGCGGTCGACCGGCGGCATGAAGACGTGGATGTTGCCGCCCCTCGCCTCGACACAGAGGGCGATCCGCACCTCCGTGTCCGGGTTGGGCCCGATGGACCCGGGAATCCTCCAGGGCTGCAGCGAGAGCGGAAGCCTTAGGCCCATCGGGGAATCTCCCGGGATCAGGAACATCCGGCCCGCCACAAAGTGCCAGGCCGAGGACCTCCATGCGCCGGACGGGTCGCGGATCACGGGGAGCGCGTAGCCGACCGCCGTGTCGACGCCGGCCTCAAGCATGGCGCCCAGGCGGTCCCGCTCCATCTTGTCGTTCGTGCTGACTTCGCCGGGATTGTACCCCGCGGGCAGCCTGCGCTCCCTCCAGACCGTGTAGAGGGCGTCCTCGAAGCCGGGGACGAGCCGGTCCTCGGCGATCCCCAGGCGGCCGGCGAGGGCGGCGGCGAAGGCGCGGGCGTCCTCGCCCGTGTGGGTCCCGGGCACGGAGGGGTCGGCGAGGAGGAGGGGGATCTGCCAGACGGGCTTGCCGTCCTTCCGCCAGTAGCACGAGAGCACCCAGCGGGGCAGCGGCTCGCCCGGGTACCACTTTCCCTGGCCGTAGTGGAGGAACCCGCCCTTCCCGAACTCCCTGAAGACCCTTGAGAACAGCTTGCCGGCCAGCTCGCGCTTGCGGGCGCCCAGGGCCAGCGTGTTCCACTCCGCCCCGTCCATGTCGTCCGCGGCGATGAAGGTGGGCTCGCCGCCAACCGTGAGCCTCACGTCCCCGGCCTCGAGGATCGTGTCGATCTTCTGCCCCACGGCGTCGATCGACGCCCAGTCGTCGGCGGAGTAGGGGAGCGTGACCCGCGGCGTCTCGAGGATCCGCCGCACGTTCATGGCAAAGGCGAAGGTGCTCTCGGATTTCTCGACGGCCCCGCTGATCGGGGCGGCGCTCGAGGGCTCGGGCGTGCAGGCGAGCGGGATGTGGCCCTCGCCCGCGAGGAGGCCCGAGGTCGGGTCGAGCCCGATCCAGCCGGCCCCGGGAAGGTAGACCTCGCACCACGCGTGCAGGTCCGTGAAGTCCTGGGAGGCGCCGGCCGGGCCGTCGACCGCCTTCACGTCCGGCCGAAGCTGGATCAGGTAGCCGGAGACGAAGCGGGCCGCGAGGCCGATGTGCCGGAGCACCTGGACGAGGAGCCATGCGGAGTCGCGGCAGGAGCCGCAGCCGAGGGTCAGCGTCTGCTCGGGCGACTGGACCCCCTGCTCAAGGCGAATGAGGTAACGGACCGCGCGGCTGACGCGCAGGTTGAGCGAAACCAGGAAGTCGAGGGCCGGTCGGGGCGTCAGGTCGATCGCGCCCAGGAATGCGTCAAAGGCGGGCGTGCCGGCGTCCTTCCGCAGGAAGGGGGAGAGCTCGGTTGCGAGCTTGGGCTCGTAGGCAAAGGGGATGTTCTCCGCGACCGGGTCCAGGAAGAAGTCGAACGGGTTGTAGACCGTCATGTCCGCGATCAGGTCGACCTCCACCGTGAAGACCCTTGTGGGCTTCGGGAAGACGAGCCGGGCGCTGTAGTTGCCCTGGGGATCCTGCTGCCAGTTGATGAAGTGCTCGGCCGGCTCGACCTTCAGCGAGTAGCTCAGGATGGGGGTGCGGCAGTGGGGCGCCGGCCTCAGCCGGACGGTCTGGGGCCCCAGCGTGACAGGCCTGTCGTACAGATACGAGGTGCGGTGGTGAAGGGCGACGTGAAGGGCCATGGTTGGGGATGCAGCGGGAAGACCAGCTTAGACACAACCACGCAGGACTCGAGCCATCTGTCGGGGCCCTGAGGAAGGGGGATCGATTTCCGGGAATGTAAATGCATGCCCCCAAGGAAATTGAGGCACGGGTTTCATATTTGTGGTCGAGTTCAAGGCGGTCGCGACGTCCAGGCCTGCCTTTTTCGCATTCCCTGAAGGCTTGGCTTACCATTGGGAATCAGCGCCATCAAGAACCCTCGGGTCCTCAAGCTCGCCGACACGGCGGTCACCGTTTCGTTCGTGCGCGCTCTGGCTTCGCTTGTAAGCGTCCGGCCGGCGGCCTCGGCTTGATATCTAGATGGTGCCTATTGAGCAATCACGACGGTGCCATGCGATAAATCGCAGTGGTGCCCGTAGGGAAGAGCAGGAGTTTCTTACGCTGCCCTCCAGTTGGCCGTTGTAATCGCGTCGAGGTCGTCCTTGGTGGTCATCGTCGGCAACCGGGTGAGGACGTCCCTGAGGTAAGCCAGGCGATTGATGTCGTCACGATCAACCCACTTCACGAGGTGTAGCTAATGCCGGGATAGTTTGACCAGGTCCCTCAGGAAAGCCTCCTCGTCGTCTGGGGTTTCCACGCTTGCCCCAAGTGGAGGCCGGCAGAGGAGAGGTCAAGATCGCAGTACCCTTGGATAGGCCGAACCCACTTCGTTTCTAGACCGGTATCTTACACGCCCGTTTGCGGCTGAGCCAACCTTCTCGCCGCCACGAATCATATATAGCCCTATAACGATTTACGGCTAAGCATACGCAAATATAGGCGAACTGGCCGGGTGTCTTCAAGGATCGCATTAGACTAAGAGGATATAGGTCGGCCCGAGAGGGCAGGCTATAATAAATGGAGCAACCAACAAAACAATAAACAACGCCACTGAGCTGGATATAGTATGTCATACTCGCGACCATGCTTACTTAGCGCCTCGATTGAACGGCATTTGCCCTCCAGCCCAGAACTTCATGGAGTCGAATTTTGTCAGCACGGTCCCGTGCTCGATGCGCGACATTCCAGGAAGCAGATAATCCTTTGTGCGCTGCTTGTAGCTGCGATCCTCATTGATGGCTGTGCTTCACCCTCTGTGGGGATGAATCACGACAACAATGAATATACGGACGATTTCGCAGATATTTCAAATCGACAGCTATTGTTGAACATTGCTCGGGTCGCGAGTGATGAGCCTGCATACTTCTTGCAGATGGGAAACTTTACCGCCGGCTATACCTACACGGGAACTACCAGCATAGGAGGAACGGGTACTTCATTCACCCACCAGGTTGGCGGGGGAACGCCGGCGACCGCCACAACAACAACCACGACCGCGGCACCGTCTACCGTGGCGACGAATAGCGTCTCCACCGGCGGTGCAACCACTGGAGGCGGATCTACTGGGGGTGGATCCCCAACACCTACTGCCACGTCATCGATTGCGACCACCACCGCTGGGGCGATGACAGCGGCCGCAGATACGATGAATGCGCGGGCAATTCCAACGGCCACATGGGGGCTGGTGGCTCCGTCATTGGGCCTCACCTACACGTCGAACCCGAGCTACACTTTTGTGCCTCTCTCGGGAGACCAGGTGACCAAGGCGTTGTTTGCGCCGCTGCAGGGAAGCGTGTTTTCGGTGATTTTCCTGAACTGGCACGCTGACGTCGCGATTCGCACGGCTGCGCAGTCGATCATTCTGCTGCCGCCCAAGGCAAATGCGTCCGAGGCCGCACCGCTTATCATCACAGGGGTGACTCCGAAGGATAAGGTGGCTGACGACAAAGTTGCACCACCGCTGTTGCCAGCGGCCTGTTTGGATTCCGTTCAGATCAAGACGCAGCCTGAGGGTCAGACGATCACAAGCGGGAAAGATGCAACGTTTGTGATCGGTGCGGTCGCCGAAAAAGCTACGTATCAATGGCAGATCATTCGCCCGGGCAAAGACAAGTCAGGTGATGACTATGATTGGCAGGACTTGCATGATGTTTCCGGAGGCGACTCTCGGCTCAGCATCAAAGGAAGCACATCTTCGACACTCACCCTTTCAAATGTACCGGACAAACTTGCCGGGAGCTTCGTACGCTGCCTCGTAAGGGTGACCAACAGCCCAATCATTCTGGAAAACGATCCCCGGGATCCGAGCTATCCCTATTTCATCGCACTCGCTTACGAGGTTAACAAGGCGCAACGTGAGGCAAAGATCCCCTGGCTTGGCGACAAATCTGATATCCAGAAGCAGGCTGACGCCGCCGCAGAGGCTGGAGCAAAGGCCGGTGCCGTTACGATTTCAAAGGTAAAGATCTCCGATATTCTGGCTGCCGATGCTGCAGGGTACAAGGTCGTCAACTCCAGCGGCGGAGCCAAGGACAGCTTTCTGCTCTACAAGAATTCACCCCCTCAGAATGCCCAAGAATATTCGTTTCCTCCACTCGATCAACTTGGGGATTATCCGCTCCTCAATTGGATGGTCGCAAATGGCTGGAGCCTTTCGACATCGCTCCGCAGTTTCGACAATGTCCTCTATCAAGTCGCCCGTGAAAAGCAAAGATGGCACGACTTGGGGTCGACAGGACGCTCGTTCCTTCCTGCGAATGTGGTGCTCCCCGTGGTCAACGCTCGCCTAGAGACACCATCCGAACCGGAGGATATGGCGGGTGGAGATTTCCTGAAAATCAAGGACGGGGACATGACGATAAAGGTTCATCCGCTGCTGCGCATCCTTCCGGCTGAATATATGCCGAGCAATCCTTTGGTGGAGCTATATCATTTGCAGAATGGAAAGCGCCAGCACTTCGTAGTGGGAGACGTCAAAGGCGAGAAGTATTTCGATCCGAGTAGGCCCGATGAAGGTTGGACGCCTTCGATAGGAAACAATACAGAATTCACCTTGCTGGCTTATTTATTTAGCCAGGCGTCTATCGACTCTAGCAAGTTGCCCATCCAGCAGCTGATCGACGTCCGCTAGAGGGGCCGGTTGTAGGTGGAAGGCGTGGCCGAATGAGCCCTTTCCCCGACCAAACCGGCTCCGTCACCCCTTCACCGGCTCCGTCCTGAACAGGAGCTTCCCAGCAACCTTCGAAACTATCAGCATGATCGCCGCCGCCCCGCCGACCAGGGCCGCGTGCATGAGCCAGAACTGTATCCCGGACATCCTTTCCAAGAGACCCCCGAGCCATCCCACGAGATTGTTGCCGAGGAAGAGGTGCACGTAGTAGAGCCCGATGATCGTCCCCACGAGGGCCTTCGGCGAGGCGCGGGTGTACATAGCGAGGCCCACGGGGAACACGTTGGCGAAGCCGAGGCTGTTCAGGATTTCGAAACCGAAGACCCAGCCGATTCCGGCCCTGTGGCCGGTCGACGAAACCACGGCGGCCCCGACGAGAGAGAGGAGCGCGGCCGCGCTGAGCGCCAGGCCGATCGACATCTTGATGATCTCGCTAGGCTCCTGGAAGCGCCTGGACCACATGCGCCAGAAGGCGAGGCCGGCGACGAGGCCGGAGACGCTCACGATCGCGTCGAGCGTGATGAGCCAGGTGGTGGGCATCGTCTTGCCGAAGAAGACGAGATCCACGTGGGCCGGGACCCAGAGCATGTAGGAGTTGAAGATCTGCTGGTTGCCGACCGCGCCGACGGCGAGGACCGGCAACAGCAGGATGAGGATGACGACCGCGATGCGCTCGTTGCGGGTGAGGGGTGGCTTCGGCGGGGAGCCGGCGGTGCGTTTCACCTGCTCGGGAGGCAGCCATTTCCGGCCGGACAGGTAGATCGCCAGGGCAAGGAGCATCCCGACGCCCGCGGCCCCGAAGCCGTAGTGCCACCCGTAGACCTCGCCCAGCGTGCCACAGACGAGCGGCGCGGCGATCACCGCGGCGTTTATGAAGAGGAAGTAGATCTGGAACGCGTCGGCGCGCCGGAGGTCGGCGGTCCCGTAGAGCGCGCTCACCTGGCTCGCGAGGTTCCCCTTGAAGAGGCCCACCCCCGTGAGGAGGCAGAGGAGCGCCACGAGGAAGGACACGTCGAAGGCCATGAGGAAATGCCCCGCCGCCATGAGTATGGCCCCGATCGTGATCGCGCGGGTCCTCCCGATCCAGCGGTCCGCCAGGAAGCCGCCCACGATCGGGGTCAGGTAGACGGTCCCGGTGTAGAGCCCGAAGATCGCCGAGGAGAGCGCCACCGTCGAGAGCTTGGACCCGTAGAGGTGATCGAGCATCGCGCGGAAGGCGGGGAAGCCCGCGATGTTCTCGACGTGCCCGGGGAGGAGGAGCTGGTTCACCATGTACAGCACGAGCAGCGTCTGCATGCCGTAGTACGAGAAGCGCTCCCAGGCCTCCGTGAAGGAGATGTAGGCGAGTCCGCGGGGATGGCCAAAAAAGCAGCGGTCGTTGGGATCGTCCGCGGCGACGGGGGTGGTCAACGGGTTCAAGTCCGTAGTGATTACGATCCGGCCGGCCTTGGCAATCCGGCAGCGGCCGGCTCCGCTATCCGGTGCTCCTGGGGACGGCGATGTGGTCGAGGAGCACCTGGATCTGCGTCCTCATCTGGGGATCCTCCGCTCGGGGAAGCACCTCCTGCAGCATCCGCCGGGCCTCAGGGACGTTCCCTGAATTGGCCAGGTCGATCGCCTTGCGGACCTCGCCCGCGACCTGGGCGCGGTTGCGGGTAAAAACGAGGTTCCCGCGCTCGGCGGGCTCCAGGGTCGCCTTCAGCATCTCGTCCGCAAGGGCGACCGCCGCCGGGTAATCCTGCTTCTGGAGGAGCGCGTTCAGGCGGTCGATGTCGTCGGACTTCCTCTGGTAATCCAGGATGGACCTGGCGCAGGTGACCGCGGTCTTCCCGGAACGCGCCGGGTCCGCCGCGACGGCCCGGAGGGCCTCGAGGCCCTGCTCCCTGCGGCCCTGCTTCAGCGCCACGACCGCCAGTCCCACCCGGATCAGGGCGTCGTCCGGGAAGAGTCTGGAGCCCTGCTCGAGGATCCAGGCGTCCGCGGGGCTGAGGGTGTCCAGGGCGAAGAAATTCGAGGAGAGGTTGTCGTAGGCGTGCTGCTCGAGGGGGTTCAGCGAGAGCTCGCGCTCATAGTAGTTGTCGGCGAGCCGCAGGTCCCCGCCGACGGTCGCCTGGGGGGCGAGGGTGTCGGGGGCGATGCCGAGTGTCGTGTCCCCGAGGAAGGAATAGACGAAATAGTTGCGCGAGCCCCGCTCGGCCGCGTTCCCGAAGCAAGTGGCGGCCTCGCCATATTCATGGGCCGCATAGGCCGCGAAACCCTCCGCCTCCCAGCCGGCGGGGCTCTCCGGCATCGCGGCCGCTATCCGCCGCAGGCGCTGCAGCGCCTCCTCCGGCCGGCCCACGGCGCAGAGAAGGCTCGCCTCCGCGAGCTTCACCTCGGCGGGCGACGCCGTCCTGGCCGTGAACCCCTTCTCCACCGCGGTCCGGTCGTATCTCAGGCGGGTCTCGGTGTACGAGCCGTGGGAGAGGTAGTCCTTCAGGCGCTCGTCCATGCCGGCGCAGTCGCTGCCGAAGACCCTCCTGAAGAGCGCGTCGGGGTCCGGGTCCCCCCGGAGGGCGCGGACCAGCTCGTTGTACTTGGTCCTTTCCTCCCAGTGGCCGGAAAAAAGGAGGTAGTGCACGAAGGCCCAGGATTCCGCATAGAAGATGCTGGTGCGCTCGCCCTCATTATAGAGGAGGGATCCGTGCCGGATCTTGAGTAGCTGCTTGAGCGGGATCATCTTTTCCCGGCTGAGCAGCTGCACGTGCCAGGGCAGGGGCTTCCCGTAGGTGTAGTAGCTGTCGTCGATCGAAAACGTCGAGAAGACCTCGGCCAGGCCCTCGTCCAGCCAGAGGGGCAGGGGAGTGTCCGAGACATTGGTCAGCCAGTGGACCTCCTCGTGGAAGACGAGCTGGCGGGTCTGCTCGTCCTCCTCGTCCGCCCCGACCTCGATGTAGTTGCCCATCTGGGAGCGCAGGAACATCCCGTTCACCTCCGCGGGCCTTCCCTTTTCCAGCGGCTTGTACGGCCTCATGTCGTCCTGCGACCGGAAGAGGACCACGGTCACCGGACGGAGGGCGGTTTCGTTGGTGTGGATGAACCTCCCGATGCCGGTGCGGAACTGCTCGAATTCCACGGCCCAGGCGCGGGTCTCCTTCTCTGGGACCGCGGAGATGATCGTGAAATGGCTCGAATCCAGCCGGGTCCAGGTGGGCTCGCGGGCAAGGGCCGGCGCCGAAAGGATCGCCAGGCAGGCAATGCGAGTCCCGAGCCTGAGCGGGCTTGGCATGGGGCGGAACAGTTGATTTTTGGGCGGACGGGGCAAGCCCTACCGGGCGGTGCCGGACAGTTTGGGTTTACCTTTTTTTGCCGGTCGATGGCTGCGCTGACATCCGGCGGAGTCCTAGGGGGTAAACCTTAGCCACGGTGTGGGCACCCTTCCATCCCGACACGAAATTGTGACTTTCAATGAATTGACCTGTAGGCACGGGACCTGCTGGTTTCGACGCCACCAATACGGTGGTTACCCCATAGACGGGGTCTCCCTCTTGTATCGGGCAAAACCTTAAGCCACAGATGGAATGAATTGCAGGTCCACAATTTGCCTTCCCTGCTCATCTGGGGGTTTTGCCCGGGTCGTTGTTAACAAGTTTTGGGAAAAAGGTATTGCAACTGGGCTACGTAATCTCCTCATTCCCGAGACTTCGGAAACTCTATTCCAGACTTCGGAACTGCTAATCTGTGTTTTCTCGATGACAAACCACGCTCGGAGGTTGCCGTAATGCTGCGCCCTAGGCCGTTTGTTTTTACGCTTTAAAAATATTGCTCCAATGACCCTCCAAGCCTCCCGGTTTACGGCAACTGCGTCGAAATTTCTCTCATGGGTCGCCCTCGGCGCCGCCCTCGTTGCCGCACCCATCGCGGCGCGGGCGCAGTCGCCGGTGTCTCTCGACGACACAAGCGGTGGGGTGATTAACGTTGTGCCCAATACACCGGCGGTCATCGACGCGACGCTCACTGATGATGACCTCGACTCGGCAGTCCCTTATATGGGATTTCCTGGGTTTTCCCAGCTGACCGTTTCCATTACGAATTACGTCGGGCCCGAGGATGTTCTTGCCACTGGAACCCTCCCGGGTGTGGCCTCGGCAGGGTACCTGAATGGAGTGCTTACCGTTACCGACGATGGCTCGTTAACGCCTAACGATTGGACCAGCATAATTCAAGGCATCACCTACGAGGATACGTCGAGCGCGCCGAATAATACTACGCGAACGATCACTTTTGATTTTACGGACGGAGACGGAAATGTCGCACCCACGGTCAACGACAATGTGAGCTTTGCGCCGGTGGAGATAAACACCTCAGGGGAGTTCACTGCCTACACAGTGGGTAACACGAGCGTGATCGATTCCGGCCTCACCGTCTCGGATTTCTATCTCCCCACCAGCCTGTCCACGACGGGCACGATCAGCGTCGTCGACACGGGCATGAGCTACTCCGGTGAGGACACGCTCTCGTTCACCCCGGACAGCGACACGCCTGACATTTCGGTCGATGTTACCGACTCGACCCCGGGCAACCTGATCCTCACCGACGCCGCCGGGGTCGCCACGTCCACCGAGTGGCAGGCCGCTTTCGAGTTGGTTACTTTCACGGACACCATGGGTGGAGACCTCAGCAACCGCACGGTCACCTTCGAGCTGAACGACGGCTACAACGACGTATCTAATAACGACACCTTCACCGTTTCTCTGGCACCCACGCCGACACCCACGCCGACACCGACACCCACGCCGGTGCCGCCGACGGTGACCACGACGGGCAGCACGGTTAACTTCTCCGGCACACCGGTCGTCGTTGATGCGGGCGTCCTCGTGACGACCGACCCGACCATCCCGACCCTCGCCAGCGCGACGGTCACGATCACGACCAACTTCCAGGC
>Ga0181537_10002867_pt1 | contig 14995 bp, 14 predicted proteins | sample PEATcosm2014_Bin_39_FD_119765 | JGI IMG/M metagenome (GOLD analysis project Ga0181537, IMG submission 119765) | Peatland microbial communities from MTU Mesocosm Facility, Houghton, MI, USA - PEATcosm2014_Bin23_10_metaG | ecosystem: Environmental > Terrestrial > Soil > Wetlands > Peat | place... | reverse complement strand
CAACACACCAATCGAGCCCGTACGCGCCGAATTCACATGGCCCGATTTAGGTGAGCGGTTCGAGGTGATCAGAGCTGGAACAGCAGAATGGGAAGCGAGCGCTACTTTGAAGGAGGAGGAATTCACCCGGGCCGTAACGCTCGGGCTTTTTGACTACCTGAGGAAAAGCAGGTCCCAAGGCTTCGTCGTCTCACTTAGCGGCGGAGCCGATTCCACGGCCGTGAGTTGCCTGGTCGCCCAGGCGATACAGCTCGCCGCTGCTGAATTGGGGTTAGACGGCCTGAAAAAGAAGCTCGGTTTCGTTCCGGAGGTGGCTTCGATCAACGACATAGCTGGGTTAATTCGGAGATTGCTAACCTGCGTCTATCAGGCGAGCTCCAACAGCTCATCAACCACCCGCGAAGCGGCGCGCCAAGTGGCCAAAGCCCTTGGGGCGGCCTTCCATGAATTCAACATCAGCGCGTTGGTCGATGAATATAAAAAGATGGTCGAACAGGGGCTTGGGCGAAAGCTGAGCTGGAAAACCGATGATATCGCCCTACAGAACATCCAGGCGCGGGTGCGTTCGCCGGGAATCTGGATGGTAGCCAATTTGCAGAACGCCCTTCTGCTTTCGACCAGCAATCGATCCGAGGCGGCCGTGGGATACGCTACCATGGATGGCGATACGAGCGGCGGTCTAAGCCCCGTGGCCGGGATTGACAAGGCGTTCCTCCGCCAGTGGCTTCGATGGACGGAGAAGGAAGGCCCCAAAGGTCTGGGGAGCATCCCAGCTCTATCGGTTGTGAATCAACAAGCCCCAACTGCCGAGCTTCGCCCTCAGGAAAGCAAGCAGACCGATGAGGACGATCTCATGCCGTATCCGATTCTGGATGCCATCGAGAAGGCGGCGATTCGCGACAAGCAGACTCCAGTTGAGGTCTTCTTCCGCATGCAGGCTGAATTTCCCAAGGAAAATCGAGCCCAGCTTGGTCTTTGGGTCGAACGCTTCTTCCGACTGTGGTGCCGTAACCAATGGAAGCGCGAGCGCTACGCCCCCTCGTTCCATCTCGATGATGAGAATCTTGATCCCAAGACCTGGTGCCGCTTTCCGATTTTGTCTGGCGGATTTGAATTGGAAATTTCTGAACTAGCCGCATTGGTGAAAGCGAATCACGCATGACCTACCTCCTGTTTCCAGGCCGGCATTTGCTTAACACCTGTTTTCAGGAGCAATACCTGCATGGTGTCTTGGCTGCAGCGCCGGGAGCTCAGCCAGGATTAAAGCGCGGCCAAATGGTTCCCGGCGCTCCTATCACGCAAATCGTTTTCGCCATTACATCGTCCAACCAGGCGAACTCTCGTTATAATCCTGTTCCCTTTTACATCCGCGCTATCGGTGTAGATCGCTTCGCCAGAAGTCTGAAGGCTTCCGCCCCCTTTTCCATTTTCGGCATTCCTCACTACGGCCACACCGCCTCGTTCGCCGACTTTACAATCAAAGAAATCGCCGATCAGAGCGAGGGCTTGATTAGGCTAAGTCCATCCAACTGCCTGGTTTTGTGTTCAACACCTGCGGTGATCGAGCTTTATCAAAAGCTGGGTTACTCCATTTTAACCGCTGAACAGACACACCCAGGTGTACCGACACCAATCGAACTAGTCCGTGAGGTCGCGGTACATGGCGATGGCTGGCAAGCATCGGGACTGCTCAAGGATCAACTGGCAACCGCCAGCAGGTCACTCCTCAAGGATTTCCCGGAGGTCACGCGACGGATCACCCGCCTTTACAACGATCCACTCGTCAATCAGGAAGGAAGTCTGACTGAAAAGCGGAACTACAACACGTACGCCCGTGGTATGAACGAAATCATTCGGCTGAAGTACCTCGACATCTGCGAGGCGATCCGACCGGGTCGAATTGTGGACGAGGGTTGTGCCGACGGCGCGCTCCTGGCAGAAATCAGCCAGGGATTTCCTGACTCCGATCTCTACGGCATTGACCTCTCGGCCGAATTTGCCGACCGCTTCGAGGAGCGCCGACGGGCTGGCGATTTTGGCGGAAGTTATGTCCATTTCTTCCTCCGCAATTTGCTCAACCCCGTCTTTGAACCGGAATCAATAGACACAACGATCTGCAATAGCACCTTGCACGAGTTGTGGAGCTACGCGAACGGAGGATCGAGCGTCCGCGATTATCTGAAGGAGAAATATCGCCAACTTCGACGCGGCGGGCGTCTGGTCATTCGGGATGTTGTCGGCCCCGATCATGCTGAAGAAACGGTTTTATTGTGGTGCAACCGGGGCGACGGAAAGCCTTCGGACAGGACAGACCCTACAATACTGGAAGACAGGACCGAGACGATTCTCAGCCAGCTTTCGACCGAAGACCGATTTTATCTTTTCGTCCGTGATTTCCTGAGAAATAAACCAAAACGAAAAGCTGAATTAGTCCACTACCAGCAGATCGAGATGGAAGAGCGAACCTTTTTTCGCCTGAGCAGGCGGCTGGCTGGAGAGTTTCTTTCGAAGAAAGACTACATCGATAATTGGAACTCGGAGACCAACGAGGAGTTTTGCTTCTGGGACTTCACTCGTTGGAAGCAAGAATTGGCTGAAATTGGCTTTCAGGTTGTCGAAACGTTTTCCCACCCGACTCAAGGTTCACGCGTTTATTGCAATCCTTGGACCGTCGAGCACCGCTACAAAGGTTCCGTGGAACTACGGCAAGATAGCGCACCCCACCAGCTCCTGGAATTTCCTCCGACCAACATGGTTTTAGTTGCGGAGAAATAGAGGCTCCCAGGGAAGTTTTTATGAAAGTGTTATAAATACACTTTGACATAGTGTGATTTATACACTAGCTTGATCCCAGAAAGAACGAAACTACCATGGCACACACCTACGAGTATCCCCGGGCGGCGTTGACCGTTGACTGCGTTGTCTTCGGCTTTGACGAGGGGGATTTAAAGCTTTTGCTGATTCAGCGCGATCTTGAGCCTTTCGCGGGCAAGTGGGCGCTCCCTGGCGGCTTCGTCCGAGTTGAGGAATCTTTGGACGAAGCGGCGCTCCGCGAACTGCAGGAGGAAACGGGCGTAGGCAAGGTCTACCTGGAACAGCTCTATACTTTCGGCGAGCCCAAGCGCGATCCCCGCGAACGGGTCGTAACCGTCGCCTACTACGCCCTGGTGAAACTGAGCGATCACAGGATCAAGGGCGCTACGGATGCGCGCAACGCGGCGTGGTTCGATATCAACGACCTTCCCCGCGTGGCTTTCGATCATGAGAAGATCATCGAAGCGGCCCTACTGCGCCTGAAAGGCAAAGTACAGTACGAGCCCCTGGGTTTCGAGCTCCTCCCTCCCAAATTCACGCTGACGCAACTTCAGCACCTTTACGAAATCATCCTGGAGACGCCCTTGGACAAGCGGAACTTCCGTAAAAAAATCCTCGGCATGGATCTCCTCGTTGAAACGGACGAGATCGAGCAGGACGTCGCACACCGGGCCGCGCGCCTCTATCGCTTTGACGAAACCAAGTACCGGCACCTGAAGAAGAAGGGTTTCAATTTCGAGCTATGAACGCGCTGATCATCGTCGATATGCAGAACGACTTCATCGAAGGCGGAGCCTTGGCCGTCCCCGGCGGAAAGGGTCTCGTCCCCCTGGTAAACAAGCTGCAACCGCAATTTGACCTCGTCGTGGCCACTCAAGATTGGCACCCAGCCAACCATGGCAGCTTTGCGGCGAATCATCCCGGCGAAAAGACCTACGACGTAATCGATCTCGACGGTCTGGCTCAAACCCTTTGGCCGATCCACTGCGTCCAGAACACACCAGGAGCCGAGTTTGCTCCCGGTTTGGATAGGAGTAAGTGGGCAGCAGTCTTCCAGAAGGGAACCGACCCCACGGTCGATAGCTACAGCGGCCTATTCGACAACGGCAAACGTCGTGCGACTGGAATGGGAGACTTTCTCAAAAACAAAGGTGTGGATCACGTCTATGTACTTGGCCTTGCAACCGACTACTGCGTGAAATTCACGGCTTTGGACGCAGCGGCTTTGGGTTTCAAGACCGCCCTCATCGAAGACGCCAGCCGGGGTGTCGACTTGCGACCCGGCGATGTTGAAAAGGCGATCAATGAGATGCGCCAAGCCGGAGTACATATCGCCCGCGCCGAAACCATAACTGAGTACCGCAACTCAACGCACAAAAAGTAAGGGGAATACCATGAAACAGATCAAGTTTTACAAAACAAAAGAGCCTTTTGGCGAATTTTCCAACTTCGCTGGTTATGCCATTGAAATTGACGGGAAGATTTGGCCGACGACGGAGCACTATTTTCAGGCACAGAAATTTTCTGATCAAGCGTACCAGGAGCAAATTCGACTGACTCCATCTCCCATGATAGCGGCCCGCCTCGGACGGAGTCGGAAGTTCCCCATCCGGTCTGATTGGGAAGCCGCCAAGGACGACATTATGAGACATGCCGTAACGGAAAAGATCAAGCAGCACGATAAAATCAAAGCTCTTCTGATTTCTACGGGAAATGCCGAGATCATCGAACACACCACGAACGACCGTTACTGGGGAGATGGAGGTGACGGAACCGGCAAAAACATGCTTGGCACGATTCTAATGGAGATAAGGGCAAAGATTGAGAAAGGGTTATTATGATTGGCTTAAAAACTGTTCAACAAGGCGAGCGGGTCATGGTGTTGCACACCAATGGCAAGGTTAACTACGTCGACGGACCAACCAGGTTAGCGGTCTTCACGGCAAAGGTTCAGCCCCTGCGGCGAACAAGCGCTGAACCTCACCAGTTTCTCGTTATCCGGAAAAAGGATGGGACGACCGAACATGTGCCCGGGCCCGCCGCCGTCTGGTTTGATCCGGTTGTGCATCTCAAGATCGAGGTACAGGACGCGACAAAGATCGATGCGAATGAAGCTCTGGTGGTGTACCGGAAAATCGACGAGACGGTGACGCGGCGGATTGTGCGTGGTCCGGCCCTCTTCGTGCCCACTCCCCAGGAATGGGTGCACCAGTTCAGCTGGCACGGCACGGACCCCAAGCATGGCTATCGCAAGCTGCCCCATGCCCTGAACTTCACCAAACTCCTGGTCATCCCGGACCAGATGTACTTCGACGTCGAGAACGTACGCACAGGAGACGACGCCCTTTTGGTGGTAAAGCTCATGGTCTTCTTCGAGTTGATCGACATCGAGAAGATGCTGGACCAAACGCACGATCCCATCGCCGACTTCATCAATGCCCTTAGCGCAGATGTGGTCGACTATGTCGGAGGAAATGATTTTGAGGCCTTCAAGACGAAGACCGACGCCCTCAATCAGCTCGAAACCTACGGCCAACTGACGCAACGCGCGGAGAAAATCGGTTACCGGATCACCAAGGTGGTCTTCCGGGGCTACTACGCGAGTGACAAGCTGCAGGCGATGCACGACAACGCCATCGAGTGCCGTACGCGTTTGATTCTTGAGGCCGACACGGAGAAGCAGGCCCAGGAACTGGCCGATTTGAAACTGAAGCGCGAATTAGAGCGCGCCGCCACACGGCAGCAAATGGAGGAGGCTGAAACGCAGCATCAAAACCGCATCAAGCAACTCGAACACGATGCCGAGTTGGGCCAGCGCGAAACCGATCAGAAACAGCTGTTGGAAGCGAAGTGGCGCGAGGAAGAAATCGCAGCTGAGGTCAAGCGGCGTCAGAACACAATAGCTCTCGAGCACGAACGGGCCATGCACGAGGAACAGACCGGATTTTTCGCTCGCATGCGGGAGCTTCAGGTCGATCTGACACGATACCTGGTGGCCCAGTATCAGAACCCCGACAAGGTGATTCGCATCGATAACGGCCCAACACCACAGCTCCACCTGCACGAGAACTGAAGAACGAATAGAAGGCTTTATGAGTAAGAAGGACGTCAGCCAAAGTAAGTTTCTGAGCCTGGTGCTCCGGCATCAACCGGACACCATTGGCGTCAGCCTTGATCCGCACGGCTGGATTGATATTGAGGTGCTGCTTGGCGCAATGGCCCAACATGGCCGAAAGCTAAGCCGGGAGGATTTGGAGCGCTTGGTTCGCGAAAGCGATAAGCAGCGTTTCGCGCTGAGCGAGGACGGAAAGAGAATTCGAGCCAACCAAGGCCATTCCGTAGAGGTCGACCTTGCCCTTGTGCCTCAACCACCCCCTGAGATCCTTTACCACGGCACCGTGGATCGGTTTCTGGACTCCATCTTGGCTACGGGCCTGCGCAAAGGGGAGCGTCATCACGTCCACCTTTCTGCGAATCGAGAGACAGCCGAGAAGGTCGGTCAACGACGCGGCAAGCCCGTGATTCTGGAAGTTCGGTCAGGAGACATGCATCGCGCCGGCGTGCCTTTTTATCTGTCAGATAACGGCGTCTGGCTGGTGGACCACGTGCCCCCGCAATTTATCGCGCATAAGGAAGCGTCGATTGTTCCAAACTCGGGCAAGCATAGTCTCACGACTCTGTTTCGCCCCACCGGCCTAAACGAACTCAAGCTCGTTTATGAGTCGGGCATGAAAACTTGGCCCGCGCGTTTACCGGGACAGCCCATTTTCTATCCTGTGATGAACCGAGAATACGCGCAGCAGATTGCCCGCGATTGGAACTCCAAATCCGAACCAGCTCAAATCGGGTTTGTGCTTCGTTTCAACGTCGAGTCCTCTTGCGTCGCAAAGTTTCCCGTTCAAAAAGTGGGCGGAAAGGAACATCTGGAGCTATGGGTGCCAGCTGAAGAGCTGGACGAATTTAACCGACACATCGTCGGAACGCTTGAAATCGTCGACGTCTTTCGCGGTCCGGGTTGCAACGTCACCGTGGACGAGAAACTCCGCATTCCAAGCAATTGGCTGACCTAACCTACCATGAATAATCCAACTCCTGATGTCCCGCAGAAGCCTGAGAGTGAGCTTCTGTTCCAAGGTCGATTCCTCCGTGTGATAAGAAAAGGCCACTGGGAATACGTCGAGCGCAGTAATACCAGCGGCATCGTCGCAATCTTGGCGATTACCGAGGACAGGGAGCTTGTCCTAGTCGAGCAATTCCGCCCCCCCGTTAACCGACGCGTCATTGAGATCCCCGCCGGCCTGGCGGGAGATATCGTTGGCGAAGAAGACGAGGTCCTGGCCGAAGCGGCTAAAAGAGAGTTGCTTGAAGAAACCGGATACGAAGCAAACCAGATGCAATACCTGACGGAAGGCCCCCCTTCCGCCGGCCTTTCAACAGAAGTGGTAACCTTTTTCCGAGCACAGGGTTTGAAAAAGGTTTCTGACGGCGGCGGAGATGGTTCCGAGAACATTCAGGTTCACCTTGTCCCCTTGGCCAATTTGGAAACTTGGATCGCGACCAAGCAGAAGGAAGGCTGTCTCGTGGATTACAAAATCTACGCGGCACTTTATTTCGCAATTAAGGAGAAAACTGCGTGAAATCTCCGATGTCTGATGCGATCAGGGATGCTCGCCTCGATCTTTGCCTAGATGGTCTCTCCTTGGGAGATGCTTTTGGAGAGATGTTCTTCGGCGCTCCGCGATCTGCCCGGGGTGCGATCAGGGCCAACCAATTGCCACCCAGCAAGTGGTGGTATACGGATGACACTGAAATGGCTTTGGCCATCGCCGAAGTTCTCCGGGCCAAGGGTGAGATCAATCAGGATTTCCTCGCCGAAAGATTTTCCATCCGTTTCCTTGAGGAACCTGACCGAGGTTATGGCAAGGGAACGCGGGCTTTTTGTGAATGGATTAATCGCGGAGTTTTCTGGCAACAGGCGGCCGCGCTAACATTCAAAGGCGGCTCGAAAGGAAATGGTTCCGCCATGCGTGTTGCTCCGGTCGGAGCTTATTTTGCCGATTCTGATATCTCTCAGGTCGTCCATGAAGCGCAGAAATCTGCTGAGGTTACGCATCGTCACCCAGAAGGTGTGGCAGGGGCTATTGGCGTTGCACTGGCAGCGGCGACGGCTTGGCAAATGCGCGAAGCATCTGCTGACGTTGGAGCACAGGCGATATTTGAAACGCTATCGAAGCACACTCCGGAGAGCGAAACGCTGCAAGGCATCCGGAGGGCGTCGGAGTTGGATCTCAAAGCAGACCCAGAGCATGCTGCTAAGATCCTGGGCAACGGCACGCTGGTAACGTGCCCGGATACCGTGCCGTTTGTGATTTGGTCCGCTTGCCGCAATTTAGGTAACTACACCGAAGCGATCCTCGACACTTTGGCTGGAGGTGGGGATACGGATACCAATTGCGCCATGGTTGGGGGAATCGTCGCACTCTTTGCGGGAAGAAATAGTCTTCCTGCTCTTTGGCTGGAGAGACGGGAGCCGCTGAAGTTTTCTTAGCACTTCTACGACCGAGTTCTCTGATCGCATGAACCGCCCTATCTTATCTGTCCTGCTCGGAACTGCCGTGGGAGACAGCCTGGGTTTGCCAGCAGAAAACCTCCCACCCTGGAGGATTGAGAAGCGCTGGTCAGGAGCTTGGTCTCAACGCTTCGTTTTTGGCAGAGGCATGGTAAGCGATGACACAGAGCACACAGTTTTTGTGGCGCAGTGCTTGGCGCGAGGATCGGTCGATGCGAAGTCGTTTCAAAAGATGCTGGCCGCGAAACTGCGCTGGTGGTTGCTCTGCATTCCCGCAGGCATCGGCTTCGCCACACTACGAGCCATCCTCAAACTTTGGATAGGATTTCCGCCCTCCCGCAGCGGCGTCTTTTCCGCTGGCAACGGTCCGGCGATGCGGAGCGCGGTGATCGGTGCCCACTTCGCCGGCGACTTGGCTCGAATACGCGAGTACGTCACGGCCTCGACTCGATTGACCCACACCGACCCAAAGGCAGAAACGGCAGCTCTTGCCGTTGCACTGACGACTGGATGGGCAATTGGCGGACATCCACCCCATGGAGAGCATTTCGAGGAGCTTCGAGAGCAATGGGCTTCTGCTGGAGCCGATGATGCAGACTGGCTGGAGCTAATTCGGAAAATCGAAGACGCGAAAGACCGTCGGCTGACCGTTTCCCACTTCGCGCTCGAGCTTGGGTTGAAGAAGGGAGTGACTGGATATGCTTATCATACGGTCCCGGTTGCGCTGTATGCTTGGCTAACCCATTACGGCGATTACAGGGCTGGTCTGGAGGCTGTGCTCAATTGCGGTGGCGATACCGATACGGTCGGTGCGATTACTGGCGCACTCCTGGCCTTAAATAGCGAAATTCCTGAAGAATGGAGCTCGGGACTTTGCGACTATCCCATTTCGCGAGACTACCTTGAAAGCTTGGCTGTCGCCTTGGAGCTCGGACCAGACGAGATCACTCAACAGATCCCGACGTTTGCTTGGATCGCGCTTCCCTTTCGCAACATTGTCTTTTTAGCAATTATCGTAGCCCACGTCTGCCGCCGACTGATTCCCTGAATGATGAATTCACAACGTCCTTTCGAACGATCTTACTGGGCCGCACCTGGTCAACTCTTGGCCGGGTGCTATCCGGGCGATCTCAATCCAGAGGCCATGCGCGCCAAACTGGATGGCCTCTTGCGGGCTGGAATAACGCTCGTGGTCAACCTCATGGAAGCCACGGAAGTCGATCACACCGGTCGCCCTTTTATCGACTATCAGTTGCCACTCGAACAGGCAGCGAAGAAAGCGGGCCAGCAACTGGGTTGGATTCGTTTTCCCATCCGAGACATGTCAATTCCGCCAACGGCACAAATGCGAGAAATCCTCGATGCCATCCACACTGAGATTCGAGCCGGAGGCGTAGTCTACGTCCATTGCTGGGGAGGCAAAGGGCGGACAGCTACCGTTGTCGGCTGCTTCCTCCTAGAAACAGGTTTGGAAGATCGGCAAACCGTTCTAAATAAAATTCGGTCTCTGACGGCTCACGCTTCAAAGTTCTTTTGGCCCACGCCACAGACACAGGAGCAGTGTGACTTCGTAACAAATTGGAGCTTCGAGGCTCGATGAACGAACGAGAAGATCGTTTTCTCGGCTGTCTGACTGGCCTAGCGGTCGGGGACGCCGTGGGCACCACGCTGGAGTTTCGATCCCCCGGCACCTTCAAGCCCATCGATGACATGGTCGGTGGTGGCCCTTTTGACTTGGAAGCAGGTGAATGGACCGATGATACTTCGATGGCCCTTTGCCTGGCAGCGAGTCTGGTGGAAAAGAAGGAGTTCGATCCCATCGATCAATTGGAGCGTTATTGTCGATGGCATCGAGAGGGCTACATGGGTAGTAATGGAACTTGCTTCGATATTGGAAACACTGTTCGAAACGCCCTGGACAACTTCCGTCTCCATGGCAAAGCCAATTCCGGCTCAAACGATCCCGACAGCGCCGGTAACGGCTCCGTCATGCGATTGGCACCCGTGCCCATGTACTTCGGTTCGGACGCTGATGCTGCCATTGAGCATTCCGGTAAAAGCTCGCTCACAACGCACGGAGCCACGACCTGCGTGGATGCGTGTCGTTACCTCGGTGGTCTCTTGTGGGGTGCATTGAACGGAGCTTCCAAAGAGGATGTGCTGTCGCCTCGGTTCTCTCCGGCGAAGGACGCGTGGTCAAAGCAACCACTTTGCTCGGCTATTTCCGAGATTGCAGACGGCTCCTTCAAGCGAAAGAAGCCTCCAGAGATTCGCGGAACAGGTTATGTCGTTAAAAGTCTCGAAGCGGCATTGTGGGCATTCCATGCAAGTAAGGACTTCCGCTCAGGATGCCTTCTCGCGGCAAACTTGGGTGACGATGCAGACACGACTGGTGCAGTTTACGGGCAGTTGGCCGGAGCCTTCTACGGCTACTCCTGTATCCCGCAATCTTGGCGAACAAAGCTCAAGCACGGTGAAATGATCTGTGAGTATGCGACACAATTGATGAGTTTGAGCGGGATAGCGAAGGATCTCGACCTTCCTCGCGATGCAGCGTGAGGTAAACAGCCCCTTTTAGCGGCCCTTGCTTCGACTAAAAGGCCACTTCTCCTCCTGGCGTTGAGAGGTCCAGCCCCTAGCAGATGGCCCTGTTCGTTTGAGGCCTGTTCCCACCCTCAGACATACCGAGGCGCGTCATTTGAAGTACGTTGTAGCCCATGCGGGAATGGTCCCTTCCGTTTTCCATGCCAAAACGCCCGCGCCGAAGTGAGCAATGCGGCGGTGAGGATTCTCCGGATCGCTGTTGTCGTAAAGCTCCACCGACGAAACAAACTTGATTGCCTCGGCGAGGTTTTTCAGGGATCGCGGATAGCGGGCGGCTATCTTGTCCGGCGGAACGGCGTGACCGCCATTTTCCACCCGATGATGAACTCTTGCCTCGGATAGAGCAGAACTTTCCAACCCGATAAAAAGCAACCGCACATCGAACCCGGCCTCCATCGCAGCCCGGAGCATTGCCAACTTTGAGCCTACCGGATCGGAAAACACCGTTTCCGATATGAAACTCAGGCCGCGTTTGATGTAAAAGTCCCGCAGCTCATCGAGGGCGCGGGATGCCTCGTAGTCGCTTAGTCCTAATTCCCTGGCCACCACGTCGGCATTGAGAAACGGTAGGCCGGAATTTTGAAGATGCGCTTCATAGAAGGTGCTCTTGCCGGCACCGTTCGGCCCGGCCAGTAGAATCAAACTCGGCATCAGCGACTCGGGGCAGCTTTGGCTTTTGTCTTTTTGGCAGCAACAAATTCCCCTTTGACCATCTGCCCCGCGACCTTGCTGCCGTCAGCCCGATACTGGAGTAGAATCTCCGGCTGCCCCGGTTTGCTTCCGTAAAGCGGCCCCTTTTTCTTTGCCAGGAGAGCCACGGTTTTCTTCTTTCCTGCAGACGAATTGGCTTTTGCAAGCAAGTCATCCACGTTGACCGGCTCTTTCGCTTTCTTCAACTTCTCCACGCTCGATAGAGTAAGGACGGCTTCAAGGGCCTTGCCTAAGGTGGCCCAGTGTTCAAGCTGCTGCGCAATGGATCGGTGGAAGATTTCACCCGAAGCCCGGGCTTCCTTGATCAAAGTACCATCGATACGCAAAGGCATGCTGGTCATGACTCCAGCGTAGCAGATCGCTACACTCAATCAAGTGTCGATGACTGCGTTAGCTTGTCCGTTGGCTACACAATCGCTATTTGATTCAAGCAAGGACGGCACCATCCGATGCGCAACATTTATCTCCAAATTGAGGGAAAGCAGGTTGGGCCTCTCCCTGAAGACCAGATCAGGCAATTTCTCGCCGAAGGGAAAATTCAGGCCGACGCGCTGGCGTGGCACGAAGGCTTACCTGAATGGGTTCCCTTTGCAAATTTGATCGGCTTATCGTTAGCACCTCCATCTGAGCGAATACTCCACGCTGCATCCTCGGAGAAATTGGTGCGAGTTGAGAGCGTAAAGAAATCATTTGGCGACAAAATCGCCCTGAAGAACGTCTCCTTTTCAGTTCCTTCCGGCCAGATTTGCGGATTGCTTGGCCCCAACGGCGCGGGAAAAACGACACTGTTCAGGCTCCTCATGGGGATTCTCAAGGCGACGGAGGGGACGTTGCAGATCGACGGCCACGACGCCTTTGAAGACCGCGTCCAGGTTAAGCGGCTGATCGGCTTTCTTCCGGACGAACCGGTTTTTTATTCCTACTTATCCGGTCGTGAAATCCTTGAACTGAGCGCGGCGATGCATGGCCTCGATGTCCGCACAACAATGGATCGATTTGTGCCGGTGATCGCAAGATTGCGCCTGGCTGAGGACATCAACAATTATGCTGAGGATTATTCGCGGGGAATGAAGAAAAAGCTTGGTCTGCTGCTGGCCATGTTGCACGAGCCAAAGCTTCTGGTTCTCGATGAACCCACCAACGGCCTCGACGTCGAATCGACCCACCTCTTTTACGACCTGATCCTGGACGAGGCCAAACAGGGAACCACCGTCCTTTTTTCGACGCATCTGATGGATCACGTCACGAAACTTTGCTCCCACGCGGTGATCATCAACGAGGGTACACTCGTGGCCAAAGGTTCTCTGGACGAACTACGGGCCCGGTTCGATCAAGCCAGCCTCGAAGACATTTTTCTCAAGCTCACGGTCAGACCGCCACAGACATGAACGGCACAGCGCCCAGCAACAATCCGCCCGGCTTATGGAGCACCGTTTTCCTGCTCCTTAGCGCAACACGAAAGAGGGCTGCGGGGCGTCAAAAACGCCAGCAGGAGCTGATGCGCCAAAGGGCGGGTAAGAAATCTTCCATCAACTGGGGCAATCTGGGTTTTGTACTCGCCGTTGCCTTTATGGCGCTCCTCAACATGGGCGCGGCATTTGTCGTGTATACCGCTGTTACTTCCGGCGAACGCATCCAAGCTGAAAGCCATGGGAAAATTGTGGTGGATCGATGGTTCTTGGAAAATGTTGCAAGTACCGAGGCGTGGGACGCTCGCGGCGACTATCAGTATGATGCCAAACTTGACGGCGAGTACAGAGTCGAGGCAAGCCGTCTCTCCCACGATTACGGAGGCAGCGAAGAAACCATTGAAAACAAACTTCGCAATGCCGTGCATGCCCATGGCACACGGGATTTTATTTCAGCGGGTACGGCCGCTCCTGGATTCCGTTCTCTGCCCAAAGTGGGCGCATTTCCGGCGATGCTCGGTTCCATTGTGCTGATTTGGTGGGGAGTGATGTTGGTTTTTCAGGGGGAAGGTCTTGAGCTCGATCTCCAGCGTCGCCGGCATCCCATGTGGGAATGGCTGTTTTCTCATCCGGTACCGTCCGGGGCTATCTTCCTGGCTGAGATGCTGTCGCCGATTGCGGCGAATCCCATCTATTGGGGAGCGCCGCTTTTCGCTGGCTTTCTGTACGGCTTCATTTACGGCCCGGCACTGGGTTTCCTGGCTGGCGTGCTTATCGGCATTCCCGTTTCCGTGGCGGCCGCTTGCCTGGGCAAGGCATTGGAGATCGGAGCAATTCTTCGTTTTTCGCCCCGAACCCGAGGAGCGATGATCGGGATCATGAGCTGGCTGGGTTACGCGTCCATGATGCTTTTCATCGTTTGCGCCGTAACCATGGCCAAAGTTGTCTCGGCCGTTGGCAGATTGCTTGAACCGCTAGCCTTCATTCCCTGGCCGTGGTTGGGACTATTCCTGGGCCAAACTCCCAATGGAAGCTTCTCATTTCCCTTGGGTATGGCGGTTTGCTGGGTTGTCGCCGGCGTTACAATTGCCGTTTCGGTCTGGTTCAGCATCTGGGGAGCGCAACAAGGTCTTGCCGGTAATTTTGGCCGCGCAGATTCGGCCCCTTCGACGGGAAAGAACCAGTCGATACGCTTTGGCCGGGAGCCGCTTTATCGCAAGGAATTCCTCTGGTTTATCCGGGACCGCAGTGCCATCGTGCAGACCATCCTCGTTCCGCTGACCGTGGCCAGCTTCCAGCTTTTCAACATGCGCGGCCTCCTTCTCCAGGCTCAAAGTTCATGGAATCTTCTTTGCGGCGCGGGCATCTTATTCGGAACCTACTTCCTCTGGATACTCGGCCCCAAATCGCTCGCCTCGGAAGGCGCGGCACTTTGGATCGCTCTCACTTGGCCACGCGGCCTCGAAAGCCTGCTCAAGGCGAAAGCCTGGCTCTGGTCGCTCATCTCCACCGGCATCGTCTCGCTGGTTTTAATCTACACGGCAATCCTCTATCCCGAGAGCCTCTGGAAAATCATCCTGGTCGGAACCGGATGGTGGTTCTTTGGACGAAGCATGGCCGAGAAAGCCGTGACCTTGGTGTCTGTTCCTTCTTCGTCAGGCGAACCTGAGAAGATACCGATGGGCCGGCGCTGGGCGGCCCAACTCGGCATGCTCACCTTCTCCATCGGCGTCCTGACCCAACAGTGGCACATCGCGATCATGGGCATTGTTTACTCGTACGTCACCGCTGCCGCGATGTGGGAGAATTTCCGCGCGCGCCTGCCCTATTTGTACGACCCGTGGTCGGAGAAACTGCCGCCGCCGCCGACGCTGATGCACGCGATGAT
>Ga0181537_10002866_pt1 | contig 14998 bp, 11 predicted proteins | sample PEATcosm2014_Bin_39_FD_119765 | JGI IMG/M metagenome (GOLD analysis project Ga0181537, IMG submission 119765) | Peatland microbial communities from MTU Mesocosm Facility, Houghton, MI, USA - PEATcosm2014_Bin23_10_metaG | ecosystem: Environmental > Terrestrial > Soil > Wetlands > Peat | place... | reverse complement strand
GTCGCCGCAGATCTTCAAGCAGCTGCTGATGATCGCCGGCTTCGAGCGCTACTACCAGATCGTGCGCTGCTTTCGCGACGAGGACCTGCGCGCCGACCGGCAGCCGGAGTTCACGCAGCTCGATGTCGAGACCTCGTTCCTGACGCAGGACCAGATCATGCAGCTGATGGAGGGTCTGGCGGTGACGCTGTTCCGCGAGGTGCTGGGGGTCGAGCTGCCGCAGCCGTTCCCGCGCCTGAGCTTTGCCGAGGCGATGCGCCGCTACGGCTCGGACAAGCCGGATCTGCGCGTGGCGCTGGAGCTGGTTGACGTCGCCGAGCTGGTGCGCGACTGCGACTTCAAGGTGTTTTCGGCGCCGGCGAAGGATCCAGGTGGCCGGGTGGCGGCGCTGCGCGTGCCGGGCGGCGGCGCCCTGACGCGCAAGCAGATCGACGAGTACACCGCGTTCGTGGCGCGCTACGGCGCCAGGGGGCTGGCGTACATCAAGGTCAACGAAAGCGCGCGCGGCCGCGACGGCCTGCAGTCGCCGATCATCAAGTTCCTGAGCGATGCAGCGCTCAGCGGCATTCTCACGCGCTGCGGCGCTGCCGATGGCGACCTGATTTTCTTCGGCGCCGACAGCGCCAAGGTGGTCGGCGACGCGCTCGGCGCACTGCGACTGAAGCTGGCGCAGGAGCTGAAACTGGTGAGCGAGGGCTTCCGGCCGCTGTGGGTGGTCGACTTCCCGATGTTCGAGTGGGACGCAGAATCCAAGCGCTGGGCGGCGATGCATCACCCGTTCACCTCGCCGCAGTCCGACGACCCGGCACTGCTGCAGGCGGATCCGGGCGGCGCGCTGGCGCGCGCCTACGACATGGTGCTCAATGGCTCGGAGGTCGGCGGCGGCTCGGTGCGTATCTTCCGCGAGGAGATGCAGTCGGTGGTGTTCGGCCTGCTGGGCATCGGGCCGGAAGAGGCGCGCGCGAAATTCGGCTTCCTGCTCGATGCGTTGCGCTTCGGCGCGCCGCCGCACGGTGGTATTGCATTCGGCCTCGACCGGCTGGCGATGCTGATGGCCGGCGCCGACAGCATCCGCGACGTGATCGCGTTTCCGAAGACCCAGACCGCGGCTGACCTGATGACCGATGCACCGACCGAGGTCACCGAGGCGCAGTTGCGCGAGCTGCACATCCGCGTGCGCACGCCGCCACCGGCATGAGAGATGCCTGGCGCAGCCGTCGTCTACGTGCACGGGTTGTGGATGACGGGTATCGAATCGATATGGCTGCGCCGCCGCCTGGCGCGCGAGCGCGGCTACCGCTTCCAGGTGTTTCGCTATGCATCGGTGCGCGCGCCGCTGGCAGAGATCATCGGCGCGCTGCGCGATACGATTGCCGCGGTCGACGCCCCGCAGGTGCACCTGCTGGGCCATAGCCTCGGGGGCCTGCTGATCCAGCGCTGCCTGGCGCGCTACCCGATGCGACAGCCCGGCCGGGTGGTGTTCCTCGGCAGCCCGGTGGCCGGTTCGCGCGCCGCGCGGCGGCTGGCCCGCTCGGCCTATGGACGTGCACTGCTGGGGGCTGCAAGCGCCGCGGAGCTGCTGCAGGAGCAGCCGCGGGACTGGGACGGCGGGCGCGAGCTTGGCATCATCGCCGGCACGCTGCCGTTCGGTTTCGGCCGATTGCTGCTACAGTTTGACGAAGACAACGACGGTACGGTCGCCGTGTCCGAGACACGGATGAACGGTGCCAGGGCTTACCTGCCGCTGCGGACCACCCACTCGGGGATGCTGTGGTCGGCGCGGGTGGCGCGCGAGACAGGGAGTTTTCTGGAATATGGAAGTTTCGGACGGTGATTCGCCGGCTGGCGGCGTGGCGCGATGGCTGCGCGCGCATCGGCTCGCGCTCGGCATCGCGGCCGGCCTGCTGCTGCTGTACACGCTGGCAGGCTTCCTGCTGGTGCCGCGCATCGCCCGCAACCAGGCGATTGATTACGTGCAGCACACTCTCGGCCGTAAACTGTCGATCGGCTCACTGAGCTTCAATCCGTTCTCGCTGGCGAGCGAGATCCACGACCTGGCGCTGACCGAAGCCGATGGCGCCCCAATCGCAAGCTTCACGCTGCTGCGCATCAAATTCAGCGCCACCGCCTCGATCGTGCATCGGGCCTGGAGCTTCGCCGAAGTGCGGCTGGAGCAGCCGGTGGTCAGCGTGCTGGTCAATCGCGACGGCTCGCTGAATCTGGCGAAACTGGCACCGCCTGCGCCCGGCGCGCCGAAGCCGGCGCCCGCGTCCGGCTCGGTGCCCGCACTGCGGCTGGGCAGCTTTACCGTCACCCGCGGCCAGGTGCATTTCGAGGACCGCAGTCGCGGGGTGCCGTTCACCGCCACCTTGAGTCCGATCGAGTTTGCGCTGACCGATTTTCGTACCCAGCCGCAGTTCGAGAACCGCTATCGCTTCAGCGCCGCCACTGGCGCCGGAGAACAGCTCGACTGGTCCGGCGAGTTCTCAGTGCGGCCGCTGGGCTCGAACGGCGAGTTCGCGATCACGGCGCTCAAGGCCTCGACCATCGCCTCGTATCTGGAGGACGCGCTGCCGTTCAAGCTCGCCAGCGGCAGCATCGACCTGCACGGTGACTATCGGCTCATCGCTTCGGGCGCGACCAGCCTGGCGCTCAACTTGCCGAGCATCAAAGTGCACACGCTGGCGATCGGGTCCAAGGGCGTCGTGGCTGCGCCGGCGGGCGCGGACGGTGCGGCGGCCGACGCGCCGTGGATCCAGCTGCCGGAGGGCGATATCGCCGATACCTCGGTGGCGCTGTCGGAGCGCCGGGTCGCGATCGGCCAGGTGACGCTGCACAACCCGTCGCTGCTGATCTGGCGTGAAGCCGATAACAGCCTGAACCTGCAACGCCTGCTGGGGCCAGCCGTGCCGGCCGCGGCGGCTGGCGATCATGGGGCGCCGGCACCAGCGCCGGCAACGACCGCCACTGTGGCGGTGTCGGTCACGCCCGCGAATGCACCCGCGCCCGCGGCGGCCTGGAAGATCGCGCTGTCAAAGCTTGCAATCGATGGCGCGAGCATTGCGGCGGAAGATCGCAGCGTGACGCCCGCCCTGCAGATGAAGATCGCGCCGCTGAACCTGACGGTGCACAACTATGCCAGCGACGGTGCGCAGCCGCTGGACATCGACCTCGACACTGGCCTGGGCGAGGGCGGACATCTGCATGCGGCAGGCACACTGGCGCTGTCGCCGATGACCACGGCGATGACGGTTGATCTGAAGGAGTTCGACCTGCCGCCGCTGCAGCCGTACTTCTCACAGCACACGGACATGACGCTCTACCGCGGGCGCCTGTCATCGCAGCTGCAGCTTGGCTTTGCGGCCAGCCCGCAGAAGGGCCAGCCGCAGGTCAAGGTATCCGGCGGCATCCAGCTCACCGACCTGGCGACGCGAGACAATCCCACCAATAGCGATTTCGTTACCTGGAAATCATTGCAGATCGCCGGCCTGCGCTACCAGCGCGGCCCCGACGCGCTCGATATCGACCAGATCCGCGTGCTGGGCGCCTACGGTCGCGTGATCATCGGTGCGAATGGCAGCCTGAATGTGTCCGAAGTGCTGCGGCCGGCAGGATCGGCGCCCCCGGCGGCGCCGGAGAAGGCCGCCCCAGGGGCGAAGGCAGACAAGGCGATGAAGACGGCGAAGGCTGCGAAGGCTGCACGGCCGGCCGCGCCAGCTGCGGGCACCGCCAGTACCACGGCGGCGGCCAGCGCCGGCCCGGCCATGCCGATCCACATCAAGCGCGTGGAGGTGCGCGACGCCACCGCCAACTTTACCGACCATTCCGTCGAGCCGAACTTCTCGGCCGCGATCCAGGGACTGCATGGCTCGGTGGTCGGGTTGTCATCGGATCCGGCAGCGCGTGCACAGGTGACGCTGGATGGCAGCGTGGATCAATACGCGCCGGTGTCGATCAAAGGCCAGTTGAGCCCGTTTGCGCCGGCTTCCTATACCGACATCGCGATGAACTTCCAGAACATCGAGCTGACCACGTTCAATCCGTATTCGGGCAAGTTTGCCGGCTACAGCATCGCGCAGGGCAAGCTGTCCACCGAGCTGCACTACCACGTCGAGAACCGCAAGCTCGAGGCCAGCCACCACGTGGTCATCGACCAGCTTGAATTCGGCGCGGCCACGGAAAGCAAACAGGCGGTGCCGCTGCCGGTAAAACTCGCGGCCGCATTGCTGAAGGATCGCAACGGCGTGATCAGCCTCGACCTACCGGTCAGCGGCAGCATCGACGATCCGAGCTTCAAGATCGGTCCGATCATCTGGAAGCTGGTGGTCGGCCTGGTCACCAAGATCGTGACCGCGCCGTTTGCGCTGCTGGGCTCGCTGTTCGGCGGCGGCGAGCAGCTTGCCTACATCGATTTTCCGGCCGGCTCGGCGCTGCTGACCGACAGCGAGTCGCAGAAACTGCCGAAACTGGCGAAGGCACTGGTCGAGCGGCCGCAGTTAAAGCTCGACATACCGCTGCATACCATCAGTGCGACCGATGACGTGGCGCTGGAGAAAGCTGCGCTCGGGCAGGCGCTGGCGACGGCCGCGGCCGGCGGCGCGGGCGGCAAGCACAAGGCGGCGCGAACCAGCTCCGGCGCGCCGCCGGCGTCGCCGCGGCTGACGGCGCTGGCTGCGCTGTATCGCGACAAGTTCCAGGCCGATCCTGAGTACCCGGCGGAGCTGGGTGGCGGCGCGGCAAAAAAGGATGGCGCGCCCGCGCCGGCCACCGGGACTGTGACGGGTCCTGACGTAGACGCGGCACGCATCGCCTGGCTCGAACAGGAACTGCTGCAGCAATTCACGCCGACGCGAGATCAGCGCGAGGGCCTGGGTCGGGCACGTGCCGAGGCGGCGCAGGCGGCGTTGCTGGCCAACCAGGAGCTGGCGCCGGCGCGGGTGTTCCTGACCGAGCGCGAATCGGGCGGCGGCCCGGATGGCCAGGTGCGCATGGAGATGAAACTGCAGTAGGCCAGGACGGGGACGGCAAGCCGCTCAGCGCGTCACGCTGCGGGCGAGCTGGCGCAGTTCATACAGCAGTTCCAGCGCCCGGCGCGGCGTCAGTTCGTCGGGTTCGATGGCGGCGAGGCGCAGCCGCAGCGCGTCCAGCGTGGACGCGGCGGGCTCGGCGGCGGGCGGCGCCGTGGCCGGGGCGAAAAGCGGCAATTCCGCCTGCGCCGCGCCGGCGGCGCGCTGGCTGGCCAGACTGCCAGCCTCCAGCAGCGCCATGTAGCGGCGCGCCTCGCCGATCACCTCGCGCGGCACGCCGGCCAGCTGCGCCACCTGCAGTCCGAAGCTGCGGTTCGCGGGACCTTCCTTGAGTGCATGCAGGAACACGAGCGAATCGGCGTGCTCGGTGGCATCCAGATGTACGTTGGCGCAGCCGTCGATCTCGTCGGCGAGCGCGGTCAGCTCGAAATAGTGGGTCGCGAACAGCGTGCAGGCGCGCAGCTTATCGGCCATGTGCCGCGCCACCGCGTAGGCGAGCGACAGGCCATCAAAGGTGCTGGTGCCGCGCCCGATCTCATCCATCAACACCAGGCTGTGGCTGCTGGCGTTGTGCAGGATGTTGGCGGTCTCGGTCATCTCGACCATGAAGGTCGAACGGCCGCCGGCCAGATCGTCGGCGGCGCCAATGCGGGTGAAGATACGGTCGATGGGTCCGATCTCGGCGCGCGCCGCCGGTACCAGACTGCCCATGTGCGCCAGCAGTACCACGAGCGCGATCGAGCGCATATAGGTCGATTTGCCGCCCATGTTCGGGCCGGTGATGATCAGCATGCGCCGGCGCTCGTCCATCGCCACATCGTTGGGAACGAATGGCGCATCGATGAACTGCTCGACCACCGGGTGGCGCGCGCCCTCGATCATCAGCCGCGGTTCGGCGACCAGCGTCGGCACCGACCAGCCAAGCGTCGCGGCGCGCTGCGCCAGCGCTGCCAGCGCGTCGAGCGTCGCGATCGATTCGGCGCTCTGTTGCAGCGCCGGCAGTGCCTCGATCAGCGTGGTCAGCAGCTCATCGTAAAGCTCCTTCTCGCGCGCCAGCGAGCGCTCGCGTGCGCCCAGCACCTTGTCCTCGAAGCCCTTGAGTTCCGGGGTTATGAAGCGCTCGGCGCTCTTGACCGTCTGGCGGCGCAGGTAATCCGCCGGCACGCGCTCGGCCTGCTGGCGCGACACCTCGATGTAGAAGCCCTGTACGCGGTTGTAGCCGAGCTTGAGGTTTGCGATACCGGTGCGTTCGCGCTCGCGCCGCTCCAGCTCGAGCAGGAAGCCGTCGGTGTTGCCGGCGATCAGGCGCAGCTCGTCGAGGCCGGCATCGTAGCCGGCTGCGATCACGCCGCCGTCGCGCAGCAGCTGCGCCGGTTCGGGCGCAATCGCGCGTTGCAGCAGCTGCTGCTCGGCGTGGTGCTCGCCCATCAGGCGCTGCAGCACACCCAGTGCCGGAGAGTCGAACCGGCTGAGCTCGGCACGCAGTGCCGGGGCCGCTGCGAGCGAGGCGCGCAGCTGCACCAGGTCGCGCGGTCGCGCCGAGCGCAGCGCCACGCGCGCCAGGATGCGCTCCAGGTCGCCGATGTCGCGCAGCTGCTGGCGCAGCGGCTCGTAGCGTCGCGACTCCGCCAGCGCGCCGATGGCGTGATAGCGCTGGCGCAGCAGCGGCTGCGAGCGGATCGGGCGGTTGAGCCAGCGCCGCAGCGCGCGCGAACCCATCGCGGTGACGCTGGCATCGAGCACCGCGAACAGCGTCGCGCCTTCGTTGGCCGACAGGCTGGTGTCGAGTTCCAGGTTGCGGCGCGTCGCGGCATCGAGGCCCAGGCTGTCGGCGCGCTGCTCGACCCGCAGCGCACGAATGTGTGGCACCGCCGATTTCTGCGTGTCGCGCACGTATTGCAGCAGCGCCCCGGCGGCGCGGATTGCGAGCGGCAGCTCATCGACGCCGAAGCCCTTGAGGTCCAGCGTGCCGAGCTGATCGGTCAGCACGCGCGAGGCGCTGGCGAGTTCGAAATGCCACGGCGCGCGGGTGCGCGCCACCAGCGGCTGGCGCAACTGCGCCTGGATATCGTGCGCCTGGTCCTCGGCCAGCAGCAGTTCCGCGGGCCGCAGGCGTTCGAGCTCAGCCTCGAGGGCACCGGGCTGGCCGGATTCGAGCACCGTGAAGCGGCCCGAGGACAGTTCCAGCCACGCCAGGCCGAAGCGGTCGCGGTCGGTCAGCAGCGCGGCCAGCAGTGTCTCGCGGCGCTGTTCCAGCAGCGCATCGTCGGTCACGGTGCCGGGTGTCACGACGCGCACCACCTGGCGTTCCATCGGGCCGCGGGTCTTGCCCGGGTCACCGACCTGCTCGCAGATGGCGACCGATTGGCCGCGCCGCACCAGGCGCGCGAGGTAGACGTCGAGGCTCTGCACCGGCACGCCGGCCATCGGGATGGCCGCCCCGGCGGACTGGCCGCGGCTGGTCAGCGCGATGTCGAGCAGTCCGGCGGCAGTGCGCGCATCGTCGTAGAACAGCTCGTAGAAATCGCCCATGCGGTAGAACAGCAGCGTGTCCGGGTGCTGCGCCTTGATGCGCAGGTACTGCTGCATCATCGGCGTGTGCAGCGCAGCGCCTTGCGCACTCGCGCCGGCTGGCGGCGTGTGCTGGTCTGAAGCTGAGTTATCCATACGCCGGGCGCAGCAGGTCCTGTTTTAATTGAATCGCATCGGGCCAGGCGGCAGGGCCCGCTGTGTTGTCGAATATGCACCATGCGCCGGGCCCGTCGGCCGCCGATTTCAGACGCGCTGCCAGCCCGGCCAGGTAATCCGCAGAATAAGAAGAATAATAGCGGCGCGGGTGGCCGTGCAGGCGAAGATAGGAAAATTGCCCCGCGGCTATCACAGGCTGCAGCGCGGCGTCGATGGGCGGATCGGCGAACACTCGCGTAATGGCTAGCGCACTGAACAATCGGTCAACCTGGGGATTAAACCAGCTCACGTGGCGCGCCTCGCATGCGATCGTCGCGCTGGATGACGCGCGTAGCAGGCTGAAGCTCGCCTCGACCGCGCGCTGATCGAATACCAGGCCAGGGGGTAATTGCACCAGCAGCACAGCCAGTTTGTCGTGCAGCCCAGCCAGCGTCGCGCAGAACCGCGTCACCGCCTGCTCGCACGCGACCAGCCGGCGCTCATGGGTGATCTCCTTCGGCAGCTTTGCGGAAAATCGAAAGTCGGGCGGCACGCTGTCGGCCCAGCGCGCATAGGTGGCAAGCCGATGGGGTTTATGAAACGACGAGTTGATCTCCACGCAGTCGAAGTAAGTGGCGTAGTGATGCAGCTGTGAGCTCACCGGTTCGACGGCGCGATAGGTCGAGGGCACCGACCAGCCGGCGATTCCAACCCTAATGGTCGCAGGCACGGGCACAGTCTCCGCCCCGACTATACCGTCATGCCGGCTTGCCCCGGCGCACCGAGCGCTGTTTGCTTTTGCGCGCGCCCGTCGGCCGCGTCTTCGGACCATCAAAGCCAGCGACGGACGCCTGCAAGGCGACCGCCAACGCGGCATCGCCGTTCACCAGCTCTTTCCAGGCAAGTTCGACGCCATTGCGTTTGCCCTTGAGTGTGAGTTTCAACTCCGTGGGATTGAGTGTCACGACGAAATCGCGTCCGTCGATGATCAGCGCGCGCTTGAGCGTTGTCCGCAGTGGGGTGGTCATGCAGGGACCCGACGTTGCAATGGCAGCAGTTTAGCGAGGCCGGGCGGCTTTGGGGGAGCCGCGCTTGCGCTCCTCATCACGCACGCCGCCCAGGCACGCCGTGAATTCTGCGCCGAACAGGAAGATCTGTGCGGTGTAATACAACCACAGCAGCAGCGCAGCGAAAGATGCGGCCGCGCCGAAGGCGGACGGCTGCGTTGAATGTGCCAGGTAAAACCCGATCGCCCAGCGTCCGATGTCAAACAGGACCGCAGTCAGCACGCCGCCGCCGATCACTACCTGCCACGCCAGTCGCCGCGCAGGCATATACCGATAAATGAGCGCAAACAGTGCTGATACCAGAGCCAGCGACACGAAAAAATCCAGTGTGCCGACCGCCCCGACCAGTGCCGGGTGCGACGCGGCGATGCGCGTCCGGATACCGGCGAGTGCGGTCGATATCGTCAGCGACACCAGCAGCAGGAAGCCGAGCGTCAGAATGAATCCGAGCGAGAGAAATCGGGTGCGCAGCCAGCCGCGCACGCCCTGCGGGGCGATGGCCGCGCTCTTCCAGATCTGCTCGAGTGCCGCCTCGATAGCGGCCAGGACCGTGGTTGCGCTGATGAGCAGAGTGACGATGCTGACCAGGGTGGCGAGCAGGCCTTGAGGTTGCTGGGCCTGTTTCACTGCCTCGAGCACAATCGCAGCGGTTGACGGGCCAAACAGGGAGTTCAGCTGCGCGCCGATCTGGCCATAGGCGGCGTTCGCGCCCACGATCAGCCCGGCCAGCGTCAAGACAATGACAAGCAGAGGCGCCAGCGAGAATGCGCAATAGAAAGCCAGCGCCGCCCCGGTGGTCGACGCATTGTCGTCGCTCCAGTAGCGCGCGGCACAGCTGGTGAGGTCGATCGCCTTGTTAAGCGTGGCTGGCATTGGCTGTGGCTGGCATTGGCAACCCTGGTGCGCTCGCCAGGTTGAAACCGACGTACTATTTCACCGCTGCGATCATTCCAGTGTAGGCGATCGGTACAAAAATCGATGAGTTGCAAAGAGATATGGCCGGCGTGCCAGCTGACAGCAGCGCAGTGAGCACTGGCGCGCCGGGCAGGCCGGGTGGTGCCATGGTTGATCTGGCGCGCCTGTTGTTTCTTGCGGCGTGGATGTGCCCGACGATTGCCCTGCTCGGCGGAGGTTTGCCGGTCAGCCGGATCGTCGGGGCGGTTGCCGCGGCTGGCCTGTCCGGCGTGCTGCTGTCGGCATTGCCGGTCGCCGGGTTTCGTGCGGCGCGCCTGCTGAGCGCGATCGTGTTGCCGCTGTCGCTGCTATGGATCGGGTATGTGAGCCTGAACGGCATGGGCCCGACCCCGAGCGACGCGCTCGGCACCCTGAGAAACACCTACACCGCCGAGGCGGTGGGCGCTCTGCGCCTGATCGCCAACCAGCGGTCGATTGCCGTTGCCGTGCTGCAGGTCCTGCTGCTGGCGGGCTCCTTTGCCTGCGGTCCACCCCGGCGGTTGCGGCACTCCTGGACCATCGTCGCGGCGTCGACGGCGGCGGCGATGGTGAACGCCTGGCTGCTGCCGCTGCTGATGGATGTGCCAGCCGCGTTTCCCAGGCGCAGCGATCTGCAGAATTTCCCCTACGGCTGCATGGCCGACATCGTAGCCGGCCTGCTCGATCCCGGATCCGGCGTGCGGTGGCAGACTCAACCGGGCAGCGGGCGGCGGGCAGCGCACGAAGCGCCCGTGTCGCAGCCCATCGATGCGATCTTCGTGCTGGGAGAAGCGTTTCGATTCGACCGGCCGCTGGATTTCAATTTCGGCGGCGCCGGATGGGCGGCGCTCGAGCAGCGCGTAGGTGCCGGCCTCGGACAGTGGCTGCCGAAAGTCTGCGCGTCTGCGGACGCCACCGTGATCAGCGTGCCGATGCTGCTGACCGGAACCTCCCCGGAGCACAGCCGCGATGCCGCGACGGCACCATCGGGCCTGGCGCGGCTCGCCTCGGCAGGCTACGAGACGGCATGGATATCGAATCAGGAGGACAAGCTGTTCAGTGACGAGAAGCGTGACCTGGTGTGGCAGGCAAAAGGCTATGGCTACGACGACGCACTGATATCCATAGCCGCGGCTTTCCTGAGCTGGAATCAGCGGCGCAACAAGGCGCTGCTGATCCACCTGTGGGACAGCCACGCTCCGTACGATCAGCATTATCCGCCGATGCCGGAGCCTGCCGGCATCGACGCCGAGCGCAGGGAGGCGCTGCAGTACCAGAGGGCCAACGATCAGACCCTGGCGGTCCTGGCCAAGTTTGCCGCGCTGATCGATGGCATCGCCACACCCGCCTTCCTGGTCTATGTCTCCGATCACGGCGAGAACCTGCTCGCCGACCACAACGGCATGCACTACCACTTCGGAGCACGCACCACCGCGAAGGCGGCCTACGTGCCGGCGCTGGTACTGTGGAACAGCGCTTTCCTGCGCCGGTTCGATCCGGATGTGCGGTTGCGGCCGCTGCTTGCGGCGCCGTCGCTGGCGCATGCCGACATCTACCACCTGTGGATGAATCTTGCCGGGCTGCCGGACGAATTGCGGGTCACGGCCGATCCCAAGATCATGGGCAAAGCGAACCTGACCGATCAGCCGGGTCCGGTTGCGTGCTCGGCCCTGGCTCCCTGATGGCATCAATGGACAATTGGACTATTCTTCGGCGCAGTGCGAATGTCTAGCGGCAGCGATTCGAGCGACAGCGCACTGCGCGCCCTGGCCGAGCAGGCGGGGGCAGCGCTGCTGGCAGCTGGGCGGCGCGTGGCTACGGCCGAGTCCTGTACCGGCGGCTGGGTGGCCAAGTGCCTGACGGATATCCCCGGCAGCTCGCGGTGGTTCGAGCGCGGCTACGTGACCTACTCGGACCTGGCGAAGCAGCAGTCGATCGGTGTCGCCCCCGGCGTGATCGAGACCTTCGGTGCGGTCAGCCGCCCAACCGTTGAGCAGATGGCGGCGGGTGCGCTGCATGCCAGTGGCGCCGACCTCGCGGTGGCGATCACCGGCATCGCCGGGCCCGATGGCGGCAGCGCCGACAAGCCGGTAGGGCTGGTGTGGTTTGCGCTGGCGCAGCACAGCGCAGCGCCGGTGGTGATCGAGCAGCGCTACAGCGGCGATCGCGAGGCGATCCGGCGCGCATCCGTGGCAACGGCGTTACGGCTGGTGATCGGGGCCGCGGATCCAGGGCGGGCTGCGCCGGGGCGCTCCTGAGACGGCTGTTCTTCGCACTCTGGCCGGACGGCAGATGGTGCGAGCGGCTGATCGAAGCCGCGGCGCCGGCACTGGCTGCGGCAGGCGGACGAGCCGTGGCGCGGGTTGATCTGCATGTGACGCTGTGTTTCCTGGGCGCGGTAGCAGAGCCGGAACTCGCGGCGCTGTGCGAGCGCGCGGGCGATATCAACGCGGCTGCGTTCGAACTGAGCTTCCAGCGCCTGGAGTTGTGGCACCAGGCCCGGATCCTGGCGGCCACGGTCGAGCACGTGCCCGGCGCAGCCGCCGAACTCGCCAGGGCGCTGGCGGCCGCGGCCGGCGAGCTCGGACTGGTCCTTGAGCGGCGGCCCTGGCGCCCGCATATCACGTTGGCGCGCGGCGTGCCGCTGCCGCGGGCGGCGGCGCCAGCCGCGGGATCCGGGGACGCCGCGCTGCGCTTGTTACCGCTGACGCTGCCTGCGGGGCGCTTCTATCTGGCGGAAAGTCAGGGGGTTGAGGCGCAAGGTTGCGGTCGCACGGAGGCGGCGCGCTATGCGAGGCTGGCCTCATGGCCACTGCGCGCCTGACGCCGCATATTCATCGCTTGGCGAGCGTTTTGCGGCCGGCACTTGGCGGCTCGTTGTGGGATAATTCGACATCAATCGTGCCGCATTAATTCAGAGGACCGCTACGCATGGAACCACGCATCGACGAGAACCGGAAAAAGGCACTGGCCGCCGCGCTCGGACAGATCGAGAAGCAGTTCGGCAAGGGCTCGGTCATGCGCCTGGGCGACGCTTCGGCGGCCTACGACGTCGAGGCGGTGCCGACCGGTTCGCTGGGACTGGATATCGCGCTCGGGATCGGCGGCCTGCCGCGCGGGCGAGTGGTCGAGATCTACGGCCCGGAATCCTCGGGCAAGACCACGCTGACGCTGCAGGTGGTGGCGCAGATCCAGCGCGGTGGCGGCACCGCCGCGTTCGTCGACGCCGAGCACGCCCTGGATCCGGCCTATGCCGAGAAACTGGGCGTCAACGTGCAGGACCTGCTGGTGTCGCAGCCGGACACCGGCGAGCAGGCGCTGGAGATCACCGATATGCTGGTGCGCTCGGGCGCGGTCGACGTGGTGGTGATCGACTCGGTCGCGGCGCTGACGCCCAAGGCCGAGATCGAGGGCGAGATGGGTGAGATGCAGCTCGGACTGCACGCGCGGCTGATGTCGCAGGCGCTGCGCAAGCTGACCGGCAACATCAAGCGCTCCAACACCATGGTCATTTTCATCAACCAGATCCGCATGAAGATCGGCGTGATGTTCGGCAACCCGGAGACCACCACCGGCGGCAATGCGCTGAAGTTCTACGCCTCGGTACGGCTCGACATCCGCCGTATCGGCGCGATCAAGAACGGCGAGGAAGTGGTCGGCAACCAGACCCGCGTCAAGGTGGTCAAGAACAAGGTGGCACCGCCGTTCCGCGAGGCCGAATTCGAGATCATGTACGGCTCGGGCATCTCGCGCGAGGGCGAGATCATCGATATCGGATCGGCCCACGGCATCATCGATAAATCCGGCGCCTGGTACAGCTACAACGGCGAGCGCATCGGCCAGGGCAAGGACAATACGCGCCTGTACCTGCAGCAGCACAAGGACATCGCGAACGACATCGAACAGAAGATCCGGCTGAAGCTGCTGCCGCCCGTGCGTGTTGAGGAAAAGACAGCCTAAGGGGCGCCCTGGCAGCGAGCAGGCCGGCGATCCGGCGGCGGCGCTGGCCGCGGCCGTGACGCTGCTGGCGCGGCGGGAATTCTGTTCGATCGAGCTGGGCGCGAAGCTGACGGCAAAAGGTTTCGAACCCGACGCGGTGCGCTCGGCGCTGGCGGAGCTGATCGAGCGGCGCTACCTGGACGATGAGCGCTATGCGCGGCTATTCGTAGTTATTCATGCCGAACGCGGCCAGGGCCCGGTGCGCATACGGCGCGACCTGGCGGAGCTCGGCCTGCCGGCGGCGTTGATCGAACCCCAATTGGAGTCGTACGGCGACTGGGCGACACTGGCGCGCCAGGTGCTGACGCGGCGCTTCGGCGCGGCGCCGCCTGGCGGCTGGCCGGAGAAGGCGCGGCGCATGCGGTTTTTGCAGTACCGCGGTTTTGGCAACGACCATATCCGCGCGGCGCTCGGGGCCGATCCAAGCGATCTTGAAAACATGGACCTGGACACCTGACGTTAGGAAGACATGACCGCTAAACCGACCTACATGAGCGCCAGCGACGTGCGGCGCGCGTTTCTCGAGTACTTCCGCGAGCACGGCCACACGGTGGTGGCGTCGTCGTCACTGGTGCCGGGCAACGATCCGACGCTGCTGTTCACCAATGCGGGCATGGTGCAGTTCAAGGACGTGTTTCTCGGCAAGGAGAAGCGCGACTACGTGCGCGCGGTGAGCAGCCAGCGCTGCGTGCGCGCCGGCGGCAAGCACAACGACCTGGAGAACGTCGGCTACACCGCCCGGCATCACACCTTCTTCGAGATGCTGGGGAACTTCTCGTTCGGCGATTATTTCAAGCGCGAAGCGGTCCGATATGCGTGGGAGTTCGTCACCCGGCGGCTGAAGCTGGATCCGGCGCGCCTGTGGGTGACGGTGTACTGCGAGGACGATGATGCCGCGGACATCTGGATCAATGATATCGGCGTGGACCCGGAACGCGTCAAGCGGCTGGGCGAGAAATCGAATTTCTGGGCCATGGGCGACACCGGGCCGTGCGGACCTTGCAGCGAGATCTTCTACGACCACGGGCCGACGGTGGCGGGCGGGCCGCCAGGCTCGCCGGATGAGGATGGCGATCGCTACGTCGAGATCTGGAACCTGGTGTTCATGCAGTACGAGCGCGGCGCGGATGGGGCGCTGAGCGCGCTGCCGAAACCGTCGGTGGACACCGGCGCCGGGCTCGAGCGGCTGGCGGCGGTGATGCAGGGCGTGCATTCGAACTACGACATTGATCTCTTCAAGAACCTGATTCGTGCAGCCGCAGCGCTCGCAGACACGAAGGATGAGAGCTCAAGTTCGCTGCGCGT
>Ga0181537_10002865_pt1 | contig 14998 bp, 11 predicted proteins | sample PEATcosm2014_Bin_39_FD_119765 | JGI IMG/M metagenome (GOLD analysis project Ga0181537, IMG submission 119765) | Peatland microbial communities from MTU Mesocosm Facility, Houghton, MI, USA - PEATcosm2014_Bin23_10_metaG | ecosystem: Environmental > Terrestrial > Soil > Wetlands > Peat | place... | reverse complement strand
TGGAAGCTGATCGCGCAGAGGACGCCCGAGGGCTTGATCTTCCCAAAGGCCACGGGAAGGGCCCGCTCGATCGCACCGAGCTCGTCGTTCACCGCGATCCGGATGCCCTGGAAGGTGCGGGTCGCGGGATGGACGCGGGAGGCGTGGCGGTCGCGCGCCGGGATCGCCATGCTGATGGCCTCGGCGAGCGTTCCGGTCCCGGCGAGGACGCCGGTGCCCCGGTGACCCTGGATCGCGCGCACCACCCGGCGCCAGTGGGTCTCCTCGCCAAAGTCCCTGACGGCGCGCACCAGCATTTCCTCGGTCGCGGTCTCGAGCCAGAGCGACGCCGGCACCCCCGCCCGGGGATCCATGCGCATGTCCGCGGGAGCGTTGGTGCGGAAGGAGAAACCCCTCTCGGGGTCGTCCAGCTGGAACGAGGAGAGGCCAAAATCAAAAAGGACGCCGTCGAACCCGGAGTCCGGGACCAGGGCCAGCTTCCCGAAGTCCCGGTCGATCAGCTTGAACCGCCCGTGGAATTCGGCTACGAGCGCCTCGGCCCGCGGGATTGCCTCGGGATCACGATCCAGTGCAACGACTTGGGTATCAGGAGCCGCCTGGAGTATGCCCCGCGTATGCCCGCCGCCGCCAAACGTGCAGTCAAGATAACGGCCCCCTTCCACCGGCGACAGGAATCCCAGGACCTCGCGAAGGAGGACGGGCTGGTGGCCGGGGGTCATGCTCGCCGCCGCGAACTCAGGGAGTATCGATGGCATGGACGAGCGGCCTGTCGCGGTCCTGGCGCCTGCCGGCGACAAGCCGCAGAACGAGGCTGTCGCGTACCCGGGGCATGGCGGCGTGGTGGGAGACACCGCATCCGTTTGCGTCGATCCAGGCGGGATAACTGTGGCCGACCGAGTGGGGGCCGGTCGCGTTCACGTTTCCGTTGCTTGAGGGGATTCTTGCGTGGTGGTGCATCGTCAGATTCCGAGGCGGCGCATGATGTCGCCAAAGTTCTCGCCCGATGTGCGCGCCTCGACCTTCTGCCACCGGGACGGCGAGTAGATGTTGAACTTCGTGAGGGAGCCCACGAGGACCGCTTCCTTCGCGATCCCCGCGTGCTCCAGCAAATCGGCGGTGAGGCCGACGCGTCCCTGCTTGTCGAAAGAAAATGACTGGGTCTGCGCGAAGAACCGCGAGGAGAAGTCCTGGGCGGCGCCGTCGCTTAGCTTCATCTCCGCGAACTTTGCATGAAGCTTCTCGACCTCGGACGGGGGAAGGACCGCCAGGTAGCCGTCCGGGTGGGGTGTCGCCAGAAAAACGTCCCCCTCGGCATGGGCGGTCCGCCAGGCCGACGGGATCGTGACGCGACTCTTCTCGTCGAGGTTATGCCTGAAAAGGCCCGTGAAAAATGCTTTGCCGGGAGTCGACATGGGATAGGCGGAGAGAGGACCCGCCCCACAATACCCCATTTCAACCCAATTTGACCCACATTGGTCAAGCCAAGACTGGCCTAAAACCACCTTTTTCTCGGTGATTGCTACGGGTTTCCCAAAGCGGCAGCCGGGAATGCAAGAGATCGAAACTCATTCCGGCGGACCAAATCTCATGAAGACAGCGGCCGCCTGAGAGATTTTGCCTGTTTCCCCAGGTATGCCGCATGCGGAGCCGCTCGAAACAAATCATGCCGTTGGACTGACATTTCGACCCTAAGCCAGCCTACAGATTCTCGAGAGCAGAACACGCTTCCTCGACTCTTCCGCCGAAGAATGCCCCCGAGGCTCAATAACTCCTGCCCCCAGATTCGGCGCCGAAAAAGCCTGCCTTGGACGGAGGGCCCAATGCCGACTGCAATGAGGGAGAGAGGGTCGACCATGGTGTCCCGTCCAGTCTTGGTGCGGCGAATGCGGGCTTCTGCGCGCTATGGCTGCGTGTCGGGATCCTCAATTCCTTTGAGTCCTCGCAGAAATGCGTGTGTTCGGGAATTCGCCCCTTCTCAAGGAGGCGGACGGCGGGTTCTGCGAGGATGGCGAACGGCCAGACCGGTACTCGTGGTTCCCGCAGCTCGAGACTGTTGAAAGGCACAGCCAAGCTGTCTACTGTGGGATCTCGGTCCCCGTACCTGTGCCTTTCACATTCCAAATGATACCCTGGCTGGCAGCTGGCGCCTTTGCTGTCGCGCTCATTTGGGCAATCGTGTGGGCGCAGCGAAGGTATCGACGTTTGGCGGACGCATTCAGGGATCAGAGGCGCTCGGTCGCCGGTGTAAGCCAGATGCTCAACCGGATCCGGCACGCGATCGAAAGCGCCTCTGACGCCATCGGCATCGGTGATATGCAGGGTATGTCGTTGTACCACAACCGAGCGCATGTGGCCCTCTTCGGCTATACAGTCGAGGAATTGAACGCGATTGACGAAAATATGGTGCTATTCGCCGACCGGACGGTGGCGGCTGCAATCCATGCCTCAATCCGGGCAGGCTACTCGTGGGTGGGAGAGACAGAGGTACGCACCAAGGACGGTCGCTCGGTTCCATGCCTCGTTCGGGCGGACATAATCCGCGACGACGAGGGCCGGCCCGCAGGGATATTTGGCGTATTCACAGACGTCACCGAGCGCCGCAGGCTCCAGGAACTGCTGGACCGGAAGGCCGAGGAGGCTGCTCGTGTCAACCGACTCGAGTCGATGGGAATGCTCGCCGGGGGCATCGCGCATGATTTCGGAAACCTGATCATGGCCATGGTGGGGAGCATAGAGCTCATGAAAATGGAGCCGGACTTGCCCAATCCGGCACGAGACAGGCTCGCCAGCCTCGAGAAAACTGTTTGGAGAGCGAATGACGTGACCAAGCAGCTCGTGGACTTCGCTAAGGGAAGCGAGCCGCGAATGGGACCGGTCGCGCTAGAGTTACCCCTGAAGGAGTCCGCCAACTATGCAGTCATGGGTTCGTCCGTGGAGCTTGGATTCTCAATTGCGGCGAATTTGCGAAAGGTGAGGGGCGACGAGGGCCAGCTCGTCCAGGTTTTCAACAACATTTCCGTCAATGCCGTCCAGGCAATGCCATCCGGCGGCCGGCTGACAGTAGCCGCGGAAAACAAGAGCACGGGGCCAAACGGAGAGGTCTCGTCGACGGGGGAAGAATGGGTGCATGTTTCCATATCCGACACCGGAACGGGCATCGCCCCGGAAAACCTGGGCAAGGTCTTCGACCCGTTCTTCACCACCAAGGATAAAGGGACCGGCTTCGGCCTCGCGACGTGCTACACGATCATCAAGAAGCACCACGGACAGCTGAGCGTGGAAAGCGAACCCGGATGCGGGACTACATTTCACATAATGCTGCCGGCACACCCGTCCCTAGTGTGAATTTCCGGGAGGGAACGGGGCGGACGAATCCATCCTCCGGTACTTAGCCATCCACGAGTGCAGAGACTCGTCGGACATGTGCTGCAGGGCCTCGGATATGGCATTGACTGAGCGGGAGATGTAGTCGCCGGCGCGCAGCGTCTCCTCGGAGTGGGCTTCCCTAAGGTTTGTCATAGCTAGGATCACTGCGAGTTGGTTGTTGATGATATCCTTCAGCATTGCCTGCACATCCGAGATTACGACGCGGCGCACCTCCCGCTGGCGCCTTCTGATCAGCCAGAAAAGGACTCCGTGAACGACGCCGACCAGCGTCGCCGCAATGGCGGCAACCTGCCAGGGGCTAGCAGTGGCCGGCGCAAAAATCAGCACCGCAAGAAAGATCACGGCCAGCCCAGCAATCGTGAACAGGATTTCCAGATACCTGAGGATGAATTTCATCTCGATAGGTTTGATTTGGTATTCGTTGATTTTGTGCCCCGTCTTTGATGACGATCCTTGGCACTCGTCTCCAAGCTTGGCGCCGAAAGCCGTCCCCGGGGCCCCTTGCCGGGAAACGTCGGGCAAGCGCCTGCGCTGTGCAATTCGTATTGTTGAGCCTTGGGTGCGCGGGCTGGACCCAAACCCGGCTTCTAACCGACCCGGGGAACCACGTTCCGCCTGGAATCTCCCCCTTTAAGGGGACTCAGATCCCGCTCTGGGCGGTGATCGGCGAATCCTTTGTATCTGCCGCGACCGCGACCTGAACCAGGATTTCCCTGCTGCGCTCGCGGCCGCGGAGGGCGGTGGCGGAACCAAGGTCGGCCTCAAGGCGATCGCGCGCCTTCACGTAGTCGCGGTTGCCGCCCGAGGCGCTCAGGTTGATCCAGGCCAGGGCCTCGACGTCGTTCCTCGCGACGCCGTCACCCTCGCTGTACATCATGCCCAGCTGGTACTGGGCGAACGAGTTGCCGCGGCTGGCCGCGCTCAGGAACCACTTCGCGGCCGCCGCCCTGCTGGCAAAGACATCGGCGCCTGAGTTGTAATTCCTGATGAGGAGGGCCTGGGCCTGAGCGTGGCCCTGTTCGGCGGCCCTGCTCAGCCACTTTCCGGCCTCTGCGAAGTCCTGCTGGACCCCGTCGCCCCGGGAATACATCGAGCCAAGAATGAACTGCGCCCTCACGTTGCCGCCCTCGGCCGCGACCCGGTACCACTGCGCCGCCTCGACCTTGTACTTCGGAACGCCATCCCCCACCTCGTACATGAAGCCGAGGAGGAACGCGGCCTTCGCGTTGCCGGCGTTCGCCGCCAGGCGGAACAGCCGCGCCGACTCGGCCTTGTTGACCGGGACGGCGTCACCCGAGGAATACATCTCGCCGAGGCCGAGCTGGGCGGCGGGATCGCCGGCCGCGGCCTTCGCGCTGAGAACGTCAAAGGCCGAGGGAGGCGTGACCACAACGCCGTCGGGCGTCACCGCGGCACCCGCGGGCACCACCGCCGCACCCCTGAGCGCGACCGCACCGCTCGGAAGAGTGCCTGCCATTCCGGCCGGGCTGAGCAGCGCGGCATAGAGCATGATAACCGGGGCCGAGATAATTGAGGTCTTCATAGGGGTGGGTTCCGGAGGTCGGGTTTCTTTGCTGGCCACAAGCTAGCAGAACGGCCTGCGGATTGTAATCCGGGTACAATTACTCATCCCGAACGCCCCGCCGGACCCCCTGAAAACGGTCGTTCACGCATCCGTTTCCGAATGCGTGAACGCGTTTCTGAAAATGCCCCGTGTGTCAGGGGCGCCTGCCCGGGATCAGGAGTCCGCCTTCTGCTTGCCGGACTCGTCCACGACCACATAGAGGGTCGATCCGCGCGACCACAGCCGCAGGAGCGTCTTCTTGCTCTGCGCCTTCGCGCTCAGGTTCACGGCGTCCTGCGCGGAGGCGACGCTGTGCCGGTTGATCTCCAGGATGACGTCGCCGGCGCTGATGCCGGCCCGCGCGGCCGCGGAGTCCGGCTCGACGTTTGTGACGATCGCGCCGTGCAGGTGTCCCGGCAGGTTGAACTGCTGGCGGACGTCGCCGTTCAGGTCGTCGACCGTGACGCCGTTCAGCACGCCCTGGTCGTCGCCCGCCGCCAGGGCCTCCGGATCGGCGCCCGCGCCCGGGCGCTCGGAGGTCGTCGCGTCGATCTGAATGGGCTTGCCGTCCCGCACGACCTCGAGGCTGAGCTTCGTGCCCGGGGCCTCGCCGCTTACCGTGAGGGCGAGGTTGTTCCCGTCGGCCACCGTCTGGCCGTTCACGCTCGTGATGACGTCGCCGTCCTTGATTCCCGCACGGGCCGCGGGGCCGTCCGGGACGACCTCGGCCACCAGCGCGCCGCCGCGGTCCTTGAGGTTGAAGGAGTCCAGGAGCGCCGGCGTGACGTTCTGGATGTTGACGCCCAGGTAGCCGCGCACGACCTTGCCGGTCCGCGCTAGGCTCTCGGCTACGTGCCCGACCATGTCGGAGGGAACGGCGAGGCCGACCCCCTGGAACCCGCCGCTGCGGCTGAGGATCGCCGTGTTGATGCCGATCAGCCGGCCCTCCACGTCGATCAGCGCCCCGCCCGAGTTGCCCGGGTTGATCGCGGCGTCGGTCTGGATGAAGTCCTCGTAGCCGTGCACGTCGTTCAGGATCCCCACCCTGCGGCCCGTGGCGCTCACGATCCCGCTCGTGACCGTCTCCCCGATGCCGAAGGGATTGCCGACCGCGAGCACGCGGTCCCCGACCTTGATCTTGGCGCTGTCCGCGAAGGTCACCGCCGGAAGTCCCTTGGCGTCGATCTTGACGACCGCGATGTCCGTCAGCGGGTCGCGCCCGACGACCCTGGCCGGCAGCTCGCGCCCGTCGGCGAGCGTCACTGTCACGGTGTCGGCCCCGTCGACGACGTGGTTGTTCGTGGCGACGTATCCGTCCGCGCTGATGATGACGCCGGAACCAAGGCCGTTCATCGGCTCCTGCCTCATCTCCGGAAGGCGGCCCCCGAAGAACTGGCGCAGCAGCGGGTCGTTCATGCCGGGATTCTCGTTCTCCCTCATGTCGGCCCGGTGTGCCTTCGCCTGCACCGTGATCTTCACGACGCTCGGCGAGACCCGGGTGACGATGTCCGAGTAGCTCGCGAGGTCCATCTGGCCCCGGGGCACGGCGGAGTCATCGCGCTTCAGGTTGAGCACGGAGTCCGGCTTGTCGGCGCCGCGCGCGCCGACCAGGGCCAGGGTGAGAGCGAGGACGGAGGCCGCCGCGGCGGCCGTGCGAAGGCCAAGGGCCTTGGATATAAATGTTTTCATGGTGGCGCCACGGTACCACGCGCGGATGTCCCGCCTCTGTCGCTATGATTACAGAACCGTTAGAATTCGGTTTTGCGCGCTTTGACCCTTTAAAATACGGGGGCTCCCGGCCATAGTGCCCCGCATGAGAGTGCTCGTCGTCGAGGATGATCAGAAGATCGCCTCGTTCATCGTCCGCGGCCTTAAGCAGGCGTCCTATGCCGTCGACCACGCGTCCGACGGCGAGGCCGCGCTCGCGATCGCGCAGAGCACCGACTACGACGCGGCGGTGGTCGACATCATGCTTCCCAAGCTCGACGGCATCAGCCTGGTAAGGCGCCTGCGGGCCGAGCGCCGCGTCGTCCCCGTCCTCTTCCTGAGCGCCAGGACCTCGGTCGACGACCGCGTGCGCGGCCTCCAGAGCGGAGGCGACGACTACATGACGAAGCCCTTCGCCTTTTCGGAGCTCCTCGCGCGCGTGCAGGCGCTCATCCGCCGCGCGAGCCAGGCCCCCGAGTCGACCCGGCTAGCCGCGGGCGACGTGGCGCTCGACCTCGTCACGCGCGAGGTCACGCGCGCCGGCGAGAGGGTCGAGCTCCAGCCGCGGGAATTCTCGCTCCTCGCGTTCTTCCTGCGCCACGCGGGCCGCCCGGTCAGCAAGACGATGATCCTCGAGCACGTCTGGGACTACAGCTTCGACCCGCAGACCAACGTCGTCGACGTCGTCGTATCGCGCCTGCGGGCGAAGATAGACCCCGAGCACAAGCGGATAGAGACGGTGCGGCGCGTCGGCTACCTCTTCAGGCCCCATGCTTGAGCGCCTGCGCAAGTCCCTGGCCCTGCGCCTCGCGGTCCTCTACACGGGCGTCTTCGCGCTCGCGGCCGCGGCGCTTTTCGCGGCGCTCTACTGGAAGCTCGCGAACGCCCTTGAGGCGCGGGAGAAGGCCGCCGTCGAGCGTCTCGCCTCCCAGCTCGGGCGCACGTTCGAGATAGGCGGCGCCTCGGCGCTGCGCCTCGAGATCAATTCCAACGCCTCGCCGGAGGTGCGCTCCTTCTTTGTCCGGGTGCTCGCGCCGAACAACGAGACCCTCTTCGTCGTCGTGCCGCCCGACTGGGTGCAGACCCAGGTGCAGAGCCTGCCGCTCAACTGGGGGATCACCGCGACGCGCGAGATCCAGACCGTCAGGATTCCCCAGAACGCGCTCAAGGACTATGCGGTGGCCTCGACGCTGCTTTCCGACGGCAGCGTCCTCCAGGTCGGCCGCAGCACCGACAGCCGCGCCGTCCTCCTCCAGCCCTTCCGGCGCGTGTTCGCCGGCGTCGGTGCGGCCGCGCTCGCCCTCTCGATCGCCGTGGGGACGCTCCTCGCCTGGCGCGCAACCCGCCCCCTTCGCATCATCTCCGAAACCGCCCGCCGCATCATCGAGACCGGGGACCTGACGGCGCGGGTGTCGGGCCCGTCCGGGAGCGATGAGCTCGCGCAGCTCGTCGGCCAGATCAACACGCTCCTCGACCGGAACGCGGCCCACGTGGGCGTGCTGCGCGACACCCTGGACAGCCTCGCCCACGACCTGCGCACGCCGCTGACGCGGCTTCGGGGCACGGCCGAGCTCGCCCTCCATGACGGACAGGACCCGCAGGAGGCCCGGGCCGCGCTCGCCGACTGCATCAACGAGACCGACCGCCTCCTGCACGTGCTCGAAACCCTCCTCGACATCTCTGCCGCCGAGGGCGGAGCCCTCAGGCTCAACCGGAGCACCTTCGACCTGCGGTCGCTCGTGGAGCGTGCAGCCGACCTCTACCGCGAGGTCGCCGAGGAAAAGCGGATCCAGCTGAAGCTGGACCTGCCGGCTGCCGTCGACGTGGACGCTGACCTCGTCCGCCTGGGCCAGGTCGTCAACAACCTGCTCGACAACGCCCTCAAGTACACGCCCGCGGACGGGCACGTCACGTTGGCGGCCGGAGTCGAGGGCGCCTGGGCCACGCTGTCGGTGACCGACGACGGCCCCGGCGTGCCGGCCGCCGAGCGCGAGGCCATCTTTCGCAGGCTCTACCGCGGCGACGCCAGCCGGTCGCAGCGGGGCCTGGGCCTCGGGCTGAGCCTCGTGAAGGCCGTCGTCGAATCCCACGGAGGAACGGTCACGGTCGGCGACGCCCCGGGCGGGGGCGCCCGATTCACCGTGGCGCTCCGGGCTCAGGGTCCGGGACGACCCGACGCCGTGAATTCGGCGGCCGCCTCGTCCTCGCGCCCTGCCTGATGCAGGGCCACTCCCAGGTTGTAATGGGCGTCGGCATAGCCAGGGGCCAGCCGGATCGCGGTGCGGAACTGCTCAATCGCCTCGTCCAGGTTGCCTGCGCTTGTGAGCGCCGTGCCGAGGTTCGCATGGTAGGTCGCCGAGTCCGGCCTTAGCCGCGAGGCTTCCCGGTAGCGGGCCACCGCCTCGGCGATGCGGTCATGCTTGAAAAAGACCGTCGCCAGGCTGTTCAGGACCTCCGGCGAGTCGGGAGCCAGGCGCAGGGCGGCCTCGTATTCCGCGATCGCCTCGCTCCCGTCGCCCACGTTGCGCAGGGCGCGGCCCAGGTCGACATGGGCCGCCGCGCCGTCGGGCTTTAGGCGGATCGCCTCCCGGTAGTGCGCGATGGCCTCCGGCCCGCGCCCGAGCTGAATGAGGACATTGCCAAGATCGATGTGGGCGTCCGCATTGTCCGGGTGGGCCTTCAGGACCAGCTCAAACTGCGCCGCAGCCTGCTCGAGCCGGCCCGACCCCGCGAGGGCGTCGCCCAGCCCGATCCGCGCGTTCGCGGCGCCCGGCTTGGCCCTTAGGGCCGCCTCGAATTCAGCGATCGCCTCGGGCAGACCCCCGGGGACCGTTTCCAGGGCGTTTCCCAGGCTCACGTGCAGGTCGGCGAAATTCGGATTGTCCCCGTTTCCCTGGAGGGCCGCCCGCAGGTGGGAGATGCCCTCTTGAAGGCGTCCCGGAATGTTGACGAGCGCAGTGCCCAGGTTGCCGTTGGCCTCCGCCATGCCCGGCTCAATCCTGAGGGCCGCCTCGAACTCGGCTATCGACTCCGCCGATCCGCCAGGGACCCTGGCAAGCGCGTTGCCCAGGTTGTTGTGGGCGTCCGCGTAATCGGGCTTCAGCCGCACCGCCTCGCGAAGGTGGACGATCGCCTCGGTTGGCCGGCCGGACTCGGTCAGGGCCATGCCGAGGTTGTTGTGCGCCATCCAGCAGTCCGGATTCTTCGCGAGGGTATCCGAATAGAGGCCTCCAACGTCCCGGTACAATCCGCTTTGGCGCCACGTGAGGGTGAAGAGCACCGCAAGAAGGGCCGCGAAGGCGGCCGCGAAAGTCCAGGCCGCCCTGGTCCTTTTCGGGCCGGCAAGATGCCGGAGGGCGCGAGCCGCGCCCGAGGCCGCACCCTCGGTAGCAAGCGCGATGATCCCCAGGCACGGCAGGTACTGCCAATGGTCGGCCACGTACGAGAACCTGAAGGGGTAGACATTGAAAAAGCCGAGCGCCGGGAAGAGGGACCCCACGAAGAACAGCAGGGCGAGGAGCGGGGCAGCGCTCCACTTCCTCAACCCGGCAAGTGCAGCGGCCACCGCGCAAAGCCCGAGGAGGCCCAGGCTCCACCTCCAATCCGCGGAAACCCGCCAATGCGGGTAGATGAATGTCAGCCCGGAGGGCCAGATAAGTTTTCCGAGGTAGAACCAGACGATCCTCCCGGCGAGGAACAGGCGCTCGATCGGGCCGAGGTCGTAGTCCATTCCCCTCGCCCCGATGTAGGTGCGCTCGATCCAGGCGGTGAACAAGCCGGCTGCGGCCCCGACGAGGATCCATGGCACGAGGGGCACCGCGTCGCGCCGAAAGGAAAGGCTTCCCCGGCGCCAAGCGAGCGCCAGCAGGAGCGCGCACGGGAGGGTCGCCGTCACCGACTTGCTGAGGACGGCGAGAACAAAAAGGCCCAGGGCGAGGGCGTAGGTTCGCCTCCCGCGGTTGAGGTCAAATCGGAGGTAGGCCAGGAATGCCAGTAGGTAGAAGACGAGGGAAAGGGTGTTCTTCTGCTCCGACATCCAGGCCACGGACTCGACGCAGACGGGATGGAGCGCGAAGACGAGGGCGGCCAGCCATCCGGAGCCGGCCCAGGCGCCCTCGCCGGCCGCCAAGGGACGGATGCGGGCAACGACGAGCGCGAGCAGGCAGGCAGAGGTCGCGTGGAGGAGGATGTTGGCCAGATGGTATCCGACGACCGAGTCCCCCCATATCCGGTGCTCCACCCAGAAGGCGGTGTGCAGGACCGGATAGTACTGCTGGGTGGTCCCGAGTTTGAACCATATGTCGAGCAGTCCATGCCACGAGCGCAGGGCCGGCGCCGTGATGTGTGCGGCATCGTCCCACAGCAGGGCGCCGTCGATGCACGGCAGGTAGGCCGCAAGGGTGACACCGAAGACAAGCGCGACCAAGAGTGCCGTCTGAAGCCGAGACGGGAGCGGTGTCCAGGGGCTTGAGGTCGGGGGGCCGAAAGGCATCGGGGTGCGCGAGCCCTTGGACTCGCAACAAATCGCGGGGGATGCAATGCCGCCGCGCGAGCCCTCCCGGTGCGGCGCGTACCGGCGCGGGCATCCCCGCACCCTCCTGCCCTGCTACCAGAAGAAGTACCGCTCGGAATCCACCAGGAATTCCTTGGTGGGCGGCCGGACCAGAACCCTCCAGACGGAGGCGTATTCCGTCCATGGCCCCTCGATCTCCGCGTCGCAGATGATCTCCGACTTGAAGCGGGGCCCACCCATCTTGCGCTCGATCCGCTCCTGGAACATAGCGTGTCCCTCGGCCGTCGAGAAGAACAGGCAGCGCCGCTCGAAGAGATCGGAAGGGGCATCCTGCGCTGCCAGCCCGAGCGACACCCGGCGAAGCCCAAGGACGTATTCGTTGCGGGCAAGCTCCATGATCGCGCGCTCGCACGCCCCGAAATAGTCCACCGCGGCGCCTTGGCCGTAGGCAAAGCAGTCGGGGCGGACCTGGCGGAACGCGACCACGGTGACGCCGTACCCGATAGGGCTCGGCAGCACGAGGGCGCTTATCCCCGGCCACTCCGTCGTGCGCACCTCGCCGTCGATCGCACCCTCCCACCAGGAGATGATGCTCACCCGCTCCACCGCCTCAAGGAGGGCACGTTTTCGAGCCTCCGTGTGGAAGAGCCCCGGGAACGCGGCCATGCCGTTAGACGATTCGTCGATGTCGAAGCCGTAGAGCTCCCGGTCGTTGGCGCGCACCTTAAAGCGGTAGGCCCACCGCTCCATGGTCTCCGAGATCGCCATGTAGCGGGCCACCATGGGCGTCTCGGATGTGCCGGTGCCGTCCGCGTCGCTGTAGAGGGCGAATTTTTTTCGCCGGGACACCACCTTGTCCGAGAGCCAGGCGTTTGCCTGGAACATCGGTCGACCATACACCGAGAACTCGCGGAGGGAGACCCGGCCTACCGGACCACCCTCCGACTCGAGTACATTTCGATAGCGGTATCCCGCGACGCTAAGCATGGCTACTTTGACCGACGCCGTACTTACCTACGTGAGACCGACGATCAATCGGTTTCAACCATGCACGGGAGCGCACAGGTCTGCGACGAGCCTTCGTTGGCGTCGGACCCAAAATTCATGTTGCGGATTGATTTCGTGAGCGGGTCAAGCTTCTGAGCCGCGTGAGTCAGCCCCGCGGAAAGCAGGAAGCTGGAGATGGTGCCGAGGGCCATGCGATTGATTGTTTTCATCGGGGAAAACCTAGATCCATACTTGCCTCGCTTCCCATTTCTTAAATCGCCTATTTCCACGCCCGAGGATACGTGTTTTCCCGTAGCAATCTGTAGCGCGGCCGACATTCGTCTCCCTCTATCATTCAATAACTTGAAAACCTTGCGGATTTGTAAATTCGCCCGGCTGTTGGCCTTCGTTTCTCTGGCTTCACCGATTTCGTTAAGATGCGAGGAAGGTCGCCCGTTGGTGAGCGCATTTTCGGCGCGGGATACCGGCGCGAGCGTCGAGAGCTGGACCTCCGCACAAGATGAGAACGGTGTGCTCTATTTCGGGTGCAATGTGGTGCTGGCCTTCGACGGAGAGCGCTGGACCAAATATCCTGTCCCCGGAAGCTACGCCGTTCGCGGACTCGCGTTTGGCCCCGATGGGCGCCTTTGGGTCGCGGCGATCAACGAGATTGGATATTTTGAAAAGGAGGGCCAGGGACTCTCGGCCTACCACTCCCTCGTCAAAGAGCTCCCGGCAGAGGCACGCGAATTCGGAGACGTTTGGCAGGTCATCGCGCGCGGCAACGGCGCGGTGTTCCTGACTTCGACGTCGGTCCTGGTTTGGAACGGAAGCTCCTTCAAGACATACAACCTGCCGGGGGGGCGGAGGCTATCGGCCGTGCAAACCGCGGGCCGGATCTTCGTATCTCATCGCGCGACGGGCATATGGTCCCTCGAGGATGATGGCTTGAAGAATTTCATCTCTCCCGAGGCCCTTTCAAACGCCGGCCTGGTTTGGATGGAGGCAGACGCCAAGGGCTGGACCATGGCCACGACGGACGGCCTTTGCCGGTTCGAAAATGGAGTGCTCACCGAAATTCGCTCGGAGGCCACGGATTTCATTAGGAAGAATGTCTTGATCGCCGCGTGCAGATCGAGGCACGGCGAGCTTTGCCTGGGGACCTTGTATGGAGGTCTCGCGATCGTCGATCCGACGGGGACCACAATCGAGCAGACCGTATCGACTGATGATGGCCTGCCGTCGCGCGGCATTTATTCACTATACTCAGCCGAAGACGGGGCGTTGTGGACGACGTCCGGGGTTGGGATCGCCCGAATCGAGCTCAACGCGGGGGCGACACTTTTCGACTCCAAACGAGGATTGGTCGGCAAGCCCGTTCTCAGCAGCGCGCAGAGCGGCTCAAGGATACTTGCGGCGACCCAAGAGGGCGTATTCGGCCTTAAGATCGGACAAACGGGTCCGGCAGTCTTCGCCACGATACCGAGCCTGACCAACAACTACACCGAGCTCGATGAGGGCCCCAATGGAAGCGTCTACGCCTCGGGCTACAAACGGGTGGACCGCATTGACGGGAATCAACCTATCAAGATGTTCACATCGAAGTCGGATGTCGTCTTGCTTCGACCCTCCCGCAAGAACCCGGACAGCTTTCTGGTTGCGGACAATTTTGACATCCTTCGCCTGACAGCGTCGGGCGGGAGTGAGTTCAAAGCCACGGCGCTGGCGCACATGCCCGACCTACCGCAGACCCTGGAGGAGGATCCCTCGGGCAATATCTGGGTCGGCACAAACGTCCAGGGGGCCTTTTATCTCGCCAACCCGTCCAATGACTTGGTGGCGCCCGCCCGGCTCACGTCGAGCGACGGTCTCCCAGATCTGGGGCACGTCGGGGTGGCCCGGGTGAACGACGCGATGGCGGTCTTCACGACCAAGGGCGTGGAATTGTTTGAGACCCCCAAAGGACCTTCAGAGTTGGTCGGTGTGGCGCCGAAAACAGCCGTCACTGCAATCTCCAATCGCGACCTCTCCGGCGCCGTTTGGGTCGCCTTTGAAAGCCCGTTCTCGGACGGGCCCCGCATTGCCGTCATAGGGAAGCTTACCGCGGGGCTGGGCGGCGCTTCGACGTGGACGCCCTTTGCGGTTCCCGGGCTCGCCCAAATCGGGGAGATCAAGTCGCTCTTTGTCGACGACCGCGGCGTGGTGTGGCTCGGCGGCATGGACGGCATACTGCGCCTCGCCCCAAACGAGTTGAGGCAGGTCGAGACACCGCGCGTCCCTCTTATCCAGGCGAGCATCGCCCCCGGCGAGGAGCTGAGCGCCTCGAGAAACTCGGCGAGCTTTGACTATTCAGCCGTGGAGTACGGTCGCCGCGAATCCATCCGCTTCCAGACAAAGCTGAGCGGGGCCGGCGACGAATGGTCCGCGCCAAGCAATGACAGCCACCAGAGCCTGGCGGGGCTCCAGAACGGCCACTACGAGTTCGCCGTTCGGGTCATCAACGACGCGGGCATGAACGGACCCGCGGCGTCGTGGAGCTTCACGGTCCTGCCGCCCTGGTACCGGACCCTACCGGCAATACTTTCATTCGGGCTCCTGGTCGCCGCCGCCGCCTACGGGGCCTTCCGGTGGCGGCTCGCCTACCTGCGCAGGCAGAACGTGCGCCTCGAGATCCTCGTCCGGAAGAAGACCGAGCAGCTTGAGAAGGCCAACGAGGCCAAGTCCGAGTTCCTCGCGAACATGAGCCACGAGATCCGAAACCCCATCTCGGGGATACTGGGCCTCTCGCTGGCGTTCGAGGAGACCGTCCTCGACAAGAAGCAGCGCTACCTCGCGGATTC
>Ga0181537_10002862_pt1 | contig 15001 bp, 23 predicted proteins | sample PEATcosm2014_Bin_39_FD_119765 | JGI IMG/M metagenome (GOLD analysis project Ga0181537, IMG submission 119765) | Peatland microbial communities from MTU Mesocosm Facility, Houghton, MI, USA - PEATcosm2014_Bin23_10_metaG | ecosystem: Environmental > Terrestrial > Soil > Wetlands > Peat | place... | reverse complement strand
GTCTCGACCAGCGCTTTGCTATAGACCCTTGCTCGCCCTCCCTCCCAACCTTGCGATCAGGAGAGTGACTCCGCTCGAGCCCCGGACGCCGCGCCAACCGGAAAAACTCTAAGAAGCTGTCAAAGAACGATCCTGTTCTACTCCTTCTATTTTTTTCGTCAATCGAAAACTCACGCCTGCAACTATCTGTTTTTTCAATCGAGTGCAGCCCGTCCACAAGCCAGTGACCGCTTTTGGTGCAGACCGGAAACCAGTTCCTTACAGAACCCGCGCCCGACAAGGATTTCCGCGCCGCAGGCTCGACAAGGATCAAGCAGAAGCGCCCGCGCCATTCTATTTCGCGCTTGTGAAAATCCCGCACAAACCGCGCCTGAAGCCTACTCTGACAAAATGACGATCCGTCCGCCGCCGCCAGTGGTGAGGCCCAGGCGAAAAATGTGAATTCAGGACGGCGCACGCGCATCGCCGACAGCTGGCGGGCCGATCAGATCTCCCTCACTCCAACTACGAGGGCCGCGCTACCTGGGCTTTCAGCTCGCTCTGCAATTGATGGATCCGTTTGCGCCGCTCCAGGTATTGTTCCAACTCCACTGCCGCCTGGCCATTTTGCAGGGCGTCAAACTGCTGCGCGAACAATTCACACAACTCGTTTGACAGGTCGTTGGCACTACGCCCCCTTAACCTACGCGAAACCTCAGTCATTGGCTCCCTGTTTCCGAGTCGCCGGAGTGCGCCGCATCGGGTTGCGACCGACCCGATCCTGAATCTGTGCCTTCCCTCGAACGCGTCTGCCCGCTCTGCGGGGCAATTCTCATTTCAACCATAAACAATAAATCGTCGATCTCTTCCAGTATGGCAATCAGCTTTTCGGGATTCCTCTCGCGCTGCGCCCTCTTCTTGAGTTTCGGCCATCGCTCCGACATGAGCTCTTCTAGCGCCTGTTTGTTCTTCATGGACGAACATTCCCCTCTGCGATTTTGCCCCCAAACACTCCTGAGAAACGGGCGGCTTGGGGCCGTTCGGGAGAAATTAATTCATTGCGTTGGGATCTGTCTGTGACGCTCGTCACAAACTTCCTGTGTTGGATTGTGGATTTCCTGCCCGGGAAATACTGCTGATCCCTGCCCTATTTCATCTGGAGTCGCGATCAGATTTCGCTTTACTATAACAGATCACTTATATAATATATTACTTATGCTAGGAACGTTTGATCTTGATGCCTCGTTCTCCGCTCTCTCCGACCCCACGCGTCGGGCCATCCTGGCGCGTCTGGCTTCGGGCGAAGCGACCGTGACCGAACTGGCCAAGCCCTTCGAGATGACTCAGCCCGCAATCTCCCAGCACTTGAAGGTGCTGCAACGGGCGGGACTCATCGTCACCCGGGTCGAGGGCACCAGACGTCCCCGCCGCCTGGCCGAGGCCGGCATCGCAGCCATGGACCAATGGCTGGCGATGCTGCGCACAGCTTTGGAAAGAAACTACAGCCGGCTGGATGAGGTTCTAGCCGCCACCGATCCCGACCAGAAGTGAACCAAAGAGAAAAAGAGAGAAGAGAAAGTGAGCCAGACAGGCAGCTAACCAACAACCAGGAATAAATCCAGGATCAACCCAGAGAGGAAAACCCATGAGCCGGATGACACTCAAAACCGAAGGCGACACTCATGTCGTCGTTACCAGGCACTTCAACGCCCCACCCGAGGCCGTTTACCGTGCCCACACCGATCCGAAACTCATTCAGCAGTGGCTGCTCGGCCCCGAGGGCTGGACCATGCCCGTCTGCATCAACGACGCCCGACCCGGCGGCAAGTTCCGCTATGAGTGGTCCCACCCTAAACAAGGCAGCTTCCACATCACCGGTGAATATCTCGAACTGAAGCCTTATAGCAAAATCGTCCACGTCGAACGCATGCACCTGCCCGATCCCACGCCCGACAACCACGTTGAGACCAGCTTCGCTCCCGACGGCGCAGGTACGTTGATGACCCTTCGCATGACCCTGCCCGACCCCCAAACCCGCGCAACCATGCTTGCCACTGGCATGGAGCACGGAATGGAAGCCAGCTATGTCCGGCTTGAAACAATCCTATAGGGCGCTACGGGATTCACACTGAAACACCTTCCAGAAAGCCAACAAGCAACAAGGGCAACGACGCGATCTCCAAAAGGATAACCAGCCAGGGCGGTGCCCGGCGGGCAGCGGCAATCAGACCGACAATCATGCCGATCGGAGCTGTAAAAAACAAAATTGCGAGAGTAAGCGTCTCTGGATCCTTCCAGGGTGGCAGGTGTGTGGGTCTGAATCCGTACCAAAGGTATGTACCCGCCCCGAGAGCCGCATTGGCGCTAACGATGACAAGCGCTGCCCAAGTCAGGGGACTGGGAACTGGCCGCACACGGGTCATCTTGATCCACGCCGCGAGCGTCAACACGAATGGTCCGCAGGTGAGGAGATATGGAAGAAGCCGCACCATCATTTCTGGCACTCAACTCTAACTGAAACTGCATCGAGCGAAAACGAAGCTTGCACTCATCGACGCGGCGTTGCCGGGCCGTTCCTGATCTTTTTCGCACTCGCCTCGCTCTTCCCGCCGCCACTCTTCTTGCCCTTCCCGCCTGCCACAATATCCGCGATGGTGGTGTGCTCCAGAATCTTCGCCGCCGCATCCCGCACTTCCAGAAACACTTCATACAACGCCCGGTGATCCGCATCTTTCGCGATCAAACCCCGCAACTGCTCCGCATCTCCCAGCGGCGCTAGCGGACCATCCACTAGCCGGATAATATCGCTCAGTGGAATCTCCGCCGGATCGCGCCGCAGCTGGTACCCGCCTCTCGCGCCGCGCACACTATCCACAATGCGCGCGTTCTTCAACTCCAGCAGAATCAGTTCCAGGAATTTCTCCGGCAAGTCGCTCTCCGCCGCAATCTCCCGAATCTTGATCGCTCCCTGATCGTGCCGCCGCGCCAGCGTCATCATCGCCTGCAGCGCGTACAGTCCCTTCTGCGAGATTTTCAAATTTCCCTGCCTTCCCCAACCGCCAATGATTGTGCCCCATTTCGCGCCTCTTGCCTAGCCACTTCGAAAGGGCAGAGCTTCAGCCGCATCATGTAAGCAAGTTGTAACAGGAAACACATCAGAAGTGGATGCCCATTTCTCGCGACGCTCCTTGCGCGAGATATGGGTAACTTTTTTTCTGTGATCAGACGAGTAGAGATTGGTGCGGCCTTGAGCTCGGGCGTGAACCCGCGCGCAACCGTGGAAGGCGCATAGTGGAAGAGCAGCGCTCTAGCGCCGCGTAAGCAAGCAGAATGAATCTAGGCTTTCGCCCCGGAGCGCCCTCACGTCGTCGCTACATCCAAAACATTGTGGGTCGCCACAGGAAAAAAGGCCTCGCACCGCTCATACGCTTCATACATGCCCTCGAAAATCCGATCCCACGAAGTTTCCAAAGCCTGCTGCCGCGCCGCCGTCCGCATCCCGGAAAGCAATTCCGGCTGATCCATCAACCTCGCCGTATAAGCGACAAACTCATCGAACCCGCGTGCAATAAAGCCCGAACTCCCATGCCGTACCGTATACTGCGGCCCCCCGTGATCGGTAACTACCGCGGGCACTCCCGAGGCAAACGCCTCCAGCACCACCAGGCCAAACGTATCCGTCTTCGACGGAAAGGCCAGCACGTCGAAGTTGGCGAAGGTTCGTGACAGTTCCAGCCCGGTCAGCACGCCCTTAAACTCAGCCTGCCGCATATTCTGCCGCAGCCATTCCTGTTCCGCGCCGTCTCCCACCACCACAAAATGAAAATCATGATGGCCGCGCTCGAGCAGCGCCTGCTCCAGCCGCGCCAGCGTGCGCACACTCTTCTCCGGCGTAAGCCTGCCCACGTAACCGATGCGGAACCGCCCATCCTGCCGCTCGCGGAACTCCGGGCTGAACACCGCCGTATCCACCGCGTGCGACATCAGGTAGCACGGCTTGCCCGTGGCCTCCTGCAGCACCCGGATCATCTCCTGGTTGGGCGCAAACAGCAGCCGCGGAATTTTGTAGAAGCGCGCCGACGCGCGAAAACTCAGCCGCTCCGTAAGGTCCGCCACTTTCCGTGCAATCTCGGCCGAAAGAAACGACACCGCAGCCGCCATCCGCCGCCGGGCATATTGGTGAATATTGGTTTGCCACGAAGCTGCCAGCGGAATCTTCATCTTGTGGGCCACATACGCTCCCAGCGTGCCCACATCACTCGGCCCCGTGATCTGCACCACGTCAGGGCGGAATTCCCGCAAGAGCGGCTCCAGTTTGCGGTAATGTCGCAGGAAGAGCAGGTCGTAGTCGTGCGCCCGGTCGAGCGGAAACTTCATCGGGCCGCGCGGCAGTTGCATTCGCGTCACTGTCCCCGCGGTCGTGACTTCTTGTCGCGGCCCCGCGTGCACCATCAGAAACGGAATCTCTTGCCGTTGGGCAAACGCCTCGAACTGACGGCTGGTCTGGGCCACTCCGTCCACTTCATGGTAGACGCACGGAAAAAACGCCACCCGGGGACTTTCCTTCTTCACGAAAGAGCCTCGGAAGACACCGCCTTGCGAGCAACCGCTTCGGCCGGAATCGTCTCCAGAGTTCTCGTCCGCGGCACATCCTCCGGCACCTTTTCTGCCACGCTGCGCCGGAACATCCGCAGCATCGCGCCTTGCACCGTCGCATTCTCCAGCAGCCGTATGCCCGACAAAATCTTTTCCAGAAACGCCGGCGGAGCTTTCCACAACGAGGAAAGCGCCCGGTCCGGCCCGCCCGTCCCGTCGGGATGAAATACGCGCTCATCCCACCGCCGCGATCCCGACGGATATTCCGGGTAATCGCGAATCACGTCCAGCAGCGTCCGCGTCGTGCGCAGGCTCACCGGTTCCGTATACTGCGGCATCAGCAGCACGTGGCTGCGCTGCTCCAGCCGGATCTCGCTCACAAACTCAACAAAGGTTTCCGCGCTGGTCAGGTTCAGCGCGCCGCTGGCCGCGCATCCGTGCCGGTCACCGCCGGAGACCAGCGGACGCTCCCACTGCTTCGCCAGTTTCGCCACTTGATTGTTTTCCCGCGTGCTGCGCGTGGCGTTGATTTCGAACGCGTGCAGAAACTGTACCCCGCACTCCAGAAATCGCTCCAGCACCTGATCGTCCCGGTGCACGCCCACGCAAGTCTGCGTCCACAGCGGATGATTAAACACCACCAGCACATCGGGAAATCCATCCAGCATCGCCAGCAATTCAATCGCCCACCGGTCGCTCGGGTTCTGGGTGTACGCGGCCAACTCTTCCATAATGGCCTGCGCCTGCCCACTCGGCAGATTGTGCACTCCCAGATGAAAAATTGTTCCCGAGTACGGCACGCTCCACTCCAGCGAGATCGGCGTCTGCGCCGTCTCCCGCTCTGCGCGCAACATCAGCGGCGCTTCGATGTTGTCGTGATCGGTCAGCGACACCAGGCTCTTCAGCCCTAAACTCTCGATCTGATCTTTTTCCGTCTCGTAGGCCAGCTGCGGCGTCAGCGGAGGCGTCCAGTAGGCCCGCGAAAAATCCACGGGGAACCTCGCCTTCTTACATTGCTTCTCCAAGGCCTCATGCAGCATCGGCCCCTTGCGGGCCAACTCCGGTATGAACTGCAGGCTTTCCTTGGATCGGTTGGTGTGTCCATGAAGCGAAACCGCGGCGCGCGTATCCCGGCCAAGGTCCGGTCCATGCCAGAAGCAAGAGAGTTTTGTTTCGGCCATTCGCAATGTTTTGAGTTACGGGACTTTTAATTCTAGCTCAGTACAGCTGCCTTAGCGACGAATTACTTTTCCACGCCGTCTCAAATAGTTAGACGCGTGATGCGCTGCTTTCAGAGTAACCTGCCAAACAATATTTTCTTGGATCAAACCCGCCATCACCCGGTTACTCTCGTCACTATCATGCCCAATTCTTTGTGCTATACTCTTCTTGACGCTTTTTCCACGGTTTGCTCGTGACGCGGTGGTCCCACGTTGGATCAGATTCATCTCCGCTTTTCCTGCCCGCCGTTTAGTTCCAGCGCCAAATCAAAATTGAATGCGAGCGGCATGAACGCTTCACATGTATTCGTGTACCGACGTGTATATAGACTTCAAGCCCCTCCAGAAAGAACAAATCTAGAATGACCACATTTACAGAACTGCCCTTGTCTGCTGCCTTGCAGCAGAAGCTTGCGGCAGGTCAATTCATCACCTTAACCCCCATCCAGGAACGTGCCATCCAGCCCGCCCTCGAGGGCAAAGACGTAATCGGCACCGCTCAGACCGGCACCGGCAAGACGCTCGCTTTTCTGATCCCGGTCATCGAAATGCTTCGCAAAGAGCCTTCGACCCACGCCGGCGCCCTGGTGCTTCTGCCCACGCGTGAACTGGCCATGCAAGTCCACGAACAATACGAAGCTTTGCGCGCCCGGACCATGCCCAAAGCCGCGCTCGTCATCGGCGGCGTTTCAGAAAAAGGTCAGATTCAGGGACTGCGCGATGGCTCGTCACTCATCATCGCCACTCCCGGCCGCCTGCAGGATCTCACGGATCGCCGGTTGGCCGACCTGCGTCACATCAAGATGCTGGTCCTCGACGAAGCCGACCGCATGCTCGATATGGGCTTCCTCCCGGCCATTCGCCGCATCCTGGCGATATTGCCAAAGTCGCGCCAGACTCTATGCTTCTCGGCCACGCTCGAAGCCTCCGTCGCCGGACTCGTGAACCAATACATGCGCGATCCCGTGCGCGTCGCTCTAGGCTCCGTCCTCAAGCCCGCCGAAAGCGTGGAACTGAAAGCCTACGAAGTTCGTCCCGGCGAAAAGCTCGACGTGCTCCGCCAGCTCCTCTACGCAGAAAAAGGTCAGACCCTCATCTTCACCCGCACCAAGCGCGGCGCTCAGCGTCTCGCCCAAGATCTGGCCCGCGACGGCTTCACCGCTACCATGATTCACGGCGACCGCTCGCAGTCCCAGCGCAACGGCGCACTGAGCGGATTCCAGGAAGGCCGTTTCCAGGTTCTGGTCGCGACCGACATCGCTTCCCGCGGCCTGCATTGCGACGACGTCGCCCACGTCATCAACTACGACCTGCCCAAGATGGCCGAAGATTTCATCCATCGCGTCGGCCGTACCGGCCGCGCCGGCTCTACCGGACGCGCCACCACCCTGGCAGCCGGAGTCGAAGTCGTCGAACTCCGCAACATCGAGCGCACTCTCAAACTTCGCATCGAACGCATGCAGATGGACCCCTCCGGCGCACCCCAACCCAAACGCTTCGTCCAAAACACCCTGGCGTCCCGCACCCTGACCAAACTCCCCGGTGAAGTCTTCGTCTAAGAGAAAGTCGTTTGGGAGTTAAGGCAGTAATAAAAGAACAAGCGGGTGCCCCATGTCTCGCGTCCTTTGCGAGACATGGGGATTTTGTTTTTGATGGGCCGCGGATTCTGCTTCGAAAGGGCGCGGCTCAGGCTTTGAAAGGCCGCGTCTTCAGCCGCGCCGCAAGTCTCGCTTTCGGGTGGCGCAGCGCTTTCAGCGCAGCGATCAACTGGGCAAGGACGACCGGGGCCTCAGCCCCCGAGGGAAAGTGGGTGCCCCATTTCTCGCGTTCTTTGCGAGAAGTGGGGATTTTCAAACCGCAACAGGGTCAATGGGTGTGAATGGGGATTCTGCGACAGTTATCCTGTTTCGGGACTACAATGATGTACGTTATGGCGTCTCGAAAATGGCACCAGTTTGTCTTTGTTTTGATTTTCATTTGCGTGGTGCCGCACCCTTGCGTTGCGGGACCGTGGCCGGAGCGATTCACGTTCTTCCGTTTTTGCACACCAGAAGAACAGCCCGTTCCGCCCCAAGATACGTTTCTGCTTTCAAATCCCTTCTCTCACGCTATCCCGTTCCTACAACCTCCAGCGACCATGTTCCAGTATGGAATCAACCTGAAGCACGTCACTGCTCCGCCCGAATTCCGGGCACATGATCCCAACAGAGCAAACGGCGCCGGATTCAGCCTGCCAAATCACCCGTGGCCGCCACCATGCCCACGCCCACAGGTTGTACATGCGTCATTGGGGCAAACTCTCGGCTAGTTAGGAAAAGGCGGGGCGAAGTTGACGTAATCAGGAGCAATAGTGCTCCTCGACCAACACCCTAAAACAAAAAAATCGCCGGAGCCCGTAAGCTCCGGCGATTCACTTCCAACTCTCTCTACTGCCCGATCTTCCCCGTGGGCAGGAACACTTCCGCCGGCCCAGGTTCATCCTCAGTCCCAATCCGAAATAGCGCCGCCTGCGCTTCCGCCAGCTCGCGCAGTTCCTGCATCTCGTCCACCACCGCGCCCTCTTCCGGCTTGTTCTCTTTACGCTGCACCCTGCGCTCGGCTTTCTCGCGCTGCTTCTGTTGCCGCGTCTGTTCTTTCTGGCGTTTAGTAAAAGTCGATCGTCCTCGTGGCATTCACAATCCCTCCTGGTTCTTATTGCTTGGTCTTTACTACTTTCAGCTTCCAGGAAACCAGCGAACTACCAGCGCGGTTCCCGCGGCTGGCGCGCATGCCCCTGATAGTCGTCGCGGCCACCGCCTCCACCACCGCCGCCAAAACGCTTTCCTCCACCCCCACCGCCGCCACCACTCTTAGGACGGTCCGTCTTGGGCTGCGCCTCGTTGATCTTTAACGCGCGTCCGCCCAGTTCCGTTCCATTCAGCGCCGCGATCGCCTTATCCGCTTCCGCCGGATTCGTCATTTCCACGAACCCGAAACCGCGCGCCCGGCCCGTCTCCCGGTCGGTCACGATGCTCACTTTTTCCACCGCGCCGTGAGCCTCAAAAACGGTTCGCAATTCCGACTCGGTCGTGCTGTGGGGCAAATTACCTACGTAAAGATTCTTCATTCCAGTTCCTCTCTGAGTAAATCATCTAAAATCCTGGGCTTCGCTCTTCAACATGGCCACGGCCAGCCCGCGGATCACGCCACCGCTGGCTTCGGCTCCGAAGCCGCCGCCGGTTTCGCCGGCAGTTCCGCATTCTTGAACAGCTTGCGGTTCCGCATCCGCTTCGCCGCGTTCTGCCTGCGCACTCGGTTGTACCTCGATTTGTCGCCGTTGATTTTCGACATCATGATCTCCTGTCATTCGGGCAGGTTAGTATACGGGGTTCCGACGGCTCGTCAAACACTCAAGTCAGAACTATTCGAGGACATTTCGCTGCCGCAGAAAAGACGCCCCTCGATCTCTCAATCGCGAAGGCGCAAATAGGGACTGGGTCTCCGAGGTTAAGTGTTCCAAGTATACGCTCTTCGCCCGCTTCCTGCTCGCGAATCAGACACCTGAGCCAAGGGGCCAGCTTGAAGAGGCGCGGCTTCACCCGCTCCATAGGCATGAACTTAATCGCGGCTTCTTAACTGCAGTCCGTCTTCCGTGGAAACACCCGTAGCGTGTTGTTCCGAAATTCTACGCCGCGCGCCGAATGCGCCACTGTCCCCTACGGGCAGGTGAGTTGGGCCGTGCCGACCACGGTGCATCCGCCTCCGCACGCGTTGATTGCGGTGCAGTTGGTTGGCTTGAAAGCGAATACCTGGTACGCTCCGGCTGCCCCGCTCGCACAACTCGCCACGCCCGTAGTGCTAACGGACGCAAATACGGTGGGCAGGCCTTTCTGGCATACACCCCACGACGCGGTCAGAGGCGCTATTGTGATCGGAGGATCCGCGTAAATTCCGGTAGCCACAAACGGCACATTCCCGTCAGGATAATCCTGAGCGTCGGCCATTGCCGGCATCAGCGTGATAGATTGCAGTTGACCCGTCGGCCCCTGCGAACTCGTTCCGCACGACAAGGCCAACAAGGAAACCAGGAACAGCCCCAGCAGACAGAGGGCTAACCAAAGCTTTGACATAAATCCCTCCTGCAAAACGACAACCCGTCCCCCAGCAAGAAGTTTCACCAATGTGGGGACAGCCGCCCCCGGCTGTCCGGTCGAGCGCAGCTCGACAGGCTCTTGCCGGCCACTGGCACAACCCCACCGCGCTTTCCCGCTTGCTAATTCTCGATTTTACGCCTATTATCAAGCTGTACGTTAGTCCGAGTCGGACGTGAGCAGTTCTTGCCTTCAACAGCCAGTAACCTCTCGCAGCACCTCCGAATCTCTCCAGCGTAAAATCGATCAAACAAAGGAACACCTAACACCATGGCAGAACAAGGAACAGTAAAGTGGTTTAACGACGCCAAAGGCTACGGCTTCATCAGCCGCCAGTCCGGCGAAGACGTTTTCGTTCATTTCTCGGCAATTCAAGCGGGCGGCTTCCGTAGCCTGCAAGAGGGCCAGACCGTGCAGTTCGACGTGACCAAGGGCCCCAAGGGCTGGCAAGCTGAGAACGTCCAGCCGCTGTAGACCATCCCCTTATTGCAAAAAGGCGATCTCCAACCAGAGATCGCCTTTTTCACGTTTGCCACAACGCAGCCGCGAAGCGGCGCAAGATTACAGCCCACGGCGCCAGCCGTGGGTGAAACGAATGGAATATTTGAATCAGCCCCGAAGGGGCGAAAGAAAAACTTGGTGCCATCGAAGGGACTCGAACCCCCACACCCTTGCGAGTACATGGACCTGAACCATGCGCGTCTGCCAATTCCGCCACGATGGCAAGTGACCCTACAAAGCAGCGGCAGCCCTAAAAGCCGCCGTGTCAGGAAGACTTACATTTCTATTCTACAGACGCGAAGCCACGTGTCAAACCAGTCGATCGCAGACCGTACGCATCCCGATCGCGGCACCCTATACTCGCTCTCGCAACACGACCGTAACCGTATCGCCCGCTTGTTTGCCGATCGCCTTCCGTATTTCCGCTCTCACACCCAATTTGTGCCGCCCGTCGCCCATCGCCATGAAAGAGCTCTTGAAGGGATGACCATCAACCGTGCCGGTGACTTTGACCAACCCACGAGTTCCAAAAAAGCTGACCGATTCAGGCCAGACCACAAACGTCCAGCCTCCCTTGGCCGGGCTTTTTTGCAGCTTGGCTTTGAATGACTTGTTGAGCGCTTCCAGATTCCTACTCCAGCTTCGCCGTCATCGTGATCTTCGCGTTCAGCACCTTCGACACCGGACATCCCTTCTCCGCCGCCTCCGCATACTTCTGAAAGGTCGCCGCATCCGCCCCCGGAACCTTCCCCACCACATCAATGTGACTCTCGGTAATCGTCCATCCCGAATCCAGCTTGTCCATCGTCAGCGTGATGCTGGTCGAAATACTCTCCGGCGTCAACGGAGGCGTTGCTCCGCCGAGCTGCGCCGACAGCGCCATCGAAAAGCATCCCGCATGCGCCGCTGCAATCAACTCCTCCGGATTCGTCCCCGCCCCATTCTCAAACCGCGAAGTGAACGAATACGGAGTATTGTTCAGCGCCCCGCCCGGCGCAGAAATCACGCCCTTCCCATCCTTCAGCCCACCCTTCCAAACCGCGCTAGCCTTGCGTTGCATAGATCTTCTCCGGATTATGATTTCTGAAACACAGCCAATTGTAGTCGGAACCCAGCAGATTTGTCAGAGAGAGGAGGGATTGCACACGGAGCCGATGACACTGACAACTGGCAACTGAGCACTGACAACTGCCCTTCAATAAAAGTCCGAGCAGCTCAAATAAAACCCGCACTGCGGACACTTCAATTTACACCGGCTCTCCCGCAATTTCGTCGAGCAGTTCGGACAATACTGCCCGGCATCCACTTGCATTCGACTCTGACTCGGGCCCGTTACACTTACTCCCGCCCCATGTCCGCTTTCAACCGTTGCCGCTGCCGCCGTCTCTTGCTGCCTCATGAACCCCGACCCTAACTCCGCAACCTCGGCGACACAAGTAAGGACTTCGATTCTCTGCCCTCATGCCGCGCGATCGTTCACCGCCAGCGGAGTCCGGCTCCAGCACTCGGCCATCAGCCGCCATGCTCCCAGCCGCCGCCACACCTTCACATACTTCCCGCGCTCCGGCACCGTCGTACCATCCGCCTTCCGCACCACCACCGAGAAGCGTCCGATCTCCATTGCCATGTCGCCGGAGTATTCCACGCGCGAGGTTTCCATGCGCAAATTCCCGTACCCCGCTTCGCCCAGCTGGCGCAACAATCGCTCCACGGCTTTCTGCCCGTGCGCTCCTTCATAGTGCGGAGCCATCAGCTCGCCGTCGCCCGCAAAAAGCCCGGCGGCTTGATCATAATTTCCAGTGTTGAATGACGTCGCGAAATCCTGAGTCAGGTCGCGCAGTTGGGACTCCACATCCCGAAAGGGACGGGAGTCCTCCGAGGGACTCGTATAAGGCCGGTACATCTACTACCTCCTGGGGGAAGGCGCACGGCAGACTCACCAAGGCCAGTCAGCGAGTCAACCGGAAAAGCCCGCTCATTCTAGCGCAAACTCGAGCCGTGGAAAGAGAAAAGTTTTCCTCTTCCCGATCTAAAAAAGGAATTCAACTGCGCGGAGAGAGAAAAATCGTTTTAGCAGAGATGCAGCGATCGATTCTCGTACTAGCGATCGAACGGTGCCGATCGGCTGGGCAGCCGCAGCACGACAGACTCGCTCATGGCCTTCACCGGGATTTTCGCGGTTTCCACCATCCGGCCGCGGTTCTCTCGTTCCGCGATCTGTCTCTTCACCCGTTCCATCAGCACCACAAGTTTCTTCGACTCGTGGTCTCTCTCGGCCTGCCTGCACATCTTCTGAAAATCTTGCGGAGCGTAAGTTACACGATTTGTCATGGAGGAGGGTTTCCTCGTTCCGAGGAGAAGCCATAGCCTAACCCATCCCCAGCCACTTGCCAAGCCCCCCGCGCCGTTTGTCCGGACAGGGGCTCCAGACCATGACCCAAGGGAAGAAGTTTACTGTTTTGGCATTAGAAAACGTTGGAAAGCTGCGCATCAGCGCCGCGTCAAGGAGCCCGCAACTCGCGGTTTTAGCTCCTGAGGGGCCCCGTGAATGTGACCTTAGTGACGTTGAGCCGATGACCCGTTTCTAAGAAAATCACTCCGAGGCCATTTCCCGCCTTGCCGGAGAGGGTGCGTGTTTCACCGTAAGATCCTGAGCGTCCTATTATTTATCGCGGCCACCGTTTCCCTGGCTTCCGCGCGCGACTTCGCGCTGGTCGCCAACAAGACCAACTCCGTTCCCGCCCTCACCCTGCCTGACCTCGTAAAGCTCTGCAAAGGCCAGACTTCCCACTGGCCGGACGGCAAGCAGGTGACCTTCATCATGCGCAAACCCTCCGCCCCGGAAATGAAGTTCTTCCTCGAAAAAGTCTATGAACTCCCGGAACCTCAAGTCATGGATCTGATTGCCGCCGCCAACCACGGCCGCGTCGGCCATCCCGCCGTCATGATCGTCGATTCCGACGAGGATCTGGTCAACAAGGTCGCATCCATCCCCGGCGCCATCGGCGTTGTGGATGTCTACGCCATCAACAGCAGCGTCGCCGTCGTCAAACTCGCCGGCAAATTGCCGCTCGAACCGGGCTACTCGCTGCACGGAAACTAGGCCCCCACAGGGCCGGATTCAAGAATCATGCGTCACGAGTCGTATGAGTGTCGTACATGAGTAAAGACGAGAAGGCTCAAGCCGCCGCTGCAGGTGCCGACGCCGGAACCGGCACGCGCGTCCCCGCCGCCAAGGTCACCTTCACCCGCCGCTTTCCCCGCTTCGTCATCGACGTCCGCTTGCAGGTCAAAATGTTCCAGGCCGGAGAGTTCCGCTCCTGCTGGGGGCGCTCCACCGAAATGGGACAGGACGGCATCGGCGCCACCCTCACCGGCAGCCTCGAGCCCGGCGAAATCGTGACCCTCGAAATTCCTCTACCCCTCACTCCCTATCCCATCAAGGTCCGCGCCATCGTCCGCTACCGCCAGGGCCTCCGCTACGGCTTCGAATTCCTCACCCTCAACGACGGACAGCGCGACACCATCCAGCGCGTCTGCGACTACCTCGCCAGCCGAAGCTAAGAAAGCAAAAGGAATTGTCATCCTGGGCGAGACGCCTTTTGTCTCGCGAAGGACCTGGGCGAGCCGCGCGATGCGTCGGGCGCCCTTGGCGACGCAATAACCGCGCGTTTGGCTCGCATCCAAATCGGATGCCCCACGCGCTATAATCATCCCCACAAACGCTTGCATCAAAATCCCGTCTCCCGACATCAGAAGCCTTTGGAGGACCAATCATGGCTCACGAACTACCAGCACTCCCCTACGCTTACGACGCACTCGAACCCGTCATCGATAAGCAGACAATGACCATTCATCACGACCTGCACCACAGCGCCTACGTAAAGAATCTGAACGCCGCCCTCGAAAAGCATCCCGAACTCGCCGGCAAGTCCGCCGAAGATCTCATCCGCGACCTCAACGCCATCCCCGAAGACATCCGCGGCGCAGTCCGCAACAATGGCGGAGGCCACGTCAACCACACCATGTTCTGGAAGATCATGAAGCCTCAGGGCGGCGGCGACCCTACCGGCCCCATCGCCGAAGTCATCACCAAAACCTTCGGCAGCTTCAAAGATTTTCAGGCCAAATTCAACGACGCCGGCGTCAAACAATTCGGCAGTGGATGGGTCTGGCTCGCCGGCAAGCCCGGCGGCGAAGTCCACATCATGAGCACGCCGAATCAAGACAGCCCGATCAGCCAGGGCCATTACCCCATCTTCGGCAACGACGTCTGGGAGCACGCCTACTACCTCAAATACAACAACCGCCGCCCCGAATATCTCGCCGCCTGGTGGAACGTCATCAACTGGGACGAAATCAACAAACGCTACGCCGCCTCCAAATCCGCCAAATAGCTTCATCTCAGGCGGGTGCCCCATTTCTCGCGCGCTCTCTGCGCGAGAAGTGGGGATTTCTGACTTCGTGAATTCATGAGTTCTTCGTCCTCGACTCAGTAATCCCGATTCCCCAGGAACCACCGAGCCGAATTCCCCGTACCATCCCTCAGACCATGCCCCTGTCCCGCCGCGCCCG
>Ga0181537_10002861_pt1 | contig 15002 bp, 19 predicted proteins | sample PEATcosm2014_Bin_39_FD_119765 | JGI IMG/M metagenome (GOLD analysis project Ga0181537, IMG submission 119765) | Peatland microbial communities from MTU Mesocosm Facility, Houghton, MI, USA - PEATcosm2014_Bin23_10_metaG | ecosystem: Environmental > Terrestrial > Soil > Wetlands > Peat | place... | reverse complement strand
GCACAGTACCGTTGGCAACCGGCTGATCATAGGCGGCCGTTTCGAATCATGTTGCGCTGCGGGCGGCGAACTCTCATAGCTCGCCGGTAATCGGCAGCCAGGACAGCATGCTCTGCTCCAGCCGTTGCCACTCGCTTCGCGCCGGTTCCCGTTTGTACTCGACGGCATTGCCGTTCTCCAGCGAATCCCATACCAGCTGCGGACTCCCGGTGCTCAGCGTACGCCACGCCAGAGCGTAGGCATTGGCGGGCTGCACCATGTTTTCGAAGCGCATCGCAGTCTGCTGCGCCAGCTCCGGGCTGTCGATGATCACGCCGATCTCGGTATTGAGGTGCTTCGAGCGCTCATCAAAGTTCATCGAGCCGATAAAGAGCTTCTCACGATCAAACACGAACAATTTCGCGTGCAACCCGTAGTTGCCATAGCGGGAGACCACGGCGGTCTGGCCGCTTCCCTGGGTGTTTCCCAGCAGCGCGCGTAATTCATAAAGTTCCACGCCGTCCTCAAGGAGTGGCTTGCGGTATTTCTGATAGCCGGCTTGTGCCACGGGATCAGGAGTCGACTCCAGGGAATTGGTCAGGATGCGCACTTGCACCTGGCGCTTGCGCAGATCCTGCAGCAGCGCGAGTTCATCAGCAGCCGGTACGAGGTAAGGTGTGACCATCAGCACCTCGGTTTGTGCCGCATAAGCCGCCTTGAGTACCGACCGGGCCATCAGGCGCCCGCGCCGATCGCCGCTCTCAATGTTCTTCTTGTCCGGACTGTCACTGATCACTTCGGCCTGCGCCCATACCAACGGCAGCCGACCCGACAGCACGCCGGCGTACGGCTCGCCGCTTGCCACGCGCGCGGCGTAGTCGATGCCGTCCGAATTCAGCGTCTGCAGCTGCTGCTCTGATCGTTCAGCGGCGCGCCGGCGTCGCGCCGTCAGAGCTTTCGCCGACCGCTGGTGACGATCCAATGCTGCAGCCGGAATTGCAAACGGACTGTTCCAGAATTCATCGAACGTTGCCGACAGCCGCATGGCGATGGGACCGGCGGCCAGGACGTCGTCGTCCGCGAACTGCGACTCCGGGTCCATCTGGAAGTACTGATTGCCAATATTGCGGCCGCCAACGAGCGCGACCGCATTGTCCACCACCAGCAGCTTATTGTGCATGCGATAGTCGAGTCGTGAGGCGTGCAAGCTGAATTCCAGCACGCGCCGCAGCGTGTTGTGTCCGCGGTAGGCGAACGGATTGAAGACTCGCACCTGAACGTTTGGATGAGAATCGAGGGCCATGATCTGCTCGTCGCCGGCCACGGTGTCCCCGTCGTCGACCAGCACCCGCACGCGCACGCCACGATCGGCCGCGTGCAGCAGCGCGTCGGTCAGGAGCCGGCCCGTTTCGTCGCCGCGAAAAATGAAATATTGAAGATCCAGGGTGCTCTCGGCGGCGCCGATCAATTGCGCACGCATCAGGAACCCGTCGACTCCGACCGATATGATGCGAAACGCTGAAGCACCGCCGTGTTCTAGCGCCGCAGTGTCAAACCGCGCGCCGAGGCTGGTTTCCTCTGGATGAACGAGCGCAACGGAAGCTGCCTTCGGAAAGTCCGCACCAGGTTGAAGCGACGCGCAGCCGCCGATTGAAATGACGAGGGCCGCAACCAAAGCAACGCGGCTCGGCGCGTAGCGGCCGAAGCCGCCGTGATCCCCTGTGCTAGGTAAGTGGCGCTCAATCACGAATCACGCTCGCGGGTGGGTGCTCCACCCGCGAGTTCGATTGCCGTCATCGGAAGCTCTTTTGGATCGAGCCTTGGACTAACGATTGCCCTCGGTTGCGTGGCCACGTCCATCCCGCTCTTCGTTGCCCTTAAAGTTCTCTTTATTGACGCGCTTGGCCGGCTCGGCCTTCTCGCCACGGTTTGGAAATGCGCCGTTGTAACCATGTTCTGGATGGTAGGCGTTATTCACGTTGCCGCGAAACTCGCTGGAGCCGTGAAACCAGGGACCAGCGCCGATGAAGACGTCCCCGCTGAACCACTCCGGGCCGTAGTAGCCAGAAGGAGCACAGTTATAAGGAGCAGCGTCGTAGTAGCCGTAGGGGCATACCGGCGCCAAACCGATACTGACACTGAGCTGAGCCTCCGCTTTGGGGGCGATCGCTGCAACACACGTTGCGGCCACTGCGCCCAACATTAGAAATTTAAATCCACGCATAAATGTACCTCGCAATTACCAGTTGATTTTTCTTCCAAGTGACGTTCGCACGACCACGCAACGCGGTCTGTACGGCAACAGACGCAGAGCACGTTACCGGGCCAGCGCGACCACCGAGCGGGCCTGCGCGGCAGCGAACATCGCGAGCCGACGGGTCTTGCATGCCCCGGCAAGTCATTCGCGGAAGAACTGTCGGCGTTGGCGCCGCCGCGGGCTGGGTCACGCCCGCTAAGCGCGCAATCGAACAGACCTCCGCTGTCGCAACTCGCAGGATCACGGCTTACCCCGTAGGTAGGCCCGAACGCCCGTGGCAAGGAAGCGGTTCTGGCCCGTCCGCGGGACCAGTGACGATCAATACAGGGGCTACTACTCATGCAAACCAAACCGCTGATCACAGAACCCGCTTCGAACGGACAAAGCGCGGCCTCGAGTCCCGAAAACGCGGGCGCCGATTCTGCACCGTCAGGCATTGCTCAAGAATTTCAGGATTTTGTCGCGGATATGGAGGACTTGATCAAATCAAGTACCTCGCTGACCGGCGACGATCTGAATCGTGCCAAAGCCAGCCTTAAGGCCCGCGTCGCTGCGGCACGGGCCTACGTTGAAGAATTGCCTGGAGCGATCTCCGCTCAAGTCCGAAATTCGGCGCAGGTTGCTGACGGGTATGTGCGCGATCAGCCATGGCGGGCAATAGGTATTACTGCGGCGGTTGGAGTGCTCATCGGCTTTCTGCTTGGTCGCCGTGGACGGTGAGGCGTTGCCGGCCGTGACGGGCGATTCCCCCCCGATCAATGCGCTGGGCGCAATTCGCGTATTGCGTTCAGCCGGCGGCGCCCTGTTCGATCAGCTCGCTTTGCATGGGCAACTCGCACAGGTTGAATGGATCGAGGAGAGAAATCGACTGGTGAAGATGCTGGTCGGCGCGCTCCTTGGCTTTGCTTTCTTCTTGTGCCTCATGCTTTCTGTCGGAGCCCTGCTGCTGGCGTTGTACTGGGAGACGGCATATCGCCTCGCGGCAGTTGCGGCGGTAGTAGGTCTGTACGGACTCGGAGCAGGCTGGGCGTGGCGCCGCTTAGTCGCGCTGTCGGCGCTCAGCGGCCAGAGCTTTGCGTCAACACGCGTAGAGCTTGCCGCAGATCTCGCCCTGATCAGGAGCAGGCTTTGACCTCGCCGACTGCACTTTCTCTCGTCGAGCAGCGACAAAGCCTGTGCCTGCGGTTACAGGCACAACGCCAGGTAATAGCCCTGCAGCTAGGGCCTGAAACCGGAATGCGCGGCAGGTACCCGCGCAGCCGCACCATGCGCTTTGTCACTCAGCGGCCTGTCGCAATCATTCGGCTGCTCGCGGGCGTGGCAACCCTACTGATGACGAAGTAGGCCAAGCCCGGGTGTCGCTGGTCTGCATCTTGTGCGCGAACGGCTGACAATTCTGCTTCTCGTCCGGCCCGATTTGCGCCCAGTAGTTCACCGAAAGGATCGTTGCAGCGCCGCCCGTCATGATCTTTCGATGCCATGTCGATTAAAGAACCAGCAAAATAGCGCCAACATCCAATCCCCGGTGTTCGCCCTTAGGTCGTAGCCCTCGCGGCGTACCGGGACACTGTCACACACATAAGGCCCGGGATTTGAGTCTGGATTGCGGAACGCGTCGCTTCGTTGCAGGTGGTGCGTCCTGTGTGCGCTACCGCCCCGACACACGAGTGGCTTCCGTGTTTTGGTTAGCAATCGGCGATGAGCGTCCGCAATTGCGCGTGACGCCCGTTCCGGGGGAAGCGATCACGATGAAACCAATATCCCATTCAATTCTTGTCCTCTCCGCGTGCGCCTTGGCGTTGGGTCTGACGATCTCTGTCCCCGAGAACGCGGTGGCGCAGATCTCGGTGTCCATAACGCTCGCGCCGCCCGCATTGCCGGTGTATGCGCAACCGGCGCTCGTTGAAGAGGGCGGGATTTGGGCCCCGGGCTACTGGGACTACGATCAGACGGGCGGCTACTTCTGGGTACCCGGCACCTGGGTGCAGCCACCCGAAGTCGGCCTGCTCTGGACTCCTGGGTATTGGGGTTGGGGCAACGGCTCGTATGCCTGGAACGAGGGCTACTGGGGCCCAACGGTCGGATTCTATGGCGGCATTTCCTACGGTTACGGCTATTCCGGCCAGGGTTACTCAGGCGGACATTGGCAAGGTCAGCAGTTTTATTACAACACTGCCGTGAGCCGCGTGAATGTCACCAACATCCACAACACCTATACGCAGACGGTGGTCAATAACACTACGGTCAACCGCGTAAGCTACAACGGCGGGAAGGGCGGCATCACCGCGCGCCCAACTGCCGCGGAACAAGCTGCTGCGAGCGCCCCGCATCAGCCGGCAACAGCTACACAAATGCAGCATCGCCAATCGGCGATGTCTAATCATGCTCTCTTCGCATCGGTCAACCACGGCAAGCCGCCGATAGCAGCCACGTCCAAGCCGGCCGAACTCAGCGGCTCAGGCGTTGTCAAGGCGAGCGCGGCCGGATCACCAAAGCGGGTCTCCAAACCAGTAGAGGCCGCGAAGGCTTCGAAACCAGTTGAGGCCGAGAAGGCTTCGAAACCCGTTGAGACCACGAGGGCCTCGAAACCAGTTGAGCCCGAGAAGGCTTCGAAACCCGTTGAGACCACGAGGGCTTCAAAACCAGTTGAGCCCGAGAAGGCTTCGAAACCCGTTGAGACCACGAGGGCTTCGAAACCAGTTGAGACTGCGAAGAAGCCCGAAGGCAAGGACGAGGCGGCACCGCGTAGCTGACGAGAGGGTTGCATGCAAATCGTTGTTATCATTTGCGCGAGGTATAAATGAATCTCCATCTGACAATCGGACCGTTAGTGGCACTGGTCGCGGGTATCTTGATCCTTGTGGCACCGCGACTGCTGAACTATATCGTCGCGATCTATCTGATCATTATCGGTCTCGTGGGGCTGTTCGGCGGCGGCAGTTTTCATTTCCAGTAGATCGAGCCCGTACCCGCACTGTTGGCGTTCATGCCCTCGTGTCGCATCGCTGCCCACCCCGCTTCGCGATCGACCGAGCACCGCGCGTAAGAGAAATCCTGGCGCGCGAGCGTGTTCTACTTCAGTGCGGGCTCGGGCACTTGCTTGTGCACTCGATACATGAGAGCGAACGTCACCAGTGAGATAGCCATCACGACATAGCCCAGCAAATCAAAGTGAGCCAGCGAGCCATCCGGCCGCTGAACGATGAGCCAGCCCGCCACCGCCGCCGACACCCCGCCCGCGAATTGCTGCAATGAAGCGCTGACGGCATTGAACGCTCCGCGCTTGGTCGGTTCCGGGATAGCCGAGATCAGGGCCTGAGCCGGGATCATCCGCGAAAAGATTCCCGCGAATAGAATCACGTTGATCACTATGACCGTGGCAAGCGGTACGTGACCGATATGCGTCCAGATTGGCACCATCAGCAGCGTGATGATGCTCCCAACGCAGAACATGGGGAACTTCCCGAGACTATCGCTGCCCTTGCCGACCAATGGGCCCACAATAAAAGTACTCAACCCGGTCACAAGATAAATCACCGGCAGCACGGTGAAGGTCAATCCGACATTATTCACAATAAAGGCAGTGCCGAACGGCATCAGCATGTAGCCACCGGTTGGCATCAGCATGACGAGGAGTAACGCGAGGCGATAGCGTGGCTCGGTGATCGTATTGATGAGATGCGTCACGGCACTGCGCTCCTGCTTGAGCGCGAGGTGCCCGACGACTGGACGCATGAACAGCATGATAAGGACACCCGCCGGCACACCGATGGCAATGATGGCAAAAAACGGGGCGTGCCAATCCCAATGGCTGGTCAGATACAGTCCGGCGGGGAGCCCTAGCACCTGGCTCGCGGCAAAGGCGGTGGAAAGCACTCCCATTACCCGGCCGCGCATTTCCAGAGGAAAGAGATCCGTGACGATGGCCAATACGACGGAGCCAATCACGCCGCCAAACAATCCGGTAACGATGCGCGCCAGCAAAAGGAGCGGGTAAGTTGTGGCCAAAGCGCATAGGAAGGTGCCGAGCATGAATCCAAAATAGAAGAACAGCAGCAGCCGTTTTCGGTCGAAGCGGTCGGCGAACCCGGCCGCAAGAAATCCCGACACTCCGGCGCTGAAGGCGTAGGAGGAAACCGCGAGGCCAAACTGCTGCGGGCTGATGTGCAGGCTCGGCATCACAATCGCCCCGAGAGGCGAGATGATCATGAAGTCCAAGATGATGGTGAATTGCAGAAATCCCAGAATGCCGATAACGACTTTCTCGTACCGCGAGAACTTGATTTGAACTTGGGCGCGCGCTACCGGGTTATCCATGGAGTTCCTGTGTCGAGAAAGCGATCCTAAAGCCCTGGCACAAGCGTACGGGATACTGTGACCAAGCGAAATGCTTGTTAGGTACGTCACCGAAACCGAACCCATGTTTGCCGGGTTCAGCGTCAAGCGCAACCCAAATGGATCGCATGCTTGTTAGCCGAATGCGAAACCTGGCGAAATGTATCGACAGTAGCGGCGGAATCTGGCTGGGTTTGAGCGCCCGCTCGGCGCAGCGCCAAACCCTCTCATTTACTGCCCGATTGGAGAGAGCGCCTGCGGCCCAAAGACAAACCAAAACCTGCCGCCAACGCGGCACACTGTTACCCTGCTGAGGGCACGCTTCACAGCCCGCCGTGGAACCGTCCGAATGCGCGGGCAAGCATCAGCGACATGATCAGCAGGCCGGCCCCGAGTGTGAGCACGTGCGTGGTTTTGCGCAGGCTGAAGCTGCCGACGCGGCAAATGAGCAGGTAGGCGACGGCAAGGTTGAACAGGCCCCAAAGCACATTGATCGTTGAGGAGGACAGGCCCTCGCCCGGCGGTGACGCGAAGGGGCTTTGGAAGGCATTGCCTGAGATTCCATTTACAAAATGGGGCACCGTGTTGGCCAGGAATGCGCCTCCGAAAAAATAGGCGATGTAGTGATACCAGCGCATGGCAAGATCCCCTCTGATTTGAGCCACTAATAATGGGCGCAGCCGGCAAGGGTTCAGGGGCCCTTCTTGCTGAAGGAAACCGCGCAGGTCCGGCCTGTAGTCCGATGTCCAGTCCCAGAGTTCTCCGAGAACTTGGCCTCAATCCGATAGCGATAGGGCGTGCCAGGCGGGCGCTCGCCGATAGCGGCTCGCTCCTTGCCGACAAGTCCATGAGCGGAGATGGCGGCCGAGCCATCCGGCAATATGCTGCCATCAAGCTGCAGCCATCCCGGCGCGCCCTTGATGCCCCGTTCACCATGCAGGACGGAATTTGTAACGGTTGATGGGAACTCATAGGTGTAAGGCAAGGCACCGACCGACGCGGTACAAGAGATGACGGTGGTCCAAACCCCGTCGAAATGCGCCAGTGGTTCATCGGCGTGGGCAGTGTCAATGCCGACCAGCACGGCGCATAGTTCGAGAGCCAGGATGAACTTCTGCATGGGCTACTCCTTACATACGACAGGTTCAGCGCATCGCGACCCGCTCTTCCTGAGTCTGGGGCTTCAGTGTCGCGACCAGCGCCTTTAACTCCATGAGCTGCGCGTCCTGTGCTGCCAGCTGCTGCTTCAGCGCACTGATTTCGGTCAGCTGCGATGCCTGCTCGCCAAGCCTCTGTTCCAGCGTAGTGATTCTCGCCTGCTGTTGCTGCGCCACGCTCAAGAGCATCGGCGTCAGCTCGTCATAGCGCACACCCTCGGCCCTGCCCTTGGCATCGCGGTAAACCAGCTCCGGAAATACTTCGGCGACTTCTTCCGCAATGAGGCCGAATTGCAATGGCTTCTGGCCCTGCTCGTCGGGCTTGATGTAACGGAACTTTACTGGGCGCAGGCCGTACAGGCGCTCACTCGCATCCCCGAGCGGCTCGATGTCCTGCTTGTAGCGGCGCGATGAAGATGCAACCCCCAGCTGGCCCGAGGAAGTCACAACCACGGTCCCGCCGGTCTGGACGTTGCCACTGATCCCGGCAATGAAGGCCTGATTTTGGATCGACGCGCCCGTAGATGAGCCGATCCGAATGACGTTGCTCTCAGCGGCGACGCCGGCATTGCCTATGTAAATGTTCTGGCTGCCGGTAGTCTGGCTGTAACCTGCTTCGTAGCCGATCGCGATGTTGTTCGACCCCGTCGTGTTGTTCAACAGCGCTCCGTAACCCATCGCATTGTTGTTGCTGCCCGTGGTGTTGTATTCCATCGCGAAATTGCCGACCGCATTGTTCAGCGCGCCAGTCCCGTTGTCATAAAGAGCGTTGACACCCATCGCGTTGTTATCGCTTGCCGTCGTGCTGCGGTAGAGCGCACGCGTGCCGGAGGCATTGTTCCGGCTGCCGATCGTGTTGCTGAGAAGCGCCTGGTACCCCGAGGCCGTATTTTCGCTGCCGTCCGTGTTGTGCATCAGCGCCGCGTACCCGGCGGCGGTGTCGTTGGAGCCGCTCGTGTTGGAATAGAGCGCGTAGGCGCTGGAAGCGGTGTCGTAGCCGCCACTCTCGTTGGAAAAGAGCGCCGCGTACCCGGCGGCGGTGTTGAATGCACCGCTCACGTTGGTCTGGAGTGCGTAGGCCCCGGTGGCGGTGTTGTAGACGCCGTCCGTGTTGTTTTCGAGCGCTGCGAACCCAGAGGCAGTGTTGAAGCGACCGTTCGTGTTGTACTGAAGTGCGCTAGCCCCGGTGGCAGTGTTGCTCTCGCCGTTCAAATTGGCGTTGAGTGCATAGGCCCCGGTGGCGGTATTGTCACCGCCAATCGTATTGTATTCGAGCGCTGCGAACCCAGAGGCGGTGTTGTTGGAGCCGCCGTTCGAGGCGGCTGGCCCGCCGAGCGCGTGCGTTCCCATTCCGGTGTTCGCGTTTGCGTCGCTCGTATCATTAGCAGACGGCACTTGGCCGAAAGCCAACCCAACAGCGGCCAGCGTCACCACGGCCACCAATGAGCGGAACAGTCGTGTGTGCGTATTCATCGCTGCAGTCTCCGTTGATGTCGTTGTACATTCCTTATAGCACCAGACCGACCCGCTAGTTACACACCGGTTGCAATCGGCGGAAATATTTATCCATTGAACGTCGATCCGACGATGCTCGCGCCAATGCAAAGCACGACAATGAGGACGGGAGGACTCTTGAACCGCATCAATAAAGCGAAGGCGACGAGGACGATCCCGACGTCCAGAACAGATCGCACCGCGCCAATCCATACGGGGTTGTAAAGGGCGGCGGCCAGGAGGCCGACAACCGCAGCGTTGATTCCGGCCAGCATGGCATTCGCCATCTTGCTCTTTGCAATGCGGTCAAGCAGCGATAAACCAGCCACCGCCAGCAGCAATCCCGGCAGAAAGATAGAAATCAAAGCCAGCACCGCCCAGAGAAGAGACTGATGCAGCGGGGCACTAGCGGCACCGAGATAGGCGGCCACGGTAAAAAGTGGTCCCGGCACCGACTGCGCAAAGCCGTAACCAGCCAGAAAGCGATCAGCTGAAATCCAATGCGTGGGTACCAGCGCCTGTTGCAAAAGTGGCAGAACGACGTGCCCGCCGCCAAACACGAAGGCGCCCGAACGATAGAAGATGCTCGCGAGCGCGAGAGGTCCGTGACTTGAGAAAATGGCGATAGCCGAAAGGCCGGCGAGAAGCGCAAGAAAAGTTCCGAACGCAATCCAGCCTGACCGAGTATTCAGTCTCGGCGGCAAGTCGTGTGAGGTCTGAGCCGCGGACTTACAAAGGATCGCGCCGGCAACTGCTCCGCCTGCGAGGGTCGCGAATTGCGCAATGCCTCCTGGCAGAAAAAGCAGTGCCGCGCAGGCTATCACTGCGATCGCGCGACGCGGCAGGTCCGGGATAAGCGAGCGAGCCATGTTCCATACCGCCTGGGCAACCACGACGACTGCCGTCAGCATCAGGCCGTGAAGCACGGCTTGCATTCGGGGACCCGGGGCGATCGGCGCAATAAGCGCGAAAGCGTACATGAGCAGCGCCGAGGGAAGTACAAAGCCTGACCAGGCGGCGATTGCGCCCTTCCAGCCAGCGCGATGGAGTCCAACAAGGAAGTGGACCTGCGTGCTCGTTGGACCCGGAAGGAGTTGGCACAGCGACACGAGTGCAGCGTATTGCTCTGCGCTCAACCACTGTCGATCCCGGACATAGGCCCGTTCGAAATAGCCGAGGTGAGCAATCGGTCCGCCGAAGGAGATGAGCCCCAGTTTAAGGGCGGCCCAAAGCACTTCTCCCGGGGCACCCCTGGGAGCCGGCAACGTGTCGACAATGACTTTGATTTCCAAACTCGGCGGCTACAATTGCGGCATGTGCGGTTCGCGCCCGCGCCATCTTAGCCCGAAGGGTACGTGGACAGTGACGGCCGTATCATCCTCAACTTCAGCCAATCCCGATATTCTCTGCAACGGCATGGGCGGTCCTGGGCCACAGGATGCGTGCTATGGCCAGGGCAGCTACGCAACCCACTGCCTGGCTGGCGATAAATCCTGCAACATCGGCAGGGCGGATCCCGGAAAACGTATTCATTTAGTGACCGGGCAATGGTGATCGCGGGGTTTGCGAACGACGTCGAAGCCGTGAACCAATTGGCAGCGCCGATCCAGGCAGCGCTGGCAGCGCAGGCCATCGACGAAGGCATAGTGTCACTCGATGCCCAGTCACTCACGTTGGCACGCACGGGCGCGATATCTCTCGGCAAGGTGTTCCGCGCGAAGCTGGATTGAAGGGGCCTCCAAGGCAATTGGCAATAATCCAGGACCCATGGCAGCAATCGGCGCATCATACTGGCCGCCGAATGTAATCGACGCCTGAGAGAGGTGACCAGCGTGACGCGAAAAACGACCAGCCCGAAGGTCTTTGTTTTGTGGGCGCTGTTGACCCTTCCGGCGCCAGCATGGACTGCGTCCGTGGCGGAGCAGCAGTTGGCGGCAGCCTTGGGCGCCAACCCCGACCTACAGCACGGCGCCACCCTATTCGAAGCGTGTGTTCCCTGCCACAACTCCAATGGCAGTGGCGAGATCAACGGCAACGTTCCGGCGATCGCCGGTCAGTACCAGCGTGTGGTGCTGCGTCAGCTGATTGATTTCCGTTACGGCAAGCGCTGGGATATGCGCATGGAGGCGATCGTTAGATCGCACTATCTGTCGGGCGCTCAGGATCTGGCCGATGTCGCCGCCTATGTCAGCGCACTGCCACGCGTCACTGACCCGGGAAGGGGCGACGGGCAGCTGCTTGCGCACGGCATGCACGTATACCAGAGCGAGTGCTCATCCTGCCACGGATCGGCAGGCCAGGGAGATCCACAAAAGGCCGTGCCGTGGCTCGCCGGGCAGCACTACGAGTATCTACTGCGGGAGATGTATTACACCTTTGATAATCGGCGCCCAAATCTAACCAACCACCGTGTATTTCTGGATCGTTTCACCCGCCCCGACTATCAGGGCGTAGCCGACTACCTGTCGGGCTTAATCTCCGCACCGAGCGACCATTAAAACTTCGTGTCCTCGCGGCGATGGGGTCCGATCCGTTTCGGTACGTGACCTCACTCGAACATGCGGCCATCGGCTACGCGTTGTTGGCGTGCGGTTCGAGGATCGCAAGTGCCCGATCGATTGGTGGCCAGGGTGGGACTCGAGTGCTCCAATTTTTGCGTTATTTAATGGTGTTTTCCGTTCAAGACTTTTGTCATACAGCGTACCCTACCCGACGACCTTCTCGGCTTACATCTCACGTCCTCAACATCACCCGATCCGGCTTTTCACAGCAGCGGCATGAGCGCTCTGGGGCCAAAGGATGCGCGCTATGGCCAGGGCAGCTACGCACCCCGCGGCTTGGCTGGCAATAAATCCTGGAACATCGGCAGGGCGGATCCCGGAAAACGTATTCGTCAGTGACCGGGCAATGGTGATCGCGGGGTTCGCGAACGACGTTGAAGCCGTGAACCAGTAGGCAGCGCCGATCCAGGCAGCAATCATCCATGGCGCGTCTTCGCTCCGGCGATGCCCCAGGACCACAAGCAATAGCCCGCCCGTAGCCACGGCTTCGGACAGCCACTGCGAGGCTCCCGCCCGGATGTGAGTTGATGCCTGGATGAGGGGGAGCTGGAACATGGCGTGGGCCAGCAACGCGCCTGCGCAGCATCCCAGCACCTGGATCGCGCAGTAACCCAGGGCATCCCACGCAGGCAAACGGCCGCGCACGGCTTCGGTCGCGGACACTGCGGGATTGAAATGTGCGCCGCTGATCGGACCCAGCAGCGCAATCAACGTCGCGAGCACCGCCATGGTAGCGCCGGTATTTGCCAACAACGCGACCGCGGCATTGCCTTGTGCCAGGCGCTCGGCCATGACGCCCGAACCCACCACGGTCGCGGCAAGCAGGAGAGAACCCAACCCCTCTGCCAGCAATCGCCGCGGCAAGCCGTTCATTCGCTGACCCGGCCAATCGCACGCAGCTCGCCGCTCAGGGTCATTTTGTCCAGCGACGAGATGGGCAGATTGGCAAACAGCTCAATACGTCGGGAGAGGAGGCGAAAAGCCTCCTTAAAAGCCAGCGAACGAGCCACCGGATCCTCTATGTGTGCCGGGTCCGGTACACCCCAGTGCGCCGTCATCGGCTTGCCAGGCCAGATGGGGCACATCTCTCCGGCCGCGTTGTCGCAGACGGTGAAGATGAAATCCAGCGCTGGGGCACCGGCCTGCGCGAACTCGTCCCAGGATTTGCTGCGTAAACCGTGTGTTGGATAGCCCAACCGCTCCAAAATCTCTATGGCGCCCGGGTTCACCTTACCCGCCGGATGACTACCCGCACTGAAACCGTGAAACCGGCTGCCCCACTTATGGTTGAGGATGCTCTCGGCAAGAATGCTGCGCGCGGAATTGCCAGTGCACAGGAAGAGCACGTTGTACTTGCGATCAGTCATCCGCCTTCTCAGGAAATGGGGACGCTACAGAGCCTTGGACATGCAAGCAGCGGTCGCTGGGCAAAGCGAGCGGAACTCCGCGGTCTGCCGAATCTCTTTAGGAATCTGCTCGCGTGATGTCAGGACGTAGCCGCGCTTCCCAAAGAAGCCCTCCGCCGTCTGGGTCAGTAGCACCATCGTCTTGAGGCCTTCAGCACGCATGGCCAGCTCGAGTGCCTGAACCAGAGCCGTTGCCATCCCGTGCGCTCGATGACCTGGATCGACGGCAAGTGATCGCAATAGCCCGGCGTTGCCATATCGCTCGATGCCAATGGCGCCTGCGAGCGTCTGCCCTTCTCGAGCCAGCCAGAATCTCACTGGGGCAGTCGACAGATCCTCAACAGGAAGTCCCGCTGCCCTCAGCATCGCCTGAATCTCTGGCCCTTCGGCGTCTGTCGCCCGCTCGATTCTCATTACGCGCAGCATCCTGGGCCGCCGGAATTGCTTAATTCGGGCGCACAACACGCACCTTCACCCGATGGCGCGATAGTTCCCGGCAGAGCGTCAGGCTGCCCCGAATGAGTATCGGCCCCAAAGACGGGAATCGAGTCCAGCGTGTGGAAGGTCTCCCAGGTAATTCCTGATGGATCGGTGACCCAGTATTTGTCAGATCTGGCGTAGCAGCAGGCTGCGTTAGTTTGCTGCACCATGGTCGCGTCGGCGGCCTGGAGCCGACCTCTCGCAGCTTGTAACTCGACCGCTTCTGCCAATTGAAAACCCAAATGGTCGAGGCCAACTTTGGCCTGACGCTGCGAGATGGCGAAGTTGATGAAGGGATCGTCGAGCATCCACTTGGCGTAATCGTCCTCAACGCGCGCCGGCTCGCTACCAAAGAGCTTCGAATAAAACCGGATGCTCTCCTGCAGGTTACTGACGGACACATGAACGTGAAATCGCTTCATGCGCGCCGCCGGGATTTTGCAGGCTTCACGGCCATCGGTTGGCAGACCGGCGCACAGGCTTGCCCTCCTCCGCAACAGTTCTCGGTCAGGTATCCGACCAGAGCGTTCACCGACTCAAAGTCGGCGGCGTAAAAAATCTGGCGGCTCACCCGTCGGTAGCCAATCATTCCGGCCCTTTGCAGTGCCTGCGTGTGAAAGGTCAGCGACGAAGGGACCAGGCCGAGCTTCTCGGCAATGGTTCCGGCGGAAAGGCCTTCGGGACCCGCTTCCACCAGCACGCGATATACGGCCAGCCGATGTTCGTGGGCCAGGGCACTCAAAGCATTCACGGCGGCGGTTGCTTTCATGACCCTACGATATTACGACTTTTATCGTACTGTCAAGATTTCCTCATTCCAGGCACGAACCGGCGCTTTGACGCTCACATCGCTAGGTGGATGATTCGATTGCTGGCGACGGTGCTCTTGCTGCACACGTAGATCTGGCATATCCATTGAGATCGCCGCCGATCATCCGGGCGCCCTTCCGCCGGCAACGACGATGGATTCGTCGAGCGCCCGCCGATATTCCTCCTCGCTGATCGCATCCACCGAGCGCAGCTTCCCCAACAACTCGTCGACCAGCGAGCGCAGCCCAGGACCCGGCGTGCCATGCGCGAATGAACTCTGGTACTTGATCGGCCCGGGAATGATCGCGACCAGGAAGGCCATCTCGGTCGGCGTCAGCGCCTGGGGTTCGCGACCGAAATAGGTTTGGGATGCTAGCCGCAGCCCACGCAGGCCCGGCCCCCATTCGATGATATTCAGGTAGATCTCGAGGATGCGATCCTTGCCGAGCGCCGACTCGAGCAGGAACGTGATTGCCAGTTCCTCCAGTTTGCGTCCGAGCTGCTTGTCGCGCGAAAGGAAGAG
>Ga0181537_10002860_pt1 | contig 15002 bp, 13 predicted proteins | sample PEATcosm2014_Bin_39_FD_119765 | JGI IMG/M metagenome (GOLD analysis project Ga0181537, IMG submission 119765) | Peatland microbial communities from MTU Mesocosm Facility, Houghton, MI, USA - PEATcosm2014_Bin23_10_metaG | ecosystem: Environmental > Terrestrial > Soil > Wetlands > Peat | place... | reverse complement strand
TCACCGGGCGCGGATTGAAACTTCCGCGGATCGACGGGATTGCGGGGCTGGAACAGTCGCCCGGTGAGCGATCACCGGGCGCGGATTGAAACAACCTTGGCGCGGGGGTAGATGTACACGCTGCCCGTCGCCCGGTGAGCGATCACCGGGCGCGGATTGAAACGGTTTGGGACGAGGGAGAAAGTGAAATGACCACCGTCGCCCGGTGAGCGATCACCGGGCGCGGATTGAAACTGCCAAAACGCATCAAACCCCCTTGGGGGTAGGGGTCGCCCGGTGAGCGATCACCGGGCGCGGATTGAAACAAGCCAGAGCGTGATCGCGTGCGGGCGCACAGAAGTCGCCCGGTGAGCGATCACCGGGCGCGGATTGAAACAGACGATTCCGGCGACTTTGGATTTCCCTCCGAAGTCGCCCGGTGAGCGATCACCGGGCGCGGATTGAAACGGGGAAGTGATGCTCATAGACGGTTGCGGCAACGGTCGCCCGGTGAGCGATCACCGGGCGCGGATTGAAACCGTGACGGTGCCGGAGATGTACACGCTGCCCGTGGTCGCCCGGTGAGCGATCACCGGGCGCGGATTGAAACATTCGCGGGCTTGGCAGCAGTCGGAGAGCTTCACGTCGCCCGGTGAGCGATCACCGGGCGCGGATTGAAACCATCCAAACGCCGCCGAAGCCTAATTGCGGCGAGGTCGCCCGGTGAGCGATCACCGGGCGCGGATTGAAACCTTACGTGACGCCGCTACCTGTGACCAAATCTGGGGTCGCCCGGTGAGCGATCACCGGGCGCGGATTGAAACAATTTGAGAGGCGGCGAATTGTGAGCACTTTGACGTCGCCCGGTGAGCGATCACCGGGCGCGGATTGAAACAGTCAGTATCGCAACGGGACTTTACGTCCAAAGGTCGCCCGGTGAGCGATCACCGGGCGCGGATTGAAACAGTGAAGTACTGCTCGAACGTCTCCTTATCGGTGGTCGCCCGGTGAGCGATCACCGGGCGCGGATTGAAACATAACTTATGACCATGAAATCAAACCCGTATAAAAGTCGCCCGGTGAGCGATCACCGGGCGCGGATTGAAACATAAGCGTTGGGGAGTATCGAGACAGGGATGTTAGGTCGCCCGGTGAGCGATCACCGGGCGCGGATTGAAACAATAATAGGAGCGCTGGTTTGTGCAAGATCACGGGTCGCCCGGTGAGCGATCACCGGGCGCGGATTGAAACAGAATAGCTTTGTCGGCGCTGATACTAGAAGCTGTCGCCCGGTGAGCGATCACCGGGCGCGGATTGAAACAGACAAGGGAATCTTTAGGTACAATGACGCCATAGGTCGCCCGGTGAGCGATCACCGGGCGCGGATTGAAACAACTATGCCGCGACGGTGCTCAACAGCCAGACCCGTCGCCCGGTGAGCGATCACCGGGCGCGGATTGAAACGCCTGTACTTGATCGTGGTTCCGACCCACCTCCCGTCGCCCGGTGAGCGATCACCGGGCGCGGATTGAAACTCTCAGTGGGGCTGAACGACACACCGCTTCCCACTGTCGCCCGGTGAGCGATCACCGGGCGCGGATTGAAACAAACGCGGCTTCGGATGGAAAACCAACCCCTGGGTGTCGCCCGGTGAGCGATCACCGGGCGCGGATTGAAACGCGAAAAACCCTTTGACAAGAGATCAAAAAAAGAGTCGCCCGGTGAGCGATCACCGGGCGCGGATTGAAACTTTTCCGAGAGACAAGAAGTCCCGCCATACAAAAAGTCGCCCGGTGAGCGATCACCGGGCGCGGATTGAAACTTGTTGCGGGCGCGGAGAGATTCTGTTTCCTTCTGTCGCCCGGTGAGCGATCACCGGGCGCGGATTGAAACGCGAGGGGGAAGAGATGAACCCAGTCCTCACATGGTCGCCCGGTGAGCGATCACCGGGCGCGGATTGAAACACCTGGATATTGAAGTTGACCGCGCCCATATTCCGTCGCCCGGTGAGCGATCACCGGGCGCGGATTGAAACTTGGACGCCTCAGTCCTGCCTTCGCTAACGCGGGAGTCGCCCGGTGAGCGATCACCGGGCGCGGATTGAAACATGCCCATCGGACTCACCGTCAACAACCCACAGGAGTCGCCCGGTGAGCGATCACCGGGCGCGGATTGAAACAAGTCGGCTTGCGCTGAAAGAATCGCGCTATAGCGTCGCCCGGTGAGCGATCACCGGGCGCGGATTGAAACTGCATGTGATGGTTCACCATTTTGGAAGCGAGGATCGCCTGGTGACCGATCTTCGTCTCTTAGGAAGATGCTCTGCATAACGGGTCGAATCTTCAAAGTTTAGAGCCTCAATTCTGCATCAGAATATATCTTCCTGGGATTTGTGCATGTCAAAGTTCAGCACGTCATCGACGACCTGCTCGACGGAATAACCTTCAGATTCAATCACCGATTTGATGGCGGGGGTGATTTTACGATGAAGGGCCTCGTATAATCTCTGCATCGCCTCCTCTTGGTCCAAGGGCAGAATGCGAACGTCCTGAGCCGCTCGCCAAAGCCTGACGCGCGTAGTCCGGTTCAAGAGGTTCTCGGGAGTTTTTCTGACGGATGAATAAGCTGAAAGTTCTCCGGGTTTCCACGGGCCTTGGGCCAAAACTTCCCGCGCCAGCTTATCAACCGTGATCTTCTCTTTGAAGATCAACGCTCCCGTTTCGGCAAAGATCGGAGCCATTCCCTTTTTCAAGAGCGAGTAGTCGGCTTCGGGGTGATGGCCCTCAGATTGCCAGTCACCCTGAAAACGCTTTTCGCGAACTCGCATCTTTTTTGCCACCTCGTCGAGACGTGGATTGTCCTGGTGTTTTAAGCGGATTTGATTCAACCGCTCTTTGAGTGCGGATTCTTTGGTAAACATGCCGAGGCATAATTCCAGCAACGTCATCGGCTGTGCCGTCCAAAATCGGAGTAGGGCCGCTTGGTCAAAAAGGGGTGCGGGCCGGGTTTTATAGATTGTGGGCAACTTCATCGGACTGACAAAAGCGTCCTTGGAGAGCGCGAACGCCATGCCCACCAAACAGCTATTGCGGTTGATCCGCTTACGCCGCCACTTAACATGCAGCGTGCGGGAACACCACTCCCATACGTCGAGAAAACTTGCAATTTGGTGGTTGCGAAGAGCCTCGTCCATAATAAACCTGATGACTGTCCACACAGCCTTCCGGTTACACCTGTCTACTGCCGAAAGGTGGTTGCCGCGAGATTAAACTGAAATCAAAACGGAAAGCGCCTTTTTAGACTGCTTTTAACACGAAGCCTGCGTGTTGATAGGTATTGCCGCCCTTGCTGCTAGCACGGTTGGTAACTTGGCCAATTCCGGCACGGTGAACATCGACAAGACCAGCAACCTAGATGTCAACGGCACCTTTACGCAGACTTCGACTGGTTCATTGGCGGGAGAGGGAATGCTCGGGAGCAGGCAGAATAGGTAAGTATGTTGACAACAACTGCCGCAGAATTGAATTCGGCTCACGATAGGTGCGGCGTCACTCCAAACCAAGCGCTCGCAGTCTCCGGTGTGACCAATTCCCGGTAATGGCCGAAGATCACTTCCGGTGAATTACCCGCTTCCAGCGCCACTCGCGCCGTGTCATGAAGGATGGCGAGTCGATACGAGATGAACGAGTGCCGCAGGCCGTTTTCTTGCCATTTAAATCCCTCACAGAGCCGCGCCGCTGCGAGTTGCGGACGTTGATGCATGCAGACCGGACCGGAAGTCTTCTTATACGGCGTTAGCCAGAGCTTAAGATTATCCGAGATGGGTACGAGCCGCCGCTGCCGGGTTTTGGCTTTGTTCGCATCAACCGTGATGAAACCGCGTTCAAGATCAATCTCCTTCCAGTCGAGCCGCTGCAACTCAGCCGTCCGCAACCCCGCGAAAGCGCCGATGGTGAGGAACGGACGCAACGTCGCATCGGCTTTAACAAGCATGCTTGCGATATTCTCCGGCGTGAATAAAGAGACAGGAGCCTTGGTTTCCTTGTATCGCACCATCGGCGGGAAAGGACTGCCATTCTTGACGAGATAGCCTCGGCCCTCCGCCCAATTACCGCAGGCCACAAGTATAATCCGCATTCCGTTCTTGGTTTTCGCTGCGAAAGGAAGTCCGCCGAGCCAGGCATCCAGTTCCGCTGTTTTCAGATCGGGCAGGGTTTGGCCGGGAAAAGCCTTCGCCAAGTCCCCCATGATCTTGCGACACTGGCTGATATAATGAGCAGAGAGGCCTGATTGCTGGCGCGAGGCCGCGAATTGCTCCGCGATTTCGGCCAGCTTTAACCGTGGAACGTCGGCCCGGTTATGCCGCAGGAAGAACTCGACCGCTTCCCTCAATGTCGTCTTGCCCAGTCTCCCCACGGCTTGCGCGTGTTCTTCGACGGCGACGTGCAGAGCGTAGCCCGAAGCTAGAACCTGCCGCGCCGCCACGAGGCTTTCCAATTCAGGTGTCCTGAACGCCCGCGCCGTTTCGGTGCCGTTTGTCAACTGACCCAGAATTTGCCAAGCAACGTTTTCAGCCTCCGACTTGACGCTAAAGTTTCTCAGCTTGCGCTTGCCTGCCTCATAGTACGCGAGTTGGTGCATCCTCCTGCCCCGATCGACGTAATTATAAAGTTTGACGGTGTGGGTTCCATTTGAGATTTCTTTCGCCATACACTGTATAGGCGGGATGAGAACTAACCATCTGCTACGAATTCCGCTACGCAAGAACCAACCACTTACGCAAGTGATTATCGTTTCAAGTTCCTAGCCACGGTCACAGACCGCCGCTAGAAAAAACATTCTCCAAAATAGCGCAGGCGCGGGCGACGCCGTCCTCGGTGCGGATGAGTTCGCCGAGGCGTTGCGCGCGGGTGGAGGCGTCGCCCAAGAGCAAGCGCAGCAAGGCCCGGGCGATAAGGCGTGAGGTGCGCTGGTGTGGCAACACGATTTCAGCCACGCCCAGCTCTTCGAGGCGGCGCGCGTTGTTGGGCTGATCGAAGGCGAAGGGGCACGCGACCGATGGCAGGCCCGCTCGAATGGTGTGCGAAAGCGTGCCGATGCCGCATTGATGCGCGACGGCGCGCACGCGAGGCATGAGCAGGCCGTAGGGAGCGTAGGGCGCGGCGAGGATGGTGTCGGGCAGGTCGGCGGGCCGATTTTTTTCCGGGCCGATGAGGAGGATGCCGCGCAGGCCGAGAATCTGCAACGCCTCGACTGCACTTTGAAAAAACGCTCCCGGTTTTTGCACGGCAACGGAGCCGAGCGTGAAGAGGATGGGCGGTTCTCCCCGGTCCAAAAAGGCTGTGATTTCCGGAGGCAGGGTTGCGCCGGGCGGATCGAAAAAACAAAAGCCGGCGAGCCGCTTTTCGGCGCTCCAGTCGGGCGGGCGCGAAGCGAAGTGTTCGCTGTAAAGCTGGAGGTTCAAGGCGGGCGAGTGGGCCTCGAAAATCGCGTCGCGGACGGGCGAGAGGCCATGTTTCGCGCGGAGCCGATTCACGACTGGATCGACCATGGTTCGCGAAATCCGCTGTCCCGCCGACCAGATGAATTGGTTCCAGCCTCGACCGATAAATCCGCGTCCGGCGCGGCCAAAGTTGGCGCCGGGCAGCGAGTGCGCCGAGGGCACGACGCCGGGGGCGAGGCTCACCGTCGCCCAGGGCAGGCGGGTCAATTCCGCGACGACGGGCGCGGGAAAAGCGAAGTGATGCGCGACGATCGCGTCGTGTTCGGGGGCTTCCCCGAGCAAGGCTTGCATGGTGTGATCGAAGCCCGGAGCGATGGCCCGGTGCACCAGCGTGTGGAGCGAGACGAGGCCGCCCCATTTCATCGAAAGGACGTCGGGATGATCGCGGATGAAATCCTCGCGCGACGGCTCGCCGGTCGAAACAAAACGGATCTGCGCCGCCGCGGTGTCCACCGCCCAATCGGGGTGGCCGACGAGGGTCACCTCATGCCCGCGCGCCTGCAATCCGCGGCCGAGCGCGAGAAAGGGATGCAGGTCGCCGTGCGATCCCCAGGACGTGAGCAGCCAGCGCATGGGGGAAGGGTAAAGGGTGAAAGGAAAAAGGTAAAAGTAAGAACCGGCGACTTTGCTTCGCCCTTTTCCTTTTTCCCTTTCCCCTTTTACTTCAGCCCCGGCTGCTGCTGGGTAATGCAGTGGAAGGCGCCGAGGCCCCAGATGAGGTCGAGCGCGGGCCAGGGCACGACGCGGCGGGTGGGGAAAAGCTGCTGCAAAACGTCGCGCGCCCTGGTGTCGTTGGGATGATCGAAGCCGGGCATGACGACGACCTCGTTGGCGATGTAGAAATTCGCGTAGCTGGCGGGAAGGCGTTGGCCGTCCTTCTCGATATAGCCCGGCGTGGGTAAGTCGACAATGCGCCACGGCTGGCCTTGCGGATTGCGCATGGAGGCGAGGCGGCGGCTGTTCTCGCGCAGCAGGGCGTAATTTTCGTCGGTGGGGTCTTCCTCGACGATGGTCACCAGCGTGTTCGCGTCGACAAAACGGGTCAGGTCGTCGATGTGGCCGTCGGTGTCGTCGCCGACGATCCCCTCGCCGAGCCAGAGGATTTGCTCCACGCCGAGGTAATCGCGCAGGTAAGTTTCGATTTCCTTTTGAGTCAGGTTCGGATTGCGATTTTTGTTGAGCAGGCACGCCTCGGTGGTGAGCAGCGTACCTTCGCCGTTCACCTCGATGGAACCGCCCTCGAGAATCATCGGCGGCGAGAAGAGGCGCATCCCGAAAAGCTTCGCGACATGCTGCGGCACATCGTCATCGAGATCGCATGGCGGATACTTGCCGCCCCAGGCGTTGTAGCGCCAATCGACGATGGCCATTTCGCGCGCGTTGCGCACAAAGATCGGGCCGTGATCGCGGCACCACGGTTCGTAGGCGGGAAAGGGATGAAGATGGATGCGCGTGTCGAGCGGAGCGTCGGCTTTTTTCAGCGCAGCGCGAATGTCCTTTTCGTGCTCGGGCGAGAAGACGTTGATGTGGACCTCTTCGCCCTCGGCGAGCAGTTTGGCCAGTCCGGCCCAGAGCGCAGGGATGGTTTCAAACGCATCGGGAAAGCTGATGCCCTCAGGCCGCGGCCAGGTGAGCCAGGTGGCGTCGTGCCGCGCCCATTCCGCCGGCATGCGGAAGCCGAGGGAGGCAGGTGTGGGGGTTGCGCTCATGTTAGGGTGAAGCTTCCCTCGTTCCCAGACTCTGTCTGGGAACGGGCTTGCTGAGGCGATTCTATCGCCGATCTTTTGGCCTGCAAGACAGGTGCGCGAGATTGGAATCTCGCGGGGATCACGAGAGACGTTCCCAGAGGGACTCTGGGAACGAGGGGGGTTGATATAGGCCATATCCGTGGCGGCTAATCCACCAGCCGCCTGGAGAGGTCGCCATAGGCATCGATCCGCCGGTCGCGGAGGAAGGGCCAGTGGGTGCGGGTGACATCGACGGTGGCGAGGTCGATTTCATGCACGAGGATTTGCTCCTCCTCGATGCCCGCCTTGGCGATGATCTGGCCCGAGGTGTTGGCGATGAAGCTCTGGCCCCAGAACTTGATGCCGTCACCGCCGATGGGCGTTTCGTGGCCGACGCGATTGGTCACGGCCACGTAGCAGCCGTTGGCGACGGCGTGCGCGCGCTGGATCGTTTCCCACGAGGAATAATGCGCCTCGCCATATTTTTCGCGCTCGCTCGGATGCCAGCCGATGGCGGTCGGATAAAAGAGAATCTGCGCGCCGGCCATGGCGGTCAGCCGCGCGGCTTCGGGAACCATTGGTCCCAGCAGATGAGCACGCCGATTTTGCCAAAGCGGGTGTCCCAGACGCGGAAACCGAGATCGCCCGGCGTGAAGTAAAATTTCTCGTAGAAAAGCGGGTCGTCGGGAATGTGCATCTTGCGGTACTTGCCGAGGTACTTGCCGTCGGCATCGATGACGGCCGCCGTGTTGTGATAAATGCCCGCCGTCCGTTTTTCAAAGAGCGACGCGACAATGACGACGCCGCGCGCCTTGGCCAGTTCGCAGAAAGCCTGCGTGCTGGGGCCGTGGGGAATTTCCTCGGCCAGGGCGAAATTCGCGTGGTCTTCGCTCTGGCAAAAGTAGGGGGAACGGAAGAGCTCCTGGGTGGAGATGATCTGTGCGCCCTGGTCCGCCGCCGCATGGGCGAGCTGGAGGGTGCGCTTGAGGTTGGAAACCGGATCGGCATCCGCCCAGGTTTGGAGCAGACCCAGCTTGATTTTTTGAGACGCGGCCATGAGAAGATTATTTTAGATTTAATTTCGCGAATGGCAACGGCTGTCTGCGCGAATTCCTGCGGAAGGGGGAAAAGTTTCGCACAGAGGGCGGAAGAGGCGGCGGAAGAGGACTGAAGAGGTGAAAAAAGGGGGTGATTACGGGAGGCGAGGCGCTCCAGGCATGGCGAGGCGTTCGATGTTTCCCTTGAGAAACTCACCTCCGAAGTTGATGAGCAGGCCCACCTTTATACCCGAAAGCTTCAGATAGGTGAGCACCTGTTTTTTGTGCACGGAAGCGAGTCGATCGACTGACTTGATCTCGATGATGACACACTTTTCGACGATCAAATCCGCACGAAATGCGTCGTCGTAAATCTTGCCGCCATACTGAATAGGGATCGAAACCTGACGCTGGACGGAGAAGCCCCTGCCCACGAGCTCGTCCTCGAGGATGCGTTCATACACGGATTCGAGGAGTCCAGGACCCGCGTTCTCGTGGATACGATAGGCAGCATCAACAATCGCACCCGTGATTTGATTGATTTCCATAACGCCCTACGTTTGCTTGTGTTCGCAGAGGCTGTCCCCCCTCTTCAGTTGCCTCTGCAGTCCTCCGTGCGAAACTTCAGTTCAGGTATCAATCAGGCCGAACATGAGTTCGGCTTCGGAGACGATTTCGTTTTTGACGCGGCAGACGCCGAAGGCGCGGGCGATTTTCCCGCGCGATTTGGTGAGTTCAACTTCGATGATGAGGGTGTCGCCGGGAAGGACGGGCTTGCGCCATTTGACTTTGTCGGCGCTCATGAAATACCCGATTTTGCCGGCGACGCCGCTGACTTTGCTCATGAGGATGCTGGCGACCTGGGCCATGGCCTCGACCTGGAGGACGCCGGGCATGACGGGGTGGCCGGGGAAGTGGCCGGGGAAAAACGGCTCGTTCATGGAGACGGCTTTTTGGCCGACGATCTTGGTCGTGCCCTCGAAGCCGAGGATGCGGTCGACGAGAAGAAACGGGAAGCGGTGGGGCAGGATTTTCATGATGTCCTGCGTGTCCATGCCGCCTTCGCCGATGGGCATGGTCTCGAACGGCATGCGCTGGGCCTGGCGCTGTTTGTATTGCTTGTTGATTTCGCGGGCGAGTTCGACGTTGAGCGCGTGGCTCGGCTTGACCGCGTAGATGTGGGCCTTGAGGCGCACGGGAAAGAGGCTGAGGTCGCCGATGATGTCGAGGATTTTGTGGCGGACAAATTCGTCCTCGAAGCGGAGCGGTTCGCGGGAGAGGATGGCGTCGCCGCGGATGACCACGGCGTTTTCGAGGCTGCCGCCCTTGATGAGCCCCTTTTCCATGAGGGGCTGGACTTCCTCGTAAAAGACGAAGGTGCGGGCGAGGGCGATTTCCTTCGGGTAATTGCCGGTTTCGGGGTTCCAGGTGCGGTACTGGGTGTGTTTGCCGAGGTGGTTGGCGTTGGTGCAACTGACCTCGAAGCGGTCGGAGGGCCAGGCGATGATGTAACCGCCGTCGCGGCTCGTGACGCGGACGGGCTCGTGGAGCTCGTACTCGGCGACATTGGCGTCGAGTTCCTGGCGGCCGGCTTTTTCGAGCATCTCGACGAAGAGCTTGCCGCTGCCGTCGCCGATGGGGGGCTCGTTGGCGCTGATTTCGAGCAGGGCGTTGTCGATGCCGCAACCGCGCAGGGCGGAGAGGAGGTGCTCGACCGTGTGGATTTTGACGCTGCCCTCGCCGAGGGTGGTGGCGCGTTCGACCTGCTTGACGTTGTCGATATGGGCGGCGACGGTCGGTTCGTCGGCGAGGTCGATGCGCTTGAAGATGTAGCCGGTGTTGGCGGCGGCGGCCTTGACGGTGAGGGTGACTTCAGCGCCGGTGTGGAGGGCGAAGCCCTTGACGGATTGGGGTTCGCGGATGGTGGTTTGCTTGAGGCTGGCCATAGGAAACGACCACCGTAGCCGTTTTGTCGCGCGGTTGGCAATCCTCTCTATTTGATCTACGCTAAGAGAGTGGAGGCAAAACGAAGCACCATTCTTCGTCGAGGATTCGCCTGGTTTACTGGTATCTTCTTGGCAATTTCCGTTTTGTTTCCCGTCATCGTTGTTCCTATTTACAGCTCATGGGGTGCGGAAAACTTTAAAAAAGAATTTGATTCAAAACAGCAGCGCGTAGTGTGGGTTACCCCTGATGAGTGGTCTGTTCAATTTGCAGGTTGTTTCGGGCTAAACGCTCTTGAACGCCTTTCGCATGATCCTAATCTAAAGCCTTCAGGAAGACGAATAGCTACCGAAATTCGAGATGACATTTTAAGCGGGCGAAATCAGTACCGCCTCGTTATGATGCTCCGTCGAGGTTGGTATGTATGGCCCATAAGTTGCGCAATAGCCTACGTGTACGTTGTCGATGGTCTGAGAACAGGGTATTGGGCTACGGCAACGGAAGGGCCACAATAACCCTATCAGTCACGAGAGGCGACCGTCACCCGGCGTGCTGCGGTTGCCTCGTTCCCAAGTTGCACTTGGGAACGTCACCTGTTCCTCGCGAAACTTCGCTTCGCGCTAATCAGGGTCTCCAGAAGACTTAGTTCGTCTTGCGCGTGGCGAGGACTTTCGGCTTTTCCTTCTTTGGCTTTTTGACTTCTTTTTTCTGGCTGTGATTGCCTTTGCCCATGATGAACTCCTTGTTGGATTGTTGGGAGGAGGGTGACGATACGCGGGAAAAGTGCAATGCGAAAAGCTGAAGACCGGGGAACCGGTTTCGCACAGAGGACGGCAGAGGCGACCGAAGAGGGCCGAAGAGGGGAGGCTAAGGGGTTTAATCTGGAAGAGTTGGCGCTCCGGACATGGCGAGGCGTTCGATGTTGCCCTTCAGAAATTCGCCGCCGAAGTTGATGAGCAAGCCCACCTTTATACCCGAAAGTTTCAGATAGGTGAGCACCTGCTTTTTGTGGACGGGTGCGATTCGATCGACTGACTTGATCTCAATGATGACACAGTTCTCGACAATTAAATCCGCACGAAAGGCGTCGTCGTATATCTTGCCGCCGAACTGAATCGGGATCGAAACCTGACGCTGAACCGACAGGCCCTTACCCGTGAGGATGTCCATGAGGATGCGCTCATAAACCGATTCGAGAAGTCCAGGCCCAGCTTCTTCGTGGATTCGATAAGCGGCGTCAACAATTGCACCCGTGACGCGGTTGATTTCCATGCCACCGAACTTTCGCACATCATCCTCTTAAAATACAATCCCTCAAAAACTGCCTTCCCCTCTGCAGTTGCCTCTTCAGTCCTCTGTGCGAAACTTCAGACCGCCCGATAGGCGCGGGCGAGGAGGGTGACGGGATGGACGACTTCGATGTTGGCGGCGCGGGCGGCGAGGCCGTTGCTGATCTGGAGAAGGCAGCCGGGATTGCCGGCGGCGACGATCGTGGTGCCGGTTGAGGCAATGTGGTCGAGTTTGCGCTGGAGGAGCTTGTCGGCCATTGCGGGCTGGATGAGGTTGTAGATGCCGGCGCTGCCGCAGCACCACATCGATTCGGCCAGGGGGACGATTTCGAGGCCGGGTATTTTGGCGATGAGGTCCCTGGGCTGGGCGGTGATTTTTTGGCCGTGGCAGAGATGGCAGGCGTCGTGGTAGGTGACGCGGGCTTGAGTGCCGGGTTTTAGCGGCGGGCGGAAGTCGATTTCGACGAGCCATTCGCTGATGTCCCTGACTTTGCGCGACCACTCGGCGGCCTTGTCCGCGTAGGCCGGATCGTCGTGGAGCAGGCGGTCGAAATGTTTGAGGTGCGAGCCGCAACCGGCGGCGTTGGTGATGATGGCGTCGAGCTGGTCGAGCTCGAATTGGTCGAGGAGGCGCCGGGCAAAATCCTTCGCCATTTCGTATTCGCCGTTGTGGGCGTGGAGCGATCCGCAGCAGCCCTGCAACGGCGGGGTGATGACGGCGCAGCCGTTGGCGAGGAGGACGTCGGCGGTGTCGCGGTTGACGTCGCTGTAGACGAGGTCCTGGATGCAGCCGGTGAGGAGTCCGACGCGATAGGCGCGCGGGCGGTCGCGAGGGACGGAGAGGCCCATGACCGTCCGGGCGATCTCGCCGGGCGCGATGAGGTCGGGGGAGAACCTGCTCTGGATGGTGGGGGTTTTGGCTTCGAGATCGCGCCACGAGGCTGGCAGGAAGCGAAGCCAGCCGGAACGGCGGACGGCGGCCTGCAAGCCGGTGGCCTGATAAAACCGGAGGAAACGGCCGAGAAGGCGCAAGCGCGATTGGCGGCGGAAGAGGAAGCCGAGGAGGGCCCAGCGCAGGAATTTGCGGAGGGGCGTTTGCTCGTCGGGGCTGCGTTCGGCCTCGGCGCGGGCCATTTCGAAAAGCTGGGTGTAGTCGACGCCGGCGGGGCAGGCGGTTTCGCAGGCGAGGCAGCCGAGGCAGAAATACATTTCATCGGCGAAGGCCTTTTTGGCTTCGAGTTGGCCGTCGGCAATCGCGCGCATGAGGGCGATGCGTCCACGCGGGCTGTTGCGCTCGAGCTTGGTCTCCATGTAGGTGGGGCACGTGGGCAGGCACATGCCGCAGTGCATGCATTGCTGCAACACGGAGTAGTCGAGGTCTTTGAGGTAGCTCACGGGATATAAGTTAGAAGTGAGAAGCAAGAAGTTAGAAGGAAAATCCATGCCATTCTTGACAAGGGCCGCACGATGGCTTTTTTAGAAGGCATGAGCGAACTCACCGTCGGCAAAAAGGCGCCCACATTTTCGGCCCCGGATCAGTCGGGGAAGACGGTTTCGCTGTCGGATTTCAAGGGCAAGACGGTGGTGCTTTATTTCTACCCGAAGGACGACACGCCCGGCTGCACGGCGGAGGCCTGTTCGTTCCGCGATGAGCATGCGGCGTTCCAGAAGAAGGGGGCGGTGGTGCTGGGAGTGAGCCCGGACGACGCGAAATCGCACGCGAAGTTTGTCGAGAAATTCACGCTGCCGTTTACGCTGCTGGCCGATACGGAGCACCAGATTGCGGAGGCCTACGGAGTTTGGGTGGAGAAGAGCATGTACGGGAAGACCTATATGGGCGTGGAGCGGAGCACGTTTGTGATTGATCCGCAGGGGAAATTGAGCGCGATTTACCGGAAGGTAAAGCCGATGGAGCACATCGCGGACGTGCTGGCGGGGTTGTAGAGCAAGGGTCAGGCCACCCAGGGATTGAAGGTCTGGGCCTGGATGAAATCGGAGGTGTTGCGAGTGACGATGGTCAGCTTCCAGTGGAGGGCTGTGGCCTCCTGCATGCTGTCGAGGACCGGTGTTTGCCGACCCTGCCTTTGCAGGGCCGCAGCCAGCTTGGCCCACCGTCGGGCAACCGGTAGATCGAATCCCAAGATGCGTTGTTCGAAAACAGGGAAAAATTCGTGCAGGGCTTCCTGCAACCTCTCCTTCTTTAAACCGGCTGGGAGTAGCTCGATCCCTTTTTCAATCTCGGCCACCGCGATCGTGCTCAAGAAACAAGCGTCTTGATTATGTTCAAGCCAGAGCAAAACGGATACCTCACCATTTTTCTTCATCACCTCGGAAACAACATTCGTATCCAGCAGATAATTCACAATTTGATCTTGCGAATAGGTTCTCTGCTGGGATTGAGTTCCAATCCTTGAAGGGCCCTGAGAGCCTGAAATAATCCCTTCTTCCGCCCACGTCGAACGGGCCGAAGAAGAATGTCTCCCGTGGCAGAACAGAGAACGATCAAGTCGTCGCCCTCCCGCAGTCCAATCTGCTTGCGGACTTTGCTGGGAATAACGATTTGCCCACGCGCGGACAGTGTGGTGGTCACAGAAGTATGATAATCTTACTTCAAGAGCGGTCAAGGAGATTAAAGCGAGTCTCGTCTCAGTTCTTCCTTGGCAACCGGCCCGGCCCTCGCAAACATGGTGGCCATGGCATCGGACCTTTTCGCAAATGCGTCACTCTTCACCCCGGCCGAACCGGAGGGCCTGGCCAAGCTCGATATCAGCGAGTCGGTGATCCAGGCGCTGGTCCTGCGGCTGATGTACATGAATTCGCGGATGGTGGCGCATGAGATCGCGGCCGAAGTCTGCCTGCCGTTCTACAATATCGTGGAGCCGGTCCTGAACGAATTGAAGGAGAGCCGGCTGATCGAGATCACGCACGGCGACATGGCGTCCATTTCGTACACCTATTCGATCACCGACGCGGGCCGCGCGCGCGCGATGCAGTTTTTCGAGCAGACGACGTATGTCGGGCCGGCGCCGATTTCGGTGGATAGCTACACGCAGATCATCGCGGAACAGAGCCTGCGGCAGATCACGGTGCATGCGGAGCGCCTGCACGAGGCGTTTCGCGGGCTGGTTTTCGACGACAAGATTCTCGACCAGGTCGGCCCGGCGGTGAATTCGGGGCGGTCGATCTTTCTCTACGGGCCGCCCGGAAACGGGAAGACGTCGATTTGCGAGCGGATCGTGAAGTCGTTCGGCGGGTCGATTTTCGTGCCGGTGGCGGTCGAGGTGAAGGGATCGATTATCCGGGTCTTCGACGAGTACAACCACAAGCAGGTTCCGCCGGGCACGGACATGCGCTTGCAGGGGAAGTACGACCGGCGTTTCCGGCTGATCGAGCGGCCCGTCATCATTGTCGGCGGCGAGTTGAACATGGATTCGCTCGATCTGATCTGGAATGAGGAGTCGCGCTTTTACGAGGCGCCGATCCAGATGAAGGCCAACGGCGGCGCGCTGATGATCGACGACTT
>Ga0181537_10002859_pt1 | contig 15004 bp, 15 predicted proteins | sample PEATcosm2014_Bin_39_FD_119765 | JGI IMG/M metagenome (GOLD analysis project Ga0181537, IMG submission 119765) | Peatland microbial communities from MTU Mesocosm Facility, Houghton, MI, USA - PEATcosm2014_Bin23_10_metaG | ecosystem: Environmental > Terrestrial > Soil > Wetlands > Peat | place... | reverse complement strand
TTCTCAGCCAACCGCATTGCGAGGTCGTCGAACCAGGTGAGCGACACTGGGAAATATTCAAACGGTTGTGCCGTGAAACAGGAATCCGGGGGGCACGCGTCACAGATGCGTGGTTTGCCGCTCTCGCTATTGAACACGGTTGCATCTGGATCACGTACGACCGCGACTATGGCCGCTTTCCAGAATTAGATTGGCAAGAACTGGCCCTGTAAGTATCGATGCGGTGCTCAGGCGTTGCCGCGGGCTTCGCGCCACAGGCCGAGCTTTTCCTGTACGGCGCGGTCAGAGAAGCTGAACAGCACCGACTCGCGGCTGGCATGATGGGTGTGCGACGCCCAGCTTGGCACGACGAAAATGTCGTGCTTCTCCCACGGCAGCACCGTGTCACCCACCCGCGTCTCGCCCTCGCCCTCGACACAGACGAACACGGTGCCGTCGGTCGCGCGATACGGCAAGCTCGCGAAACCCGCCGGCAGAAGCTGGACAAAGGTGGCGATCGTCGGCATCGCGAACGCGCCGCTCGCCGGGTTCACGTAGCGGAGTTTGTGCCCGTGATACGGGTCGCAGGCGCCGTTTCGCGCGAGCGCGGCCAGCGCCTCGCGAGTCCGCGCGTAGGGATAATTGAACACCGGCGAGGTCTTAACCTCGGGTTTCCAATCGATTGGCAATAGGTTGTTGCCATAGCGCGCGAAGCTGTCGCCCTCGGGCCGCGAGACCGGCTGGGTGTCATCGGGAAAGTTTTCGGCAAAGCTCGTATTGAGCAGATTGACGATCTGCACGTCGAGCCCGTCGAGCCAGACCATCGGCTCGGCCGTGTCGTTGCCATGGTCGTGCCATGTCCAGGACGGGGTGATCACGAAATCGCCCGGCACCATCGTCGTACGCTCGCCATCGACCGCAGTGTAGGCGCCACGCCCTTCCATGATAAAGCGCAGCGCTGACGCGGTGTGGCGATGCGCCGGCGCGACCTCGCCCGGCATGATCAGCTGCAGCCCGGCGAACAGCGAGCCGGTGATCGAGGCTTGCCCGCCAAGGCCGGGGTTCATCAGCATCAGCACGCGGCGAGTCGCCTCCTGCGCGGTGATCAGGCTCCCCGACTGCATCAGAAACGGCCGCACATCGCGGTAATGCCACACCGCCGGCACGCATTTCGGCACCGGCGCCGGCGTCACAAGGCTGTGCAGCTGCTCCCACAGCGGCGCGAGATTGGCCGGGGCGATGCGATCGTAAAACTCCTGACGCTCGGGCGCACAAGTAGGAGCGTGATCGGTTGCCACAGCCATTATCTCCCGCTTGTCACCCTCGCGCAGTCGCTGGATCCAGGGACAATCGACTACTCCGCGGCTTCTCGGCGGCGCTCGCCAAGGCTGTAGCCGATCTTTTCGAGGTCGGCGATGAGCGCGGTCGATTGCGCGTCCGACAGCCGGTCCATCGGTGGGCGCACATTCGCCCAGTCGGGATCGCTGTGGAAATGCGCGACGATGCGCTTTAGCGCCGGCACCATCGGGTAGGCCTGGATCGTCTTGCGCACTAGAGTGATGTCGGCCTGCAGCTGGTCGGCTTGCGGCGTGCGCCAGTTTTCGTAGACCTTGCGGATGCCGGGGACATTCACATTGCCCGAAGCGGTGATGCAGCCGACCCCGCCATTGCGCAAACCATCGAGCAGGAACACCTCGGAGCCGGGGAAGATGCCAAACCCGTCAGCAGCGTAGGCGTCGAGCAGCGCCTTGGTATTGTTCCAGTCGCCCGAGCTGTCCTTCAGCCCGACGACCGTGCCGGGATAGGCCTTGATCAGCCGGCCGACCAGCTCGACGCCAAACGGGATCATCGTCTGCGGCGGGATGTGATAAAGGTACATCCGCAGCGCGGCCGAGCCGACCTTGTCGATCACGGCCGAGATGAAATCGTAGACGCCGTTATCGGTCATCCCCTTGTAGTAGAACGGCGGCAGCATCAACACGCCGCCGCAGCCATGCCCGACCGCGTGGCGGACCAGCATCGAAGCCTCGGTGATCGAGCAGGCGCCGGTGCCGGGCATCAGGCGGGCCGCAGGTATGCCGGCGGCGATCAGCCGGTCGAGCAGCGCCATGCGTTCGCCGGCCGACATCGAGTTGGCCTCGCTCGTCGTGCCGAAGATCGCGAGGCCATCGGCACCCTCGTCGAGCAGCCAGCGGCAGAACGCCACAAAGCGCCCGGCATCGGGCTCTCCCGCCGCGGTGAACGGGGTCAGGACCGGGACCAGCACCCCGGCAAACGGCTGCGGCATGTCTACGCTCCCTTTGGCTTCGTCAATTCGTCGTCCCGGCGAAGGCCAGGACCCATTGCTCCGCTTCTCGCGCGTCGGCAATCGTGGACCCCGGCCTATGCCGGGGCGACGAGGTGGCGTGGCGGTTTCTTACACGGTTTCGAGGATGATTTCCTTGGGCATTTCGGGGGTCATGACCGCGCGCCAATCGGCGTCGCGCGGCAGCACTTCCTCATGCGCGAGGATCGGGTAGTAGCTCGTGCCGGTGCCGGCGGGAGCGCCGCCTTCCTGCACGGTTTTTACCGCCTTGAGCAGCAGCTTGCGCGCCTGAATGATCGCCTTGTCAGCCGGGCCGAGATACTCGCGGCTGCGGTCGCAGATCTTGCCCATGCTTTCCTGCAAGGCGCGATCCTGCTGATTGATGCCGTCGATGCCCGAGTAGTTCTCGGTCTTCTGCATCTCGCGATCGAGGAGATAGTTGTTCGTCCCGTTGCCAAACGAACGGAAGGTGTTCTGGTCGACATGCATCGGCCCGTTGCCGAGGCCCTTTTCGAGCCGGTCGTCTTCGGTCAGCGGCTCATCGACCGTGGTGTAGCCCCAGTTGTAGACCATCGTGTTGTAATCATCCATCGGGACCCAGATGTGCCCGGCATCCATCGGTACGCCGCTATCCGACATCGACGGGCGTATCTGGGTGAACGGCATGATGAAGTGGTACGTACGGATGTGCATCTCGCTGTCGCCGAGCGGGCGGATGCCGGCGTATTGGTAACCGTAATCGGTGATGTCGACGACGAGGTGCGGCGCCTTGCCCTTGACGAACGGGCTCGACGGCTTCATCCCGCCAGTCTTCGCATTATCGGTCAGCAGGCGATGCAGGATCGGCGCGTGCGACGTGTCGATGCCGCCCTCAAGCCCTTGCAGCCAATTGCATTCCTGGATCACCTTGGTGACGTGCCGGCGCGACTCCGGAACCTGGGTCCAAGCGAATTTCGGCGGCGCCGGCATCTTGTCGGCCGGGCCCATATAGGTCCACACGATGCCGCCCAGCTCGACCGTCGGGTAGGCGGTGATGTGCACCTTGTGCTTGAACTGCAATTCCTCGGGCTCGTTGAGCTGGTCGAGGCAGCTGCCGTCGACGTCGAATTTCCAGCCGTGATAGATGCAGCGCAGGCCGCATTCCTCGTTTCGCCCGAAATAGAGCGAGACGCGGCGATGCGGGCAGTATTCGTCGAGCAGACCGATGCGGCCCTTGCTGTCGCGGAACGCGACGAGGTCTTCACCGAGCAGCCGCACGCGCACCGGCGCGCTGTCGGGCTCGGCGATCTCGCTCGACATCAGCGCCGGCACCCAATAGCGCCGCAGAGTGTTGCCCATCGGCGTGCCCGGCCCGACCCGGGTGATCAGCTCGTTTTCTTCCCGCGGCAGCATCGTCTCACTCTCCTCGTTGGGATCGTTGACCACGGTTCGCCAAAACCGCAGCTTTTCGAAGGGCGAGCATAGCTCATTTCATGCCAAACGGGAGGGGTTTCGCTCATATCTGCCCATCGTCATTGCGAGGCGTCGCCCGACACAGCAATCTCGCGCCGGGTATCAAGGGCGGAGCGAGACTGCACCGCCGCGCGCGCTGACGAGGGGAGAACGCCGGGGCGATGGTGACACAGGCGATACTCGACTTGCCGTGGACGTCGCTCGCCGGACTGATCGGCGTGCTGATGGCGGCGGGCGTCGTCAAGGGGGCGACCGGCGTCGGCTTGCCGCTGGTGCTGGTGCCGTTGACGACGCAAATCCTCGACGTGCCCGTGGCCGTGGCGCTGCTTCCGGTGCCGATGATCGCGTCCAATATCGGCCAGGCGATGGAGGGCGGCCAGACGGCCGCGACGATCCGCCAGCTCGTGCCGCTCCTCGCAACGCTGGTCGCCGGCACGGTCATCGGGGTTCATCTGCTCGTCACCATCGACCGAAAGCGGCTCAGCCTGATCCTCGGCGTGATGTTCCTCGCGCTCGCGGCGCTGCTCGCGTTTTTGCCACGGCTGCGCATCAGCGGGACGGCAGCGCGCTGGACGGCGCCGTTTGTCGGGTTTGTCGCGGGTTTTATCGGCGGCATGTCGGCGATGTTCGGACCGCCGATGATCGCTTATTTCATCACCCTCGGCACGCCGCCCGACCGGTTTGTCAAACAGATGGCGATCGTCGCCTTTGCCGCCAGCCTGACGCTCGTGCTGGCCCTCGGCGGCAACGGCTCGATGCATGCGACCGATCTGCTGATCTCGGCCGCGTGCCTGATCCCGATCCAATGCGGCATGCCGGCGGGCCGCCGGCTGCGCCGCCGCACCAAGCCCGAGCTGTTTCGTGTTCTGGTGCTGCTTGTGCTCGCTCTCGGCGGCCTCGACATGCTGCGCAAGGCGGTGTTCTAACCCGCGCGGCGAGATCGATGCTTTGCCGCGAGTGACCAACTGGACCTGTCGGCTTGCGGAACGGGTTCAGCTTGTGGGCCGTAATTGCGCCGAGAGGGCGCGCGGCGATGAGCTACGACTTCATGATGTTCAAGGTGACGGGCGCGGTGCGCTCGCCGCTCGATCTTGCAGAGGAAACCACGGAAATCATCGGCACCGGGGCCGAAATCCAGGAAGAATTGACCCTGCTCTATCCCGAGATCGTCTGGACCTACGAACCGCGTTTCCAATCGATCACCGGCATGCTCGACGGACCCGATACCTGGTACGAGTTTAGGCTGAGCGAAGCACCAGACAAATGCTTCTCGATTTGCACCTCGCGGCTGACCGGCACGCGCAGCCTGGTCCCAGAAATCTGCGAGGCGCTCGGCCTCGTCGCCTTTGACGGGCAGGCCAATGTGCTGATCGGGCTATGAGAGATTGGGCCGGCGCGCCTAAATCTCGCCCTCCGCTTTCAGCAGACGTACGGCATTGCGCAGCGCGGTTGTGGTGTCTTCGAGCTCGGCCTCGCCATGGGTGCACGAGATAACGCCGCCGGGATGGCCGTTAAAATCGACCCCGCCGAGCATGGTCGCGAGCCGCAATTTGTGCACGAGCCCAGCGTTCTTGACGCCCTTGAGGTGCTTGGCCTCAAGGCCGAGCGGATTAAACGCCGTCGGCGTCACCGCGATGCCTTCGGGATTGGTGAAGATCTCGATCGACGAGAACCGCCCGTAAGCCGCCCACGGCACATGTTCCTCTTCGAACACCTCGTTAAGGCGCTGGCGCAGCGCGTCGCCATAGTCATTGGCCTTGGCGCAGGCGTCGGTCTCGGCGACCTGCTTCAAGGTCGCGATGCCGGCCGAGGCCGAGAGCGGGTTGGCGTTGAACGTGCCGGGATGGTTGATCTTCTCCTTGCCAGCCTGCTGCGTGGCCTTGAAGTCGAGCAGGTCGAGAATGTCCTTGCGCCCGGTCACCGCGCCGCCCGGCAGGCCGCCGGCGAGGATTTTCGCCAAGGTCGTCAAATCGGGGCGTATGCCAAACGCGCCCTGCGCGCCACCCGGCGACACGCGAAAGCCGTTGACCACCTCGTCAAAGATCAACAGCACGCCGTGCTCGGCGGTGAGCCGGCGCAGCGCGTGCAGAAAATCGACATCGATCGGCAGACGTCCGCCATTGGCGCCGGTCGGCTCGATGATCGCCGCGGCGATCTCGCCCTGATGCTGCTCCAAGAGCCGCGCGAGCCCGGCCTCGTCATTCTGGTTGGCGAGCAGCACGTTGCCGGCAACCGCGTCGAGCACGCCGGTCGTCGGCGTGCCATCGAAGTGGCTCGCATGACCGGTCGTCATGTGGTCGTGCCAGCCGTGGAAATGATAGTTGAAGCGGATGATCTTCGGCTTGCCGGAAAAGGCGCGGGCAAGGCGCACCGCCATCAGCGTTGCCTCGGTGCCGGAACTCGTGAAGCGCACACGCTCGGCGCTCGGGATCAACCGCTTGACGAGTTCCGCCCATTCGATTTCGAGCTCGTGGCACGCGCCGTAATGGGTGCCGCGGTCAAGCTGAGCATGCACCGCGGCCATGACCTGAGGGTTGCAATGCCCGAGGATCATCGCGCCGTGACCGCCGTAATAATCGACATAGCAGCGGCCATCGACATCCCATTTGCGCGGCCCCTCGGCGCGGGTGATGTAAAGACCGTAGGGCTCGATGTAGCGCCCATCGTGGGTGATGCCGGACGGGAACATGTCCGCCGCCTGGCTCGCGCGCGCCGCCGAACCTGGCGTGGCGTTGCGGTATGCGGCGATGATCGGCGAATTGGTGGTCAGCGTGTCGGGCATCGGTGATTTCCTCGAACGGAGCTGATGGTTTTGTAGAGGAAACTGGGTCAGGATTGAACCGTCCTTCCTTTGTCTTCCCGGCGAAAGCCGGGACCCACTGTTCAGCCGCCCGTGAAGCAGATTAAGTGGGTCCCGGCTTTCGCCGGGAAGACAAAGAGGAGCAGCCGCCGATGACCCAACCCTATGACATCGAACTCACCGCACGTTTCGGCTACGATCTCGATCTTGGCGGCGTCGCGGAAGACAACGCCTGGATCAAGCAGGTGCTGCTACGTCGCACGCAGCGTCGCTATGACGACCGGAAGGTGCCCGAATCGGTCGTGCGGCTGATCCTCGCCGCGGCCTTCTCGACGTCGTCGAAATCGGATTTCCAGCAAGCATCGGTCATCCGAGTCGATGACCGGGCGCAGCGCAACAAACTCGCCGCATTGCTTCCCAGCATGCCGCAGATTGGCAAGGCGCCGGTGTTTCTGGTCTTTCTCGGCGACCCGCGACGTCTTGAGCGGATCAGCGAGCATCCGGTCGTCAACAGCACGCTGGAGGGTTTCTTCAACGCGACGGTCGATGCCGCGCTAGCCATGCAGACCTGTATCCTTGCCGCCGAGACGCTGGGGCTCGGAACCTGCCCGATCAGCCATTTGCGCAATCACATCGACGCAGTGGCGGATATTCTCGCACTGCCGGACAAGGTATTTCCGATCGCCGGACTATGCTTGGGCTATCCGGCCCAGCCGGGCTTTATCAGCATGCGGTTGGCCCCCGACGCGACGGTGCATCAGGACCGCTACGACGATAGCGGGATGATCGCTGCGGTCGACGCCTATGACCGGCGGCGCGACGCGCGGCACTCACTCAAGGACAAACAGAAATCGCCCGAGACGTTCGGCACCGCCGAATTCTACGGCTGGTCCGAAGACAAGGCGCGCCAGGCGATGACCGCGGAGGGCGCCGCCTTCGCCGCATGGCTCAAGACGCACGGGTTTGATCTGACGAAGTAGCAACCGGCGCAAAAAGAAAAGGCCGCCTCCCGAAGGTGACAGCCTTTTCCACCGAATAACCAGCGGTCATCACGACCGCGACACCGCCTGATTAGGCGTGGATCTCGGCCTGCGCAGGGATCCTGGTCACGGAAGCGGGAAACCGCGGTTGATCGTTAGACACAGGATCACCTCCTTTCTGTTGTGGCGACAAGGCCCTCTTAATACAGCCTGTGGTGGTTGGTTCGCAAGTGCCGTTAACCCCTTGCGCCCGATCGCGCTTGACCGCGTGACAATGCGCCGCAGCAATGGTGCGCCGAAGCCGGGACTGGCATGATGCGCCAAACCACAATAGAGCCGGGAACCATGTCGAGCAGAGACGAGAGCGCCGCCGACCCGATAACGGTCAACGGGATCGAATTGGAAGTCTTGCGACGCGGCGAAGGGTCGCGGGTGGTGGTGCTGCACGGGATGGACACGGTAAGCCCCAAGGCGCCGTTTCTCGACCTGTTGAGCCGGCGCGTCGAAATCATCGCGCCATCGAGCCCGGGTTTTGGCAACTCGAAGCGGCCGGCCGATTTCGACACGATGTACGACCTCGTCCATCTCTATTTGGCGCTGCTCGAACAGCTTCCGTACGAGAAGGTGACGCTGATGGGCTTCTCGTTCGGCGGCTGGCTCGCGGCCGAGATCGCGGCGGCCTCGTGCCATCGCATCGCGAATCTGATCCTCGTCGACCCGGTCGGCATCAAGCTCGGCGGCCCGGAGACACGCGATATCGTCGATGTGTTCAACACCCACCCCGCCGAGGTGCGCCGCAAGAGCTGGCACGACCCGGCGAAGGCGCCAAATTACGATGCGATGACCGACGACGAGCTGGTCGTCCACGCGCGCAATTGGGACGCGCTGTGCCTCTATGCCTGGCACCCCTACATGTTCAACCCGCAACTCAAACGATGGCTCGGGCGGATTTCAGCGCCAACGCTGATGCTGTGGGGCGACAGCGACGGCATCGTCACCCCGGATTACGGCCGCGCCTATGCGGCGCTGATCCCGGGCACGGAATTCGCGCTGATCGAGGCGGCCGGGCACCATCCCGAGCAGGAGCAGCCCGAACGATTCGCGGAGCGAGTGGTAGGTTTCTTGAGCGATTGAAACACTGTCATTCCGGTGCGCCGCGCGGCGAAGAACCCCGAATGACGAGGAAGAATGATGGAATTGCCGAACCTCACGGAACTCGAATCGGCGGCGGCCGTCGTCCATTCGGTCATGCCGCCGACGCCGCAATATTGCTGGCCGCTGCTGTCGCAGCGACTTGGTGCCGAGATGTGGGTCAAGCACGAAAACCAGACCCCGACCGGCGCGTTCAAAATCCGCGGCGGTCTCGTCTATCTCGATGATCTCAAGCGCTCGCGCCCGGATATCGCCGGCGTTATCAGCGCGACCACCGGCAATCACGGTCAGAGCCTCGCCCATGCCGCGACCCGGCTCGGCCTCAAAGCGACGATCGTCGCGCCGCTCAACAACAGCCCCGACAAGAACCGGGCCATGGTGGCGTTTGGCGCCAGTCTCATCGAGCATGGCCATGACTTCCAGGCCGCGTACGAATATGCGCTGGCGCTGGCCGAGCGCGAGAACCTGCACCCGGTACGCACGTTCCACCCGCTGCTGGTGCGCGGCGTCGCGAGCTGCGGGCTCGAGCTGTTTCGCGCAATGCCCGATCTCGATACCGTCTATTCGCCGATCGGTCAGGGCAGCGGTATTTGCGGGCTCGTTGCGGCGCGCGACGCGCTGGGGTGCAAGGCCGAGATCGTCGGTGTCGTCTCCGCCAACGCCCCGGCCTATGCGCTGTCATTCGCCGCCGGCAAAATGATCAGCACCAACAGCGCCGACACCTTTGCCGCCGGCCTCGCCGTGCGCGTGCCAGACCCGCTGGCGCTCGACATCATCCGTCGCAGCGTGGCGCGCATTCTCACGGTGACCGAAGCGGAATTGCGCGACGCGATACGCACTATTTTCAGCGACACGCACACCTTAGCCGAGGGCGCCGGCGCGGCGGCGCTGGCCGGCGCGCTCCAGGAACGCGATCGTCTCGCCGGCAAGAAGGTCGCGGTCATCCAGTCCGGCGGCAATATCGACCGCGCGCTGTTCGCCGAAATCCTTGCCGGGAGCGCGTAAATCCCTACTCCGCGGCTTCGCGATGGGTTTCTGCGGCACTCGCCGCGGCGCGATGGGTCAAAGGAATCGCCGCCTGCGGCGACAATAGCCAGAAGGTAAAACTCTCCTCGATATAGAGCCGTACCTTGTCGTTGTCGTGGCCGAGATAGCCGATCGAGAAATCCTCGCCGACCGTCAGCTGAAAATCATCGCCGCGCATCGACAAGACGACAGCCCCGTCGACCCCGGGCGCCCACACCAATGGTCCATCGACCAGATGCCGCACATGGTCGAGCACCGGGTAGCCGCCATGCGTCGTGTCGGTGACGCCTTTATAGCAGGCCGCGCCAAGCGCGATGGCGTAAGGGCCGTGGACGCCCTCGTCACGCAATCGGTTGAGTGCGGTCGCCACGACCGCTGGGAAATTCTCGTAATCGTCGCCGATCGGCACGCCTTCACCGGCCTGCGCCTCGCAGATACCCTGGATGCCGGCGGCCGCGAAACCGTGGAACACCGCGCGGTCCTCGGCGATCGCGATCGCGCGCGCCGCCGCGATGACCGCGTCGGTGTCGGGATCCTCGGCGCCGCGCTCGACATCATCGAGGTCGGCGAGACTCATGTCGAACGGCACGCGCAGCTCAACCAGCGGCAATACCTTGCGCAGCCGCGCGCGAACCTTGTTATCGGTCGGTGACGCAATACCTTCGCTGCGGCCGACGCCAACCGCCGACGCGCCCCAGCCCTGGGGCCCCACAAAATCGACGAGCCGGCGCGCCGCCAGTGTCGTCTTGAGTGTGCGTGCCGCCTCTTTCTCGATTTCCTGCCAGCCGGCGGTCGAGATCGGCGCGAGTTCGCGAAGCAGATGGTTCATTTGTCTAATCCTCATTTGCCGCGCGCAGACGCAGATCGCCAATGCCGAGATGACCGTCCGGCGCCACCGGGGACGGCGGCGCGGCCTTTTCGGCGGCGATCAGCGCCCGCAGCGGCTCTTTGGTGAAAAGATATTTGCGCAGATTGCGATCGAGTGCCGGGTCCTGACGGCGCAACCATTCGAGCACCATCGCGGCGTGTTCTTTTTCCTCGTCGCGATTATGGGCGAGGATGGCGCGCAGCTCGTCGTCGCTGGTCGCCGCGACCCGCTGGTCGTACCAATCAACCGCCTCCAGCTCTTCCATCACCGAAACGATGGCGCGATGCCGATCGACGATCTCCGGACCAAGCGCTTGCGGGTCTTCGTGCAGGGTTTCGCTGGCCAATTTCTACCCTTTCGACAATGGCGCGCGTGGCCGAGCAGCCGCCGGGCGCGATACGCGTCTCTGGGTAGATTTACAAATCGCGAGGCCGCGAGTTCCCCGCCGGATTCAGCTCTTCATCAGCGCGCGGGCGATCACCAGGCGCTGAATATCGCTGGTGCCTTCATAGATCTGGCAGACGCGGACGTCCCGATAGATGCGCTCGACCGGGAAATCGGCGAGATAGCCGTAGCCGCCATGGATCTGGATCGCGTCCGAGCAGACGCGCTCCGCCATCTCGGACGCAAATAATTTGGCCATCGCCGCCTGTTGCAGGCAGGGTTCGCCGTCGTCGCGGCGCTGGGCAGCGTCGAGGATCAGACCGCGTGCCGCGGCCAACTGCGTCGCCATGTCGGTCAGGCGAAAGGCGACCGCCTGATGCGCGATGATCTTCTGCCCGAACGCCTCGCGCTCCTGGGCATAGGTCAGCGCGGCCTCATAGGCGGCACGCGCCATGCCGAGCGCTTGCGCGGCGATGCCGATGCGCCCGCCTTCGAGGTTCGACAGCGCGATGCGATACCCCTCGCCCTCTGCCCCGAGCATCAGATCGGGGGTCAGCTCCATGTCCTCGAAGACGAGCTGCGCGGTGTCCGAGGCGCGCTGTCCCAATTTGTGCTCGAGCCGCGCGACGCGGTAGCCCGGTGTATCGGTCGGCACGAGAAAGGCGCTGATGCCCTTACGCCCGGCCGCCGGATCGGTGACCGCGAAGACGATCGCGACCTGCGCGTTCTGACCGGAGGTGATGAATTGCTTGGTGCCGTTGAGCACCCAGCGATTGCCGTGCCGCATGGCGCGCGTCTTGATCGCCGCCGCGTCGGAACCGGCGCCGGGCTCGGTCAGGCAGAAGGCCGCGAGCATGTCACCGGCTGCCATCGGCTTTAGGAAACGCTCTTTCTGTTCCTGCGAGCCGAATTTAAGGACTGGCACGCAACCGACTGAATTGTGGACCGCGATGATCGTCGAGACGCTGCCGTCACCCGCCGCGATCTCCTCGAGCGCCAGCGCATAGCCGACATGGTCCGCGCCCGCCCCGCCATATTCCGGCGGCACCAGCACGCCCATAAAGCCGAGCTTGCCGAGTTCCGCCAGCGCCTCCTTCGGGAACTGGGCCTCGCGGTCCCATTCCGCCGCGTGCGGCGCGAGCAGGTTTTGCGCGATATCGCGCGCCGTATCGCGCAACAGGATTTGCTCTTCGGTGAGCCTCATTCGATCACCTCGTCGGCCTGTGCCAGCAGCAGGGGCGGCACCGTGAGGCCGAGCGCTTTGGCGATCTTAACATTGATCGCCAGGTCGAATTTATCAGGATGCTCGACCGGCAGGTCAGCGGGCTTGGTTCCCAGCAGAATCTTGACCGCGAGCCGGGACATTTGCTCGCCGTAAATGCGGGTGATGCTCGGGCCGTAGCCAACAAGGCCACCCTCGCTCGCGTTTTCCGGCCACTGATAGATCGCCGGCAAGCCGAGCGCCGCCGTCCGTTCAAAGATGACCCTGCGGTTGCCAAACAGCAGCGCCGAGCCCAGCACGTTCAACCCTGTGGCGCCGGCGGTTTTTGCCGCCTCGATCGCCGGCGCGATCTCGGCATAGGTGCTGACCGTCCGGATAACGAGCGCGACCCCGCGTGCACTCGCCGCGCCGCGCAGCGCCTGGAAATGCTCTTCATTCGCTGTATCCATGCCACCGAGGGCATCGATCCGGCGTACATTTGGGATCAGTTCGAGCAACACCTCGAACCGCTTGCCATCGAGATCGGGCGAGTGAACGCTGATCCCGGTCGTGTTGCCGCCGGGACGGGTGATCGAGGCGACCAGGCCTTCGCCAACCATGTCGTCCGTATTGACGAGCAGCGGAATGGTTTTTGTCGCCCGCTGCGCGGCCCTGCCAGGTTCAGGGCCGCCGCAAAGGATCAAATCGGGCTTGGCCTGGACCAGCTCCACCGCGGTTTGCGCGAATTGCTCCGGCTCCCGCGCAAAGCCCCGGCTGTCGACGTCGAGGTTTTTTCCCTCGATGTAACCGAGCTTGCCCAGGGTTTCGAAAAAGGCGAACTGAGGCGGCGCGTTTCGCGGCGACGGCCCGAGATAGGCGATGCGATAAACCCGTCCCGGCTCCTGTGCGCGGGCGACGAATGGCGAAATCGCCATGCCACCAGCGACAGCGATGAACTCCCGCCGCTTCATTCGATCACTCTCCGGCGCGGGCGAGGATCGACGGCAGCATGATCAGCCCGAGCGCCTTTGCAATCAGCTCGCGACGCCTCACCTCATGCGGTCTCGTTGAACAACTCGCGGCCGATCAGCATGCGGCGGATTTCCGAGGTGCCGGCGCCGATCTCGTAGAGCTTGGCGTCGCGCAGCAGGCGGCCGGTCGGATAATCGTTGATGTAACCGTTGCCGCCCAAAATCTGCACCGCGTCGAGCGCGATCTTGGTGGCGCTCTCGGCGGCGTAGAGGATCGCGCCGGCGGCGTCCTTGCGGGTGGTTTCGCCGCGATCACAGGCGCGCGCGACGGCATAGACATAGGCGCGGCAGGCATTGGCGGCGGTGTACATGTCGGCGACCTTGCCCTGGATCAGCTGGAATTCGCCGATCGGCTGACCGAACTGCTTGCGGTCGTGGATGTAGGGGATCACCACGTCGAGCGCCGCCTGCATGATGCCGATCGGCCCCGCTGCGAGCACGGCGCGCTCGAAATCGAGCCCGCTCATCAGCACGCGCACGCCCTCATCGACCGTACCGAGCACGTTTTCGGCCGGCACCTCGCAATCCTCGAACACCAGCTCCGAGGTCGGCGAGCCACGCATGCCGAGCTTGTCGAGCTTTTGCGCCGGCCGGAAGCCCTTCATCCCCTTCTCGATCAGGAATGCGGTGATGCCGCGCGGGCCGGCATCGGGCCGGGTCTTGGCGTATACCACCAGCGTGTCGGCGTAGTGCCCGTTGGTTATCCACAACTTCGTGCCGTTGAGGATGTAGCGGTCACCCTTTTTGTCGGCGCGCAGCCGCATCGAGACGACGTCGGAACCGGCCCCCGGCTCGCTCATCGCCAGCGCGCCGACATGCTCGCCGGACATCAGTTTCGGCAAATATTTGCGGCGCTGCGCGTCGTTGCCGTTGCGGCGGATCTGGTTGACGCACAGGTTCGAGTGCGCGCCATAGCTGAGGCCGACCGAGGCCGAACCGCGGCTCAGCTCCTCCATCGCGACGCAATGGGCGAGATAGCCCATGCCGCTGCCGCCCTCCTCCTCCTCGACCGTGATGCCATGCAACCCGAGTGCGCCCATCTGCGGCCACAGCTCGATCGGAAAGCGGTCGTCGCGGTCGATTTCGGCGGCGATCGGCGCGATCTTGTCGTCGGCGAAGTCGCGCACCGTATTGCGCAGCATGTCGATCTCGGGGCCGAGATCGTGATCGAGTGTCGATAGCCGGCTATTTTGCATGCGCCGGACCTCCGCGATTATTTGACCGGCGTCAGGATTTCGGTGCCGGCGCCGGATTGATCGGCGATGGTCCACACGCCGTTCAGCGTCCCGTCGGACTGCAGCTCGTAGACGACGAGGCCGACATCCTTGCCCAACTGGTACGCGGCGGCGAACGATTTGTTCGCCAGCATGCAGATTCCGTCCGAGGTTGAGCCGGTCTGCCAATGGATGCGGCAGGTCGTGTTGCTGGAGCGGGTGATCGTCGCCGTCCCCTGATAGGGCGAGCCGTCGGCGTTGGTGCCGCTCACATCATACTTGCCGCCGACGCTCTGCGCCGATGCCGGCACCGCGACACCTGCCGTGAGCAACAGCGCCCCGATCAGCGCGCGCATGGCCATCCCCCTCCCTCACGATCTTGCGGAATACACGGAAGGCCAGCATATCGGGTTTGGTGCGGTCGAGAAGACTCGAACTTCCACGGAGTTTCCCCCACAGCGACCTCAACGCTGCGCGTCTACCAGTTCCGCCACGACCGCACGGCAACCAACGCCCATCTGGGAGGGCGCGTGCTTAGCAAATCCACGATATCATGGCAACCGTGATGGATTTCCCGGTACCCACGCTCAACGACGTCGTCGAGTGGCGCAT
>Ga0181537_10002858_pt1 | contig 15004 bp, 17 predicted proteins | sample PEATcosm2014_Bin_39_FD_119765 | JGI IMG/M metagenome (GOLD analysis project Ga0181537, IMG submission 119765) | Peatland microbial communities from MTU Mesocosm Facility, Houghton, MI, USA - PEATcosm2014_Bin23_10_metaG | ecosystem: Environmental > Terrestrial > Soil > Wetlands > Peat | place... | reverse complement strand
GCCGGATTAAAATTCCCGCCCGCCGAAGTCGAAACCTTAACCGGCTTAGCCGCCGCATCCATCAAATTCAGCGTATAAATCTGTGCGCTGGTAGAAATCGCCGGCTCCGCATCCGGATTCTCCGTAAACGCCAGCTCCTTCGCGTCAGGCGCAATCGAGAAACCCCCACCACCCTCCATCGAAAACGGTGGCACATCGTGCACATCGTTAGGCGTAAGATCCCGCACCGCCTCACCATCCACCGAAACCATAAAAAGATGCGACCGCTTATCCCCCGTGAAGTGATTCCAATGCCGATAGAGCAAGTGTGTAAACACCTGCGCCTTCACCAGGCTCGCCGCTGCCGCCGCATCTCGATCCGCATTACACTTGTCGCCCGTCTTGAAGTCCGTAGAACTAATAGCCGGGCAGTCCGGATAAACCGCCGAAGTAAATACGATGAACTTCCCATCCGGCGACCACTGCGCATTATCGGCCTCGGTAGAAATCGCCGTCAGCTTCTTCGCATTGCTAGTCGCGCCGGTAGCCGCATCAAAATCCGCCGTCCAAATCTGCTGCCCACCCTCCCGCCCAGAAAGAAACAGTACGGAATGCCCATCCGCCGAAAACTGCACACCAGAATCCCCCGGCAACGTCACCGCAGTCTTGAACGGGGCGCCGCCTGAAGCCGCCGCAATCCCTTGCAGCCAAAGCTCCATCGTCTTCGTGTTCGCGGCCAGATCCACGGTTGTCACAGAGTAAGCCAGCCACTTCCCATCCGGAGAAACAGCCGTCTCCCCCAGCCGCTTCAACTTCATCATGTCCTCAAAGGTCATGGGCCGCTTGGTAGCAGCAGGCTGAGCGGAACAGAACGGAGCAACAAGAAGGAAGGCAACAACGAGAGCGAAACCAAAGAGAGCGAAAGTAAATCGGCGCATGAATTATCCTGTTCCGCACGGCAGTTGAGCCCGCCCGCGCGAAGAAGAAGTGTACACCGGAGAAGCAGTTCAAAGTTCGCAGTTCAGAGTTCACAGCGAACTGGAAACCCCGGAGCAGACTCGGTCGCATCGGCGATAAATGCCGCTTGATGCGAGCGCTGCCACAGGCAACTGTCCACTGCGCACTGTCCACTGTCCACTGCCTATTTGTTCTCGTTCCCCGTCAGCCGGAAAGTAATCGTGCCCCAGAACAACCGCGCCCGCATCTGCACCGGCAAATGCCGGTCGTCATCCGTGTACCAGATCCAGATGTTCCCGCGATTCTTCACCACACCGGCAGCGGCCGTAGGCTGCACGCGCAGCGTCTTGTAGGTGCCGAGCGTGGTCTTGATCTCTTCCCGTCCTTCCACCTTCATCGTCACCGGCACAGTGTGCATCGCATCCACCACCGGGATCACAAAAGTCTGCCCCAGCGCCATCGGTTGCGACGACGCATAAAACACGCCCGTCAGCAGGTCAGTCAGACAACCAGAAATCGGTTGTTCAAGGTGCTTGGTCTGCCCCGTAACCAAGTTCTTTTCATCCAGAATCGATTTCCCCTGCGCGTAATCCAGCCTCAGGCTTGAGTTGATCTGCCTGCGCCCTTCCACCGTCTGCTTGTCGAACTCGTCTGTGCAGCCCTTTGCCCGGTCAAACGTCGATTGGAACCGGTCGCCTACATGGAACAGCAAATTGATTGCGCCCACCGTGTCCGCGTTCGCGGTCAGCCGCTCGCTGTCGCCTGCGGTCTCAAAGTGAATAACAGCTGTGCCGGCAGGGAATACGCGCCAGTCAACGGAGTAGATGAGAGTCTGTTTTTGCGGAAAGACGAATCCCGCGCGCGGTGCCGAAAGCGGCGCAACCTGCTGGCCGAAAACCGCCGCTGCCAGGGCTAGAGCGCAAAAAATCGGTAATGCCTGCGTGCGCGTCTTCACCGTTGGGCATTGCTCCTTAATATCGGACTGAGGCGGCAGGCTAAACGCTCATCGCATCCCAGGAACGAGCGCGGCGAGAGCAGGCCGCAGAAACAGTAGGCTGAGATAAAGCAGAGCGGCCCCTATAGCAGCATTGTACTCGCGGTGACGGAGGTAGAGCGAAAGCGAGAACCCGCCGTCAGCGCTCTTTCCCTTTCGTCTCGGTCCAACCATGAGCCGCGGAATCAGCCTCGGTACGCGCCGGCAATATTCCTCAAATTCCGTGAACGTAACACGCAGGAATCGCTCCTCTGAGGCAATTACCGGGATATAAATCACAGCAAAGCCGATCGCCAGCACCAGCGCCACAGGCCAGCTCAGCAGTGCCAGCGCAAAGCCGGCAGCCATCAGCATTGAGCCCAGGTACAGCGGATTGCGCGTCCAGGCGTAAGGGCCCTCCTGCGTCAGTTCGCGGTTCTTCTTCACGTAGCCCGCCGCATAGGCACGCAGCCACAAGCCGGGTAATACCAGAGCCAGGCTCCACGCCACTGCGGCCGGAACAGGTGCGCGCCGCCACAGTTCCATCAGATACAAAGCCGCCGTTACAAAGCCCAGCGGCACACGCACGCGGCGGGCAATGCGCTGCCACCGGGCAATCCAGTCCAAAGATGGTGTAGTGCCGGAGGTCGAGCCCGCATTCGCGCCCAGATTCGCGCCCGCATTCCTGCCCGGTCCGGTCATAGCGGACTCTCCTCGCCCAGCACTTCATCCACCGCCCGCAACACCTCGTCTGATTCAATGGTCAGCAAACCAGCTTCAGGCGTCCCATGGCGAGTGTGATCGCGACGGCTCTCGGGGCTGCGCAGAACCTTGTTCCGCGTTCCAAAGGGCCCATTGCGGCTCGGGTCGGTGGGTCCGTAAATGCCAACCACCGGCCGTCCCAGTGCGCACGCCAGGTGCAGCGGGCCGGTGTCCCCGGCAACGCAAAGCGCCATCCGCCGCGTCACCGCAATCAACTGGCCAAGCGTGCAGTTCAGCGGCATCGCCGCGTCTCCCGTTGCCCGGCCAATGGCGTCAGTCAGCGGCTTTTCTCCAGGACCCTCGTTCACCAGCACGCGAAATCCCCGTGCAATCAGCCCCTGCGCCACGGCAGAGTACCGCTCCACCGGCCAGCGCTTCGCGCCCCACCCCGCGCCGGGATTGATCAGCACCGCTTGTTGCTTTCCTGACACCGGCAGAATCTGTTCCGCCCACGCCTCAGCCAATGGGTCCACAGGCAACAGCGGCACAGCAGGCCCTAGCTCGTCTCCGGCAACCGCCGACGCCAGCTCCACATCCTGCTCAATCACATGGGCTCCGCGCGTGGCAATGTGCTCCGTATACAGCCAGCGCGCCAGCCGTTCGCGCGGTTCGGCCTCGCCGATGCGCCGCCTGCAATGCGCCATCCGTCCTATAACCGCCGATCTAATCGCTCCCTGCAGGTCGAGCACAGCGTCATATTGGCCGGCCATGAGCGTTTGCCGCAACAGCTTGATTTCACGCTGTGTCTTCTCGCTCAACGGTGCTTTTCGCCACTCCCGCGTCGGGGCAAACAGCAGCCGGTCCACAAGCGGTCGCGACGTCACCCGGCCAAGTGTATCCTCCGAGGCCAGCAGCGCCTGCCAGCGCGGTTCAACTACCCAGTCAATCACCCACTCCGGATGTGCCTGGCGCAATGCGGTCACCGCCGGCAGCGCATGCAGAATGTCGCCCATCGCGCCGAGCCGCACCACGAGCAGCCGAAACTTGGTCTGGGTTTGCAAATACTGATTTTCTCATAGGGCTCAATGGAGAGCTGAATGCACTTCGCCCAGCCCCTGTCAATTCAGGTCCCCCGTCTGAAATCCCTCGTTCTCCCAACCATTCTCCCAACCATTCCGCGCGATCCTAAACCCTTCCCGCCGCTCTGGATGCGGCCATTCTGCGTGGAAGCATCCGTTCCAAATGACGAAACGATGGGTCCATCATCACACGCAATCAAGTATGATCTGTTGAAACGCAGCCGTAGGAGAACCCGCTGACGAGGCGCATCCTTCATGTGTTTGTCCCTGTCGCATTGGTCGTGCTCGCAGCGGCCGCAATTCCGCACGCCGGCTTCGCAGCTGGAAATCTGAACTTTTCCGGCAAGTTTGTCCACCGGGGCGACAAGTCTCGAAGCGATCTCGATCCTGAAGTGACTCTCGAAGTCGTGCAGACCGAACAGGCAATTCAAATCACCAGAGCCGACCAGGGCGGCAAAACATCCAACCGGTTTCTCCTCAATGGAGCCCAGGAAGACTGCGTCAGTGCCACCGGTGTCCCCGCCAAATGCAAAGCGCAAATAAAAGGGAAGTCCCTCATCCTTGAAACCATTATCGAGAGCAAAGATCAGTCATCCGGCGCTCTCGTCCACATCCGCAATGTGGAGCAATGGCAATTATCCGGAGATTCAAAGACCCTCACAGTCAAGTTGCGAGTAGACTTTCCCGGCGGCAATTCAAATATTTCTTCCAGCGAGGGGCAGTCTGTCGAAGACGATAAATATATTCGACAATAGTACCGGGAGCAGTTCTCCCGCAGCGCCAATTCAAGCGCCAGCCCTCGACGTGACAGCTCGTCGAAAGAATTCAATCGGAGCCAAGAAGCGTCAGGGCACGACTTCAGTCGTGCCGATAGATCCCCAAATAAGCAGTGGGCTTCAGCCCCTGCAAGCATCCGCCATCCGCGCTGTCAACCACTCAATCACCTCATCCTCGTTCTCGATTTCAATACGCAGCCCCGCCGTAGTCAGAGGCAGCCTGTTCCTCAAGGCGGAAGCCATTTTGCCAAGGCGGACCAGATCCTTTTCTGTGGTCACGAATGCGTCGGCATGCGACTTTTCTGCCGCGGTCACCAGGCGCTCCAGGTCGGCGTGCGTGTACTCATGATGGTCGCGAAAAGCGTACCGGCCAGCCATGCGCACCCCTGCTGCATCAAGACCGGCAAAAAACTGCTCCGGCCGAGCGATGCCGCAGAATGCCATCACGGCGCCATCTGCAACCAGAACCACCATCTTCCGCCTCAGCCTCCACACCGGACCCTCCCAGCCCCAAGCGCGAAGCCGCTCCTCCAACTCCCGCCCACGCTCCCCGTCAGGAATCGCGATCACCGTAGCCCGCCGCGCAGCTTCAATCGGCTCGCGCAAATTGCCCGCGGGCAGCAGCCCTCCCTCATGCCAGTCCCGCCCATCCAGCAGCAGTATGTCCACATCCCTGTGAAGCTGGCGATGCTGAAACCCGTCATCCAGAAGATGAACTGCCCGAAGATGGATGCCTGGAAGTGTCGAATCAATCTGCGCAGCCTCGGCCAGTTGCCCAGCCTCAAAGCGCTGCCTGGCCACATACACCGGCACTCCCGTCTCGCGCGCAATCAAGATAGGTTCGTCGCCAAACTCATCGGCAGCGCCGTCCGCGTCAACACGCTCCGTCCGCTTGCTCCTCCGGCCATAGCCCCGCGACAGCACGTCCACATGCAGCCCGCGCTCCCCAAGCGCCCTGGCCAGGGCAATCGTCAACGGTGTCTTCCCGGCGCCGCCCGCCGAAATGCCCCCGATGCTGACCACAGGCCACCCCAGTCGCCGGATTGCCTCCGAACCATCCTCAATGCGCCGGTTCCTCAGCGCGACTCCCGCAGCGTAAATCGGCGTAAGCGGAGCAAGCCAAGGCCGTCTCATATGGTTTGGCTCCCCGCCGGAAGCAGCTTCTTCAGCGCCGCCACGCACCGCGCTGTAGCTCCAGCCTGCTCATCGAAAACACGCTTTGCCCGTCCGCCCATCGCTTCCGCCGCGGGCCCGTCGCGCAACAAGTCCATCAGAGCAGAGCCGAGTTCGTCACGGTCAGCGATACGAATCCCGTCATGCGCCCGCAGGTCATCCGTGATCGCCCGGAAGTTGGCATAATGCGGACCCATCGCAATAGGAACCCCAAACTGAGCCGGTTCCAGCGGATTGTGCCCACCCGCCGGCACAAGGCTGCCCCCGACAAACGCCACAGCCGCAATCGAGTAAACCGAAGCCAGCTCGCCAATCGTGTCCAGCAGCACAATCTCTCCCGGCTTCAGTGGCTTCGCTGAACCAGCCGGTTGCAAACGCCATTCCGAGCGGCGAACCCACGGAAAGCCGGAGCCATCAAGCAAGCCCGCCACCGCGCCAAAACGCTCAGGATGCCGCGGCGCCAGCACCAGCACAAGGTTTGGATCGGCCTCCTGCAGCCGCGGCCAAACTTCCAGCAGCGCTGTCTCCTCGCCCTCCAGCGTGCTCCCGGCAACCACAAATCGCATCGTCGCACCCAGCGCCCTCAACCGCCGCGTCGCATCAGCCTCTTCCGCAGCGCGCACGTCGAACTTAAGATTTCCCGCAACACTCACCCGCTCCGGCGCGCACCCGATGGCTCTCAGTCGTTCTGCATCCGTCTCGCTCTGCGCCAGCACCTGCCCAAGCCTTCCCAGAAATGGCTCCCAAAGCCACCGCAGCCGCCGGTAGCGCGGCCACGACCGGTCAGAAATCCGCGCATTCACCACAGCCACCGGAATCCCGCGCCGGAAACACCCATTCAGCAAATTTGGCCAGAACTCCGTCTCCGCCAGAACCAGCATCTTCGGTTTCAATGCACTCAAGTAAGCCCGCACCGCCCAGGGCAGATCCAGCGGACAATAGAACACCCGGTTCCTCCCAAACCGCTCGCGCGCCAGCTCCTGCCCAGTGCGGGTAGTCGTGGACACAGCGATAAAGTACTCAGCCAGTTCGGCATCCAGCGTCTTCACCAGGCGGCTAACAGCCAGCACCTCGCCAACGGAAACAGCATGCACCCAAATCACCGGCCGTCCACCCTGGCCCTTGAGCAACCGCACCCACCCCAGCCGTTCTCCCAGCCCCTCGCGGTACTTCCGCGTCGTGGCCATCCGCCAGAGCCACCAAGGCGAACCGAGGACCAGAACCGCCAGCAGCGCGAGATTATAGAAAAACAGAATCATGCGTGACGGATTTTGTCATCCCCCGGTCTAACCACAAATGATACAGTCGAGCACGATGAGAACCTTGCGGGCAATTCCGCCGTTCTTGCTCTGGCTGGCGCTGCCGGCCATAGCCGCCGATCACACCCCGCCTCCCGTGCAACCGGCCACATCCTTTGCCGCGGTCGAGGTACATGACAATGAAAAGGTGGCCATCGCCGCCGAACCGTACGACACAAAAGAGAAAGCCTCAATCTTTCGCATCGACTATCTCAGCCACGGCATCATGCCCGTCCGCCTCGTCGTCACTAACAGCAGCGACCGGCCCATCTCGCTGCGCGACGCGCGCATCCTCTTCCTGACTGCCGCCGGCGACAAAATCCAGGCCGCCGAGCCCGAAGACGTCGAGCGCCTCATGACGCGCAAGGAGCGCGAAGGCAGCAAAATTCCCATGCCCGGCCCCATCCCCGCCATCAAGCTCAAACCCAAGGCGAGCAACAAGGAGATCGAGCAGGACTTCGATAACTTCGAATACGGAGCCCTGGTCGTGGAACCGCACACCACGCGCGCCGGCTTCCTCTTCTACGATGTATCCGAGCTTGACCATCCGCTGCAGGGCGCCAAGCTCCACCTGCACAAGCTCCGCGACGCTGACGGCAACGAACTTTTCTACTTCGAGATCCCCTTCGACAAGTACCTGAAATCCAAGTCCAGCCAGATGAACTGACGATTTTGCCTGTAGTATGGCTCAATGAAGCGAAACAATACTCTTGATGACATCGCCGAAAGGGCCAAGCGCGGGAATCTGCAACGTGCCCTCGAGATCCTGCGGAAACCCAGAATAGGCGAGCCGCCACGCGAAGGCGACGAGTTGCCCGATTCGTGGAAGGACCGCCAGGCCGTCCCCGCTCCCAAGCCGCGAGCGAAGTCCCTCACTCGTAGTAAGTAGCCGTAGTCGTGTCCGTCTCCCAGATCGTGCAGTCCTTCACCCGCACGCGCCCCGCGGTCATGCCCGCAAGCTGTTCGCTGGTCTGGTCGTAGAAGTATTTCGCAATGTTCTCGGCCGACGGGTTAAGCACCGTAAACGGTTCCAGGTCATTCAGCATCTGGTGGTCGATGCGTTCAATCACCGGCCGCAATACCTGCTTAAGAAGCTTGAAGTCGAGCAGCAGCCCAGCCTCGTCCAGCACGGACCCGGCCAGCGTCACGCGCACCTTGTAGTTGTGCCCGTGCGGGTTCTCGCACTTGCCCTTGTAATTGCGGAGATAGTGGCCGGATGAAAACCCAGCCTCCACGGTGACCTCGTACATCGGCGTCTGCTCTCGTCCTGCGGAAATAAGTCCCAGCTTCCATTCTAGTCGTCCAACAGCGCCGCAAGCCCAAGGTGGATAGGACTAGGTGCCCACCCTCGCCGCGTCTTTGTTTTTGCGGCTAGGGTGGGAGACATTTTCTCTGACCCTAGCCGCGGCCTTCGCGTCTCTTCCGCCTCGCAGCCAGCCGCTCCTCTTCGCTCCTCCGGTCCACCTGCTCAAACAAATGGCTCATCACGCCGATAAGCGCCGACGCCAACCCGAAAAGCACCAGGAACATGGCAATGGTGCGCCAAAGCGATCCATTTTCCGGCAACCCAGGTTGGAAGCTCGAAGGCACAAACGACATCGCCGCCGCAATCAGCGCGAAAAGCCCCAACGCGCCAGCCAGAATGTAAAAAGTACGGGACATATTTGGGTATGCGGATGACGCTCGCAGAACCTCCTGCGATTCTACGCGGACCGGCGAAGAAATCAGCCCACCACTTCCGCGCCATCCACCACCATCACCCCAGCCTGATCGAATTCAGCTTCGATCCTCGCCACCGATCCATTCAAGTCAATCGCCCTGCAACCATCCCTCAGAATCACAGCCGGAAGCGCCAGCCGCCGAGCGTCCAGCGCCGAATACCCCACGCAAAAGTCGTAAGCCAGACCCGCAAAAAACACGCGGTTCAGCCCTCGTTCCTCCAGATACCCCGCGAGCCCCGTCGGCGTAACGCGATCGTTTTCAAAAAACGCCGAATACGAATCGATCCGCTGTCTGAACCCTTTGCGCAGAATCAGCTCCGCCCGCGGCAACTTAAGCGCCGGATGAAACTCCGCACCCTTGCTGCCCTGCACGCAATGATCCGGCCACAACGTCTGCGTGCCATAACTCAATTCAATCGTCTCAAAAGGCCGCTTCCCCGCATGAGCCGAGGCAAACGAAGAATGCCCCGCCGGATGCCAATCCTGCGTAAGAACGATGTGCTCAAACCGATCCGCCACGCCATGAATGACATCGACAACAGCGTCGCCATCGGCAACCGCCAGCGCCCCGCCGGGGCAGAAGTCGCTCTGCACGTCGATGACAATCAATACATCCTGCTCAGTGATTTGCAATGTTCTGACCCTCGCGGTCATTTTGCTATTTCCGCGCGCTTTTCGCTCACGCTCTTACCGGTCTCCAGCATCTTCGGCTTTGAGCCCGCATCGGGGCGGAAGCCGATCTTGCGGACAAGTTTCTCCGGCGGTGCCGCAAGCACGCGGATCGCCCTGATGATCTCATCGATTGTATTGTCGTGTGTTTCCAGCCGTTTCTCCAACTCGCAAGTTTGGCGGCAAGCGCCTTGTGCGAAGCAAGCGTCTCACGCTGGTGCACAAACGCGCGAACCACATAAATGCTCATCTCCACCGCGCGCGGCGAGTTCAGCACACTGGCAGCCATGATAGCTCCGTGCTCGGTAAAGACATAGGGAGCGTAGTGGCGGCCGCCACGGCCGCCCTTTGAGATCACAGTTTGTGATCTCAAAGCTTCGTTCTCTTCCGGCGTGAGCTGAAAGACGAAATCCGGGGGGAAGCGCTGCTCGTTTCGCTTGACCGCCTGATTGAGCGCCCGAACTTCCACGCCATACAGCGCCGCCAGATCGGCGTCGAGAAGGACTTTTTGGCCGCGAACCAGAAGGATTTGGTTCTCAATCGGTATCGGCGCGAGCACACTTTCGCTGGTCATCCCGCCTCCTGGCTTGAGATCACGTGCTGTGATCTCAAACCGAGCATCAATACGATGACATCCTTTAGGGTGATACGCATACGCCGTCACCGTGCCATTTCATACCATCCGCAGCTTATACCAGTCTGTGTCGCAGTTCTCTCCGGACTGGCGATGCAGCAACCGTAATGCCCAAAACGGGACCGTCCCATTCCCCGCTTCGTCTGCATCGAATCACCTCTCCGGGTCATTGAAAGTTGCACACAACGGAGTCAGAATTCCCGTATGCGAGTCAACCTCCTCACTCATACAACGGATCGCTCCGAATCGAACACAGGGGCCATTCCGCTCCTCTTAACCATTCGGCCAGCATGTGGTTTGCCCGGCGACTACGATTGGCAAACCGATAGCAAGGCGCTCCTGCGGCTGCTCAGACTCCAAACGGACCTGCCTGAGTACAAACTTGAGCGATTTGAAGAAGGTCTCCACAGTCGAGTTGGAGCAAGGCTCACGAACGTGGAACTGAATGACACCGTCCTCACGAAAATCGGCTACTTTATTGACTAGTCGCCGGCTTGTTATTACTGAGCTTTCGGCTCAAAGAACTTCTCCACATCCGTAATAGTCCCCGTCACCCGGTAAGGCGGCAAACTATCCAGAAACGTCTGCCCATACCGCTGCCGTCGAATCCGCGGATCAAGCAGCACCAGCACCCCGCGATCCTCCAGCGATCGGATCAGCCGCCCAAATCCCTGCTTCAGCGTCAGCACCGCCGCAGGAACCTGGTATTCGAAGAACGGCTTCCCGCCAGCCGCCTCAATCGCCTTCATCCGCGCTGCCACCACTGGATCGCTCGGCACCGCAAACGGCAGACGGTCAATGATCACGCAGCTCAGCGCCTCTCCCTGCACATCCACTCCCTGCCAAAAACTTGAAGTCCCAAACAGAACCGCATTCGGCGTCGCCCGAAACTCCTCCAGCAGCGCCTTGCGCGGAGCCGTCCCATGCAGCAGCAGCGGAAAATCCAGCACCGGCAGCAGCCGCTCGTAGAGGTCGCGCATCTGGCTGTAACTGGTGAACAGGCAAAACGCCCGCCCGCGCGAAAGCTCAAGCACCCGGTGAATGCAATCGGCCGCAGCCTCGGGAAACTCCGGCTCGCGCGGATCGGGCATGTTCGGCGGAAGGTAGAGCAGTGCCTGCTCGCCATATTTGAAATGCGACGGCACCACCAGCTCCCGCGCCTCCGTCATACCCAGCCGCTTGCGCATGTGCTCAAACCCGCCCTGTACCGTCAACGTGGCGGAGGTCAGCACCACCGTAGGAATCGATTCGAAGACCCGCTCATGCAGCAGTTCGGAAACATCGATAGGCGTAGCCTGCAAAAACGTATGCCGAGCCTGCGTCCGGAACGCGCCGCGCGCCGCACCCTTGTCCGCGCCCCCGCCCACAATCCGCCGCTCCATCCAATACACCATGTTGTTGGCGTTCGACTCGAGCAGAAATTCCAACTCGCTGCGCAACCGCGCAACCCGCTTCCGCAACCCCGGCGCTTCGTCAACCTCCTTCAGCCCCTCCATCTCCGCCTCGAGCCGCAGCAGCGTGGTGCGCACAGCCAGATAGAGGTCCCCCGAAGTCTCAAGAAACTCTTCGCGTCCAACAAAGGGCTGCCGTCCGTCTCCAGCCATCGGCAGCCCGGCAAAAAACATCCGTGCACGGTCGCGCAGTTGCTGCGTCGTCGCTGGAATCTTGTCAGCGCCTTCTTTTCCCCGCAGCAGGGCGTCCGTATCGCGCGCCAGCTCTTCAAAGCGCACATTACTCACCGAGAGCCCGAAGTAGCTCGAAGCCACGTCTTCCAGCTCATGCGCCTCATCGAACACAACCGCCGCCGCCTCGGGAAGAATCCCCGCATCCGGCGCACCCGCAGCCTCCTGCTTCACTGAGAGGTCGGCGAAAAACAGGTGATGGTTCACAATAATGATGTCCGATTCCAGAGCCTTGCGCCTCATCTCGGTAATAAAGCAGCGTCGATAATCAGGACAAGTTGTCCCCAGGCACGCTTCGCTCCTGGCATCCAGCTTGTTCCACAGGGCGCTCGATTCCGGCAGCCCCGCAATCTCCGCCCGGTCGCCCGTCTCCGTCGTCTGTTCCCACTCGGCTATCTGCCGGTACTGGTCAATCTCTTCCAGTCCCGACAAAATCGGCTGGCTGCGCAGCGTAACCAGCTTGTGCCGGCAAAGATAATTGGCGCGCCCCTTCATGTAGCACACCCGCAAGCTGCCCACCAGCGTCTCCAGAAACGGAATATCGCGAAAAAAGAGCTGGTCCTGCAGCGCCTTCGTCCCTGTCGACACAATCACCCGCTGGCCCGTGCGCAGTGCCGGCAAAAGATAAGCAAGCGTCTTGCCGGTTCCCGTTCCCGCCTCCACTATCAGGTGCCGTCGTTCTTCCAGCGCCCGCTCCACAGCCTTCGCCATCTCCAGTTGTCCAGGGCGGTATTCGTACGGCAAAGCCGAGCGAGCCAGAACTCCGCCAGGCGCGAAAAACTCGTGCAGAGTTGGTAGTGCGCGGGTTGCGGTGTCGGTCGCAGGCATCGTGGCCAGTTTCTTCTTCCATCATAGTGAGCCTGCGTCCATCAGTCCGGAAAACCGAGACGAGCCGTCTCTTCAATCAAACTCCGCATCCCGGCCCGTGACCGCAATTTACGACTTGTTTTCGCTCTGCGAGTGACTCTCACCCGAGCCCCTCCACCGGTCGATCAGCCAAGCCTCCCCAGGAATGGGTGCCCCGTCGATCTCCGCCGCGCCTTTCAGCAGCCTCTTGCGGACCTCGGTTGCGCGTTGCGCCGAAATCGCTTTCTCCGCTGCCGCCGCGTAAGGATTCAGCGCGTTGAAATTCATCTGGTTGCCGTGAACATGCATTACACCCTCCCAATGGAGTTTTCCACAGCTATCCAAAGAGCAATCCACATGCCATCGTCCAAAGAGAATCTTTGGAAAAACTCAAGCCGCAACGCTTCAGGCCTCATCAGCCCAGGTTGACTTCAAACAGTGGACTAAGCATACTTAGTCCATGGCATACACCGTCCATCAGGCCAAAACTCATTTCTCGCGCCTGCTCAAGGAAGCGGAGGCGGGACAGGAGGTCATCGTCATGCGCGGCAAAAAACCGGTGGCCAAACTAGTTGCTGTCGATTCCACCTGGGCGCGCAAGTCCCTGGCGGGAGCCTACGCCAAAGATGTTCCTTGGGACAATGAAGCCTTCGATCCGATGACCGATGAAGAGTTGATCCAGAGCGGCCTCGGGTATCTGGTCGACCTTCCGCTCGTTCCCATACCGGAGAAAGCCAATCCCGAATGACCTATTTGCTGGACACGCATACGCTGATCTGGTTTCTCCGAAGTCCGGCTTCGCTCCCCGCCATGATTCGCGCTCGGATTGAAGACTCCGCAACAACCTTGGCCATCTCCCTGGCAACCCCCTGGGAGATGGCAATCAAGACCTCCATCGGCAAGCTCGATGCCGCGGATATTGTCGACGATTTCGAATCGATCATGACGCGGGGTCGCTTCAATCTGCTTGTCCCGACCGTCGCCCAGGTCATTCGCAGCGCCCGCTTGCCGTGGTACCACCGCGACCCATTCGACCGCCTTCTTGCGGCCCAGACCCTTGAACTCGGCTGGACCCTATTGAGCAAGGACACGGTCTTTGACGCATATGGCGCCCGGCGTCTATGGTCCTGACGCGATAAAAGTTAACAAGTAAGATTTGACGCTCAAGACAGGAGTTTCTTTGGCGAAGTATCGCAGATCGATTGCAGCTGGCACGCCCGGCGCCACTAGGTTACCCACCGTGGCAATAGTAGGCCGTCCCAACGTCGGCAAATCCACGCTGTTCAATCGACTCACCGGCAGCCGCCGTTCCATCGTCGGCGACGAGCCGGGCATCACCCGCGACCGCATCTATGGCGAGTACGAGTGGGCCGGCCGCACGTTCCGCCTCGTCGACACCGGCGGCATCGTCCCCGACGACCCCGAACTCATCCCGACGGAAATCTATAACCAGGCCAAAGTGGCGCTCGAAGAAGCCGACGCGCTCGTCCTGGTCGTCGATGCGCGAACAGAACTCGCCAGTCCCGACTTCGACCTCGTCAAACTGCTCATCCGCGGCGGCAAGCCCGTCTTTCTGGCGGTGAATAAGGTCGAAGGCGAAGCCATGGCGGCTGAAGCGGAAAACTTCCGCCAGCTCGGCATCCGCAATGTTTACCCCATCAGCTCCGAGCACGGCCTGGGAATAGGCGAGCTGCTCGACGCAATTTCGGAGGCGATTCCGGCCCCGGCTGCCGCAGCCCTCACCGACGAACAACCAGCTCAGGTAGCGGAGGACCTTGTTGCCGAGGAGGATGAAATCAATGAGGGCGGCCCTCTAGTCCCCGGTGCGGATCAGGCCCACGGTCTCGACGACGAAGGGCGCCCCCTGCATCGCACCCACGGCGAATACGAGCAGCACGAAACCTCCGTGGCCATCATCGGCCGCCCCAACGTCGGCAAGTCCACGCTCCTCAACGCCCTCACCGGCACCTCGCGCGCCATCGTTTCCCCCATCGCCGGCACCACCCGCGACGCCGTCGACGAAGTAGTCGAGTTCGAAGGCTCGCATCTCCGCTTTGTCGATACGGCCGGCATCCGCCGCAAGGGAAAAACTCACCTCATGGCGGAGAAGCTCAGCGTCATCATGGCCCGCCGCCATCTTGAAGCGGCCGACGTCGCGCTCCTCGTCATCGATGCCACCCAAGGCGTCACCGCCGCCGACGCAACCATCGGCGGTTACGCGCACGAGAGTGGGCGCTCTGTCATCATCGTTGTCAACAAATGGGACGCGGTCACCACCGGCCGCACCGATGGCAAGCCGCCCGCTGACCGCGAAATCTTCGAGCGCCAACTCCGTTCGGTCCTAAAATACCTGCACTATGCGCCCATAGTCTTTCTCTCGGCGCTCGAAGCAAAGGGCCCTGGAGACAAGAAGCTCGCGCGCATCTTGAATGAGGTGGTCGCCGTCGCCGCCGAACGCCGCAAACGCGTCAGCACCGGCCAGATGAATCGCTTCCTCGACAAAATCGACTTCCAG
>Ga0181537_10002857_pt1 | contig 15006 bp, 17 predicted proteins | sample PEATcosm2014_Bin_39_FD_119765 | JGI IMG/M metagenome (GOLD analysis project Ga0181537, IMG submission 119765) | Peatland microbial communities from MTU Mesocosm Facility, Houghton, MI, USA - PEATcosm2014_Bin23_10_metaG | ecosystem: Environmental > Terrestrial > Soil > Wetlands > Peat | place... | reverse complement strand
GGGATGTGTACGCACGCGCGGTGTATTCGTTGCTGGACCGCGCGCCGATCCAGAATTTCGCCGGCTTTCAGTACCGCGGCACCTGCTGGAGCATACGCGCCGTGGCCCAGAGCTCGGTCAGCACCCGCACCGGTCAGCGTGACACCGGCGTGTCGCTGCAGCTGGAACTCACCGGTCTGTCCAATGTCGGAAATGGAATAGGCACCGGAAGCGGGGTGAGTACTTTCCTTGAGCAGTCGATTCGGGGATACTCCGCCGCAACTAAACTGCCATAGACTGCTTAAGCCCTTGAGGCCAAAGAGAATTTAATGCGTCGAAGCACCTGCCTGTCATCCTTCTGCCTGAGCCTTCTGGCACTGGTGGCCATGCCCTCATTCGGCGACCCCAAGGATGCGGCGCCCAAGGACGCAGCCGCCCAGAGCACGGCGACCAAGGGCCCGGCCAAGGAGTTGTCCACCAAGGGAGTGCTGCTCGACCGGGTGGCGGCCGTGGTCAACGACGGCGTGGTGCTGCAAAGTGAACTGGATATGCAGTCGCGCGAGATCGAGGCGCGCCTGCGTGCCCAGAATGTCGCGTTGCCGCCCGAGAGCGTGCTGCGCGGCCAGGTGCTGGACCGGCTGGTGCAGGAGGAGATCCAGCAGCAGCACGCCGATCGCGCCGGCATCCGGGTCTCCGACGAGCAGGTCAATGCCGCGCTCGAGGACATCGCCAGGCGCCAGAATCTGACGCTGGAACAGCTGCCGCAGAAGCTGGCGGCCGACAACATCGACTACGCGCAGTACCGCGCCGAACTCAAGAAAGAAATCGCGCGCCAGATTCTGCGCCAGCGCGACGTCGTGCAGCGCATCGTGGTGACGCCGCGCGAACTCGACCAATACCTCGAGCACCAGAAGAAGACCGCCTCGGCGGCCAACGAATACAACATCGCCCATATCCTGATCGCGGTGGCGCAGGACGCGAAGCCCGCACAGCTCGCGCAGTCCAGCAAGCTGGCGCACGACGTCGACCAGCGCGCCCGCAGCGGCGAGGACTTCGGCGCGCTGGCGGTGACCTATTCGCAGAGCGAGAGCGCGCTGGAAGGCGGTTCGCTCGGGTGGCGCAAGGGCACCGAACTGCCGACCTTCCTGGCGGATGTCGTGGCACGCATGCAACCCGGCGACGTCAGCGATGTGCTGCAGACGCCGAGCGGCTTTCACATCGTAAAGCTGCTCGAGACCCGCGCCGCCGGCGGTCCGCAGATCGTGCAGCAGGTGCACCTGCGCCACATCCTCATCAAGCCCACCGAGATCGAGGACGATGCCACCGTGGAGCAGAAGCTCGCCCGCTGGCGCGAGCAGATCGTCTCCGGCAAGGAGCAATTCGCCGCGTTCGCCAAGACCTATTCGCAGGATTCAGCTTCCGCGGTCAACGGCGGAGACCTGGGCTGGTCGGAATCCAGCGCCTTCGTGCCCGATTTCGCCGCCGTGGTCGCGAGCCTCAAGGATGGGGAGATCAGCCAGCCGTTCCACACCCAGTACGGCTGGCATATCGTGCAGCTGCTGGCGCGCCGCGATTTCGACAACACCAATGAAGCCGCCCGCGAGCGCGCCTTTGAGGCGATGCGCGACAGCCGGGTCGAGGAAGCCACCGAGCTGTGGCTGCAGCAGATCCGCGACGAATCCTACGTCGAGCTGCGGCTCTGACGGCGCGGCCCATCGCGCTCACTGCGGGAGAACCGCGTCAATCCACGGCGCTGCGGCAACCGATTGCCCTTTGTGCCGGGGAACCAAGTGGAATCGGCCCGGACCTGTGCCTGGCTGTGGCCAGCAGGCCGCGCAGCTGGCCGCTGGTGTGCCTGGCCGATCGCGAACTGCTGGTGGTGCGGGCGCGTCGGCTGCGACTGCCGATGGCATTTTCCGACTACCGCGCCGGCGGCGAGCTGCAGTACGCGGCCGGCAGCCTGACCGTGCTGCATATGCCGCTGGCGAGCGAGTGCGTCGCCGGAAGGCTGGACGTCAGCAACGCCCGCTCGGTGCTGTCGCTGATTGATCGCGGCGTCGACGGCTGCCTCGCCGGGGAATTCGCCGCGCTGGTCACCGCGCCGGTGCAGAAGAGCCTGATCAACCAGTCCGGCGTTGCCTTCACCGGCCACACCGAGTACATCGCGCAGCGCACGCGTGCCTCGCTGCCGGTGATGCTGCTGATCGCCGGGCAGCTGCGCGTCGCGCTGGCCACCACGCACCTGCCGCTGCGCGCCGTCAGCGATGCGCTCAGCACCCCGCTACTGTTGCAGACGCTGCAGATCCTGTCGCGCGATCTGGGCCGCTACTTCGGCCTGCCGCAGCCGCGCATCGGCGTCTGCGGGCTCAATCCGCACGCCGGGGAGAGCGGCCACCTGGGCGATGAAGAGCTGCGCGTCATCGGCCCGGCGATCGAGCAGGCGCGCGCCGCGGGCCTGTCGGTCGACGGCCCCTGGCCGGCCGATACGCTGTTCGTTCCGAGCCATCTGGCGCCCTACGACGCGGTGCTGGCGATGTATCACGACCAGGGATTGCCGGTGCTCAAGCATGCCGGCTTCGGCCACGCGGTCAATGTCACGCTCGGGCTGCCGATCGTGCGCACCTCGGTGGATCACGGCACCGCGCTCGACCTGGCCGGCAGCGGCCGCGGCGATCCCGGCAGCCTGGTCGCCGCGATCGAACTCGCCGCCGCGATGGCGGCGCGCCCGGAGCCTGCCTGATCACGGCGCACGGCCGCGTACGCAAGCGTTTCGGTCAGCATTTCCTGCATGACCCTGCGGTGATTGCGCGCATCGTGGCAGCCATCGGACTGGCACCGGGTGACGCTGCGGTCGAGATCGGCCCCGGCCAGGGGGCGCTCACGCAGCGCTTGCTGGAGGCTGCCGGCGGGCTTGAAGTCATCGAGATTGATCGCGACCTCGCCGCCCTGCTGCGCAACCGCTACGCCGGGCAGCCGCGCTTCGTGCTGCACGAGGCGGACGCGCTGCAGATGGACTGGCGCGCAATGGCCGCGGCCCGGGGCGCGCGCCTGCGGCTGATTGGCAACCTGCCCTACAACATTTCGACGCCGCTGCTGTTTCGTGCGCTGGAGGCAGCCGACGCCATCCGCGACATGCATTTCATGCTGCAGCGGGAGGTGGTGGACCGGATCGTGGCCGCGCCCGGTACTCGAGCGTACGGGCGCCTGACGGTGATGCTCGCGCCGCGGGTCAGCGCTGTGCGCCTGCTCGATGTGGGCCCCGGCGCCTTCCGCCCCGCGCCCAAGGTCGCCTCGAGCGTGGTGCGGATGGTGGTGCTCGAGCAGCTGCCGCAGTGGGCCGCCTCGCCGCTGTACGCTGCGGTGGTGACGGCGGCCTTCGGCCAGCGGCGCAAGACCCTGCGCAATGCACTGAGCCGCTTCCTGAGCGCGCAGCAGATCGGCGCGCTGGGCATCGATCCGGGACTGCGCGCCGAGACCCTGACGCCAGTGCAGTTCGGCGCGCTGGCGCAGGCGGCCACCGCTGTGCTTCACTAAAGGTCACAGGAGCCGATCATGAGTGCCTACCGCCGCATCCTGGCCGCCATCGACCTGACGCAGGACAGCCGGGCGGTCGCAGGCCGCGCCTGCGAGATCGCACGCGCCGCCGACGGCATCGTGCGCCTGCTGCACGTGCTGGAGATCATGCCGATCGAACCGATGAGCGACTCGCTGGTGCCGGTGATGCAGGTCGATGAGCAGATGATGCTGCGCACGCGCGAGCAGATCGCCGCGCTGGCGGTTGAGCTGGGACTGCCGCCGGACGCCGGCAGTGTCGAGGCCGGCAGCGCCAAGAGCGAAATCCTGCGCTATGCCCGCGAGCAGGCCAGTGACCTGATCGTGCTCGGCTGCCGCGAACGGCACGGGCTGTCGATACTGCTCCATCGCACCGAGGACTCGGTCCTGCATGGCGCGCCGTGCGACGTGCTGGCCGTGCGGGTTAGATGAATGAGCACACACCAGCGCCGATGACCAGCATACGTCACCGCATCAGCGTCGATGTCGAGACCACCTATCTCGACGATCAGTCCGAGCCGCGCGAGCAGCGTTATGTGTTCGCCTATACCATCACGATCCGCAACGAGGGCGAGGTGCCGGCGAAACTGCTGACCCGCCACTGGATCATCACCGACGCCAACGGCCGGGTGCAGGAAGTGCGCGGCGACGGCGTCGTCGGCGAGCAGCCCTATCTCAAGCCCGGCCAGGGCTTTCGCTATTCCAGCGGCGCCGTGCTTGAAACCCCGGTCGGCACCATGCAGGGCACCTACCAGATGCTGGCCGACGATGGCGCGCAGTTCGATGCGCCGATCGCAGCGTTTCGTCTGGCGATGCCCGGCATGCTGCATTGAGCGCGCGCCGCGCGATCTGAGCATCGATGGCGCGTTGGGCGATCGGCGACGTGCAGGGCTGCTGCGAGGAACTGGTGCAACTGCTCGCGCGCATCAGGTTCTCGGAGCAGCGCGACCGGGTGTGGTTCGTCGGCGATCTGGTCAACCGCGGCCCGCAGTCGCTGCAGGCACTGCGGCTGGTGCGCGGGCTGGGCGATAACGCCATCAGCGTGCTCGGCAACCACGACCTGCATCTGCTGGCAGTGGCGCTGGTGAACGCGAAGCTGCGCAAGAGCGATACGCTGAGCGATATCCTGCAAGCACCCGATCGCGAACAGCTGCTGCAGTGGCTGCAGCGGTTGCCGCTGGTACACGTCGATCCGGCGCATGGCGACGTGCTGCTGCATGCCGGCGTGCTGCCGCAGTGGAGCGTTGCGCAGACGCTGCAACTGGCGGCCGAGGTGCAGCAGGCGCTGCGCGAGCAGCCGCGCGCGCTGCTGTCGGACATGTACAGCGATCAGCCGGATCGCTGGCAGGAGACGCTGGCACCGCGCGAGCGGATGCGGCTGACGATCAATGTGCTGACACGGCTGCGCTTTTGCACCGCGGACGGGCGCGTGGATTTCCGGCACAAGGGCCGACCGGACTCGGCCGCGAAACCCTGGCTGCCGTGGTTCAAGGTACCCAACCGCGCCAGTGACGATCAGCGCATCGTGTTCGGTCACTGGTCGGCGCTCGGGTTGCACCGTGAGCGCGGCGTGCTCGGCATCGACACCGGCTGCGTGTGGGGCGGCGCACTGACCGCGGTCAACCTGGACGACCCGGAAGCCCCGCCAGTCAGCGTGCCGAGTCGTCAGCCGCGCTCCATCGGAGAGTGATCTGCCCGGTGTCGGGGTGCACGGCGCTCGGGGCCAGCCGCAGCAGCAGCGGCGCGCCCTGCGACGGCACTGAATAGATCACGCGCTGCGCGCCCACGACCGTCAGCAGGCCGAAGCTGCCCGGTTGCACCCGAAACTCCAGCCGCACCGGCCAGCCCAGCGCCTTGATCGGCGTCAGCGTCGCGCTGCCTTCAGCGCCCACCGCGGTCAGGTCCAGTAGCAGCGTGTTGCGATCCCAGTACTGCATGATCGCGCCGGCTGCGAGGGGCGCATCCGCTACGATCGTCAGCTGCTGCACCGGCTGCGGTGGCGGCGGCGGGTGTCGCTTCCATGGCCAGTGCAGCGCGCACCCGGACACATTCAGCCACAGCAGCCCGATCAGCGACAGCCGCGCGATCAGCGGCAGCCGCGCGGTAAGCGGCAGCAAGTCATCGTCGTCGCGCACCGGCATTGCGCCCCCGCAGTCGCCACCTTCGGGCATTGCGCTTACCATACGCGAAGTCGCCCGGCCTTTGGATACTGTCGGAAAACATCGACATGCGCGCCCTGCTGCCCATCAATATCAATCAGTGGATCGAGGCCAATCGTCATCTGCTGCGGCCACCGGTCGGCAACAAGGTGGTCTACCAGGACGGCGAGTTCGTCATCATGGTGGTCGGCGGCCCGAATGCGCGCAAGGATTTTCACGTCGACCCGGCGGAGGAGTTTTTCTACCAGCTCGAGGGGCAGATGCTGCTGCGGGTGGTCCAGGACGCCGGCATCGTCGATCTGCCGCTGCGCGCCGGGGACATCCTGCTGCTGCCTGCGCACGTGCCGCACTCCCCGCAGCGCTTCGCTGACTCGGTCGGCCTGGTGATCGAGCGTCGCCGGCGTGCCGGGGAGTTGGACGGCCTGCAGTGGTACTGCGAGCGCTGCGAGCGCCTGCTGTACCAGGATTTCTTCGCGCTCACCGACATCGAGACGCAGTTTCCGCCGGTGTTCGATCGCTTTTTCGGCAGCCTGTCGCTGCGCACCTGCAAGCACTGCCACGCCGTCATGGACCCACCGCCGCCGGCACCAGCACATGGCTCGCAATGAGCGCGCGCAGTGGGCGCAGCTGCATATCGACGGCGTCGCACTGCTGGCCGATCTTGCGGCCGGCGCAAGTCTGGCGCGACTGCTGGACTTCGCCGGTCCGCAGCTCCGCTGCTTTGGAGCCCCCGTCGCCCGCAGCACACCGCTGGCGGTCGGTGATTTCAACGGCCGCGTCGATCAGGGTGCGAGCTGCAACTGCAGCGTTGTCACGCTGGTGCCGCATGCGAATGGCACCCATACGGAATGCGTGGGCCACCTGACGACGGAGCGCGTCGACGTGCAGGGCATCATTCCGCAGCGCCTGCTGATCGCCGCGCTGCTCACGCTGGAGCCGGAGATCGCCGGCGACAGCAACGAGGGCAGTTGGCCGGCGCCGCTCGCGGACGACCTGCTGATCACCCGCGGCGCCATCGAGCGTGCCTGGCCGCCGCCGCTGGCGCCGCGCCTGCGGCCACGCGCCGCGATCATCCGCACATTGCCGAACCAGCGTGACAAATTCACCGGGGATCGCGCCGCGGCGGCGCCGTTCCTGTCGCGCGAGGCCACCACCTGGCTGGTCGCTGGCGGCATCGACCACCTGGTACTCGATGTGCCCTCGGCCGATCGCAGCAGCGATGGCGGCGCGCTGACCTCGCACCGCATTTTCTTCGGCTTGCCGCCGCGCAGCCGCTCGCAGCGAGAGGCGCAGCGGCCCGGCAGCACCATCACCGAGCTTGCCTACATCCCGGACACCATCGCCGACGGCTGGTATTTCCTGTCACTGCAATCCCCGGCCATCAGCGGCGATGCGGTGCCATCGCGGCCGGTGGTCTACCCGTTGCGTGCCGCATGAGTCGAAGCGCCGCCCGCGCGCCTGAGCCAGAACTAGCGCGCAGGCTCGAGTGGGCGCGCGCGCAGGATGCTGCCGACGTGCTGGCTCCGCTGCGGGCGCGCTTCGCGCTGCCGCGTGGCGCCGATGGCGGCCCGCTGCTGTACTTGTGCGGCCACTCGCTCGGCCTGGCGCCCAAGGCCGCGCGCACACTGCTCGAGGCCGAGCTCGGGCACTGGGAACGGCATGGGGTGCTGGGGCACGAGCATCCGCAAAGCCACTGGATCGCTTATGCCGAGCAGCTGCAGCTGCCGCTGGCCACCCTGGTCGGCTCGCAGCCGCATGAGGTGGTGGCGATGAACTCGCTCACCGTCAACCTGCACCTGCTGCTGGCAAGCTTCTATCGGCCCGCGGGCCAGCGGCGCGCGATCCTGGTGGAAGCCGGCGCTTTTTCCTCCGACCGTCATGCGGTCGCATCGCACATCCGCTGGCACGGCTTCGATCCCGCACTCGAGCTCATCGAGCTGTCGCCCAGGGCGGGCGAGGACCTGATTCGCATCGACGACATCGAGGCGCGGATCGCGGCCCTGGGGCAGCGCCTGGCGCTGGTGCTGTGGCCGGGTGTGCAGTATCGCACCGGACAGCTGTTCGACCTCGGTCGCATCACGCGCGCGGCGCACGCCGCCGGCGGTAGCGCGGGCTTTGACCTGGCGCATGCGATCGGCAACGTGCCGCTGGCACTGCACGACGATGACGCCGATTTCGCGGTCTGGTGCAGCTACAAGTACCTGAACGCCGGGCCCGGGGCGATTGGCGGCGCTTTCGTGCACCAGCGCCATCTGCAGCGCGACGATTTGCCGCGCCTGACCGGCTGGTGGGGCCATGACCCGCGCACGCGCTTTGAGATGTCGCCGGTGTTCGAGGCCGCGCACGGCGCCGCCGCCTGGGCGCTCAGCAATCCGCCGATCTTCTCCGCCGCACCGCTGCGCGCGTCGCTGCCGTTGTTCGCCGAGGCCGGCATGACGGCATTGCGGCGCAAATCGCAGGCGTTGACCGGGTACTTTGCCTCGCTGGTCAGCGAGCTTGCGGGCGAGCGCGTTGCCAGCCTGACACCGGCCGATCCGGCGCAGCGCGGTTGCCAGCTGTCGCTGCGCATCGTGGACGGCGCCGCAGCCGGCCGTGCGCTCTACCAGGCGCTGTCGGCGCGCGGCGTGGTGTGCGACTGGCGCGAACCGGACACCATGCGCGTCGCGCCGGTGCCGCTGTACAACAGCTTTGAAGACGTACTGCGCGGCGCCTGGACGCTGTGTGAACTGCTGCCGCCGCGGCGCTGATGCCAGACGGCACGCGCCAGCCCCGCTACACCATCATCGGCGCCGGTCCGGTCGGAGCGCTGATGGCACTGATGCTCGCGCGCCGTGGCGAGAGTGTGCGCGTCATCGAACGCCGTGCCGATCCGCGGCGCGCGCCACCGGAACGTGGCCGCTCGATCAATCTGGCGCTGGCCGCGCGCGGCCTGGCGGCGCTCGAGCATGCAGGCCTTGCGGCTCGCATCGCGCCCGAGATGACTGCGATGCCGGGCCGCATGCTGCACGATCTGCAGGGGGCGCTGCAGTTCCTGCCCTACGGGCAGAATGAGTACGAAGTCATCTACGCGATTAGCCGCGAGCGCCTGAACCGGATGCTGATCGAGGCGGCGGCCGAACAGCCGCAGATCGAGCTGCGCTTCAACACCCGCTGCATCGGGCTCGACCCGCAGGCCGGATCGCTGCAGCTGCGCGACGAGCACGCCACCAGCAGCGCCAGCGAGCCGTTCGAGATCCTGCTGGCCGCCGACGGCGCCGGCTCACCGGTGCGCGGCGCCCTGGCGGCTCGCGGACTGGCGCGCGTCGACGAGCGTCCGCTGGCACATGACTACAAGGAGCTGTTGATCGGCGCGATCACCTGCGGCACCGCCGCCGCGACCGCCAGCGGCAGCGGTGGCTACGGCACAGGTGGCTACGGCACAGGTGGCTACGGCACAGGTGGCTACGTGTTCGAACCGCACGCGCTGCATATCTGGCCGCGCGGCGGTTTCATGCTGATCGCCCTGCCCAACACCGATGGCAGCTTCACCGCCACGCTGTTCCTGCCACGCCACGGCCCTCATGGCTTCGATCAGCTCGAGCACGCCGACGCCGTGCGCGCATTCTTCGGCGAGCAGTTCGCCGACGCGGCCGCCGCCATCCCCGATCTGCAACGGCAGTTTGCGCAGCATCCCCAGAGCCGGCTCGGCACCGTATATTGCGACGGCTGGCAGGCCGCCGGTCGGGTACTGCTGCTCGGCGATGCGGCGCATGCGATCGTGCCGTTTCACGGCCAGGGGCTGAACTGCGGCTTCGAGGACTGCCGCGTGCTGGATGGGCTGCTGGCCGCTGGCGGCCAGCGTGCCGACGCGCTGGCCGAATTTGAACGCCAGCGCCGGCCCGACACCGATGCCATCGCCGCGATGGCGCTCGAGAACTATGTCGAGATGCGCGACGGGGTGCGCTCGGCACAGTTCGCCGCACGCCGGCGCCTGGCGGCGGAACTCGAACGCGAGTTCCCGGGCCGCTTCATCCCGCGCTATTCGATGGTGATGTTTCACCCCGAGATACCCTACGCCGAGGCGCAGCGACGCGGTGCACAGCAGGAACGGGTGCTCGACCGGCTGGTGGCGCGTTTCGGCTACGAGGCACTGCAGCCTGCCGCCCGCGCCGGCGCGCGCGAGCTGCTCGACGCCGGCGGCCTCTAGCGCAGCGGGAATTGTCATGTGGATGCTGAAGTACCTGAAGACCCTGCTCAGGAATCTGGTCCTGCCGCCCGCAGGTCCGCTGCTACTGGCGACCGCCGGCGCACTGCTGCTGCGCCGCCGTCCGCGACTGGCGCGGCTGCTGCTGGCGCTCGGACTCGGCTCGCTGTGGCTCTTTACCCTGCCGATCGTCGCCGACGCGCTGACCCGCATCAGCTCGCACTTCCCGCCGCTGGATCTGGCGCAGCCGCTCGACGCGCAGGCGATCGTGATCCTGGGCGGTGGCGGACAGCGCGCCTACGCGCCCGAATACGGCGGACCATCCGCCGAGCCGCTGCTGCTCGAACGGCTGGCGTACGGCGCCTACCTCGCCCGCCATAGCGGCCTGCCGCTGCTGATCACGGGCAACGGCATCGAGGCGTACGCGATGCGCGCGACGCTGGCACGCAACTTTGGCGCCGACGTGCGCTGGATCGACGATCGCGCCTACGACACCTTCGAGAATGCGCGCAACTCGGCGCTGCTGCTGCGCGCCGACGGCGTACAGCGCATCGTGCTGGTGACCAGCGCCACGCATCTGTGGCGGGCGACGCAGGAATTCACTGCCGCCGGACTCAAGGTGATTCCAGCGCCGGTCGGCGTGCTGGCCGCGCGCGATGCCGGCGTGTATCGCTACCTGCCGGACATCGGGGCACTGGAGCGCTCCTGTGCGGCGTGCTACGAATTGCTCGGCGAGCCGGTGCGCGAGTTTCTGGCGCTGACGCATCTGCGCCGCCAGTGAAGGCTGGCGCCGCGCCCGCTAGGACGTCGAGTTATCCGGCGCCGGGATCGCCAGGGATGCGGTTCAGGTGCCCGGCTTCTTGGCCCACACCGTGCACCAGCCGCCGGCCGCGACCGACTTGCCGGCGTAGATGTTGCAGCCGCCGCGCGCGTCACCGGGTTGGCCCTGGTACTGCACGCAGTTGGAACACTTCTGGTCGGGCTTATGGGTTGGACGGGCCGCCGCATCCACCTTGCTGGAATCATCGACATAGCCAAGCGCCTGGGCGGTCGGATCGGCACTGGTCAGCGGCACCAGTGCTGCGGCAGCGCTCGCGGTCATGATGCGGCCGCCGGACAATACGGCGACGGCGCCGGCCGAAAGCAGTTTGATCAGTGCGCGGCGGGAAGCGGTCTCATCGTTTATCACAGGTATCTCCATGCTCAGGTCTGGCCAACTGCACGTGGCGGATGGAATCAATTGTGGGGTCAGGTCGCTAAACGCGACCTGAATTATCTCGCCGCGACCACCGGGGTTGCGGGGCGCGGCTTGCGCCAACGATAGCGCAACGCAGCAATGTGGGCTACCCAGGCGGCGCTCAGCGCCAGCGCCGGATATAACCAGTCATCGCGGGCGATCAGCAGGTGGGCGGCCGCCAGCAGACCCGCGGCCGCGGCCAGATTCGCCAGTACGTCCGGGGTACCGAGCGCCCTTCTGCCCCAGGCGCGCAACACCAGCAGCACAGCCAGTTCCAGCACCACGACCAGGAGAGCCAGGTCGATGACCCGGCCGGAACGGATGAAATCAGGCATCGGTCAAAGTACCGCCATCATTCGCAGCCATCAGGAGAGTGCTCGCGTCCGGGATTAATGATCGTAACGGCCGCGTATCGCATCCAATGTGACATAAACCGTATCGCGGACCGCGCCTCCCACGGCGCGTACCATCGACAATAGCAGATTCATGATGCTTCGCCCCCCGGGGATATCTTGAACGCTCATGTCGGATTCAACCTCACTACCGCCATGTTGAGCACAGCCGCGTAACTGACCCATATCAGGTAAGGCAGCAGCAGCCAGGTCGCCAGCCGCGAACCGCGCCACAACGTCACCATCAGCAGCACGATCGACAGCCACAACAGGCCAACTTCGAGCAATGCCCAATCAGGCCGATGCAGCCGGAAGAACAGCGCACTCCAGACGATGTTCAGCAGCGCATTGATAGCAAAGTAGCCGCACAGCGCCAGCCGCGCGCCTGCTTGCGGCAACGCGCGCCAGCCGTAGGCGCCGGCGAGTGCGGCGCAGGCGAATATCAGCGTCCATGCCGGTCCAAATAGCGCGTCAGGCGGCTTCCACGGAGGCATTTTCAGATTCAGGTACCACGGGCCCAGGTCCGTCATCACCAGGCCGATCATGGCGACCACGGCAGCCGCCGCGGCGGCGGTCAGGATCGGTCGACCAGGCGGTGCTGCCATTGCGTTCATACGCGCGCCAGCCCCAGCAGGTGCGCCATGTCCTTGAGGAAAATGCGCAGGTGCGCCCCCGGCTGGGCGCGCACCAGCTTCTTGTGCAGATACGCCTGCCAGGTGAGTCGCTGCACATCGGGATCGCGGCAGATGCTGACGAAGCGCTCGCGCCTGGCGTCACTGCGGTACCAGAACCACTGCATCATGCCCAGCACCCAGAACACGCGGCCGTGCTCGCGCATGAAGCGGCGCCGCGCGTGACGCAACGCCGCGGCTTTACCGCTGCGCAGGAACTCGTCCACGCTCTGCGCCGCCAGCTCGCCGCCGTACATCGCGTAATAGATCCCCTCACCCGACGCCGGCGCGACCACCCCTGCCGCGTCGCCGGCCAGCACCACGCCGGCGCCGTCGTCCCAGCGTCGCAGCGGCCGCATCGGGATGGGTGCGCCTTCGCGCCGCACGGTGGCCGCCGCCGACAGCCCGGCCTCGGCGCGCAGCAGCGCGGTCGCACGCCGCAGCGAGAAACCCTTGCGCGCGCTGCCGACCCCGACGCTCGTGGTCGGCCCGTGGGGAAACACCCAGCCATAGAAATCCGGCGACACGCGGCCGCAGTAGAAAATATCGCAGCGGCGTGCATCGGCGCCCGGCGGCGAGCTGATGATCTCGTGGTAGGCGGCAACGTACTTCACCCGACCGGCATCCGGGATGCGCTGGCGGGCGACCGCCGAGGCCGCACCATCAGCCCCGATGAGCGCGCGCGTGCGCAGCGTGCACTCGGCGCTGTCGGCGCTCGCGGCGCCCTCAGTACCCTCGGTGCCCTCGGCACTCGCGGTGCCCTCGGCGCGATAACTGACCGTGAATTCTCCGTTGTCCTCGCGACGCACGGCGAGGAACTCGCCGCTCTGGCGCGTACAGCCGGCCAGGCGCGCCCGTTCGCGCAGCCATTCGTCGAACACCTCGCGGTCCACCATGCCGACAAAGCCGGATTCGATCGGCATGTCGACCTCGCGGGCACTGGGCGCCACCATGCGCGCGCGGTCGATGCGCGCGACCAGCAGATGATCGGGAATCTCGAACTGGCTCAGCAGTCGCGGCGGCACCGCGCCGCCACACGGCTTGATGCGCCCGGCACGATCGAGCAGCAGCACGCGGCGGCCGGCACGAGCCAGGTTGCGGGCAGCCGTCGCTCCGGCCGGACCGCCGCCGATCACGACGACATCCCAGAGCGCGCTCGCGCTGGCTGTGGCGCCGGCGGCATGACTCGCCATGGTGTTCGCCAGGGTGTGTTCCACGTTATTTTCCGCGTTGTTTTCCAGGGTGCTCATCCGGTCGCACGCAATTCACGGCGCACGCCAGGCTGAAATGGCAGGCTTACGGCCGCCGCCCGCAGGCGCAGCGCCCAGGAGCAGGCGAGCAGGAACAGCACAGCGTCCAGGCACAGCACCAGGCTGTAGGCGGCGGACGGGGCGCCGAGTAGCCGCCGCGACACATCGATCGCGCCAGGCAGTGATTCCACCCGCCGGACCGCCAACCAGGCCAGCAGGAACGCCAGCGTGCAGGCGATCGCAAAAACCTGCACCAGCCGCTGCGGGGAGTAAGGCCGCAGGAAATGCCCGGCAACACCGGCACTGCAGCTGAAGCCGGCGATCATCATGATCCACACCAGCGCGGCGGCCAGCGGCCGGCGTTGCGGCGCAATGCGCTTGGTGAGCAGCGCCAGATTGGCGGTGCCGGCCGCACCCACGCCGATGCCGATCGTCAGATAGGCGAGCACGGCCAGCAGCAAACCGGCAACGAGGCTGAGCTGCATCAGGGCCACGGCGATGGCTGCCGCAATGCCACCGGCGGCGAGTGTCGCCATGCCACTGATGATGCGCGGCGTGCAGCGGCCGCCGGCATCGACCCGATAGCCGACGTGCAGTCGTTGCAGCTGCACCAGCGCCAGGCGCAGCATGCCGCGCCATTTCAGATTGTCGTCGGTGTGATCCATGCCGCGGCGTGTCACGACATCGGCAGGGATCTGAGAGCAAACGCGCTCAGCAGCATGCCCAGAACATAGAGCGTGATGCCGGTGCCGTTGTACCAGGGCGCCAGTTCCCGCGGCCGCTCGAGCAGGCGGCGCATCAGCAGCACCTGAGCCGCCAGCAGCAGGCTCACCCCCAGCGACGCCGCGTACAGGCGCCACCCAAGCAGCAGCAGGAAAACGGCCACCTGCGCCAGTGCCATGGTCCAGCAGGCGAATTCGGCGGCGCGCTCCACCCCGAGCCTGACCGGCAGCGAGCCGATCCCCATCCGACGATCGCCTCCGACCGACTTGAAATCATTCAGCGTCATGATGCCGTGCGCGCCAGCACTGTAGAGCGCGGCAATCAGAATCACGTATCCGCTCGGCGCCGCGCCGCTGACGATCGCGGCCCCCGTCAGCCACGGCAGACCCTCATAGCAGGCTGCCACCGCGCTGTTGCCCCACCAGCCGTTCCTCTTCAGCCGTACCGGCGGCGCGCTGTACAGCCACGCCAGCAGCAATCCGAACAAGGTCGCGCGAAATGCAAACGCACCCAGCGGAATGGCGGCCAGCGCACTCAGCAGCGTCCAGCCGATGGCGATGTACAGTCCCCAGCGCCCAGGCACGCGTCCTGACGGGATCGGACGATCCGGCTCGTTGAGCGCATCGACCTCGCGGTCGAACCAGTCGTTGACTGCCTGGCTGGTACCACACACCAGCGGACCGACCAGCGCCACGCCCAGCAGCACCTGCCACCACGATATCGCGGCTCCGCGCGACGCGCAGACGATGCCGCAGCCGAAGGCCCACATCGGCGGGAACCAGGTGATTGGTTTGAGCAGCGCCAGCGCGGCGAGCGCATCGGGGACCGAATCGACGGGTTTGAGCGCAGCCAGCCGTGTC
>Ga0181537_10002856_pt1 | contig 15019 bp, 12 predicted proteins | sample PEATcosm2014_Bin_39_FD_119765 | JGI IMG/M metagenome (GOLD analysis project Ga0181537, IMG submission 119765) | Peatland microbial communities from MTU Mesocosm Facility, Houghton, MI, USA - PEATcosm2014_Bin23_10_metaG | ecosystem: Environmental > Terrestrial > Soil > Wetlands > Peat | place... | reverse complement strand
TTTTTTAGGCCACCTTGTGGGAAGCATCCGGGGAGGGAACATTCGAAAGCTGACGGGAGGTATAATAGATGAATAGTCCGGCGGACATCATGGCGAAGCCGGCGAGGGATTGTAGCGGCCGGTTGACGACGAGATAATACATCATAAACAGCGTCAAGCTGAGAAAAATCAGCGGTGTCACCGGATAGCCCCATGCCCGATAGGGCCGCGCCAAGTTCGGGTGGGTGATGCGCATCTTGATAACGCCCAACACCGTGAAAAATGAGCAGAAGGCGAGGCTGAACTGGATGAAATCCAGCACCGCTTCGAAGCTTTGCGTCAGCAGCAGGAGGTTCGAAACCAAAAGCTGAAAGACGATGGCGACGGCCGGCACGCCGCGCTTCGACTTGCGCGAGAAGATCCGCAACAGCGGCATGTCTTCGCCCATTGTCATGGTGACGCGGGGGCCGATCCAGGTCATGGCGCTGATCGAGGAAATGAGGCCGAGCGAGATCACGGCGCCGACAATGCGTCCCCCCAGCGCACCGAATACGTGCTTGCCGGCGACGATGCCGACGTCGATCTGGCCGGCCAATTCGCGCATCGGCGTGGTGGCAAGGAAAACGGCGTTCAGCGCCACGTAGAGAACGATCACGATCCCCGTTCCGACGAACAACGCGCGGGGCAGAGTGCGTTCCGGCTCGCGCAATTCGCCGACGATATAAGTGGCCGCGTTCCAGCCCGAGTAGGAATACATCACGAATACCAAGCTGATGGCGAACGGTGCTCCGCCGATGAAAGCGAGGTCGGAGGTGCTCGGCAAAAACGAGATCGACTGCGAATCGCCGAACGCAAAGCCAGCGACGATGAACACCACGATGAGCACAAGCTTGAGCGCCGTCCAGGTGTTGTGGTAGGCGCCGCCGAGTTTGACGCCGCACAGATGCACGAGCGCGGCGAGCCAGGTTATGCCGAAGCCGAGAAGAAGCGGTGGCACACCCGGTATGATCGATTTGAAATAGATGCCGAAAGCCATGGCGGCGAGCGCGATCGGCGCGGCAAAGCCGACGGTGGCCGACAGCCAGCCGGCGACAAAACCGAAGGCCGGATGATAGATCCGGCGCAGAAAATTGTACTCCCCGCTCGAGCGCGGAAGCATGGCGGCGAGTTCCGCATAGCAAAACGCTCCGCATGCAGCGACGATTCCGCCGACGATCCAAAGCAGCAGAAGTGAGAAGCCCGACGTTATGTCGGTGACCTGGAAGCCGAGGCTGGTAAAAACGCCGACCCCGACCATGTCCGCGACCACGATCGCCGTGGCGGTAATCCACGACACCGTGCCGGCGGATGGGCCGCCCGAAGCCGAATTAGTCATGGATGAGGTGTCCTCGCCCGCACCGCCGCATTACAGGGTGCAACCCGTTAAAATTCAAGGAGCAATTTGGTTGCCGCGCCGCCCAAAAGGCGTGGGGTGGGAACCCTTGCGCGCGTGGCGCAATTGCGGCGAAAAATCCCGTCCGTCGGCGCGTTTGGCGTCCAGCGGTCGCACGCCCGACGGGTCAGGTCGTCTGCGAATGCAAGTCGGCGAGGACGCTCTGCTTGGCACCTCCGCGGCCGCCTGGGCTCTCCGGCTTTCGCGGCGACAACTCGCGGATCCGCTGTTGCACGAAGGTCAGTTTCGCCACCGCGAGGGGGCCGAGCACGAAAGGATAGAGATCGTGCAGACCCATGCTGCGATTGATCGAATTGACCGCGAAGCTGAGCGCCAGCCACGCCTCGACGAGGCGGTCCATGCTGGTATCGCGCGGATGGAAGTCGAACACGGCGCCTGGACTTTGCGGCAGCTTCGGGTTGACCGCAAGGCCGGCGAAGTGCGCGGTTTCGAGCGTGTCGAGCATGTGAAAGTAGTGGGCCCACGTCTCCGCGAAATCCTCCCAGGGATGCGCGCTCGCATAGGCGGAGATGAAATGCTCCGGCCAGTCGGCCGGCGCACCCTGCGCGTAGTAGGTCTGCAGGGCCGCGGCATAGTCGCGCCTTTCGTCGCCGAAGATACGGCGGAATTCGTCGAGATGCGGCGAGTTGGCGATCAGCCGGTCCCAATAGTAATGGCCAATCTCGTGCCGGAAATGGCCGAGCAGGGTGCGGTACGGCTCGCCCATTTGATGACGGCGGCGTTCTCGCTCCGAGTCGTCTGCCTCGGCGAGATTGATGGTAATGAGGCCGTCGGCATGGCCGGTCAGGGCCTTTGAACCGGACGGCGCGTCGGCAATAAATTCAAACGCCAAGCCCTCAGCATTTTCGGTTTGGGTCTCAAGCGGCAGCCGAAGCTGAAACAGCGTGTAGAACAGGCGGTGCTTGGCGACTTCGAGCGCACGCCACCTGTTCAGGTTTTCCAGCAAGGATAGATCGGGGATGAGCCGGTTGTGCCGGCACGCTGCGCAATAGGCATCTGGCAGCGCGGCCGGAACCAGCCAATTGCACACGCCGTAGGCGCCATTGGCGCAATACCGATAAGTTTTTTCGTCAGCAAGCGCCCGCCAGACATTCTGCTCTGGGTTGCGCGCGGCGCCATCCGGTTTGAGCGCGCTGATCGTTTCCCGCTCCGGCAAATAGCCGAGCGACAAGCCGCAGCGCTCGCACCGCGTGTTTTCAAAATAGAGTGGCTGGCCGCAATTCTGGCACTGAAACAGCTTCATCGCATTCTCGGTTGTCGATTCCGCGACGCTCAAAGCGTCGCGAATCGCCTAACGACAATATAGGCGCAAGGTTGCAATTGGCTCGCCAAGCTCCGGCAATTTCGTCGCTTTTTTTGTGGGTCCTACGGGGAACTACGAACCGACCCCCGTTTGCGGGCGCCGGTGAATCGCAGCAATCGCGCGAACCGGTTACACATAACGGGTTCGTTCTTCCGAATCGGAGAATTTGGTGGCCTCAAACGCCAACATGGCCGGCTATAGCGACGCCCTCGTTGTGCTCGGCACCGCCGGTGTCGTGGTGCCGTTGGTTCGCCGCTGGGGATTGAGCCCGGTGCTCGGCTATTTGGGAGCGGGCGCCGTTCTCGGGCCTCTCGGGCTTGGCTCGATCAGCAGCACGTTTCCGCCGCTGACGTGGTTCACCATCAGCGATGCCCAGAACGTGGCCGGCATCGCCGAACTTGGCATCGTGTTTCTTCTGTTCTTGATCGGGCTTGAATTGTCGTTTCCCAGGCTGTCGGCGATGCGCCGCCTGGTGATCGGGCTGGGTGGCTCGCAGGTGCTGCTGACCAGCGCCCTAATCGCCGGCGCCGCGCTCGCAATCGGGAAAAGCCCGTCCGAAGCGATCGTGTTGGGAGCAAGCCTTTCGCTGTCCTCGACGGCGATCGTGCTCGAGCTTCTCTCCAGCCAGGGACGCCTGACCACGAGCGTCGGCCGCGCCAGCTTTTCGGTGTTGTTGGCGCAGGACCTCGCGGTCATCCCAATTCTGCTGTTTGTCTCCATCCTCGCGGCGAGGTCCGGCGGCTCGGTGCTCGAGAGCCTCGCCAGCGCGCTCCTTCAGGCTGCGGTCGCGGTGACAATCATCGTCACGTTCGGTCGCGCGCTGTTGCGGCCGTTGTTTCGCCTGGTCGCCTCGGCGCGCTCGAACGAGCTGTTTATCGCCGCCGTGCTGTTCGTGATCGTCGCGGCCGGTGTGATCGCTGATCAGGCTGGCCTTTCAATGGCGCTTGGGGCGTTTCTGGCCGGCTTGCTGCTTGCGGAGACGGAATACCGCAAGGCAATCGAAGCGGCGATGGGGCCGTTCAAAGGGCTCCTCCTGGGCATCTTCTTCTTCACCGTGGGGATGAACATCGACTTCCGCGAACTGGTGCGCGAGCCGCTGTTGCTGCTGGGCGGCGTCGTGAGCTTGATCGGGCTGAAATCGCTGCTGCTGATCGGACTCGGCAAGCTGTTTCGTTTGTCGTGGCCGGTCGCGACGGAAACCGCCCTGCTGCTCGGTCCCGGAGGTGAATTCGCATTTGTCAGCATCGGCCTGGCCGCTGCGGCGGGCTTGATCGAGCCGCGCTTGGCAAGCTTTACGCTTGCCGTCACTTCCGTGACCATGGCGCTAACGCCGCTTCTTTCCCTCGGCGCGCGGCAGCTGGCGGCACAACTGACCGCGTGCAAGCCGATCGATCCGGAGCTCACGGCGCGGCCCGCCGGCGGCCAGAGGCGCGCAATCGTGGTCGGATACGGCAGGGTTGGCAAAGTCGTTTGCGCGCTCTTACGGCAACACAATATTCCATACATTGCAGCCGATTCCGACGCGCTCACCGTCACCCGCGATCGTCGCGAAGGCCACGACGTCTATTATGGCGATGCGGCCGATCCTCAGTTCCTCGAGAGCTGCGGCTTGGCGACGGCCGCGGGCGTCATCATCACCATCCACTCGGTGGGCGTGATCGACGATGTCGTCGAGCACGTACGCGAGATGCGTCCTGATATTCTTATCGTTTCGCGCGCACGCGATGCCGATCACGCCCGTCATCTCTACAGTCTTGGCGCCACCGATGCCGTGCCCGAAACGATCGAAGCCAGCCTTCAGTTGTCGGAAGCGGCTCTCGTTGGGCTCGGCGTGGCAACCGGACTGGCAATCGCCTCGATTCATGAGAAACGCGACGAAATCCGGCATGCTCTGCAGCAAGCAGCGATCGATGCCGGCCGCGACAAGATTCATTCGGTCAAGGAAAAGACTCAGGACCTCAGTGGCGCTGGGCCGTCCGGCTCTTAAGATCGAGCACAACCGGCAGCTTTGCCGGTCGTGACGTCGCGAGCCGGGCCGGCGCACGCCGCGTATCCGCGAGAGCGCGCAGGAAGCCGGCGAACCAGCTCTGTACCGAGCAGGCTCTAAGCTTAGCGATCATGGCATGCCAACGCTCGCGCCGCTCCTCGAGACTCATACTCAGCGCGGTGGCGATCTGCCGCGCCATGCCGTCGATGTCGTGCGGATTGACCAGCAGCGCCGCGTCGAGTTCTCTCGCCGCTCCGGCGAATGAGGACAGCACCAGCACCCCCGGATCGAATGGGTTCTGCGCCGCCACATATTCCTTGGCGACCAAATTCATGCCGTCCTGCAGCGGTGTCACCAGTCCGACGTGCGCCGCGCGGTAAAAGCCGGCAAGCGTAAGCTGCGAAAAGCTCTTGTTGAGATACCGAATCGGGATCCAGTCGACCTCGGCGTGACGGCCGTTGATTTCGCCGACGAGCGAAGCCAGTTCCGATTTCAACTCCCGATAAGCGCGGATATTGCCGCGGGTCGGCACGGCCACTTGCAACAGCGACACGCCGCGTTTGAGTTGCGGCTCGATATCGAGCATGCGGTCGAACGCGCGCATTCTGTTGGCGAGCCCTTTCGAATAATCGAGACGATCGACGCCGAGAACGAGCTTGCCGCCATTTAAGCTCGCGCGGAGCCGGCTGACGTCGGCGCGCGTCGAGGCTTTGGTCGCACGCGACGTAAATTCCTCGACGTCGATGCCGATGGGGAACGTAGCGAGATGGGTCAGTCCGGCGCGCGATGTGACCGTGCCGTCAAACACGGAGAGTCCGAGCTCGAAATGAAGATAGTCTTCGAAGTTCTCCCGGTCGTCATCGGTCTGGAATCCGATGAGGTCGTAGGAGAGCATCGCCTCCACAAGATCCGCATGGTGCGGGACCGCTGCCATGGTGCGGCGATCGGCCCACGGCGTGTGCAAGAAAAATCCAAGGGGGCGGCCGATTTGCAGCCGGCGCATTTCCGCGCCCAGCGCAAGGAAGTGATAATCCTGAATCCAGAATACCGCATCGGGCGCGTCAAAGCCCTGCAGCGCGCGCGCCATGAAAGCGTTGACCTCGCGATAGCACGTATACTCGTCAGCGGTGACCCGGATGAGATCGGGGCGCGAATGCAGAGCCGGCCACAATGCCGAATTGGCAAATCCCTCGTAATATCCGCGGTAGTGCTTTGCTGGCATGTCAACTGTCGCCAGCGCGCCGGTACCCAACGTCTCGATCTGCGGAACGGAGTCCTTCGTCTGCGCCGCATCCGCGGTTTCGCCGCTTGACCCGACCCAGATCGCACCCGAATCCCTGACCATGGGAATAAGTGCCGCCGCCAATCCCCCGGCGATCGGCTCATCGGATTTAGCCCGCGCAACGCGGTTCGATACGACGATGACAGTCACGGGTTTGTCCTCCGCTACCGTGCTGCAACAACGGCTTTGGACACGATTGGTTCCCCTATTCGGCTCGCTCGTGGTGCGATGCGAAAAGAACGGAACAGCCGGTTTCCACTTGGCAACTACGTCTAATTATTTTTTTCGTAGCGTGGGACCGTCGGACGTAGTGGCTCACGCGTCGGCGTAAGCCGTGGTCGAAAGCAAGGAAACTTCGGCGTGGCGCGAATCGAGTCGCGTGTGCTGCACGATGATCGGCACGTCGGATTCGAAGACCGATGAATAGTCGGTATCGCGCGGAACGATTGCAGGATTTTCAAGATCGTTGAAACGCAAATGCAGGGTGCGCCGTGCGGCGACCGTCACGCGATAGGGGCCGATCGGCTCTCGATCGGCGAAAAAGATCGTGATGTCGACGTGCGCTTCCCGATCGCCGGGGTTGAGGATGCAGGCGGTCTCATGCGAGATTAGCGTCGGGTCGGAAAATGAGCTTCGCGAAGGAATGTAACCTTCCGCGATAGCCCAGCGCTTGCGGCCGATAGCGTGCATGCAGAATCTCCACCCGGTGCCTGAAGGCCGGCGCCGGCAGGACAAATCGGCGCACGACGGCAAACATGAACCGCCGAAGCGCAGTTTGGTTCCATAATGGGAACTTGCGCGCTGTGGGTCAACTGCGGGTGAGAAACTTCAGCATCAGATCGGTCAAGCGGCCGAATGGCGGATAGAGAAAGCGCGCAGCGTTGAGGCGGCTTTGCAGGAAGACGCCCTTGCGATGAGAGAAGGTCTGAAATCCGTACTCCCCGTGATAGGCGCCGATGCCCGACGGGCCGATGCCACCAAATGGCAGGTTCTCCGCAGCGAAATGAAATAGGGTCGTATTGACCGAGGCGCCGCCGGAGACGGTCTTGCGCAAAACTTCGTCGCGCTTGGTCGGATCGGTGCCGAAATAATAGAGCGCGAGCGGGCGGGGGTGGGCGTTGACATAGTTGATGGCCTGATCAAGGCCGCGATAGGTCTTGATCGGCAGCACCGGCCCAAAAATCTCGTCGCGCATGATGGAAAGGTTCTCGCCCGGCTCGATCACCAACGTCGGCGCGAGCTTTCTGCCTTCCGCCGGCAGCGTTTCGCCCTTCGGATTGATCTCGACCACGCGTGCGCCGTTCGCCTTAGCCTCGGCCACGTACTCCGCGACGCGACGATAATGCCGGTCGTTGACCATCGAGGTGTAATCCGGATTGCTGGCGAGCGTCGGATAGAACTTTTGCACCGTATCGATGGTCAAGGCGACGAACTCATCGAGGCGCTGTTCCGGCAGCAGCACATAATCGGGAGCAATACAGGTCTGGCCGGCGTTCACGAGCTTACCATAGACGATGCTCTCGACCGCACTAGGCAGCGACGCGTCCTCCCCAAGGATGCAGGGTGACTTGCCGCCGAGCTCCAGCGTCACCGGCGTCAAATTCTCGGCAGCGGCCTGCATGACGAGGCGCCCCACGGCAGTCGAGCCGGTATAAAGCAAATGATCGAAGGGAAGCCGTGCGAAGGCCTGGCCGATATCCGGTCCGCCGACGATTGTCGCGACTTTGTCTGACGAGAATAAGCCGTCGAGAAGCTCAGCCAGAAGGTCCGACGTGCGCGGCGTCAATTCCGACGGCTTCAACATCACTCGGTTGCCGGCAGCAAGCGCGGCGATGAGCGGCACGATCGCGAGGTTGAACGGATAATTCCACGGACTGATGATTCCGACCACGCCGACCGGCTGATAGAGAATACGGGCACCTGCTGGCATCAGCTCGAGGCCGACCGAGACCCGCTTCGGCCGCATCCAGCCGCGAAGATGGTGCAGCGTGTGACGGATCGCGGATTGCACCGGCATAATTTCGCCGAGCGCGGTTTCGTGGCGTGAGCGATTGCCGAAATCCGCTGAAATCGCCTCCGAGAGTTGAGCCGCGTTTTGCTTGATCGCGTTACCGAGCTTTGTCAGATCGGCGCGGCGCTGCTGCAACGACGGCGCGCCCGCGCGAAGGAACGCTGCGCGTTGCGCGTCGAAGACTGCGCCCATCTGGGGAACAGCGGCCGGGATTTTGACGAGCATCTCATTCATAACGGTGGCCTCGTTGGGTAATCCAGTCGCTCCCTAGCGGCGGCTTCGATCCATGCCATGGCGGCAAGCGCAACATGATCGCGCCAGGGCCGCGCGATCACCTGCACGGCGATCGGCAGGCCGGCGCTGCCCCGTTCGGTTTCGCGAGCCACCCGATCCATCAGATCGCGACTGCGCGGTCGGCTGCTTTCTTCGTTCGACCGTACCCGGGTGACCGGGACGATTCCGGCCGGGAAGCCGGTGACATTGGCGAGAGGGGCATAGGCACCCGGCATCGGCATCATTTCTGTTGCACCGTGTCGGACCGCGGGCAGCGCGTAAGCGGGGCAAAGAATAAGGTCGATCGGGCCGCCATCTACCTCTTCGAGGGATCGCAGCAGATCGCGCCGGAACGCTGCAATCGCTTCCGTGGTCCGCCAATAATCGTCAACGCTGCCTGACGCAAATCGCCGCAGGTTTCGGGCCAAACGCCTCTGGCCCAGCGCATCGAGAGCAAAAGCAGCAACGCTGCGCAACCAAAGGGGCATCCCACCGATCAACAGCAGTGGACGAACGCGCCGGTCGATACGATTGCCGCGCAAGATCCGCCGAAACGATTGCGTTCGATCGGCGGAGAGGGCCGCGAAGAGAAGATCCGTAGCGCGGCTCAGCGGCGGCATTTTCCACGCGACTTCCCTTGCACCGGCCGCGGTGAGTATCTGCGCGGCGTCTGCCACCGCGCGCCTTGCGGCCGGCGCAACCGGAAACTCGCCGTCGTCGGTGAATGTGGCGAAGCGCAAGCGGCTTGGTTCGATTATAGCCGGATCGCCGAATTCCGGGCCCGGATCGGCGAAAGGATCGCGGGCGCGATCAAGCGCACGCAGCGCCATGACCAGGTCTTCAACGTGCCGCGCCATCGGGCCGACTTGGCTGACGATCGCGCGTTGGCCTGTTGGCAAGCCGCGGGCGCAATGATCGGGCAGGCGGCCCGCGGTCGGCCGGATCGAGGTGATCCCGCAAAACGCCGCGGGAATGCGTAACGAGCCGCCGATGTCATTGCCGAGGCCGATAGGCGAGGCACCGGCGGCGATCACGGCCGCTTCGCCTCCGCTTGAGCCGCCGCAAGACCGCTCGAGATCCCAGGGGTTATTGGTGCGTCCGTAGAGCGGGTTGTCGGTCTCCGTGTAGATCATCAACTGTGGGAGATTGGTCTTAGCGATCGGAATGGCGCCGGCCGCGCGCAGCGCGGCGACATAAGGGTCGTCGGCGCGCTCAATCTCCCCGCGGCGCGAGGGTAGGCCGAATGTTGAAGCCGTGCCGGCAAGATCGAAACATTCCTTGATTGTCACCGGCAATCCGGCAAGCGGGGGAAGCTTTTCGCCGCGCGCGCGTGCTTGGTCGACTTTCGCGGCAGAGATCCGCGCGCTCTCTGATAAGTCGACTGTGACTGCGTTAAGCTTGCCGTTGACCGCTTTGAGCCGTGCTACAAAGTACTCGACCGCTTCTGTGGATGAGAGATCGCCGGCGGCAATAAGGCGCGCGATTTCGCGCGCCGACATATCCTGCAAATTCTGCCCTGGTGGCACCGGCGCAGCGATAGCAATATCAGCATCAGTGAGTGCCATGATGTGAGCCCCGGAAACCAAGCATGGCCCGCATGGAGCCAATTCAGGGTCCATCCATTCACCGGCTTTGTCAATTTGCCGTTGCTGCTTGCTGGCGGGAGGGCTCCGCGTGACAGCAAAAGAACTGTTTGACCCTCCGAGTTCGCCGTGGATGAGCGGATTGCTTCGGGATTACTGCCGATACTTCTTTGCCGCCAACACTTCGCACTGCGGCAGCTTTGTGCCGCACCGCGTCATAAATGAGATGACCATATTATCGCCTGCAATTGTCTTTGCTGATTTTGTGTGCAGGACAGTGTTTGTTTGTTGCGCGGCGTGAAACCGCGGCTCATATTTGTTTGCAAGCTGTTAGAATTTGTTAGCAAGCCGTTAGAATCACCACGCTAGCATCAAATAACAGCTCAGCGAAGAAATGCTCGCTCGAGCCCTGGTGGAGGAGACGATGCGCAAAGGCCTGATCACGATAAGTGCCGTGCTTACGTTCATGTCACTCGGTCATGTATCGGCGCAAGCCGGTGGAGCGACAAGCGCTCCGTCGAAGTACAACGCGCCGGTGCAAACGGTGAGTCTGCAAGTGCGCAATCATCAGTCGGTACAGACCGCCGACTACGGCATTACTGAGTTTTCGTCGTCTTCGGCGCACGGTTCTTCGCCGAAGCGCTGAGGATAGCGCCGATCGAGCCGCGGTTTTGTGGCGCCCTAGGGCGCGACGCTATTTGTCGGCGGCTTGCCGCGGCGATTGTGCGTAAGTTCGATTTTCAAACGTGGCCGGTGCAGGGCTCGATTCTGCGGCGCGCGCCGGAGTATTTTTGGCAACCCACGCCCGTACCGCTGGCAGAACTCCGGGCAAAAGCACCTCGACTTCGTCCCGTGTCATTCCGGGCCGAACACGCGGGTCATAAAGAATATTAACAAGGTACTGATCGTATACGTCGAAGAATCCCATTTGCACGTCGTCATTGAACATGGTCCAGGGTACGGAGCCGTCGTCGTTGATGATCCCCAGGCCTTGCAGCACCTCTTCGTAGGCGCAGTCGTAAAAAGAAAACTCGCCTTGATCCACCGGCAAGATGACTTCGGCGTGGCGGATCCGAAAGCTCGCGTCCTTGCCGATGCCGGACAGGCATTCCGGGGCGAGCGCGCGGTCGATTTGCTTGGCTTTGTCCGGCCCGAACTTCGATCGAATGGTCGATGCCAGATCGGCCCGTTGCACGAGCGTCACGATGAAATTTGCCGATTGGCGCTCATCGGTCATCGCCACATCGAGGTGCCGTACATGGGCGCGGATATCCGCGATCACCGCGGCAATGTCGGCGCGGCGATCGAGTGCGCCGCGATCGACGACGAAGACGCGGACCGGTTCGTCGAATTTTCGGATGCGGTCAACATGCCGGTCGAATTGCAGTTCGGCGCGGAACGCAGTCTTGATAAATCCGTCTTTGATCTCGGTATCGGTGAAGCTTGTTCGTTCAAGCAAGCGGCGGATGCTGATGTCAGAATTTTCGGCCGACGCTGCCCAGCCAATCGTGATCGCCGCCGCGGCTACGATGACTACGACGGCGTTAGAGGCCGCAGGATGGGAAGCCAGATGTTTCAACGTCTTCTCCCGGCGACTTTGCCCAGTTTTGGTGCAAGGCATGTGCCAGGGCGAATCTGAAGATTAATCGATAGGAATTCGAGACGGAAAGCCAGCGATTGCTATAAAAATCGGACCGTCGAATAGACGAAAAAGTTATATTTTTATATTTTACAGTTGCTTGCCGCGCTTATGCGCCCAACCGGGAGCGGCGATGACAATCGCCAGATGACAGAAACCAGCCGGCGGAAAATGATCAATTTTCGGGCACCAGACCATGCAATCTACGCAACTCGGTCTTGAGTACCTTGCCGTAGTTGTTCTTGGGTAATGTTTCGAGAAAGACGTAGCCGCGTGGACGCTTAAACCGCGCGATGGCGGAAAGGCATAGCGCGTCCAGTTCTTCAGCAGATGCGGGCCGCTCCGGCCGCGCCACCACGCAGGCGACGACTTCCTCGCCCCAATCGGGATGCGGTCGGCCGATCACGGAGACTTCGAAGACGCCGGGATGCCGCAGCAGCACTTCCTCGACTTCGCGCGGATAGATGTTGCTGCCGCCACTGATGATCAGATCCTTGGAGCGGTCTTTCAGCGTCAGGAACCCTTCGTTATCGAAGGCGCCCATGTCGCCGGTATGCAGCCAGCCGCCGCGCAGCGCTTCGGCGGTCGCTGTCGGATTGTTCCAATACCCCGCCATGACCACTTCGCCGCGGACTAGCACCTCGCCAACTTCGCCGTTTGGGAGATCGCGGTCCTCTTCATCGGCGATGCGCACCTCGACATTGGTGCGCGGGAGCCCGACCGAACCCATGATCTCGCGCCAGCGCGGCCGTGCCCGGTCGGCATGCAGCGCCTTCGATAGCGCGGTGATGGTCATCGGCACTTCGCCCTGACCGTAGATTTGCGCGAATTTTGGCCCCAGCAAATCCATGGCCCGAACCAGCGTCTCGAAATGCATCGGCGCGCCGCCATAGATGATGGTGCGCAAGCCGCGGTGATCGGCGCGGGCGAAGCCTGAATGATTGACCAGCCGGCTCACCATGGTCGGTGCCGCGAAGAAGCTGATATCGCCGTGCACCCCGAGCAGCGCTGCGATTTCCTCCGGGTCAAAGCCGGTACTTTCAGGCACCACAGTTTTGGCACCCATGGCGACGAAGGGCAGGCCGTAACAGCCCGAGCCGTGCGACATCGGCGCGGCGTGGAGCACGCGATCTCGGGCGCCGACCGACTCGATCTCGGCGAAATAGGCGAGTGTCTGCGCCATCATGATGCCGTGCGTCAGCATGGCACCTTTCGGCCGGCCGGTGGTGCCGCTGGTGTAAAACAGCCACGCGAGATCGCTCGGCCGCCGCGGCGCGATTTCGATGCCGTCGCCCTGCAACAGCCGCCGCCATTCGCGGCTGCCGGTCGCGATGGTGCGGCCGTGCGGTGCTACATCGTCGGCGCGGTCGGGACTGGCGAGGATGAGTGTGGCGCGCGTATCGCCGACGATGTAGCCGAACTCGTCGCTGTGGAGCTTGGCATTTATCGGCACCGCGACCAGCCCGGCATGCCAGATCGCGAACAGCGCTTCGAGGAATTCCGGCCGGTTGGTCATGGCGATCGCGACGCGGTCATCCGGCTGGCACAGCGTGCGCAGATTGCTGGCGAGCGCGCGCGTGCGCGCCGCCCATTGCCCGTAGTCGGCGTAAATGGCGTCGCCGAGTGCGATTGCGGGCCGGTCGGCAGCCGCCCGTCCCCATTTCTCAACCCAGCTTGCGAGGTTCATTGCGCCCACCGTCCCGTTCGATCAGGGCGCAGGTTTGGCGTCGATGAGCACGGCGGCAAGGAGGCAGGGTTTGCCGCTGCGATTGACCCACGCATGGTTGGTGCCACGCTGAACGATGCAGTCTCCGGCATGCAGCTCGACCTCCCCTTCTTCCATGCGCATGTGCATCGAGCCGGAGATGACCACGAGGTAATCGATCGAGTTGGTCTTGTGCATGGTCGGATGCTTGGAGGAATCCGCCGCACTGGGCTTGTTGGTTGAGCCAAGATGGCCGAAGGCGGCGTCGGGATCAATTTTCGTGCCAGCGCTCTCGGGCGGAATCTCGACGACGCGAAAGATGGTGCCCGATGGCGTCGGGTCGTGGCGTATTGGCCGCAGCGAGCGGTCCTTCGCGCCATGATTATCGACCGGTATTTCGTCCGTCACCCAGATTTCCGTGACGCCGAGGCCGGGCCAGCCTTTTATCTCGGTCGCATTGGGCGCGTGATCGTCGATCATCACCATCGCCTTGCCGGCCGCGTTATGGCCGGTGACGAAGCGACGAATTTTCTGCACCATGATTTCCTCCGAGTTGCTTTGTTCACCCGCGCAGAATGCGATTGCGCAGGACGCCGATTTTTTCGACTTCGAGTTCGACAATATCGCCGGGTTCGAGGTAGCGCCCGATCTCCAGGCCCGAGCCGTTGCCGACGGTACCTGAACAAAACAGCTCGCCGGGATGCACAGTCTCCCCGCGCGAGACGAAGGCGATGCAGTCCTCGTATGTCCAGTGCATCTCGCGCGAATTGCCACGGCCGCGCTCCTCGCCGTTGACGCGCACAATCATCTCCAGCGCGTAGGGGTCGGGGATTTCGTCGGCGGTTGCGATGCAGGGCCCGACCGGATTGGAATTGTCGAAATCCTTGCCTTTGCCGGGTCCGAGGTTGGAGAGCATTTCCATGCTCTGCTCGTCGCGCGCGGAAAGGTCGTTGAAGATTGTGTAGCCGAAGATGTGTTGTCGCGCGGTTTCTTTGGGAATGTCGCGGCCCGGCGCGCCGATGACGCAGGCGAATTCCAGTTCGTAGTCGATCGTCTTTGAATAGGCCGGCCACGTCACGTCTTGATCGGTGCCGCAGACGGCAAAGCGACTTGGCTTGTAGAAGCTCGGCCGCTCGTACCAAATTTTCGGCGGCTTGAAGGCGCCTTGGCTTTCCAGCTCCCGTAGCACCTTTTCCGGATCGGGCGCGGCGGCGGCCTGCAGCCGCCTTATACGCGTGAAGGCCTGAATGAGATGCTTCTCGAAGCACAGGAAATCGCGCATTTGCGGCGGCGCGGGCAACGGCGCCAACAGCTTCACCGACGCGGTGTCGGTGAGGCCGCTTCCGCTCCGCTTCGCCTCGGCGACAATTTCTCGGGCGCGATCAAGAGCGGCAGGGCCGGCCTCGATCAACGCCTGCATGCTGCGGAACGCGGGATCCGTATCGCCGCCGCCCGCAGCGGCGAAATCGACGATATGTCGGTCGCCGTTGGCAAGCGCGCCGATACGCTCTGCGCCGCCGGCGGCGAACGTAACAAGCCTCATGGCGTTCCTCCCGATCGCTCCCTGCGGCGATCTTGGTCATTCCGGTCGGCATATTTCATTGAATGTCGCGCAGAGGCAACCGCGTCGAGTAGCTGCCGGCAACGTCCGATTGCAGGATGTCCGTCGACACCCGACGCCATGGCGCCGTTTCGTGGCCTCAGCTACATGCTGACAACCGATAACGGCGACCGGACCCTTGCCAATGAGCGCAGTGCCCCGTTTTCCCTTGCTCACCATGGATCAGCTCAACGTCCAGCAAAA